>Ga0315289_10000847_pt1 | contig 47257 bp, 49 predicted proteins | sample YL17G11_40_MG_FD_203452 | JGI IMG/M metagenome (GOLD analysis project Ga0315289, IMG submission 203452) | Sediment microbial communities from Yellowstone Lake, YNP, Wyoming, USA - YL17G11_40 | ecosystem: Environmental > Aquatic > Freshwater > Lake > Sediment | place: USA: Wyoming | collected... | reverse complement strand
GTGCATCGTGAACCATCAGAAATTGGCCGAAACACGCTGCAAACCTGAGGAATAATTCTTTGTCCTCTGATTTGAGCAGATATTGCCTTGCAGGAAAACGGTTCAAATAGTCTGCCAGGCTTGGGTGATGGAAATCGTACATTATTGGAGTTTCGACTTCCATTGCCCCGTATTCGTTCATCTTTGCAGTGACGAACTGTTCAAGCAGTGATTTTATCAGCCTTCCCTTTGGGTACCAGCGTATGTTGCCGGGGTCGCTTCCCATCTCATAATCAGCTATCTCAAGTCTCTTCATCAAAGTCACGTGAGGTGGCATTTGCTGGCTTGCCCTCACCTTCGATATTTCGTATTTGGCAAATTTCTCAAGGTTCTCATGTCCTTTGAAGTCATACTCTTCCACGGGCATCATTTTCCCGTTCGGCTCAAGAATGTGCCAGAATGATTCGAGTTTTTCCTCGGCTTTTGCCGCTTCTGAAACTTTTTCTTCGGCGTCTGATTTTTTCTCTTCAGGCTTTGGTGGCAAGTAGACTCTTGATTGTTCAGCGAGCGGGTGCCCCTTGATCGATATGGTGAACTGTTTGTTCCAGCCGAAGGGGGCACGGTGGGTTTCTATGCCTTTTTCGCTTGCAGAGGCCTCTAGCATTTTGATTATTTTGAGGGCCTCACTCGGTTTGGCTAGATTGCTGCTCAAATGTGCATATGGATATATCAATATTCGGTTTACCTTCAATTTCTCAAGAAAGGCTTGGATTTCATCCGCGGCTTTTTGGGCGACTGCTTTGTCGTCTCCTTCTTCCACCGCCGTGAACAGTACGACTATCTCGTCCAGACGGACTGGCTTCTTCTCGGCTTCTTCCGCCATGGCTATTTCTTTCTGGACAGGCTTGTACTCGATGAAGTCCGAATGCAGTTGCAGTATTCGCGTGAGATGTCACTCCTTCAGACTCTGTAACGCATTTTTTCAAGCTGTTTGTCTTTCTTCGTTTTCTTCTTGTATTCCTTGTAGTGCTCCTTGCATAAGTACGCACGTTTTTCGCCGCCGACCGTTAAACCTGCCGATCTGACCTTCGCGGTTGAAATTGATCGTACAGCTTGTCTGCTGCATCCCGAGACACCGCATTTTACGCCCTTATCAACGCGACCCAAGCTTGACTCTCCCGTACGTCATAGCATTGATGCAATACAGTAAACGTCATTGCTTAATTCTTTTTTCGTCTGTGGCAGTTTTCCCATCTTAAGCAAGCTTGCGGTGGAAAATGGTGACGTTGGGAATGCACCACCGCGCGACCGTCGGGTCCTCGGATGGAGCAGAAAGGTTAGGGAACGTTGAAACTTGACTCCCCTCTGTGGTCTCGTGGTTTGGCACTTCGTCATTCAAGCCGTGTTAAGCTTGTTCTTCACCGTAGGGCTATTCGACTGTATGGCGGCAATCACGGACGTGATCTAAGTTGGACTTTGGTCATGCGGAGATTTTCGGTAATCAGCACGAGGCTGAAGGGCGTTTGGCGAGCGGGGTGAACTGCGTTTTAGGGTTGAAAACGCGCCAAAAACGCACCTCCCCCCTCCTAGGCAGGTTTTTGGTTTTCGGCATTAAGTCTCGTGTTTGCTGATGGCAGGATTGGACCTACCCAAATGTTGGGTTGAAAACACGCGAACATTTGACCTCCCCCCTCCTAGGTCGGTTTTGTGGTGCTTCAAGGGTTTGGGGGTGTCTGAGGGTGAATGTTGTGCCGGTGCACGGGTTGAATGTGAAGTTAGTTTGAGGCAGGTGCTCTTGAGGGCGTCTGGCTTGGGACCGTTTGTTCATACTCTGTGTCGGCTCCTTTGTTGTGGCGTCCTACCTGATCACAAGCGACTACGAGAACGGTGAGAGACCGCCTAGCCGGTTAGCTGCTTCGCCAGCGCCGTCAAGAACAGGTTGATCCGGTCTCTCGCCTGTCCAAAATCGACCATGCCCGTTATCATCGTTGTAGGTGTCTCGGCTGCGACCGAAACTCTCGTCGTTTTCTTATCCACGGGCACTATATCGATCAGCAGCAGTGAACCGTAGGACATGAAACCCGCCTTCGTCCTAGCCTCAACATGATGCCCGGTCTCATCCACCAGTTCCGTTTTCCATTTGAGACGGCGGAGTACGCTTTGAACAGCCAGCCAAACCTCGTTCAGGGAATGATCCGTCTCCACCGTCTCATACTCTTTCTTTAGGTAAGCCATCTTCTTCAGACCTTATGCCCAAGTACATGTGCCGACGCGAAATAGAAGGAAGTCTAATGAAAGACCCGAAAACACGCTGGGTTTCTGTTTAGGTGTCGCCATACTTCATCACCTGAAAGGCAGTTCTCCAGTTGCTGAGTGACCGGGGAGCGCACAATTGTCTCATTTGCGGTGTGACCTAATAATACTTTTCAGGAATCTGTACGTGCGCTCTAAGGATGGAAAAGTCAAAACTCACATTGTCGTTGAACCTTGACAAAAAACAGCCCCAAGTCATCTACAGTTTTGCAACGCATCAGCATCCTCCTTCCCGTCTTTCGGTTCAAACGACAGATGCGCTTACTGAGAATTCCTCTCTGTGATTCTTTTTTCATAGAGTTCACGCGCCCTCTCGTACACTTGTGGCTTATCTCCGAAAGACGAGGGTCCGAGTCCTTCGACGACGAAGGAGGCAGCCGCAGCTCCCACACATGCGCACCTCAGAATGTTTGCATCATTAATGTATTCGGCCAAAAAACCGCCAACAAATGCGTCTCCAGCCCCTGTCGGATCTACAAGTTTGGCCGGCTTGATTGCAGGAATATCGTAGTAGTCTTCTCTGCTGGAAACGACGGCGCCTTTCGAACCCAACGTGACGATGACGATGCGAACTCCGCAATCATGAAGCCCCTTTATGGCCGAATCAAGATCAGGCAGGTCAGTCACTGCCAGGATTTCGTCCAAAGATGATTTGTAGATGTCAACCAGCCCCAATATGCGTTTGTCCGCTAAGGAACAATAGCTTACTTCGCCATTTTCACCGTGTTTCCGCACGAGTCCCTGAGGATCCAGAGATAGGACACTCGCATGTGTCTTGAGACTCTTAACGACATCGTATGCGATTTCGTCAGCGATCGGAGCCACGTGGATCGCTAGGGCCTTGAGGGAAGCCGGCACATCGTCGACGGTCAAGGGAGGCGCAACGCTCTTCAGGAAGAGAACTCGGCTTGACAGTGTATCGTCATATTTCAGCTCAAAACGTGTGGTCACTGCGTTCTCGACTTTCATCAAGCAAGACATGTTGATGCCCTCTTGCCTGAGCCACCACCTGTAAGCTTCTGGAAAATCGCGCCCCACCTTTGACAAGACGGCCACTCTTGCCTCCAAGCGGCTCGCGGCAATAGAAACGTAAGCGGCAGAACCTCCGAGGATGACCACAGGAGATTTCCGGCCAGGGAGGAGAATTGAATCTATGCTGAAATGCCCCACAGAAACGACGTCAAACATTGCAGGTCATGCTCCTTTTCTGGATACTGTATAAATTTCTCTTAAACTTGACTGAGATCCTACTGGTTTTGTTTATTCGTGGCGAGATTCGTCGCGTGAAATGAGGAGCTGTAGGAGGCAGATTCGAAGGTCAATTTCAGTGGCCCACTTCATGATTGAAGAAGCAGAATGGCCTTTGCTAAGTCTCCTCCGCTTTCTTCGAGGGCTTTCCTTGCTTCTTCCGGGCTTTTTCCCGTTTGATCCGCAACGAGTCTGACGTCTTCTTCTGCTATCGTAGCGGCTTTTGGTTCTGGGGCTTTTTCGGCTATTTGTCCACCTGCGATTTGAAACATTTTTTGTCCCTGCACTTCAATTATCGAAACTTCAGGTTTCTTTATCACTATTTCTTTGCTGCTGGTCCTGATGATGACTTCATCAACGTCTTCAACAGTGTTCATGTTCAAACCCATGCGCTGCATCATGCGTTTTGCCTCTCTGGGGTTCACACGCCCGTGCATAAAACCGCCTCGTTGAACACTGTATCGTTGAAGCGTTATTATACTTAACTTTCTTTCGTGATTCCTCGTCTAACTTTGACTGCAACGCCACGTTTGAAAGCCTTCATTTCCTCGGCAGACAAAACGGCCCGTCCGACTGCCAAGACCTTACTGCCCTCATCGACAACTATCACTTCATCGCTTGCGCGAATATCATTGTCCGCTTTGAGAACGTGTACTGCAAAGACGTCGCCGCCGTCAGCTATGAATTCTGAAACGTCATTTCTGATTGAGACGAAGCATCTTGCCGATTCTCGCGCCATCGCGATGCGTTTTGCCCCGCTTATGCTGAGAGAGAATAAGCCGTCTGTGGGTCGCATCGTTACCAAGCGTTTGCCACTCAAGTGAACGTATCGTATTCGGCCTGTTCGCCGCGAAAAGCTGATAGTTACGCCCTCTGGAAACAGAATGGTGCCGACTCCACTTCCGAACTGGTAGTCTGCGACGCTTCTTATTCTCACCAGATCGCTCTGCAAGAATTTACACCTTTGATGATCATGTGATTTTCGACAACTATAAACATAACCGCAATAATAAAAACTGCTCAGGTGTGTGGCAACTATTGCGGTGTGAAGTCTGCGGGCGAAAGGTTCGTGGGAAGCCTTACAAAGTCATCATTGAAGGCGCAAGAATGACCGTGTGTGATGATTGCTCAAAGCATGGAACAGTTGCTTGGGAAGAAGAGCCAAAGCCGAAGGCGGTGATAAAGCCGAGGGGACCAAGGCCTGTTCTGAAGGCTCAGAGTAGAGTTCAGCAAACAACTCCGCTTGAAGCAACAGTGGAGCTCGTGGATGATTTTGACGCAAGAATAAGGCAAGCAAGAGAGAAACTCGGAATCTCACACGAAGAGTTAGGAAAAAAACTGAGCGAAAAAGTCTCACTCCTCAAAAAGATCGAGACGAGAAAAATGATTCCTGACAACACACTCGCAACTAAACTGGAACACGCCTTGAAGATCAAGCTTATACTTCCAGTCTCAGAAGAAAAAGCGAAGATGCTTCAAGCAAAAGCGGCCAAGCCAATCAACCGTGAACTCACCCTGGGAGACCTGATTAACCTAGAAAAACAAGGGAAGAAAAGCAAGGAGGACAAAACTGGACGCGAGCGATCCTAGTTCAGAGGCGCAAGAACACTGAACCATCAAGCCTAAGCGAGCTTAAAAGACTGGCTGAAACAGCCGGATACACAGTTGTTGAACAGATGGAGCAGACCAGGCAACCCGATGGACGTTATCAGATAGGTGTAGGCAAAGTGGAAGAACTTGCCCAGCTCGTCGAAAAGACAAAAGCGGACAAGGTTATCTTCGACAACCCCCTGAAACCCGTTCAATCCTACAACTTGGCAAAGGCCACTCACGTTGAAGTGATAGACCGGTTCCAGCTCATTCTAGAAATATTCACGAAAAGAGCCACGACGGCTGAAGCGCAAATGCAGATCAAGCTTGCCAAGCTACAGTATGACTTGACACAGGCAAAGGAAAGAGTCAGGCTGGCAACGAAGGAGGAGCAGCCCGGCTTTATGGGGCTAGGCTCTTACGAGGTGGATGTCTACTACGAAAGTGTGAAGAGGGAAGTCCATACTATCCGGAGAAAGTTGAAGAAAAAACGGGGAAGGAGGGTATTGCATCGAGAGAGAAGGACAGAACTTGGTTTCTCAACGATCTCTCTCGCAGGTTACACGAATTGTGGAAAAAGCTCGCTTTTCAACGCTTTAACCGCAGGAAACGTCCCCGTTGACAATGCTCTGTTTACAACTCTTTCCACGACGACAAGACTCGTAGAATTCTCGAAAAAGAAATTTCTTCTGACTGACACGGTCGGCTTCATAGACCGGTTGCCATTGATGCTGATTGAAGCGTTCCATTCGACGCTCGAAGAAACCATATATTCGGACCTGATCCTGCTCGTGATCGATGCCAGCGAGCCAACAGGCATGATTGAAAAGAAACTCACAATCTGCTTGGAAACAATCGAGCGCATTGGAGCGTCTGGCGTACCAATAATTACGGCATTGAACAAGATTGACTTGATGTCAGAAGCGGAGACTCGTGAAAAGATGTCAAGCTTAAAGGGACAAACGCCAAACCCAGTCTTGATATCGGCATTGTACAAGACAAACCTTGGGCAACTCCGGCAGGAAATATTGAGGATACTGAAGGACAGCGTTCGAGCTTCTATCACTATTCCTTTGACGAATGAGTCAATGCCTTTCATTTCAGCACTCTTCAAAAATGCAGACGTGCAGACGATAGAATACGTGGAGAACAAGGCCCACGTTGTCTTTGAAGCTGACCCTTCGATGGTCGAAAAGGTAAGAAACTACGTAGAAAAGGTCGATGGGAAATTCGAGAGACTGACAAGTGAAAGTGCATGCCCAGAATAGTCGTTCTAAGATGGGGACACAGACCACAGAGGGACGCTCGACTAACGACGCACGTTGGGCTAGTAGCCAGGGCATTGGGGGCTTCCGGCATTATACTTTCAGACATTGAGGATCGAAGGATTCAAGAAACTATTGACAAAGTGACACGCAGGTGGGGCGGCAAATTCCTCTTCGAGATGGGCACGCCGTGGAAAGAAGCAGTGTCGAATTGGAAAAAGGAAGGTGGGATAGTTGTCCATTTGACCGCTTATGGAGAAAACATCGAAACCAGCAACGTGCTGACGCAGATCAAGAATTCTGAAAAAAACATTCTTGTGATGGTAGGAAGCCAAAAAGTTCCAAAAGAGTTCTTCTCAGAAGAGGTCAGCGATTTTAACGTTGCCATTGGGAATCAGCCTCACTCAGAATGCGCAAGCTTGGCCGTTTTTTTAGATCGCCTCTCCGAAGGAAAGGCCTTGGCGGAAAGCTTCCCAGCTGCAAAGGTGCGTATAATCCCGCGAAAGAGAGGAAAGCGCATAGTGGAAAAGGGGCGAATGTGACTCAGAATGGGAAAACAGATTTAAATCATGACTTGGAAATATATATTATAGAGAGCTGTGCCAGCTACTAGAAGCAAAAGGATCGTTATGTTGTCGAACATAGACGGCGCAACACTGGCGAAGGTTGCAGAGGCTTTAGGGGAAGAGGATGCGGTTAAGCTAATTGAGATTCTCAAGAACTCCGAAGAAATAACGGATGATGAAATAGCAAATAAAACGAGCATACGATTGAACTCTGTCAGGAAAATACTGTACAAGCTTTACGACCATTCATTGGTAGGCCTGCGGAGGACACGCGATCCCAAGACTGGGTGGTTCATATTCCACTGGAGGCTACAGCCAGATCAGCTTGAGGGTTTCATTCTAAGCCAGAAGCGGGCGGTGCTTGAAAAACTGGACATTCGGATGGCATATGAGAAGAATCACGATTTCTACTATTGTTATACTCCTGGATGCAAGCGGATTCCGTTTGAGGAAGCCGTAGAAGTGGTTTTCAAATGCCCAACATGCGGAAAGGCCTTGATGCACTTTGACAATGAACAGATGCTGGCTGCGTTGTCGAAGAGGGTTGATCAGCTAAGGAAGGAGCTCGGTGAGTGAAAAGCTTCCATCGCGGGCTCAAGCAATGCGTATGCTCAGGCAAAACGGATGCCCGAACAACGTCTTAAGACATTGCGAAGCGGTAGCAGAATTAGCCGTCGAGATTGGAGAGACCTGTAAGCAAAGAGGCTTGAACGTCGATTTAGACCTCATTGAAATAGGGGCGTTGCTGCATGATATTGGACGTTCCAAGACGCATAGCGTACACCACGCCGTTGTCGGTGCCAGAATTGCGAAAACTTACAATTTGCCGGATCAGGTTTTATCAATAATCAAGAGACATGTCGGCGGGGGAATAACTGGAAAAGAAGCGAGAAGACTCGGGTGGCCCAAAGACTCGTACATCCCGCAGACACTTGAGGAGAAGATCGTCTCGTACGCCGATAAGCTGATTGAGGGTTCTCGGCGCGTGCCGATCGAGAGGACCATGAAGAATTTTGCCCAAGAGCTCCCGCCCTCTGCTGTTGAAAGGGTACGAAGATTGCACGAAGAAATGATCACTCTGATAGGCGACTGCCAATGCGCACCGCGACGCTGCTGATTAAAGCATACGATCATTCCCAACTGAGAATGATCAAGGAAGTTTTGAAGTCCGATCTTGAAGGCTTGAACGCGGAGCTGGAGGTCTCCGAAACTGCTTCTCCTGGCTGGGTTCGAATAGCCGTTTCCGGCGAAGATGAAAATACAGCGTTGAACTACTTGACCCGTGAATTTGGTCAATGCCCAGAAAAGCTGGAATCCGTAGAAAGATTCTCAACGATCAAGGGCCACATGACTCCACTGGGCAAGAGCAGCACTCAGGTTTCGGTTGACATAGGTGTCTTTGCGCCGCGCATGGTTGAGGCGACGATTCCTCTGTTCAGGCTGCAGGGTCAGCTTGTTGATGGAAGAAAGGTGACGCTTGCCAAACTCACAGAGCTGTTTGGCTTCTGTGAGAATTTCCCTTTGAACGTGAAGATCTTGAGCGCTGATGTTGTGCAGAACCACGTTGAGGCCATGCTTGCGGAAAAGCAGCTCTTGCAGTATGAGAATTGGACTAGATCGCTTCTGCACCGGTTGGTAATTCTCGGAGCCAGGCTTCATGATGTTGAGTCGGCAGTGGAAAAAGCAGGATTTAGCCGCGACGTAATAAGCATTGAAGCTTTAGGGTTGCTGGAGCATGCTGTAGTGTGCAAGCTCGGCACAGATGCAACGGGGCTGATTCCGAAAGTCGGCAGATACCTGTCCCAAGCCGTTTTCAGTGTATTTAACCCCGAGAGAATCCTCGAATTCCCTCGATAGAGCTTCGCTGAACTCGCTTTCTAGAATATGATGTTAACATGGGCAATCTCCAGCGCGCTTGACGCTCAGGAATCATCAACGAAAAAAGACGTATTTAGGGCATATGGCGAGTTGCCTTGTGAGAAACTCTGTAAGAAGGTACCTCAGTTTTGGTTCTTGCCTTTTCCTACGCCTCTGTAGGTAAACCCGGCGTTTCTTGCTGTTTTGTCGTCGAATATGTTTCGGCCGTCGATCAAGATTGGTGTGGCCAGTTTCTTTCGGAGCATATTCAGGTTCAATCTCGAATATTCTTTGTGTTTTGTTGCGAAAACTACGGCATCTGCTCCGACAATGGCTTCGTCGAGGTTGTTCGTGAAGGATATTTCGAATCTTTGAACTATTGGGTCGTGCAGAACGGGTTTGGCCCCTCGCTTTTTCAACTCGTGGTATAACGTGGCTGATGGTGTGTTTCTCGTGTCGTCAGAATTCTCCAGGAACGCCACGCCCAGAATGGCCACTTTTGCCCCTTTCAGTTTCTTCCCGTGTTCTGCCAGTGCATCTTCGACCAGGTCAACTACATGCGATGGCATCGAATCGTTGACGGCTCTGCTATCAGTTATGATTTTTGGGAAGAATTTGAACTTGCCATAGTTGTCTAAGCCATACTTCAACAGCCACGGGTCTTTTGGAAGGCAGTGTCCTCCTACGCCACTTCCTGGAAAGAGCATGTTCCTAACAGGGTTGGACGAAGGGTTTGACGGATCATTGGGCAAAGTATTTACAAGCTCGCGCACCTCGTAGGCGTTGACTCCGAGACTCTCGCATATCAGTGCCATCTCATTCGAAAAAGCGATGTTCACGTCTCTGTACGTATTCTCAGCCACTTTGGCTACTTCGGCAGTAAGCGCATCCGTAGAAACAAGTTTTGCCTTTGTGATATGCCCGTACAATTCCATCGCACGCTTAGTGCTTTCCTCGTTGATTCCACCGATTATTCTTGGAAGCTCCACGATGTTCTTGATCAGACGCCCTACCATGACACGCTCATAACAAAAAGCCAAGAAAAAGTCTTTCCCAGCCTTCATACGGGACGACTTTTCCAGTATCGGCATCACAATATTCCTCGTCGTTCCAGGGGCAACCGTTGACTCAATCGCAACCAGCGACCCAGAACTCAAATACTTGCCTATCTTCTCACTCACTTCTCTGAGCGACTCGTACACTGGCACTTTTTCACTGTCAATCGGAGTTTGGACATCTATCAATATCGCCTCGGCATCCCTGCACGCAGCTATATCTTCGACAACCGTAAATGTCCCCTTCTTCACGACACGTGCAATAAGCTCTGACAAGCCCGGTTCGTCACCGCCAATCGGATTCTTGCCCTCGTTGAGACACTTGATCTTCCATCCGGAACGTTCGGACATGCGCTGCACCCCAACAACTCTGAAACCAGGAACATCTGCGAAAAGAGCAGCAACCGGTATCCCCGTGTAACCCATGCCGACGACGACGATTTTCCTTGGCATACAGCATGCTAAATCAAAGCAACTATTTTTTGCTTTTGGGAGCACGAAACACTATTTACTATTGCCCGTTTACGCTGTCAAGAACCTGAATTAATCGAGCGGTCAAAGGCACAGAATGATACAAGTAATCGCACAGAAAGAGAAAACGTGATTTGGGTTCTATTTCTGGAAACAGGTGGGCCGGACCGGACTTGAACCGGCGACCTTTGGCTCGTAAAGCCAATGTCCTAACCAAGCTAGACGACCGGCCCTCATTACTATAAGACTGTTCAGCTCGTTCTTAGTTCTATTCCGTGGACGAGGCTTTCAATCTTTCCCAAACTCTCTAATGACAAGTTCTTCGATGATGTCGAGCGGGTTTTGCAGTTCTGCAAGCTTCACTTTTACATCGACACGTTTTCCAAGATATTTCTTGGCGTAGGCATAAACGTTTGATGCTCCGGCGAAAAACAATGGAAATCCCTTCTTTGCCAAATATTTATTCACGTAAGTACGACCGATCTTGGAAAGCACAATGCTGGGAACACCCTGCAAAGCCGCTTCTCGTGACATAGTTCCGCCAGCACCTATGACGAGGTCTGCGTGTGAAACGACGCTGGCAGAATCAACAAAATCCTTCACAACTATCAAGCCGGGTATTTCTTTCTTGGTGTATCTGGAAAGGAACAGGACGGTTCCAAGATTGGCAAGTTTGTTGGCGACTTCCAGCGTAGAGTCTTTTTCACCAAGAGCGTATGAGGCGTTCGTTTCTATCTGGCGAATGACTATCAAAGGCTTTTTGAAGTCTGAAATTTCCGAAGGTTTGAAGTTTTTTGTCCATGCAACTTCGTCCACTCCTTTGAATTGAACAATCTTGCTGGCACCGTAAGTCTTGAAAAAGTGAATCGGAAAGGCTTCGGAAACAACAAGTTTTGTTGCCAAGGGAATCGTCAGCTTGTTCACAGCATATGCGTGGGGAGTGTCGGCAGTCAGGATTATTGGGATGTTGAGCCCGAATGCGGTGCGACACAATTCTGGGGATTGATGAGATACCGCCACGTCAGGCTGATTGTCTTTGAAAAGTTCGAGAAACCGAAGCGTACGCTTTGCGCTCTCTGCCAGACGAGTGGAAAGAGTAGAAGGAGCGTATTTTCCAACGACTATAGGTTTTTCGCCAAGAGCTTGGGCTATGCCCAATGTGTCTGGATGTTCTCTTGTGGTCAATGTTACCTCGCAGCCAGCTTTCCTGAGCCGTCTTGCAATCGCGATGCCGTATCTCATGTGTTTTCCAGTGCAGGCGTCGTACCACACCTTCATTTTTCCACCTGCTGCCTTGAACGAACATAGTTCTTTCTTTTGGTTTCGTATTCAAGAAGCGTCATCGCGACTTTTGCGGGAACACCCTTGACAACCGTGTTCGGTGGGACATCCTTGGTTACGACGCTACCGCCCGCCACAACGGCCTTCTTGCCAATGACAATGCCTGGAAGTATCGTAACTCCTCCGCCGATGACAGCATCGTCTTCGACAATTGGCGGGGTAAGCAGAATACTCTTTGGATATCTGTCGTTAAGAAGACTTGTGTTCGGGGCTATGAACACGTTGTCCCCGATTTTGCATCCATTCGAAATTGTAGCGTGAGCTTGGATATTGCAGTTTCTGCCAATGATCACTTCTTTCCCTATGTCGCAAAAGCTGCCAACAAGAGTTCCATCATCGATTCGAGTGTTGTCTCCTATGACAACATAATTCCAGATTACGACTTTCTCTCCGAAGTGTACATTCCTGCCGACAATCACGCCTTCGCCTAGCTTGGGTTTTGACATGTCACTCTGAACTCCGCATTTCATCTTTCTTAGATAAGTGAAGTTTAAATAGTTTGACGGTTCACTTTTTGCTTCTATCGAAGGCTAACCCATGGCAAAAGAGAAAGTTCTCATCGTGGGATTAGGTGAAGTTGGACGCCCATTGTTTGAATTGATTAAAGAAAGCGGCGAGTACGACGTCTATGGTTTAGATCTTGACAAGGCAAAAATGAAGACCCTTGAGCAAACCTCTTTGCCAAGGAACATTGATATTATGCACGTCTGTCTTCCATGTTCAAATAAGGAAAAGTTCATCTCGATCGTGAGAGATTACATAGAGAGATTCCGTCCGAGACTCACAATAATTAACAGCACTGTGCCACCGGGAACATCGATGGAACTCTACGAGACATCAAATGAAGCTCGGATAGCACACTCACCGATTCGTGGAGTGCACAAGGGTGATGACCACATGAAGGGGGAAATCAAGCGCTGGACAAAATATATTGGTGGCACCTCAGGACAAGTTGCAGAAGCTGCCCGACGCCATTTTGAAAAAGTGGGTTTGAAGACCAAAGTCTTGACAGGCTCGACGGAAACAGAGCTTGCTAAACTGTATGAGACGACGTATCGTGCTTGGATGATCTCATGCTTCCAAGAGATGCATAGAATCGCTGTGCATTTCAACGCGAATTTTGATGATGCCATTGATTTCCTGGAGGATACTCATCGTGCGAGACTTGACAGACCCGTGATGTTTCCAGGTGAAATCGGCGGTCATTGTATTATCCCAAACACAAAGCTGCTTCTCGAGAGTTACGATTCGGAATTCCTTAAACTAATTCTGAAGTCGAATGAACGACGCAAACTGGAAATGGAGAACCCGAAAACAAAAGAAGAAGCTGAGAAAATCAGAAAACGCGCTGAGAACCTGCAGAAAGAGCTCACGGACAAATGGCTGAAGAAATGACCCAAACACTTTTCGCAAGAAAATGCCTATGCAAACGTAGATTCTCATAGTCCTGACGACGGATTCAGACACGCCTATCAATGCCGCTACCTTGACGTGCCTGCAAAGACTGAAAAAGCAATTGTCGTATTTGATTTGCGATTTTCTCGACAGACAAGTTCTCCTGGACGAAAGCATAGGCGTTTTCCCCTAGCATTCGCCTCATTTTATTATCGTTGGCTAGGATGTCGATGGCTTCAGCCAAAGCGACGTGATTGTTCGGTGGGATTAGGAACGCATGGCGCTTATGCGTCAAATAAGTGCCGGTGTAACCAACGTTTGTGCAGATTATTGCCTTCTTGTGTTTCATGGCTGAAATCAGTGTGCTTGCCCAAAGGTTTTCGTAAGGAGACAACTGGCAGAAAATGTCCGCGTGAATCATTAGCTCGTCTACTTTTTCAGGTTTCACCCATCCAAGGATAGAGATATTCTTGTATCCGAATGCTAACTTTCTGCACTCTTCCAAAAGTTCTCCATCGCCAGCGATGACAAATTGGTGGGCTGGTTCAATCATGTTCTGGCTTAACAAGCGGGCAGCTTTGACAAAAGTCACAGGATCTTTGAAGTCAACTAATCTGCCAGCAAACAATATGTTCAAGTTATTGCACTCGCCCAACTGTGAACGTATTGAACATTTTTGTATCCACGACTCTTCGCGACCGCAACCAAGTCAGGGTTAACCACGATAAGCAAATCAATTGCTGGTCTGCTGAATCTGTTGAAAAGATTAATGAGTTTGCTTCTGGTGGCACGTATGTCTGAACCGAAAGAAATGGCGACAAAAAGCTTCTTTATCAGTCCTAGCCTTTTGAAAATAGAGAAATAAGCGCATTGAAGACCGACATTTGATATCAGAACGCAGTCGTAGTTCCTAAACTTCCTGTATGAGAAGAGACTGAAAATCTTTTTTCTGTTAAAAGGGAAAATATCTACGCTTTCACCTTGTTTTCTTAGCTCGTTAGCCAGAACCATCGAAAGTCTTTGAATAACGTTTCTTTCTTCTCCAACTCTGGCTACTACAAATGCAATTCGCATCATATACCCCGTTTATCCAACAGTCGATTTCAAGACCTCGCATTTTTGCATTCCACCTTTGATTTGAACCAATCTATTGTCAGTTCAAGGCCTTCATTGAAGCTGGTCTTGGGAGAGTACCCCAGCATTTTCTTTGCCAACGTTATATCTGCGTGCAGTCTCCTGACATCTGAGGGCCTTGGAGGTTTGCGTTCTACTTTGTCAAATGGGTAGTGAAGTTTATCACATATCATCGAGATAACTGTCTTGATGTCTATTTCCTCGCCTTGTCCAATGTTCACGACTTTGCCTACTGCTTTGTCGCAATCCATCATTTTGACGGCAATCTCAGCACCATCCTTAACATATGTGAAGTCGCGACTTTGTAGACCGTCGCCTTCTAGGATTGGTTTTTCACCATTGAGTATTCTCCAAATTGTGACTGGGACAACTGCGGCATAGGCTTCCATGTTCTGTCGTTCACCGTAGAAGTTGAAGGGACGGATTACGCTGATCTCAAGGCCGTACAATTTGTAGTAGGAAAGCAAGAGCAGGTCAGCAGCTGCTTTTCCAGCTCCGTAAGGACTGTTCGGGTCTAACGGGTGATTCTCATCCATCGGCACGTGTACCGCGGTGCCGTATGCTTCAGAACTGGAAAAATGCAGCAATCTCTCAAACTTCTTCTTCCTCAGAAGGTTAGCTAGGTTATGCGCGATTTCAACCCCCGTCATAAACGCGCCTTCCGGATCAATGAAGCCGTATGGCAAACATTTTACTGCCAGATTATAAACTGCCTCGGGTTTTTCGCGTTCAATAATGTTTTCAAGAGCAGTCAAATATCGTGCGTCTTCTCTGTAAACGATGACGTTCCCTTTCTTAATTGCCTCATCGAGATTCTCTGTCTTTCCCAGGAACATGTTATCGACAACAACTATCTTTTCGGCCCCGTGTTTGACCAATGCGTCTACTACGTGGCTTCCCACGAATCCTGCTCCTCCAACGACTAGTAGCTTCTTGTATTTCATTCTCTCATTCTCCTAGATCCTCGTTCTTTCTGCAATTCGCATCTAATCCACTCTACTAAATCGGGAATAACCTCTTTTAGTTTATGTGTTGGCGAATATCCCAACACATTGCGAGCCAAAGTTATGCTCGGCTCAAAATCGTATGCTTCTCCAGTTCTCGGCTCCACGTGTAAAGGCTTAATGGGCTTCTCTGAGAAAGAACAAATCAGAGCTGCCAACTCATTTATCGTAATCACTTCGTCCCCAGCTATGTTGAACGCTAATCCATAGCCTTTCTCAACTTCATATGCCAAAACATTCGCCTTCACCACGTCTTCAACACCTGTGAAGCATCTCTTCTCTCTTCCGTCGCCTTCAATTACAGGTGGTTTCCCGTTCAATACATTCAGAATGAAGTTTGAAACAAGACCGCCATTCTTTCCGTAGTTTTGCCGTCGCCCTATAACATTGTAATATCGCAAACAAACAGTCTTCAGTCCATATTGTTTCGCGAAGAAATTGACGTATCGCTCTGCTGCGAATTTGCTTATGGCATATGGGTTTGTCGGATTGTAAGGATGGTTTTCATCTTGCGGTGAATACAAAGATTGACCGTACACGCTTCCTGTACTTCCATACACCAAAACGGTTTCTCTTGACTTTTCCCTCATGCTTTCTAGAATGTTAAGGGTTCCTTTCGTGTTTACCATCAATGCGTTAATAGGCGATTGTATTGAGGAGACGAGGTTACATGCTGCCTCGTGAAAGATAACGTCTACATCAACGTTGTCTCTCACTATTTTCTTGTTCGTGACCGATCCGTTGATCAAGGTGATAGAATCTTCGCTTTGCTCTAGATTTCTCGCATGACTATTTGACAAGCAGTCCATTACTATTGTTTCACAGCCTCTTCTCACCAGCTCGTCTACTATATGCGAGCCTATGAAACCGGCGCCACCAGTTACTAAGACTTTCTTGTTTTTCAGTATCAGAATGAATATCTTCCTTTTCTTGTCAAAACCACTAAAACGTGCTTCACAGCTTCGTAAAAGCTCATAGGTTTATTCACACTCAAGCGCGCGCTGATATACAGCCAACATATTTTCGGCAATTGTGTTCCATGACTGTTCGCTGGAAATTCTTTTATTAATAGTTTTCTTCATTCTTTTTCTTGTTTTCTCATCTTTCAACAATGTGATTATCGCATTGGAAAGAGCCTCAACCGAATGTTGCGGGATGACTAGACCAGTTTCTCCATGGGTTACGGCCTCTGGCAGAGAACCTACGTTTGTTATAACTACAGGTTTCAAAAAAGCATAAGCTGTAAAGACGACTCCGCTTTGACTTTGCGGTCCATAGTACGGTAATACAACGATGCTCGCCCTTTGGAAAAGTTCACACAATTGCTCATCCTCAAGGAAGTGATCGTAAATCTCGAAGTGCTGCGAATTCCTAATCATCCCCCTGTAAATACCGCGTGCGGTAGCGCTGCCTCGACCAGCTATTATGATTTTCAAGCCTTTGATTTTCCGAGATATTGATGGTTCGGCCTTTATCAAATACCCTAGTCCTTTGCCGGGACGTATAGTGCCAAAGAATAACACGGTCGTTTCTTCTTCTTGGACAGGGAGTTTTATGAGCTTGGTATAATGAATAAAGGCCCCAAAAGGGACTGTGAATATCCTGCATTTTCGCGACTTCCAGTATTGGGCTGCTACCCTTTCCACAGATTTTCCCGCAACTATTACCGCGTCGGCCATGCGCATATGGATTTGTAACAGAAGTCGCTCATAAATTAATTCGAGAGGCGAATATGGCGATTGTACAACCACGTTAGTATCAGAATCAACATACTTCAACGGCGTAATACTTGGATTTGGTTCATGGATAGTGATGATCAAAGGGTATCTCATCTTTGTTAATGGATAAATCATTGGGAGACCGAATGGTGTTCCTCCTGGCAAGTGAATCAGACTTGGGCTCAATCTTAGAATTTCCCCGTATAGCCTGATAAGTGAAACTATGTTTCTCACATCGAAAAATTTGAATTTCTCAAAATAGTGAACGTTAACAGAGTTCTCCAAATACAATGACATCTTTGGATTTCTTAGACTACTCGGCAAGAACAAGTGTAAGTCACACTTTTTGCTAATTGCATTCGCTAAGTTTATCCAATATTCGCTTGTGCCAGTTGAGCAGATGAAAACTATTCTCATACTACTATTTCGGCGGTCTTGCTTGTTATGTCTCATTCTCAGCCATCTTTCTATGTGAAATCGCGCACCAATTCTATAGCAAATGCTGTATTGGTTAGCGAGTAGATATTTTTTGTGGAAAGCTGTCAATATTTCTGCAAAATGATCAAGAGAGCATTCTGATATTGGGATGGTGCTGGCTCCCGTAGTAGTTCTTGGCGGAGCTACGATCTACTATGAGCAGGGCTAACTCTTGCTGACATTTAGATCGACGCAAGTAGAACGCGAGTTATCACTGCCATAGAAATGGGTTCCATTCAATTTCAAAGTTCTGCGAAAACTGTTTAGCGCGCGATCGATCGATCTAGACAAGAACATAAAGTTTGTGAAATGACTTCAAGGCTTATCCCTCTTAAAAACTCGAATCTCCAATTCATAAGGTCTCTGGAAGAAATACAGAAACGGTTCCATTTCTTAACCCTAACTTGGTGGAGTGGCCTCTTTATTGCATTAATAGGTTTGTGGAAGAGTTATTATCTTGTAGTTAATGAGATTAAGAGGATTAAAGATGAAAGTGGCTCTAGTTGTTCCTGAACCAAGCCCAAAACAGAAGCACGGCCTAAAATTAAACGATAACTGCGCTCCCTTTAATCTTGGATATTTAGCAAGCTATCTCAGATTGAAAAGGCCAGATGTTCAGATTAGAATTATTGATGGATTAATAGGCATGAACGTATGGAACGAACTTTACCAATTTGAACCCGATATTATAGGAGTTACAGCCACGACAGCACAAGCTCCTAGTGCCTATACTCTCGGAGAAATGTTAAAACGGAAAAGAACTAATCCATTTGAAATAATAAAGCCTAATATTTTAACGGTCATCGGTGGTGTTCATGCTTCTGCAATGCCACAAGAAGCTTTAGAATATTTTGACATGGTTGTAGTTGGTGAAGGTGAACAGACACTCGTAGATATTGTAAACGGATACTATAAACGGGGAATCATTCAAGGTGAAACATTACCTAATCTTGACGATGTCCCCATGCCAGCTTATGATCTAATGCATATAGAACAATATTTAAAACATGAACTAACATTTCCCGGCTTAGAACCTCCAGTATTTGATATGGTAACAAGTCGCGGATGTCCCTTTAACTGTGCCTTCTGCGATACTGCACACCGAAAGAACCCAAGATGGTTTAGCGCATCAAGAGTAATAGCTGAAATCGAATATATACTAGAACATTATAATGTTGGTAGCTTCTTTTTTTGGGACGATGAGTTTTTTGTCAATAGAAAGCGACTTACAGAAATTTCTAAGCTATTGAAAGAAAGACAGATAAAGATTACATGGGGAGCTTGCGCCAGAGCTAATAGCATAACGCTTGAAACTTTAGAAGTTGCTAAGAAAATGGGATGTAAAGCAATTTTTTGTGGTTATGAATCAGCAGTTCCCCGTATCCTAAAATATTTGAAGTCAGGCACAACAACTATAGCAGCAAATGAACATGCTTCGCGATTAGCTGAAAAAGCAGGTATAACAATGGGTGGAAACATTATTTTTGGCACACCGACAGAAACCCTAGAAGAAATGCGACAAACACTTAAGTGGTATGAAAAACAATCAAGCATAAAGTATGTCGGGTTTACCTCGCTTATTCCTTTTCCCGGTACTGACGTTTATGCCCTATGCCTAAAGAAAGGGTTATTGCCTAACCCTGTTGATTATGAACGGTTCGTTACTACAAACCGCATTAAAGAAGCTATCTTAATTGACAAAGCAGTCAACATTGATAATTATAACCGATTCTTGATACAAGCTATTCGTACAGCATGGATACTTAGCCTTCTACGGTGTGGCCGTAAATTCAGAAGTTTGTTTACTGATCCGCATTTATGGTATATGCTAATTTATCATCCCGTTAAGGTGTTTCGAATGTTAAATTGTAGCCTAAAACACGAGCCCATTACATGCTAGGGCAACTGTGACGATGTTATTATATAGATTCACAACGCAACTATGATTCAGAAAGATAAAGGAGGAATAGAAAAAAATTGGCTAGTAGCGTAAATATAGCGCGCGCGCTGATGCAGCCAATAGCTAACATGGCTAGATAAAAGTAAGGATTCATCCTAAGTTAATCCTATCCGTTCAAATACCCTTCTAACTGTTCAAAAAACCATTTTCTACGGAAAACGTGCAAGTGTGATCCGTACTTGTCCCTACTGTCAAGCCTAGCTATTTTACTCAAGAAATGTGGAACTTTTATGATTGCAATTCTTTGACTTACCCTCAAAATTTCATTGAGTGCCTTGCTAGGATTAGATACATGTTCAAGCAGATGACTTGCATTAACAACATCAAAAATGTTGTCGCGGAACGGCAATTTGTGAACATCGCAAATAATATTTAAAAAGTTGCGATTTAAGACTGTCTTTTGTATATCAGCATGTAGGAACTGTTTTTCATGTCGTGGATTATGTGCAAATAGACTGCCACAACCAATATCCAAATTCAAATCTTGGCTTCCTCCGAGAGGGTTGGCCTTATCGAAGCGCGGGCTCTCTCAATGCTTTCTCTCGAATATTTTCCACCTAATCTGCTACCCATTTCGTTTACCTAAGCATAGTTACTTGTAGTGTACTAAGTTATTTTAAAGGAATAGGTAGTTGGGTGTTTAACTTCCAGCCGCTGAAACGCTGATAAGTCCAAACAATCGTGCGCGCGCTAGGGCACGGCGCTCTGAAATCTCATTTGCCACATTTTACTAGCAAGAATATGCCCTTTTCCTCTTCAGAGGCTCTCTCCGCACGTACAAGCGTTGGATATTGTAAAAATGATCCTATGTAGCGAAATCTGAAACCATTTTTTATGCCCTTGATAAACAGCTTTCTGGCAAAACGACTTCGAAAAATTGCATGAATGTTGATCTGACAAAAACCGATTTCATCTAGTATGTCATGCAAGGCATCGGTTCTGAAGTATTGATGTACTCCATTGTCTTGGCGGTGTTTTTTTATCAGATCCGCATCTTGAATAGTCTCCAAACTATCTACCGAAAATACCAGTTGACCGCCTTCTTTCAAAATTCTGTGACATTCCTTCAAAACAAGAACGTAATTTGGAATATGCTCTAGAACGCAGATGCTGAATATCTTGTCAAAGTAACTAGTAGGGAATTTCATCAATCTTGCATCGGACCAAGAAAACTCGGCATTAACACTCGAAACATATGAAGCAAGCTGTCTTGCCTCGACAACTGCTTCTTTGGACATATCTACGCCAACTATCTTTTTGCATTTCTTGCCAATCATAATTGTTTGTAACCCACGCCCACAGCCAATATCTAAGACGATGTCAGTTTTCTTGATGCCGGCTTTCTTAAGCAATTCCTCGAATTCAAATACTTTCAAAGGGTTGGATAGAAAAAAAGTACTTGGATACAATCCAATTCTACTAAACACTTTCTTCGCAGCCCCTTTGGACATATCCCTTAAGTCTCCATTCAATGGGTATTCAGCGCATGCTAGCGCGCGCGTGGAAAGAGGAGTTCGGATGTCTGTCTAAAGAAGACTGCGGTCCACCTACGATTTACTGATCGATCGAGCGCGCGCGCTACATAAACGATTCTTTCATCCTCGAACTCTTTCACTATTTCCCCTGTGTTATCTGTAGAACCGTCATCCACTATTACCTGTTCCCAATTATCATAAGTCTGGGCAAGTACACTTTTGATACAATCGGCTATGAACTTCGAATGATTATAAGTTGTTGTTAACACTGTTACCAGCGGAGTCTTCAGCTTTCTACCTCCTTCACCGTCCATCCTCCTAAAGATCCCTATAGAAAATGTACATGATGGCTGCTTGTAAACCTAGCGCGAGCTCCAAAGTTGGAACAGCTAATCCCACGTAACCAATTTGGTCCCCTGAAACGCTGGGAATTAACTTCACTCTCCTGCTCAGCATCGAGACATACACAGTCGCAAGAACCCTTAAATGCATTATCCCATTTGCATGCGCTATGAACCGCTGGAACACGGTACATCCAGAAAAGCAGTTATATCAACGCAGCACGTAAGAATCTCCTGAGAACTGGAAAAGTGGAAAAGGAAAACCGTTGATCCTGTTTAGAATAGATGTTGACTATCCTTACCCTTCGAGATTCAGAAGCTTCTTCTACACTGCATTCGGCATCAAACTGAGCAGGGACTACCTAATCAACTCGAAGATAGTGGCAAGAATGATCAACGAAACCGGGGAGACAGTGAAGGCTTATTGGTTCTTCACTGTCAAAACAGCACCGGATGAAAAACTCTTGAGACTCCTAAACAACAGCAGACACGAGGTAGCCCTTCACGTTGTGAACGATCCTAAAAGCGAGCTGAAAACGATGGAAGCCGCCACTCACAGCAAGATCCACTATTACACGATCCACGGCACTGCCCGTTCTTTAGCACGACTTATGTGGAGAAGAAGGGAGAGAGAAGCCCAGATTCCAAGAGATTTTCCTCTCAAAGACTTTACGAAAATGCCCACACCCACTTTTCCCCTAGATAGCATGTGTTACTACCGGCCTGCAGACCAAGTTGTCAACGCAGTTAGAAAACAAGGGGGAGCAGACCTCGTCCTGTATTTTCATCCTATATGGCTTTTCCAGAAAGGAAAGATCAACCATAGAGGACCATTCTATGAGGCTCTAAGAACGATCCTAGGAGTCGACACTGAACTTGGCAGCATAGTTCCTCGTAAGAGACTTTTCTTCAAAATTGCGAGGAGCACGGAAGAATACCTGAAGGACATAGTTCCAACCGGAGAATTCACTGAAAAACTCAAAGAGAAAGGCGTAGACGTCTTCACGTTCCTGGAAAGAAAATGGTGCTACCAAGTAGTACATCCTGCAGAAACATGGACCAAAGCAACGGACAACATTGCTTTCCTGAGATTGACAGACTATCAGGAATGGCTGAAGATAATAGGGAAAAAGACACGCAACATGATTCGCAAAGCAGAAAAGAGCGGAATAAGAACAAGCATAGCCGAACCAAGCGAGAAGCTTGCAAAGGGCATGTGGCGTATCTACAATGAGACCCCGATAAGACAAGAAAGAGCCTTCCCGCATTATGGAATATCGTTAGATACAATAATGAAAGGCCTAACCTCGACAAGAAATGTCACGTACATAGGAGCTTACATGCAGGATGAACTTGTCGGATTCGTTCAACTCCTACATGGCGACAAAATAGCAATCATATCTCAAATACTGTCGCTGCAGAAATATTGGGACAAAGCATTGAACAATACTCTTGTGGCTAAAACGATTGAAGTGTGTTCGGTTCAGCACGAACAATGGATAATGTATGGAAGGATGGGAAATCATCCATCATTAGACAGGTTCAAACAAAGCAACGGGTTCACTCAATTTCCGCTTACGAGGTACTACGTACCCATAACGGGAAAAGGCAGAATAGCAATCAAACTTGGCCTGCAGAAGGAAATCAAGGATAGCCTGCCAAGAGCGATAAAATACCCGCTATTTCCGGTTAACAGCTGGCTCAGCAGGGCCAGAGTGCGGTTAAGGTTGAAACTGAAGCCAAGACAGACATTCTAGCCGCACTTCCCTTTTTAAACCATGACGGGTGACTGATTGGAAAAAGTGGAACTCGGCACTCATCTTTAAGGGACAGTTCTTTTTGTGGCGAAACTGATCAGCGTCGTAACGGGTATTTTTTTCAAGATTACGGTGTTGAATTCGCTGTCGAAGACTATTATGGAGCTCGCGCGCAGGCGCCATCACATATGTGTCAGCAAAATCCATCTGAAACGGTTACGACAGAAGCTCGCATAACAGTGAATTTAGCTCTTCTTTGTCTTTTAGGTCTCTGAAAATGGCCTTTCCACTTCCGTAAAGCCGGAAAGAAAAATTCTTGTACGTAAGTTCGGAAATTATCCCTCCAATTGACTTTTTCATGGCGGCCTTCCCCATAATCTTCTTGATCGCCTCGTCTTTCCTATCGTATTTGAAAATCACTATGACATCTTTTTCTTTGCCGCATGTGCCTTCAGTTCTGGCCACGTAGTCTTCCACTTTGATCATTAAAGTTGTTCGATCTCCTTCAGTACCTCCGTGAACCGGTCGATTTCTTCGAGTGTATTGTATACGTAGAAGCTCGCCCTTGCGGAGGAACTCAACTTGAATATCTCATGTAGCGGTTGGGCGCAGTGAAAGCCACTTCTAACCATGATTCCGTAATTGTCAAGAAACAAGGCGATGTCATGCGAGCTCAAGCCGTCAACGCCGAATGGAACTATCCCGCATTTGATGGTTGCATTTTTTGTTCCGTAAATCTTGACCTTTCTGCAGCATCCTTCCATCTGGGGGATGGCATATTTGGTTAAGGTCTCCTCGTGAGACTTCACGTTTGCCATGCCTATTCGCTTCAGGTATCGCATGGCCTCCATTAATCCAACCGCGCCGCACATATTCGGCGTTCCTGCTTCGAACTTCCAAGGCAAAACGTTCCAAGAAACGGTGCAGCGCTTCGTCTTCCGATCATAGGAGACTTCCTTTATCATTTCGCCTCCTCCGTGAAAAGGCTCCATCTTCTCAAGAATTTCCTGTTTGCCATACAGGACGCCTATCCCAGTGGGCCCCAGCATTTTATGGCCGGAGAAAACTACAAAATCTGCGTCGAGATCCTTGACGTTGACAGGCAAATGTGGAACGGATTGTGCTCCGTCAATCAACACCAAAGCACCGTGTTCATGTGCAAATTTCGTGATTCTCTTCACGTCATTTATGACGCCCGTGACGTTTGAAACGTGCGACAAACAGACCAATTTTGTTCTCTTGGAAACGAGCCTTTCGTAAGATTCGTAGTTCAGAGTTCCATCATCGTTTACTTCAACGTACTTAATCTTGTTGCCAGTCATTCTTGAGATTATTTCCCACGGCACGATGTTGCTGTGATGTTCCATCAATGACACTATGACCTCATCCTCTTTTTTCAGAGTGCGAAGCCCCCAAGCGTAGGCGACAAGGTTAATCGCCTCTGTCGTGCCTCTCACGAACACTATTTCCTCCATGCCTTTGGCGTGAATGAACTCGACGACCTCTTCATGCGCGTCTTCGTAGAGTTCTGATGCTTCCAGCGAAAGCGTGTGGACGGCCCTATGGACGTTTGCGTTATGGTTCTCATAGAAGTCTTTGACGGCGTCGATCACTTGTCTCGGTTTTTGTGAAGTCGCCGCGTTGTCAAAGTAGATCAGTTGGTTTCCGTTGATTCTTCGTTTGAGTATCGGAAAATCTTCACGGATTTTGTAAGGGTCCAGCATTATTTTTTTCTTCCGTCTTCATTCTCTTCGAAAGTGCTCTGGCTAGCTCTTCTTCTTCTAGCGCCTGTTTCTCCTCGAAACTTGGTTCTTTCTGAAGCCAACTGGGACATGTTCCCTTCTTTTCGTAGTATTTCCTTATGGCTCTCTTAAGCGCCCCGACGGCCAGAATGCCACAGTGGAACTTTATGGTCGGTAAACCGCCTACTGATTCCGCTACACTCTTGTACTGGATCTTCCAAGCATCTTCAAGCTTGAGCCCTTTGATCATTTCTGTTACAATGCTCGATGTTGCAATGTTTGCTGCACAACCATAGCTCTCGAAAGATGCCTTTTCAATCACGTCTTTCTCATCAATTTTCAAATAGAAAGTTATCATGTCACCGCACACGGGGTTTCCAGCAACTGCCGATATGGTAGCGTCCTCCATTTTTCCAAGGTTCTTTGGGTTCCTGAACAGTTCCAAGATTTTCGGATTGTATGGTAACGGTGAACGTGACACTTTCATTCCACTCCTGTCGAGCCAGTTATTCCTCTTATCCTCTGAACGGCTGTCGGAATTACTTTCAACGCGTAATTTATGTCTTCTTCTGTATGTATTCTCGTAACTTTCATCAGAATGCTGCCGTGAGCTTGATCGAACTTTCTGCCGATGGCAACCAGAACATGGCTTGGCTGCAACAACCTTCTGGAACAGGCACTACCGCTTGAAACGTAGACTCCTTTCAGGCTCAGTTCGATCGTCAATGCCTCGCCCTCGCATCTTAGAAAACTCAGGTTAACGTTGTCAGGCGCCCTCCTGCTGCCAGCAGGTCCGTTAAGCAAGACATCCTTTATCACCACAGTTATCCCATCAATCAGTTTGTCTCGCAGTTTCCGCATATGCGCAACATTCTCTTCAAAGTCAGTGAAAGCCAGTTCGGATGCCTTGGCAAAACCAACAATCAGAGGCGTGTTCTCAACTCCGGGCCACAGTCTCTGCGTACCCACTTGGCCTTCCAGAATTCTCTCGACATTAACATGCTCCTTCACGTACAGAGCCCCCATTCCTCGCGGTCCCAAAATCTTGTAGCTGCTCAAGCTTGCAAGATCCACGCCTAGATCCTGCACGTTGAACGGAACTCTTCCGTAAGCGTCCGACGCGTCGGTATGGAAAATCGTCTCAGGATTCCCCTCCTTGACGACCTTCACAGCCTCTCTGATGGGCTGAATCGTTCCTATTTCATGATTCACTGTGGACAGGCTCACGAGGACCGTTTCTTTGTCTACAGCTTCTTTGAGCTTTTCAAGGTTTATGAAGCCTTCAGCATCAACCGGAATCTTCGTTAGCATAAATCCGCGTTTCTGAAGCATCTCGGCAACATTCAACACGCCTAAGGGTTCAACCTCTGAAATTATTATCTTTCCGCCTTTGGCACCCTTCGAAAGAGTTGTTCCCATTAACGCCAGATTGTCAGCTTCAGTTTCTCCAGGAGTAAAGTTGATTTCTTCAAGGGTTCTGCAGCCTACGAAATCAGCTATCTTCTGAGTGGATTCCATTATTGTTTCGTAGGCTTCCCAACCAGGTTTGTGCGTGAGCGTAGGGTTCCCAAAAGCGCGAAGGTTATAGTATGGAATCATCGCCTGAATCACCTCATCAGGCACAGTGCTCGAGTTCTCGCTATCCAAGTAGACCTCATGTTTCAGACCCTCGTGTGCCTTCAACAACTCCTTCACATTGTCAATCATACTGCACTCAACCGGTCCGGATTGACGCCTCATTATTTCATTAACGCAGTTACTGCTAGAAAAACATAACCCAGAAAGAATACGGGTTACAAGTAACGTTTTAAATGGCTATTGTGATATTTTCTGTTGAAAAACGGGAGACGGGCTCTTTCCAGTGAAAATATCGGATCTGTCTGTGCCAGAATCAGTAAAAGAGATAATAACTAGAGGTGGAATCGCAGAACTTTTTCCGCCTCAGGAAGAAGCGATAAGGGCTGGAGCTCTTGAGGGAAGAAACCTTGTCCTAGCCAGTCCAACTGCCTCAGGGAAGACCTTAGTTGCTGAGTTTTGCGCGTTGAAGCATGTGCTGGAAAGAAACGGCAAAATAATCTACCTCACCCCGTTGAGGGCTTTGGCCAACGAAAAGTTTGACGACTTCAAAAAGTATTCTGCTTTGACGAAAAAGAATGGAGACCACATCAGGATAGGCATCAGCACCGGCGACTTTGACAGCACTGACCCCTGGCTCGAAAGATATGACATAATAATTACCACGAATGAAAAGTCAGATTCACTTCTGAGACACAGAGCCAAGTGGATAGATGAGATTTCATTAGTCATCGCTGATGAAGTGCATTTGCTGAACGATGCTGAACGCGGCCCAACCCTCGAGGTAGTCTTGGCCAGACTCATGCAGGTCAACCCAGACATCCAAATTCTGGCGTTAAGCGCGACAATAAGTAACGTTGATGAAATCGCAGCATGGTTGAAGGCCGAACACGTCACCACAGAGTGGAGACCAATCGCACTCAAGGAAGGAGTACTTCTACACGATGAAATTCAATACAAAAATGGAGATGCACGAAGAATAGAAAAACGGACATCGGATTCTTCGACAAACTTGGTCTTGAGCACCATAAAATCCGGTGGACAATCGCTTGTTTTCGCTTCAACACGGAAGAACGCTGTCACGCTCGCCAAAAAGTTCGCAGGAGAAGTTGAACAGATCCTATCCAAGCCCGCCAAGCGCTCATTGGAACACGAAGCGGACAAGATCCTGACAGCTGGCGAAAGAACAAGGATAAGTGAATCTCTTGCGGAGCTGGTCAAGCGCGGCACGGCCTTCCACCACGCAGGCTTAGGAGGCAGCCACCGCAGAATAATAGAAGATGCTTTTAGGCAAGGAAAAATCAAGGTTTTGACGGCTACGCCAACGTTAGCATTCGGCGTAAACCTGCCAGCAAGAACAGTTGTCATTCAAGACTATAGGCGATACGAAGCAGGATACGGCTATTATCCCATCAGCGTTCTGGAGTACAAACAAATGGCAGGCAGGGCTGGAAGACCAAAATATGACAAGGTCGGAGAAGCCATACTTATCGCGAAAACCCCGGACGAGGCCGACTACCTGCTAGAAAGCTACATCCTTGCGCGGCCTGAACGCATATGGTCAAGATTAGCGGTTGAGAGAATAATGCGCTCGCACGTGCTTGCAACAATAGCTGCAGATTTCGCCCACACAGAACAGGGACTCTACGAATTCTTCGGCAGAACATTCTACGCGCACCAATACGACACAGAGGCAATCAAGGGCCTGATAGCTAAAATTCTCAAGTACCTCTACGATGAGGAAATGATCGAAGTTCTGGCCGATGAGATAAACGCCACAAAGTTTGGCAGGCGAGTCAGCGAGCTCTACGTTGATCCTGTCTCAGCCGTCATCATCCGCAACTCGCTGAAACAGGAACCTGTCTGCTGCTTGACAGAGCTGAGTCTTCTCCAAATGATTGCCCACACTCCAGACATGAGACCCGTGTTGAGACCATATTCTCGAGAGATAGATGAACTAGCCATTTTTGTAGAGGAACACAAGTCCGAGTTTCTGACACCCCTGCCTAGTGAGTGGGATGACACGGTGGCCTATGAATCGTTTCTTGGCGAAGTAAAGACCTCCATGACACTGCAAGCATGGATCGATGAAATGAGTGAAGACCAGATCATTGAGAGATTCACGGTCCAGCCTGGAGACCTCTACAGAACTATCGAGAACACGAAATGGCTCCTTCATGCCACGCACGAGTTAGCATTGCTTCTGAGCAGGAAGCAAGCAATACCTCAAACCCGCGAGCTTGAGGAAAGAGTAGCCAAAGGCGTGAAAAAAGAACTGTTGCCACTCGTCAGACTAGAGGGAGTAGGCCGAGTCCGTGGCCGCATAATATACAATGCCGGCTACAAAACGATAGAAGAAATAAAAAGCGCCAGACTTGACGACCTAACAAACCTCCCGCTGATAGGGCCCAGGCTCGCGAAGAAAATCAAGGAACAAATCGGCGGATTCGTGAAGAAGGAAACCTGGGAAAAGCTTGAAAAAGAAGACGAGTGGAAACAAAAAGCCCTCACTGACTACTGAAGGCGATTGCTTCTATCAAGCCCATTTCACTCTTTCTTTCCAGTCACGAGCTCAACTTGTTTTATCGCCGTTCCCAAATAGTTTCTCGGGTTCAACGAATGATCAATCTCTTCTTCACTCAGCTTTTTGCTAACGATCGCGTCTCTCAGAAGGACCTCCCTAAAAGGCCGCTTCTCAACGTCACTCTTTATGGTTAATTTTCTCAGAATCTCATGAGCTTCCTGGCGGTTCACGCCTTTCTTGGCCAGAGCAGTCATCACTGCTTCGGACAAGGCGCGTCCCTGGGTCAGCTCAACGTTCTTCATCATACGGCGTTCATCAACACGCAAGTTAGCAACGATATTGCTCATTAAAGACAGCATGTGGTCGACCAATATGCATGCTTCTGGAATTATGAAGCGCTCTGCTGAAGACTGGGTTAGGTCCCTTTCGTGCCAAGTGACAACATTTTCCAAGGCAGGAATCACAAGACTCCTGACGATTCGTGCTAGCCCACATATTGTTTCGCAGGTCTCTGGGTTCTGCTTATGAGGCATCGTTGAACTGCCAACCTGTTTTTTCTCCTCAAACGCCTCAAAGAGCTCAGCGATCTCCGGCCTTTGCAGCTCCCGAATTTCTGTTGCAAAGTTCTCAAGCGACGAAGCGACTATAGCTAATAGACATACGAGTTCAGCATGGCGGTCACGCTGAACGATTTGACTCGAAATCTCTGCAGCTTTGATCCCGAGTCTTTCCATGACCAACTTCTGGATTTCCATGGCGTGCGACCCAAAGGCCGCCTGCGTTCCAACGGCCCCACTCATTTTCCCAACTATCACGCGTCCTTCACACCCTTTCAGCCGTTGAATGTGCCTTGAAATCTCGCACATCCAGACGGCAAATTTGAACCCAAGCGTGATCGGCAGAGCATGTTGACCATGCGTCCTGCCTATCATCAATGTCTCCTTGTACTGTTGAGCTTTACCCCTCAAGATTTCATGAAGATTGTCCAGCCTCAGCTCGATAAGCTCCAGAGCCTCTTTCAATTGGAGTGCATTTGCGGTGTCTACGATATCGTAGCTTGTTGCGCCTAGATGCACAAACGCACCGCTTGGCCCACTGGCTTCTGCCAAGGCCCTAACCAAAGCAGCCACATCATGCCTTATTTCATGTTCAATCTCCTTGATTCGGCTCAGCTTAACCCGCTCCAGCAGTGCTGAGGCCATAATCCTCTCCGCATCTTTCTTGGATATGTTCCCAACCTGCGCATGTGCCCAAGCCAGGGTGGCCTCAACGTCGAGCATTTTTTGGACACGTGTCTCCTCTTCAAATATCCTTTTCATCTCGGGAGTTCCATAGCGACCCGTGTCTATTGGAAGAATGGGCAAACTGGTTCCACCTTGCAAGAACATAGACGTTTTGAAGATTAATATCTTACCTTGAAAAGTATCTCCAGAAAACCTCGTAGGTAGGCAGTGGTCTCAGCGTGCGATGCTTCGGAATCTAACACGCTTGACCAATGACCATACCCTAATTACTGGGAGGACGTTTCTCTAATGTCTCATAGCTCTTCGTAATCTGAAGGTCGGCAGCAAATGGGTGCATTAATTGCAGTTGTGAACAAAAAAGGAGAGGACGCAACGAACACAGCAGTCACCATGCTCAGTGCACTATCTTCCGCGACCACGGATGCTTTCGCCATAGCCTCGCCCATGCGAGTGAAATCAGAAAGGTCAATTGATTCCCTGCGGCAACTACGTTTGGACTCAAACATTATAATCGGCTACAGATATCCAGCAGATCTGCAGTCGGACAGGCAGCAACCGATAATGCTGAAAAGAGCGGCAATGATTTTTGAGGGAAGGATCTACTATACAAATAGGATCTTCAAAATCGAACCTTTCGCCATTGACCTCCAAGAGCACGGTAAAGAAGCAGCACGGAGTTTCGTTAACAAAATATTCGGCGACTATGCCTTCGTACTGGCTGAAACTGCCGGGGTCATTGCAGGTAGAGATGCCGTCGGTGTGTGTCCTCTGTATTACGGCGAAAACGAAGGGTTCGCAGCTTTGGCGTCTGAACGAAAGGCATTGTGGAACATAGGGATTGGCAAAAGCTACTCTTTTCCTCCAGGACACGTTGCGGTCGTCGATCGAGAAAACTTCAGACTGGAACCAGTCAAAATCCTTTCCTACTCAGGACCCAAGCAAATGACCATGTCAGACGCAGCTAGAAAGCTGGAAACACTTCTTCGACGCTCTGTTGCGCAGAGAGTTTCAAGTTTGAAAGAAGTGGCTGTCGCCTTTTCGGGCGGCCTAGACAGCAGCATAATAGCATCGATTGCCAAGAAGAAAAGATGCAACGTGCAACTGATTCATGTAAGCCTTGAACACCAGAAGGAGACAGAGGATGCTAAAAAAGCGGCTGAGACCCTGGGGTTGCCAATTCAAATCCGATTGTTCAAAGAAGAAGACGTGCTGGAAGATCTTCAGAAAGTTCTGTGGCTCGTTGAAGAAGCCGACCCAGTGCAGACCGAGATAGGTATACCGATCTATTGGGCAGCTGAACAAGCTGCAGAAACTGGATTCAAAGCTATGCTAGCTGGACAGGGCGCAGATGAACTTTTCGGTGGATACAGAAGATACGTGGATGATTATTCTCTGGGCGGTGAAGAAAGAGTAAGGAAGAAACTCTTCAACGACATTGTCGAAATCCACAAGAATAACCTAGAAAGAGACTCCAAGATCTGTAGCTTCCATAATGTCGAACTGCGACTTCCCTTCGCAACCTTCGAATTGGCAAAATTCGCTGCAGCATTACCCGTCAACTTGAAAATCAGCCCTGAAAAAGACAGTATGCGAAAGCTCGTTCTGAGGAAAGTGGCGGAAAACGTGGGCCTTCCTGAAGCGATTTCAAAAAAACCGAAGAAAGCAGTTCAGTACACAACGGGCGTGAACAAGGCCCTCAAAAAAATGGCCAAGAGACAAGGTGTTTCCGTGAGAACCTTCTTGCAGAAAACGTTCAACAGAATATTCGAAGAGGCCCCCTTGAAATGAGAAAGACGGCTGTAGTCTTCTCAACCATATTCACGAAGCACAACCCCGGCAGGGATCACCCGGAATCTGCTCGGCGAGTGACTGCGGTCATGAGAGAGATAGAAAACAGAAGGGCGGAGTTTAATGCTAGGCTCCAGTTTGTGCAACCTGAAAAGGCCAGCATAAAAGACGTCGAATTGGTTCATGCCACAGAATACATAAGGCTTGTGGAGGCTGTTTGCAGAGCAGGCGGCGGTCCTTTGGATTCGGAAGATACCGTGGCTTCTCCAAACAGCTTTGAAGTCGCTCTCCACGCTGTTGGTGGAACATTGAAGGCCGTCGACCTAGTCATGGAAAGAAAGTTTGAGAATGCCTTCGCCCTAGTTCGTCCCCCCGGACATCATGCAGAAAGGTTCCGCGCACTTGGCTTCTGCATCTTCAACAACGTTGCAATTGCTGCGCAATACTTGATCGAGAAGCATAAGCTGAACAGAGTGCTCATATTGGACGTAGATGCTCATCACGGAAATGGTACACAAAAAAAATTCTACGAAACTGACAAGGTTCTCTATATGAGCCTACATGAGGACCCAACCGATTTTCCTGGAACAGGTTTCTTAGACGAGGTCGGAAAAGGGGAAGGCACAGGCTACAGCGTGAATATCCCGCTTCCTTACGGCACGGGGGACCACGTATACCTGCGGGCATTCAGAGAAATCGTGAAGCCGATAGTGCGTCAATTTGAACCTGAATTTATACTGGTGTCCGCAGGGTTTGACAGCCACTATTTAGATCCTGTGGGAAATCTTTCTCTGTCTGCCAAATGCCTCCAGGAAGTATTTGAAACGATAAGGGGCTTAGCGGCAACATTATGCGATGGTAGACTTCTAAGCGTTCTTGAAGGCGGCTACAACGTGAAAACCATGGGACCATTAACGGTCGCAGCGATTGCAAAGATGAGCCTGACCAATCTGAGATTAGAGGAAAAAACTCCGACAATCAAAAGAGATGTCATGTTTCAAGGCGAAAAAGTCATAGAAGAAACAAAGAAAGTACAGAATGATTTTTGGGAGATAGGTTGATTTGAATTTAAGGTCAACGTAAAAGTCTTGTGGGCTACTCTACGACTTGGATTGCCGCTTCGGGACACTGGACCTCACATGCTCTGCACACCAGGCATTCGTCAGGCTTGACAGCGGCCGATTTTCCGTCTTTCACTTCGTAAACGCCCACGGGACATGTGTCCACACATGTTCCGCACCCAGTACATTTGTGGTTGTCAACCACTATCTTAACCATCATTTCTTCTCCTCTCTTGGGTCTAGGTTTTCATTGAAAATCTTCCGGCAGAATAAAAGTGTTTAGGTGATCTACGAGGTTTCTTCACGTAATCTCAAGAGGATTCCGTTAATCGTCGTTTCAGCTCTTTCTTTCTTGCGTTGATAGTCAGCTAAGCGGTTCCGATAGGCCTCTAACGACAGCTCCCCCCGATTGTGAAGAGACTCGGCATTCTTGACGTTGGCCTTCACTTCACCTATTTCGGTTTCGGCAACTTCAAGCTGCAACATCAATCCTGAATACTTGCCGCCAGCTGCACGTATTTTCTCCTTGGATTCGTTCAGCTTTCTCAGCACGGCGTCGAAACGCGTCTCCAAGGTTTTTCTCATGACTTTGTATCTGCGTCTCGGAACCCTGCCCTTTTCCATCCTTGTTTCCAGAGAGTCCAATTCCAGATCTATCTTCTTCTTTTCCTCATACATGTCTACGAATGACCTGAGGAATTCTGGGCCGAGTTTCAATGCCACCGTAGATATGGAAATTCGAGCAGGGCCCTTAGGCCTTCGCTTGGTGGCAACGACAAAAACGCAACCAACAACAGCAAGTGCCCATACCCAAATGGTTGGACGAAAAGATGCCCAGAATGGATTGTATCCGTAGGTAACACCAAGGCTGACCTTGTTCAAGACGATGACGCCTTCCTGGCCTAGAGCAACTGTTTCCTGATACATGCTCTTCCCAATGCTATTGATACTCAGGGTTGAATTGTTCTCAATAGCGTTGATCGTAGCACCTTCTGGCAAAATGATCGTAACCAATACCTCATTGATGTAGTAATCCTCATGCTCGAACAAAGAGAGGTCTAAAGCAAAATTGGTGGAACTGCGCGTAATGACATTTCCGGACCAAGAATACTCTGCGACAAACAGAGTGGAATTTCCAGGCGCGGCGTTTACGTTAAAATCGACTTCATAACGGCTCGTGTTAGCGTCTACTTGCGTGATAGAGAGTGTCCTTCCAAGCAGATCTGTAGCTTGTGGATTGGATGCATTAGGAGGCAGGAGTACCTGAAAAGCAGACAAATCCGTCAGTGCCTCATTTGTTATGTAATAGGTGTCGGTGCCATCCACTTCGCCAGTCCCGCTCACTGTGATGACACGACTCAACTTGTCAATATCAACCGTCAACTGGCTCTGTCCGGTCAGATTCAAGTCCAGTGTTGCTGGTGAGCGCGTCAATTCAGGAAGAGGCTGTTGTTCGTATGCAAAGCCGCTAACTGTCCCGCCCACGTATGATGCACCTGTGGGAACTACTATTGACACGTTGCAGAAAGCAGCTTCTTTCATCAAGCTCGGGTAGGCTGGAAAATTTAGCTCGTACACAGTCGAATCCTGCGATGTCTGAGTAAGGAGATTAAAGGAAAGGACGAATCCCACGGTAAAAACTCGTGGTGTTCCGTGCGGAAAGCTAATCGTCACACCATAGAAGCCGACGTGACCGTTCAACGACGTGTCAAGAGTTACGGGAAAACTGTCTGAATCGTTGAAAGCTACAGCTTTTAGCACGTATTGGCCATATTGGTCAGGGAAACCCATTAGAAAATTATTTGGGGCTCCAGTTATGTTGTTCAGTTCGAATGTGTCGTTTATGAATACGTACCCATTGTACATGATTTTTACAGTGTGAAAGACTTGATCTATACTGTAATCTGCCTCAGCCTCCACAGGTCTAATCCCCATCGTAATCAAAACAAGGATTACGCTCGCGATAATCAAAACACCGAACAGTAACGCTGTCTTTCTCACGTTGCCTTCCTCCGTTTCACCTTGAACGTTTGGGCTGTCTATGTATTGATCAGCCCATTTATTTACTTTTGGAAATTACAGAGCCTTTGTCGCTCATATATTTAACCATGCACTGGACAAGCACTACTAGAAGAACGAAGGGCGAACATGTCCTACGCGTCGACGGAACCTAGAGTTGACCTCTAGGACCCTACGATTGCGATTCTTCATGTCTAAGGTAGTAGTCGTGTTCCTTCTCCGGTCCGAAGCTTCTCAAACCTTTGTCCTTCAATTGCTTTCGGAGCTTGGCGGTGTATCGCTTTTTGATTTCCCCTCTTTTTTCCATGTAGTCAATTATTTCCACAGCTTGCTTGCTCATGTTGCAACGGCGGATGAAGTCTATGACGTCTGGCATGTAGTGAACGTAGTCTTTTGAGAACGCGTTTTCTCCGGTTCGTGTATCTGTTCGTACAGAGTTTATTGGAATCATGTTGTCATCACAGTCCAGCTCCTTGGCAAGGTTTGGAAACATCTTTTTCAATGTTTCCTTGTCGAACGCCATGTGAACACCCTCAAATGTGGCAGTGCATTCGTATTGTTTATGGGAATTGCCGTATTTAAACGTCCTCCAGGTTAATTTTGATTCTTACTGTCTTCGAGATCTGAATTAACCCTGATAATCGCCTGAGAATGGCAACATGCGTGAGACTCGTTTTGTCTTCAATTTGCAGAAGACAGCTGGCCTAGAATGGAACGAATCGCTGTGTGGGATCCTCTCTTAGCAGTCTCTTGAGTTCTTCAATTCGAAGCCCCACGACCTGGTCTCCGTATATCTCACATTTCACTTTTATTGCAGCCTCTTCCGGACTGGCAACTTTGATCTCTGTCTTCTCTCCCGCCGGAGATTCAACGTGTATATGGAATGAACCTTTCCTTCTCCCTTTCTTTGTCACGGCTACGTGTTCAGCTTGCATTATTCTGATGCTATTCTTTTTTAGAGCGTTCAATATGTCATCGAACTGATCGTGGTAGACAACTATGTCTATATCACTATCATGATGTATTGTCCCGCGCCAGACGCTTCCAACGAGCACTGGATTGTATGCCTTTAGAAGGCACATCAATGTTAGGGCTTCCCGGCGCATTTGGATTAGCCGCTTCTGCCTAGCTGAACCCTCATTCTCCCCGGCTATTCTGTCAAGCTCAATAGCGACTTCAGAATTTGAAGGAAGAAGCCGAGCCCCAAATGTTTTTGCTGCTTTTAGCTTCGCCTGCTTATACTCTTTTTCGACGCCAGAATAGAGAAGGTTCGCTGCTTCTCTGGTAATCCTTGTTCTCAGGCTCAGACTGGCAGGATTCAACTGTTCACCGTACGGCTCGATCGCATGCTGACTCAGCGTTTTATCGTCTGCTCGTATATTTCCAGCGTTCTTTCAGCTATCTTGTCCCATGTGAACTCATTTAGGACCCTGCGTCTGCCATTCCTGCCAAGCCACTTCGTCTTTTCAGGACTTTCCAGAGTGCTGTTGATGCCCCAGGCAATGTCTGATGGATTGTTCGGGTTCACATGAAAACCGCATTGCTCTTCCCCGCAGCAGACCACTATTTCTCGCATTCCGCTGACTCCTGCTCCGCCTACGACGACTGGGCGCTCCATACTCATCGCTTCGAGAGCAACGATCCCGAAAGGCTCGTAAAGACTTGGAAAAACAGCTACGTCGCACGCGGCATAGTGTAGAATACGTTCCTCTTCGGGTATGAAGTCAAAGCGGAATTTCACGTAGTCCTGCATCTTCGTAGCTTTCACGAGGTTAGTCAAGTATTCCTGGAGGTCGCCTAAACCAACAATGACTAACCTTGCTTTCGGCGTCTTCTGCAGCACGTGCGGCAAGGCCATGATGAGTTTGTCAACGCCTTTGACTCCGACCAGCCTGCCCAAGAAGAGGATCATGAATTCATCGTCTTTTATGCCGTAGAATGCCCGGATCTTCTTTATCTGCTCTGCGTCAACCGCTTCTGGGCTATATTTTTGGGGGTCAACGCCGTTGTAGCAGACTTGAATCTTTTCTTTTGGAAAGCCAAGCTTGGTAAGTTCATCTTTCATCGCGTATGAAACTGTGACGATAACATCAGCAGCCATCGCACAGTGGAGTTCGATGTTGCTCACAACTTCTGAGCCGTTTCCAAGCGTTCTCCCCTTCTCGGTTGAGTGCACATGAAAGGCCAGCGGCAACCCAGCTTCCTTTTTAACGGTTATTCCACCCATCGCTGACAGCCAATCGTGCGCCACTACGATGTCGTATTTTATGCCTTCTTTCTTGATGAGTTCGTTGATGAGTTTCGAAGCGCTGAGGTAGTTATACACAAGGATCTTCGAGAACATATGAATACCCCGGCCCCATTTCTTGATGTCTTCGGCAATCACGTCTGGAAGCGAATCGGAAACGTCGATATGAATGGGACGATGGATCTCTATGCCTCGCCAAATCTCTCGGGTAGGAAGGCTGCCAGCATCATCATTCATCGTAAAAATGGTAATATCATTGTCCATCAGAACGAATCTTCGCGTAATTTCAGCTGCATAAGTTCCCAACCCCCCGACGATCTTGGGAGGATACTCGTAGACCAGCACTGCCAGCTTCATAAGGTTACACCGTATCCGCTCACACAAGTATTGGCTTATGTTACGAAAGCATGTTTATTTACCTTACTAAGCTATGCTCAAGGTTTGAGTGCCTTGACCGTTAGACGACTTCGAAGCTTGCCCTCAACCTTCGTCTCATGCAAGTCTATGGTCAGTATTCTGAAACCCTCGAAGAGCCTTTGCAGTTCATCTTCATCGGTGAAGTGATGCATTAGGCCTTTCTCATGGCCTTCTGTTTCGATGAAGGTCCCATTCTCGATCTCGACGCCCTTTCCATAACTATGAGTTCTTTTTGACAGGAAGTCGATTAGGACCATGCCGTCTTTTCTCAGCACCCTTCTCATTTCGAAAAGGGTCTCTTGAATCGCCTTCAGTCTTTGATGATGGATGGCACGAGTGCATATCGCAGCATCGAAGACAGAGTCATCGAAAGGAAGAGTATTCATGACAGACCTGACGAGACCAGCGGTCAAATCCTCACTATTGAGCCTTCCTCTGGTCATCTTAAGACCTGCCCATGAAATGTCAACCGCAGTTACTTCGACGCCTTTTTCGGACATGTAGACCGCGTGTCTGCCCCCACCACAAGCAAGATCAAGAACCCGCATCTTGTTGCTCCTTCGCAGAGATCCTGCGAAATCAACGACAGTCTCATCTGGTTCTTCAGGGCTGTATGCTTTTTCCGGCAGTATTCTGTCCCATTCAGTCAATGACGGTTTCATCCCTACTCCGTCATAAATCGTATCAGGTTATTAGGGATTTTTCCGCTGTATGGAAAAAACACTGATCTCAGGCTAAGTGGGCAACGGCGTGAACAGAACTTGCCTTCTTTTGTGGTGAGAAACAGGTAAGACTTAAAGCTTGCAGACAAGTACAGTAAGAGATCAGGAGTATGCAGAGATGAGCATATCACCTGTTAAACGACTCATCCTCGAAACCATGTGGGTGCTCGACAAGCCTGCCAGGGCGACTGAGATATCGAAGGATATGGGAGTAAACTTTCCCTCAGTGATGATGCACATAATAGGGCTCACTCGCTTAAGCCTTGCAGCATCAGCTGAAAAGGGATTCTACATCATAACGGAAAAAGGAAAAAAAAGTCTGGGACTTCCGGAAATCGACAAGGAGAAAGCAACTGAGATCTTGTCATATTTGCCGGTAGAGAGGTCATTTCATTTTTATGCTGACTATGGAAAACCACTGGGTGTACATGCTGCGAGCCTTCAAGACTTTTGCGATAAAATAATGACTTTAGACGCCGGTTCGATCGAGTTTCACACCAACCACGGAGACTTTGAAGCTTGGTTCAACGCACTAGGCGACGTTGAATTGGCCCGCAAAACGATGCTCATCAAAGAACAAAAAATGCTCGGGGAAGAGCTGCGCAGAAAGCTTCATGACACCGCGAAGAACCGTTTCGAAGAACTGTCTAAGATAAAGAAGCAAGCAGATAATACCGCATGATCAGCTGAGACCGCTTCAAACCCTTTGAAACGCTCTTTGAGCCTATTCAACACCTGTCGCAGAGTAGTCTATTCCACATTATCAGACCCTAATCGTGCCTATTCAAACTCGCCAATGTTTTCCAGAATTGACCCAAAGCCTGCAGCCTTACGTTTGGCCAAATCAAACTTGCCATTTACTATTCAGATCTGCTTACGGTCATCCTAGAAGTCTCAAACAACTTCCGAAGTGATCCAAAAAATCATTAAGCCGTTAGCCGCTATAAGTTGGATTAATGGCGAGCGCGTTTATGAACGATTCGAGGGTGATCTCGGCCAAGGTCCCTGATACCGTTTACAAAGAGATGCTCCTACGAGTGCCTGAAGGAGACAGAAGCAACTTCATTCGTGACGCGATCATGGAGAAGCTGCAGAAGACCCCGAAGCCGGACAAGATCTTTGAGCTAGAGCATCGTGTCGCCAAGATAGAAACGGAAATCTCTGAGGTAAAAAAGTACCTTGCAGACTTGGAACTGCTTACTTATGACCGCGGAAAAACGAACCCTCACACTTTCTGTATGGACGAGACAGACCACAAACTCATAGACTACCTTATGCATTATAAAAGTGCAACCACGCCTGAGCTAGCAGACTATCTCAAAACGAACAGGTGGCTAATCTTGAACAGGCTGAGAAAAATACAAAAAGCTTCAAGGAAGCAGCTTGGAAAATCCATAATAGACTACTATGCCGGGGAAAAATCCGGCAAGAAAAAGGCCTGGTGGATAAGCGAAGAACTGGCCGAAGCCTAAGCCTATGACATCACCATAACAATTAATTCAAATCATTGCCTAACTTGATCTTCAACGGGCCCGTAGCCGAGTACGGATTAAGGCGCCGAACCTGAAAGGGATGCGCAAGCCTCCGGGCACGAAACAAATGGAAGAAAGCCGGAGAACCGGGGTTCAAATCCCCGCGGGCCCGCCACTTCTCAGATGCAACTTGACGGTCATTCAGCATCAAACTCACATGGCCGAAGTGAGACCTCAAAAGCATATCGTACAAACAGATATATTGAATATTCACCTCAGATCTATTTTATGATCATTGAGCTGAGTAAGAAATACTATTCTCGATTGGAATATTACAGAGTGGAGAGGGCGTCAAAGATCCATAAATCTTCTGATTATTTCTCTGTTTCTGACTTCAGGGTGGAATAGCACCCCATAGATTTCTTTTTTCTTGTGTTTCACGGCTTGTGGACATTTCTCTGACTCTGCCAGGACATCTAGTTCCTCGGAAGGTTGAATGGAATAGCTGTGGAGTTCATAAGCTTTGAAAGATGAAAAGAACAACGGGTTTCTCTTCACAACTTTTATCACTGTCATGCCTATCTCTAAGCATCTCTTCAAGGGTGAACCGAAGATGAGACCGATAGCCTGCATGCCCGCGCAAATCCCCAAAACAGGTTTTTCGCATGTGCCCACCCAAGCAAAATCTTCAATTTGGGTCAAGACTTGCTTGTCTTCCAGTGCATTGCCTGAAAGTATTATGCGTGAGTATCTATCTATGTCTGTCCGGCTCAACTCGGAATAGTGCCTTATCGTGTATTCTTCTAGGTCCTTGATCGACGAGGCTATGGGCAACACGAATTCATAGTACCCGACAGAATCCTTCCTGTAGTTCATATCAACGATCAATATCATTTTTCTGTTAACCTTGCTTTTCTGATTTGGAAAACTCCGCTGTTTCCATCGCTTTCAACGTTAAAATCCATGATTTCGATCCTCTTCTTGAACAGCGGGGCATCTAGGACTGTGGTTTCGATCTCTCCGCCTTCTCCGGAAGGGCTTATACCATACTCCTGCTGAAGGGCCACGAGTTTTCCTATCATTTCTTTGTCTATCTGTTTTCCAAGCCACGATTTGTCTAATGGATAAGCAAAAACACCCGAGATTATTACCTTAAGCCCCTTTCTCATTGTCTCTTCCAGCAGTTCCTCCTGGTCTTTTTTCCACAGAGGGTTGAAACACCAAAGTCTTAGTTCGTGACATATCTTCTGAATTCTCTCGGCCTGATAAACTGATTCTACTGCCCCAGTGACAACGCCCTCAATCTTGAACTTTTCTTCAGCTCGTCTTATCGCTTCTCTCAGATCCTTAAGCTCCTCCTCTTTCTTGCCTTCAGTCAATCTCCGGATGAGAGGCAACTCCAGGGCTCTGGCTTGAAGTTTGGTTATTTCGATATTCGGAGTGTGGAACATGTAACTTTCCTTGTTCTTGGAGATCATTGAAATGAGGCAGATTACCTCCTCCTTCTCTGCAGCTTTCAGCAACGCGAGCATTGAGTCCTTACCGCCTGAATACAAGACTGCAAATCTCATAGACTATCCTTGTTTCCAACACATTTATTAACGATCTTCGCTGTCCCACCATTTTAGGTTGAGTAACCCACCACAACGCACAGCGCGCGATTTTGCATAAATACAGGATGAAGGCTTTCGACGTTTCTGTCGGCTTTGCCTGGGAGAAAATGGACCTCGTCTCCTGCTAGCGTGGATTGGCGAAAATGTTTAACAACAAAAAGCTCTGTGCAGACCAACGCAAAGAAAGTCAATGCTTAGCCGGGATTATTTCAATCCAGTATCCGTCTGGGTCTTCGATGAAATAGATGCCCATTGCTTTGTTTTCATAGCAGATGCATTTCATCTTTTCATGGAGTTCGTGGGCCTTTTCAAACTCGTCGACGGTGAGTGCAAGATGAAATTCATTGTCGCCCAAGTTGTAAGGTTCTTTCCTGTTCCTCAGCCATGTCAACTCAAGCCTATGAGTGGTTGCTCCGTCCTCAAGAAATACAAGTGTGAAGCTCTTGTCGGGCGCCTCGTATCTTCGAACTTCCTTCAGATTCAAGGCTTTCTTGTAGAATGTGACGCTTTTTTCCAAGTCTAGCACGTTAAAGTTGTTATGCGCAAACTTGAAATTCATTCATCATCTCTTCCGCATCTTCTTTCTGAAAACCGTGTTCTCCAGTTTCTCTTCAGCCAGAAGGACTTTCATGTCCGATAATCTCTTCTGACAGTGTCCTCGCCTATCTTGATTGTGTCAGGTTCCTCCTTTTTCAGGATGGCTTCGAGCTCCATGGGGTCAAGCTGTTTTATGAGTTTGAATATTTCCTTTTTTGCAGATTCTAGATGTTTCTGCAGCAACCGCTTGTCTTTGTACATGACTCCTGCTAGGGGACAGATTCTTTCCATTTTTATGTACCATTCCACCTTGCCTGACTGCTTGTTTATGTCGAAGGTTATCGGTCCAGCTGCGCATGTTTCTGGCTTCACAGGGTGAACTAGACATGTCGCAGTTTCCTCGGCGTAGAATCCGCAATAGCCTTCCGCATTCTCTCTTGGAAAAACATACTCTGCCCTGGCAAAAGCGTTTGCAACTGGAACCTTCTCTTTTTCCAGATAGGCCTCTATCATTCTTTTGCGCTCTCGTGTGATAGGCGGTTTTGGACGGAAACAGCAGCTTAAATGGCCTCGGCATCCATTGCATGTGTCGAAGAAATTGCTCTGTCTGGCACTTTCACTTCTGCGGTGCATGCAATGCCTCTCTGCGGTTCTTCTTAGAAGTAAGGCTGATTATCCATGAGGTTTCCTATAAGTTTTGAGTATATGCTGAATATGGCTTCTTTGAGGTCTGTTTTCTGGCTTCTGGTTTGAACCTTCTGCCGTATGCGCTCTGACAGATTTCCGTGTTCTATTCTTTTCTGCAGCATCGGGATGTATTTTCTCTCCTGTGAATTGGCGTTTTCCAAAGCGACACGAAGAAGATGTCTGCAGGTTTCGCCTGCGGTTTGTGCTCGTGGATGGCGGACCTCGCCGTTGAGGCCGTTCTTCACTGTGGAACCGAAATCTTTCACCAAGACGTGGTGAGATGGCAGCTTGAATTCTTGTTCCATCAGTCCTCGAGCCAAAGCTCGGATGAAACAGCTTAGGGCTACATCTGATTTTATGCATTCTTGTTCGTCCATCACCCTGACCTCAAGAGCTTTCCTGTCAAACCTGAAGATGACGCCTCGACTGTTGACCCACTCCTTTCCCAAAATGGGGCTTTCGGCACCAGCAGCGGCTAATTCTTGGGAGTACTTGTTGATTATCTGTCTCTTGTATTGGCTGAGAGAAAACACAAACTCTGGAATGACGTCTCCCGAGATAGAAGGGATTTCCTTCTGATTCTCCTCATAGAAGCGCAGCCTGTTGTCGACGTTTTCTCCGAGGCCGCCTTCATATATCGGGGAAGAAGCAGCGAAAGCCGGTAGATAGGCGCAAACGTATGCCAAAATGTTGTGGAGTAGAACACCACTTGCTTCGTTAGAGTATGGTAGGTTAAGCTGAAAGCTCTGTATGTTGAGCCATCCGTGGCGTTTGAGGTTGAAGATTTTGCTGTAGGCGTGGTAAATCTGTCTGTGTCGATGGGGCCAGACGCCGGTATCTTCAAGCCTGAGCAGTGGATGCATGCCTGTTCCTAGGAGACTTGCATGGTATTTGCGGTGAAGAAAATCTTGAATGGTCAGCACTGCCTCTTGCATAGTCTCCTCAAACCCGATCGGTGACTCGAATGGGCTATTAGGCTTTATTTCGATCACGTGTTGCTGAAACTCTTTTCCGATCGTGAATTTTGGAAGCTTGACTGAGTTGACGATTCTGCCGTGTAGATCCTTCAGAACCTTGTCCACTATGGGTAGTGCTTCCAGTCTTTCGTTCACTATTGAAAATTCGTGTTCCGGACCGAGTACTTGAAGGGTCTTGTACGTATCTGTTCCCTTTCGATAGAACAGTTGCTGGAAAATTGAATATAAACGTGCAGTTAATTTTAAATACGTCGGCCTTAATACCGTGCTTTCGATCATCTGGTGTCATTTGGGTGCTCGTTGTTTCAAACATCAGCCTGGCGAGAAACAAGTCGACGATGAAACCCGCAGCGTTCCTGAGATCTTCAATCAAAGATTTTGTTCTCAACCTCAACAATGATTATCGCTATTTGAAGACGGGATACTACGTTTCAATGCATGCGGAGATTTTGGGCAACAGGGTGATTCCGTCGAGCGAAAGTATAATTGATGCTAACCGGACGCCGATTCTGCTGCTTAAGGCTTCTCGGGCGGGTATCTCAACTCTGCCGTACTTGGTGACGGATTCTGTGAGGAATATTATGTCGGTCTTCGATTTTCCAGTCGTTGTCTTCGCTGTTAACCCGTTTTGTTATGATGGGTTTAAGACGGCCAAAAACAAAAGCGCACTGTATAGAGCTGTTAAGAGTTTAGGCATGAACTATAAGTTCGCGGTGTGTGCGCAGCCTTTGCGGGGGGAGATGGTTTCGTTCAAGTCTATTTTCGGCAAGTGCGAACAAGATCAAGCTCTGAAGGAGATTTCTGAGAAGGTTTACAGGGTTTTTGGGATTCCAATCTGCAAACTGCATGTTCAGCGTGTGGGTCGAGAAGCCTTTCTGTGTGGGCTTCAGCCTTTGAAGAAAGAGGAGATTGTTTCGCAGGATCTGAAATTGATCGGGGAACAGGTTTCTGAGATGTCGAATTTGGGTGAACACCTGGTTGGCTAAGATAGCCTGTTTCGTTGAGAAGTACAATTTTTCAGACCCGAGGGAGGAAAGGGCACTTGAGAAGTTCAAACAGGCAGCGGTGAGGCTAGGCCACGAGTTTGACTTCATGTTCAGAGGAGACGTTTCGGGTATTCGAGGGTATGATGCGGTTTTTATCAGGGCAACGACGGATCCGCTGTTTACGGCGTACGTCGTGTCCAAGACTGCCTTCGAGCTGGGTTTGAAGGTGATTGATGATCCGAAGTCGATTCAGATCTGTGGGAACAAGATTCATCAATATGCGCTTTTTGAAAAGTACGGTGTTCCACATATTCCGACGCTTTTCATAAACAAGGATGAGTTTCATCATAGGCAGATATTGGAGATTTTTCGCGAGTTTGGAAAGCCCGTGGTGATAAAGGCGCCGTACACGAGTTTTTCGAGGTACGTGGAGAAAGTGGCTTGTGAGACGAGTTTTCGCGAGGTTGCTTTGAGGTTCTTTAGGAAATCTGATGTTTTGACCGTGCAGAAGTTTATGCCCACGGCGTTCGATTGGAGGGTCGGCGTGTTGAACGATGAAATCTTGTACGTGTGCAAGTACATGATTCCGAAGGGCAGGTGGAAGCACGGTGCGAAGCTCAGGGGCAAGCCGACGGTCATTTGGGGTAGGACGTTTTCGATGAAGAGGGAGAACGCTCCTGCAAAGCTGAAAGAAGTGGCGTTGAAAGCATGCGGGATCATCGGCCACGGGCTGTACGGAGTGGACATCAAGGAAGTCAACGGTGAATACGTGGTCGTCGAAGTGAACGATAACCCGAGTATCTATGCGGGCTACGAGGACCTGAGGAACGAGGACGTGTACAGAAAAATCATATCGTACCTGGCCGATTAATGCTCCGCACAAAAGCTGACAGATGCGATTTGAGTGAGCGGACCTGCGTTTTAGGGTTAAAAACACGCCAAAAACGCACCTCCCCCCTCCTAGGCTGGTTTTTGGCGTTCTCCATGGGTTTCCAGCATGAAGCCTCGCGTTGGCTGATCGCAGAAGCGGGTTGTACCCAACTGTTGGGTTGAAATCACGCGAACAGTTGATACCCCCCTCCTAGGTAGGTTTTTGTTTGTGATCCTTTTTGGTCCCAAATATGTCCTGAGAGCATGGTTCGTTTTGGAGTTGATCGGGTCTCGCAACTGTGGCTTCACGCGTGCGCTGAACCGGGGCGAAAAAGGGGTGGAAGATGGGCGGCACGGCGCACGTCGTCAGGGCGTCGAAGGACTTCAATTACTTTGGCACGCCACCTGTTCTTGGGGTTTGAGGAGACGATTTTGTAGAACATGCATATGGTACTACTGGTTGAGGTTCTCATTCTGGGGCCTGATGGTTGACCAAGCACTTTATTAGAGTCTGTTGCTGAATCTGCTTTTCGGAAGTGTAAGCATGGCTCACATTGCGGTTATGGGCACGGGCCGAGTAGGGGGCGAGGTTGCTTTTACCCTCGTTTTTGAGAGGTACGTGACCGAGTTGTCGCTGGTTGATTCTTCGCTGGGCGTCGCTGATATGGTGAAGGAGGAGATGCATCATGCCGTTGGAAATCATGGTTTCGACGTTAAGATCAACGCGTACACGAAGAGCAGTCAAGTCGTTGATGCTGACTTGATTGTGGTGGCTGCCGGTTTTCCGAGGACTCCGGAGATGAGCAGGCGGGATCTTGCCACGAAGAATGCGGGCGCGGTCGAAGAGGTCGTTGAGAATTCTTTGGCCAATAATCCGGATGCATGGTACTTCGTTATTACGAATCCCGTTGACGCGATGACTACTTTAGCCAACCAAGCGGCTCAGGGCAAGAGGCAGGTTATAGGCACGGGCACTTGCCTTGAAACGTCTAGGTTCAGAACGATTCTGAGCAGACGGCTGGATGTGCCCATTGGTTTGGTTGAAGGGTTCGTGGGAGGCGAGCATGGTGAGGCAGCGGCGCCGCTTTGGAGCACAGTTAAGATCAACGGCGTGGCCTTGGATGAGTATTTGAAGAAGACCCGGAAGACTTTGGATAGAGCATCGTGTGAGAATTACGTGAAGGAAGTGAGCAGAGAGATCATACGTGTCCTGGGCGGGACGAGGCATGGCCCGGCAGGCTCTTTCATCGAGATAATTCGTGGAGTGATGCTGAACACGGGCAGGGTGATGAGTTACGGAAGGCTTAGGAAGTTTGATAACACGCTTGAACCCGTCTACGTTACGGTGCCGGCGAGAATAGCAAGATCACTCGGACCGGACATTTGGGATCTATTGACCGAGTCCGAGAAGGCAGCGATTCGAGAGGCAGCAGGAGCCATCTACAAGACTTACTGCGAGGCCAGAGGAGAAAAGGCATAGTGCTGAAGCATGCCGTCGAGGACTATGACTTCTCCAAGATTGTATCGCTTGACGACTTTGTCTTGCAGATGGAAAAAGCCTGGGGTTTCACTGCTGGAAAAGTTGCCACGGGCGTAAACATCCTGCAGCAAATGGTCAAAACACGCGGTTGTGTAAAGTTTCTTTCTTTCACGGGCAATCTTGTGGCGACCGGAGCCCGGGGTGCACTGAGAGAACTCGTCAAGCGGAAGCTTGTCGACCTGGTCATCACGACCTGTGGAACCATCGACCACGATGTTGCCAGAAGCTGGAAGAAATACTACAGGGGCTCGTTCGTCATGAATGATGCTCGACTCCATGAAGAGGGCAT
>Ga0315289_10000846_pt1 | contig 47311 bp, 48 predicted proteins | sample YL17G11_40_MG_FD_203452 | JGI IMG/M metagenome (GOLD analysis project Ga0315289, IMG submission 203452) | Sediment microbial communities from Yellowstone Lake, YNP, Wyoming, USA - YL17G11_40 | ecosystem: Environmental > Aquatic > Freshwater > Lake > Sediment | place: USA: Wyoming | collected... | reverse complement strand
GCATGCCGTCTTTCCGTTTTTCCACCACTGTTAACGCACGATATCCTTCCCGTTGGGAAAAAACCTTAGCAACCTCAACATCGGTACCATATCTGCTTGACCGCTCAACAAGAACCCTGTTTGGAGCAAGATCCTCAACCGTGATCAACACTCGTTCAGTCCCGTTGCTAATAAAATACCCACCTGGATCCAACGGGTCTTCCTGCAGCTGCTGAAGCTCTTTTTGATAATCCTCATCAGAGAACGGCCGATCCAATTTTTCTTCTAAAACTTTTTGGGAGATGTTACATCGCAGAGACTTCACCATGATAGGCAGTTCACCAACGCGAACCGTCTCAGGCTCGTACTCTACCTCATTTTTCACAGGAATGAACTCAAGCTCAATTGGCGCCTCATACGTAAGATCTCGTAACCGCGCCTCCATCGGTGTCAAAGGCCGCTCGGTTCCATCCGCTTCTTTTACCTGTGGAAGACCAACTTTGATCTTCCCGAATTTAATCTTATATCCTTCAATCTCCGGGTAGATATACCCTCTTTTCATCCCTTCTTCTTCCTGACCAATGATCGTACCATCGACAATCCGCTGCAGACGATGTCGTAAAAAATCATCATAGGAAGCGATCTGATGGTTTACAATACTTCGTTCCCGATAAAACGCATCAACAAGTTCTCTCATAACTACTCCTCATATTCCCCTTTCTATATCTCTTCACTTGCCGGGCTGAACTCTTCAGATGGCTCAGCGAAGACAAAACTCTCAGAGGTATCACTCTCAACAACTAACCGATACGCGGTTGCATATTTCGCGGTAGGGCTTTTCCGGATAATCTTCACAATCTGTCCAGGTTTGGCTCCCGCGGAAATCACTGCTGGATCATTTGCAAGAATACGTGGCAGTTGATCAGGTCTGATATCGTATTTCTCCAACAGCTCCTTTTTCTCTTTCTCAGATAAAATAGTATGTTCTGGAACAAGCTTATGTCCTAAGATGTCGTAATATTTTTTTGACGGGGCTGTGATACTACATTCCTCCTGCGTTCCTTTTGAGGAAAGGCGGGCCTGAAGGGATTCGAACCCTTGGCCACCTGGTTAAAAGCCAGATGCTCTACCTAGCTGAGCTACAGGCCCAAGGACGGGCCACAGTTCCACTCATTATTTATACTATACGCTATATCAAGTAACGTTGGAACGGCTTACCCGTAATATTACTTCCCCTATAAATATTTTTACATCCATTCTATCTGCTGTGGTTTCCATTTTCTACCGAGCAAAGATTTTAATTGACGTCCCAAATACATCACACAAATGAAAGTAAATGAAATATATTACTCAATACAAGGAGAAGGCACATTGGTTGGTGTACCCAGCATTTTTCTGAGACTCACCGGGTGTAACTTACGTTGTTCCTTCTGCGATACCACGTATGCCTACAAACAAGGAAAAGAAATGAGTATACAAGGGATCCTCGATGAGATTAAGAAATTTGCTTGCACCTATGTTTGTCTCACGGGTGGGGAACCACTGATGCAAAAAGACGCACCGAAACTTATAGAGTGTCTCCTTCAAAAAAAATACAAGATATGTCTTGAAACAAACGGAAGCATCAGCATCAAGAAGTTTGTGGGAAAAAAATCCTTAATGATCTCTCTCGACATCAAATGCCCATCGTCAGGTTCGCATGAGCAAATGAACATGAAAAATATATCATATCTTTCAAAAAAGGACCAACTTAAATTCATCATTAAAAACAAAGAAGATTACGATTACGCGAAAAAAATTCTCAAAAAATACAACCCACCATGCACCGTGTTTTTCCAACCTGTTTGGGGTACGAACCCAAAGAAGCTTGCGTCATGGATTCTCAACGATGGAGTACCGGTGCGACTGGCACTGCAACTGCATAAAATCATTTGGGGAACAAAAAGAGGAGTATAACTTATTGTCATTCTTATCGTATTTCTCTAGAGAAGAAACGTGAACACAAACTATATACATCAAAAGTGCATTCATGGTTAAAATTGAGAGAGATAACAGAGAAAAACAGAAGAAAATCTGAGGTGAAATAAAAAATGCAACCATCAAATATGGCGTATGATAGAGCGATTACCGTCTTTTCCCCTGATGGACGATTGTTTCAAGTGGAGTACGCACGAGAAGCAGTAAAACGCGGAACAACAACAGTAGGAGTGAAATTCCGAGAAGGCGCTATCTTAATTGTTGATAAACGTATTACATCTCGACTCATTGAGCCGGATTCCATTGAGAAGATTTTCATTATCGATGATCACATCGGGTGCGCAACATCTGGTCTTGTTGCCGATGCTCGATGCTTGGTTGATAGAGCTCGCCTGGATGCGCAAATCAATGAGATAACCTATAATGAAAAAATTCAGGTCCAAATACTGGTGAAACGAATTTGTGATTTTAAACAAACATACACCCAGTATGGTGGTGTTCGACCGTTTGGAACCGCATTGTTGATTGCGGGGGTCGATCAAACCGGTGCTCGCCTATTTTCCACGGATCCATCTGGGGCCCTCATGGAATACAAGGCAGCCAGTGAAGGGGCCGGACGCACAGGGGCAATGGCATACTTCGAGGAACATTACAAAGAGAACATGTCTATGGAAGAGGCTGTTGATATGGGTGTGAAAGCATTACATAAGGGTACTGAAGGGAAGTTGAATCCTGATGCGATCGAAATTGGTGTGGTGAAAAAAGGAGTCAAATTCCATATCCTGTCATCTGCGGAAACAAAGACGTATGTGACCAAGGCGATTGGAGGTAAGTAGAGTTGGTAAGTCTAGAAAACGCAGTGATAGCACGTTTGCATAAAGGAGCAGATCGTTTCGAGGTCCTCGTGGATCCTCATGAGGCAGAGCATATCCTGGAGGGAAAAACAGAAAATATTCTCTCCGCTCTTGCGATTGATGCGGTATTTAGTGATTCAAAGAAAGGGACCCATGCACCCATCGAATCACTTCAGAAACATTTCAATACCACTGATATTTCAACGATTGCCAAAGAAATCATTCAGAAAGGAGAAATCCAGCTGACAACAGAGCAGCGTCATGAGATGCAGGAGCAGAAGAAAAAACGTATCGTTGATTTGATAGTGAGGAATGCGATGGACCCACACACAAAGATGCCACATCCCAGAACCCGGATTGAACTTGCGATGGATGAAGCAAAGGTGCATATCGATCCCTTTAAATCAGTGAACCAACAGATGAAAACCATCATTGAAATGCTCCGACCTCTTCTTCCTATCTCACTGGAGCAGACCAGGGTCTCTGTGAAAATTCCCCCTGAACATGTTGGGAAAGCGTACGGTGCGGTCCGCAGCTTTGGTACATTAGAGCGGGAGGAATGGCAGTCAGATGGCTCCTGGATCGGCATTGTGAAACTTCCTGCAGGAATGCAAACGGATTTTTATGATCGGTTAAATACACTTACGAAAGGAAATGTTGAAACAAGAATTTTGAAGTAGGTTTGTGAAAAAGGATAATTGATTTTATGCCAAATGAAGGACGTCAAATTGTAATTCCGGGTCAGATTCTCGGTGATATGCCTGCCTTCAAGCCTGGTCGAGGAACGTTTGTAGAAAACAAAAAAATCTACGCAGAGCGACTTGGAGTAATGACCATACAAGATAATTTCATTAACGTCATTCCGTTAAAAGGACGATATGAGCCGATTGTCGGTGATGTTGTCATCGGTGTCGTGGAAGAAGCATCAACATCGAACTGGATGGTTGATATCAACGCCCCGTACCCGGCACTCTTGCATGTACACGAGGTACCCTGGGAGATCGAATTCGCCGATACAGAAAAATATTTAAACACTGGTGATGCCATACTGGCAAAGGTTCTCTCGGTTGATGAATCAAAGAAACTTCAGATAACACTGAATGATCGTAACCTGTTTAAACTCAAAGGCGGTCATATCATTGAATTTGAACCCTCAATTTATCGCCGCATTATGGGAAAACAATATTCGATGATTGAGATCATACAAAAATACACCCGCTGCCGAATCAAAGTCGGTAAGAACGGTCGTATTTGGCTAGATGGAGATGCGGAAGGCATCGCAAAGGTGCTACAAGCGATCTCTAAGATAGAAAGTGAGGCTGCTACGTTCGGGCTCACTGATAGAATAGAAGAACTCTTGAAAAAAGATGCAAAGGATGTAAGATAATGAAATCAGATATTGAGTTAATAACCAGTGAAGGAAAACGATTAGATGGACGAGGTCCAGAGGATATACGGAAAATCAAAATCGAGGCTGGCGTGCTTCATCGAGCAGACGGCTCATGTTACCTGGAATGGGGTGGCAACAAAGTCCTCGTAGCCGTGTATGGCCCACGAGAGGCAGTACCACGACACACGCAAAATCCCCTCAGAGCGATTGTGCAAGCGCGGTATAATATGGCTGCGTTCAGCGTCGAAGATCGTAAACGACCTGGCCCTGACCGACGAAGCGTTGAGATTTCAAAAGTTATCTCAGAAGCCCTGGAAAAAGTGATCCTTACCGAGCAGTTCCCCCGGGCAACCGTGAATGTGAACATCGAGGTGCTTGATGCAGAGGCAGGAACACGCTGTGCCGGGTTAACCGCTGCCGGTGTCGCCCTTATCGATGCAGGGATCCCTATGAGAGATATCCCGGTTGCATGTGCTGCCGGAAAAATCGGTGGTCAGGTTGTCCTGGACCTGGGAAAAGAGGAGGATAACTTTGGTGATGCTGATCTTCCTGTCGCAATTTCACCACGAACCGGTGAAGTACTCTTATTACAGATGGATGGACATCTCACCGTTGATGAGTTTAACCAGGCGTTTGACCTCGCCGTGAAAGGATGCCATGCGGTTTCTGAGATTCAGAAAAAAGCGGTCATACATAAGTATCAAACTATTGCTGCGGAGGTGCAAGAATGACCATTGTCCCTATTATTAAGCGCGATTATATTGCAAACCTTGCGGCGCAAGGGAAACGTATTGACGGGCGGAACTTTGATCATTACCGGAAAATTGAGATTGAAACAAAGGTGGTCAACAAGGCGGAGGGGTCCGCACGAGTGAAAATTGGAAATACCCAAGTGCTTGTTGGTATCAAAATGGGCCTGGGTGAACCATTCCCGGATACCCCAAACATGGGAGTGTTAAGCACCGCTGCTGAGCTTGTTCCTTTGGCATCCCCTGATTTTGAGTCAGGTCCACCACGAGAAGATGCCATTGAGCTAGCCAGGGTCGTCGACCGTGGGGTGCGTGAATCAAAGGTCGTTGATGTTGAAAAACTTGTTGTAACTCCTGGTGAGCTGGTCTGGTTGGTCTTCATCGATATTCATGTCCTTGATTACGATGGGAATCTCTTTGATGCAGCGTCCTTGGGTGCTCTTGCTGCATTGTCAACAACGATTGTTCCTGCGAAGCGGTTTGGAGAACAGCTCCCTGAGGGGCATCAAAAAGAAGATTTCCCCTTGCCTATGTCAGAGCCACCGATTTCTTGTACCGCAGTTAAAATCAATGATTTTGTCCTCTTTGACCCTTGTTTTGATGAAGAAGTCATTGCAGACGCGCGGTTAACGGTTGCAACAGACCATAATGGTGATATTCGGGCGATGCAGAAGGGGCTTTCCGGCAGTTTTTCCAAGGACGAGATACAAAAAGTTATAAAAGGAGCTCTGGATAACGGGAAAGAAATACGAAAGAAGTTAAAAGAAGTTACTTCATCGTAAGTACAGGGAAATACCATGTCAAAACGTACAAAGAAAGTTGGCACGTCCGGTCGCTTCGCAGAGCGATACGGTGTACGATCGCGAACCATGATCCGAGAAGTGGAAAGCCAGCAGAAACTCCGTCACGGGTGCCCCCGGTGCGGTCAGAAAGCAGTGAAACGAACGAGCACAAGTATTTGGGAATGCAAGAAATGCGGCAATATCTTTGCTGGTGGTGCCTATATGCCATCCACGCCCGCCGGTGTGACCGCAGAACGAATCCTCAAGGGACTGCCTGTCGAGTTACCTACTGAAGAGGAGTCCGAGTGACCAGGTATAAGTGTGGTTTGTGTAAAAAAGCAGTGCAGTTCGATGTGAAAAACATCGGGATGCAATGTCCGTATTGCGGAAGCAAGGTATTCTATAAAGAGCGGCCGACTGTTGCGAAACGCATCAAAGGCGTATGACGAACCGAGCACGATTCCGCTTTCATTTTCCTTCTTCTCAGGATGTTTGTGTCATTGCACAATCGCTTTCTCCAGAGATACAACATAAGATTCCAAAATCAAATGTCTCTTTTTCTATTGATAAAAAGATCCTCGAGGTTACCATTGAGTCTGAGGATGTCAGTTCTCTGAGGGCAGCGTGTAACTCGTATTTACGGTGGATTCAGACTGCCCTTTCGGTTAAACAACTTGTTTAAACCTCGATTGTTTCGTCTCGTCCAGGTCCAATAGAGATAAGTGCTATAGGAACGTCTGTTTCTTTCTCGATGAATCTCAGGTAGGTCTGTGCTTCTTTCGGTAAGTCTGAAAATTTCGAAGAAGCAGGATTTATAGTTGTCCAGCCTTTGAATGTTTTATAGACTGGTTTGCAGGCTGAGACGTCTTCGATGCTTGCAGGGAAATAGTTGATCTTCTTCCCGTTGAGACTATACTGGGTGCAGACATTGATTTCTGGTAATCCGTTTAAGACGTCAAGTTTGGTGATTGCTAGTTTCGTAATCCCAGATATCATGCAAGAATGTTTCAGCACGACTAGGTCTAGCCAGCCACATCGTCGTGGTCTGCTTGTTGTCGTCCCGAATTCGTGACCAACTTGTTGAAGATGCTTCCCGGTTTTATCAAGAAGTTCGGTTGGGAGTGGTCCTTCGCCGACTCTTGTTGTGTACGCTTTGACAATTCCGATGATTTCATCGATGGTTTTCGGTCCGATGCCTGCGCCAATGGTTGATCCACCCGCAATCGTATGTGAGGAGGTTGTATAAGGGTAGGTGCCAAATTCAACATCAAGCATGGTTCCTTGTGCACCCTCTAACAGTATGTTTTTCTTTTTCTGGATTGCTTTGTTCAGTTCAATGTGAGTCGTTGTAATGTATTGCTTTAACCGTTTCCCATATGCACAGTAGGTTTCTAGGATTTCTTTTTCATCAAGTTTTATTTTAATACCGTAAATATCTATCATTTTCTGTTTGATAGGAAGGATAGGGTCCAGTAATCTTCGTAAGGTTTCTTTCTCGGTAAGATCTATTGCTCTGATGCCTTTGCGTGCTACCTTGTCGCTATAACATGGTCCGATGCCACGTTTTGTAGTCCCGATTTTCTTATCACCTAAGTATTGTTCTTCGGCACCGTCTAAGATTTTATGATAGGGCATGATGATGTTTGCTCGATCACTGATGAGCAGCTTTGGTTTTTTTCCTCGTTGAATTAATTCGTCAATTTCTTGGAGAAGAATCTCCGGATCAATAACAACACCATTGCCGATGATCCCGGTTTTCCCTTGGATGACGCCAGATGGTACGATATGAAGTTTGTAGATGTCTTCTCCAACTTTGATCGTGTGGCCTGCATTATTTCCGCCATGGTAACGTACCACGTAATCCGCATGTTTTGCGTAGTAATCAACGACTTTTCCTTTTCCTTCATCGCCCCACTGAGTACCGATCACTAACGTTACGGTCATGGTCTTCCATCACCTGGCAATAGAAAAGAGATAGATAAAGATAATGACTAGTGGGATGCTACGATGATATGTATCTTTGGTGGTTTATCCAAATGTCGTTTCACCGCACAAGAGTCTGCTGCTTTCACCACCGCGTTTTTGTATTTCTCTGGGAACTCCCTTGGAACATGAATGTCAATACGAATGTTTTCCACCAGATGGGTTCCTGGATTCCTCTGTATGCTTGCAATCAGCCTCATATTCTCCGTCGGAATGTTATTCTTCTGACAAAAACTCAGCACGTAATATCCTGTACATGTACCAATTGATGCCAGAAACAAATCAAACGGTGACGGGGCAGTCCCAGACCCTCCTTCAGTAACTGGTTGATCGGTTTTTATCGTAAAACCACCATAGTGTGCTTCAACTTTCTTCCCACCAGGAAACGTAATCTCCATGTCCATACGATATACCTCTTTTCCAGTGATTCTTCTGTATTCAACATATCCTGAAGGATTATCAACTTTTTCGAAAACCTCCACTAAAAAGGGATATCAACACGAGATTTCATCGATCATTGGAAGCAGTTGTTTATCCTTAAACCCACGCTGCTGAATCGCACTACTTGGACACGCGCTCACACATGTCCCGCATCCCTGACATAATCCTTCGTTCACTTTTGCATGAATCACTACTTTCCCGTTGATGTCTTTCTCCACGCGTTCAATTGCGGTATACGGACACACCGTCAGACAGATGCCACAGCCACTGCAGAAATCCTCGTCAACAACGGCAATCAAGGGGTCGATTTCTAGTTCTATCTTCGATAAAATCGCTGCTGCCCTCGAAGCGGCAGCGCTTCCCTGGGAAACCGTATCTTGAATGTCTTTTGGTCCTTGGCAGCATCCTGCAATGAAAATCCCATTCACAAATGTATCAACAGGACGAAGCTTCGGATGTGCCTCTAAGAAGAAACCATCACTACTTAAGGTCACATGCAGAAGCCTCGCAAACTCTACAGTATCCGTTCGTGGTGTGAGCGCTGGGACAAGAACAACCATGTCTGTTTTCACTTCAAATAATTTATTTGTTGTCGTATCGAAAATATCAATGTTCAGATGATCCTTCATGTTCCGTACCTCTGAGGGGCGACCGCGGAACATATTGACATTCAATCCCCGTACTCTCCGATAGAACTCTTCGTATCCCTTCCCAAAGGATCGAAAATCGTTATAACAGACGTTGATCTCCACATCATCCCCGAGCTTCTCCCGGAGGAGATACACTTGCTTCAAGGCAGTCATACACCCGATTCGACAGCACCAGGTACATTGGGTTTCATCACGAGAACCAACACATAAAATAAAGGTCACGCTCTTTGGTTTCTGCTGATTCGATAGGCGGAGAATCTCCCCTTTGGTTGGTCCTGACGAACTAATTAACCGTTCCAACTCCAGCGTGGTGATCACATCAGGTGAGGTTGCATATCCGTACTCATACAACGATGTCGGGTCGAGTACATCGTACCCGGTTGCGACGACAATAGCACCGACTTTTCGTTCGACGATTTCTTCTTTTTGGTGAAAGTCGATTGCGCCTTGGGCACAGGCTTTCCTGCAGAGTGGCTCATCCCCGCATTTTCCTTTCGTTAAATACAAACATTTTTTCTCATCAATAACATATTTCAGTGGGACTGCTTGAAGAAACGGCATGTACGCTGCACCTCGTTTTCCCATCCCCTGATCAAATTCACTTAAAATCCTATCTTTAAGTCGACACGCGGTGGCACAATCACCACAACCGGTACACTTCTCCACATCAACATACCGTGGTTTCTTTCGTATTTTCACGGTGTAATTCCCGATGCTTCCTTCAACGCCAACGACTTCAGAATAACTCAAAAGCTCGATGTTCTCATGGTTCGCGACCTCCATCATCTTCGGCGTCAAAATACAAGACGAGCAATCCAGGGTTGGGAATGTCTTATCCAGTTGTGCCATATGACCGCCGATGCTCGGTTCTCGCTCCACCAGATGCACTTTGAATCCATCGTTCGCAAGGTCAAGTGATGCTTGAATCCCTGCAACCCCCCCGCCAATCACCAACGCCTCCGGGATCACCTTCAACGTTGATGGTTTCAGCGGCTCCAGTACTAATGCTTTTGCGACTGCACTCCGCACTAAAAACTTTGCTTTCTCAGTTCCTTTATCTTTCTCACTGTGTACCCAGGAGCACTGCTCCCGGATATTCGAAATTTCCACCAGGTAAGGGTTCATGCCACCGTCACTGGCGATCCGTTGGAATGTAAGCTCATGCATCCGTGGGGAACACGATGCGATGACCACCCCGTTAAGGTTGCATTCTTTAATCGTATCTTTAATCAGTGATGCACCAACATCAGAACACAGATACTTGTAATGTTTTGCGACAACCACACCAGGAAGGTGACTTGCGTACTCGGTGAGTGCCTCAACATCAACGGTGTGCGCGATGTTGATTCCGCAATGACAGACAAACACACCGATGCGATGCATTAGGTCGCACCTCCAAACCCGAGTTTTTCCACCGGGCTAAGGTTGAGTTCAAGACCGAGTTTTTCATGACTTGCCCCGAGTGCCAAGCCGAGTAATTGGGTGAGGTACACCACGGGGACCTCTAGCTTCGCTGCAACGGTCTCCCCTGCTTTGGTTTGCCTGCTGTCAAACATCTTATGACACCACGGGCAGACATCAACCATGCCTTGGATCCCCTGTTCTTGGATCGCCTGGAGTTTCTGCCCGGTTTTCGTCAACGCGGACTCAGGGAGATTCGCAAGTAATGGCGCGCCACAACAATCCAGTTTCTGGGGATACTGAACTGGTTCCGCACCAAGAGCCTTCAAGATAGCTTCAATCTTCTGCGGGTTCTCCGCATCATCCGGACGACCGATTTCACTCGGACGCAGGAGATGACACCCATAATGCGCCGCGATTTTCAACCCATTCAATGGTTTTTTCACATGTTGTTTAATCGTCTCAATGCCAACATGGTCATAGAGTAAATCAACGGTATGAACAATTTGTCGCTTCCCAGTATATGTCAGGTTTTCTGCAGCAAGCATCCCATTGACTCGTTCTTTCATTGCAGGATTTTTCTCAAGCACATGTTGACATTCAGTTAACGCGAGATGACACATCGCACAGGGAGCAAAAACGTCCAGATGATGCTTCTCAGCAATCGCCAGATTCCTTGCAGAAAGATACACTGTAAGAAGTTGATTCACACTTTTCATGGGTTCTCCGCAGCATGAAAAACCCTCCACATCAACAAGTTCAACACCTAACAAGGGGAGTGTTTCTCTGATCGAGAGCTCGTAGGCGTACTGCTCAGTGGGCATCAGACAACCGGGAAACAACGCATATTTCTTTTTCATCGTACCTATACCTTTTCCATCGCGATTTTCATGATTCCTGCTTGAAACTTGACAACGTCAATTGGTTTTGAAAGAGGAGGGAGTCCAAGTTCGTCTCGTTTCAGGGTTTTATTCGTACGAGTCGTGGTCTGTTGGATATCTTGGATAAGTCCCATGGATAGAATTGATTGTAGCATCCCTGTGTATTTTCCCGGGATTTGTTTCCCGCTTGCTACCGCCATATTCTTCAACGCAAACAAGATTTCAACCGGTGCGACGCGTTGCGGACAGCGCTCTCTGCATTTCAAGCAGGTCATACACGTCCAGATGACATCTGAGTTTACCAGTTCGTTGATCAATCCACGTTTCAGAAGTGCGACGATTTTGTGCGGCTCAAGCTCAAGGAGTTTGTGTGATTCACAGCCTGAGGTGCATTTCGCGCATTGAAAACAATAATCTGAGATTTCGTCTTGCAGCTTTGTGAGTCTATCATTGAGTTCTTTTCTCAGATCGGATTGCGGTTCCCCCATAGAAGTCAAGTCGATGATGCTCATTCCTATCTCACTCTATATCATAAATTAACAATCGTTAACTATATATACTTTTCCGACTTCTCTGCAAAAGTTTATCCGAATATCATATTTAAAACTATCAATAAAATTCTGTCTCTCATTTCATCATACAAAATGATGTAAATTAATATAGCAAAACACGATATCCCTCGACGTGGGAGCTCGTTATGAAACAGATCAATGAAAAACAACTTCTCAAAAAAGCCAACAAACCAGGTAAAGACGCCATGCTACTTCACCCGTTTTACCATGGAAAAATCGAAGTCATACCAAAATGCAGAGTCAAAGATTTCAACGATTTCGCGATCTGGTACACCCCCGGTGTCGCAGAACCATGCAAAGAAATCCAAAAACACCCACTTAAAGTCTACGACTACACAAACAAATGGAACACGGTTGCCGTGGTAAGCGACGGCACACGAGTACTTGGCCTTGGCGATATCGGACCTGAAGCTGGACTACCAGTAATGGAAGGAAAATCACTGTTATTCAAATATCTTGGTGGCGTTGATGCTTACCCCATCTGTCTAGATACCAAAGACCCTGACGAAATCATCCAAGCAGTCAAATGGCTCAAACCAAGCTTTGGTGGCATCAACCTCGAAGACATAGAAAAACCAAAATGTTTCTACATCCTTAATCGCCTCAGAAAAGAAATGGATATCCCTGTGTGGCATGACGATCAGCAGGGGACAGCAACCATTGTCACCGCAGGAGCAATCAACGCATTAAAAATCGTCGGAAAACCACTGAACACCGCCCTTGTCAACATGGTTGGTGCTGGTGCAGCAAACATCGCAATCGCAAGAGTTCTTATCGCCGCAGGAATACAACAAAAAAACATCATCATGGTCGATAGTAAAGGAATCCTACATTCCTCACGAAAAGACCTAGAAAAAGAAAAAGAAAAAAACCCTGAGAAATGGCAGATGTGTCTGAAATCAAACCAGGAAGGAAGAACCGGTGGACCAGCTGAGGCATTCAAAGGAACCGATATTTGTCTTGCAGCAAGTAAACCAGGCCCAGGAACCATCAAAAAAGAATGGGTAAGTTCCATGGCTTCTGATTCTATCGTGTTTGCCACAGCAAACCCAATCCCGGAAATCTGGCCCTGGGAAGCAGAAGAAGCAGGAGCCCGAATTATCGCAACAGGCAGATCAGATTTCCCAAATCAGATAAATAACTCACTTGGATTTCCAGGTATCTTCCGAGGAACCCTTGATGTCCGTGCAGAAACCATCACTGATGAGATGTGCATCGCAGCAGCACTTGAGCTAGCAAAAACAGCGGAAGACCATGGACTTAGTGACATCTATATTGTTCCAACCATGGACTCCTGGGAAGTATTCCCTCGAGAGGCAGTCGCGGTAGGAATGAAAGCCATCTCCCAAGGATTCGCGCGGATCAAACCATCACGACAGGAGCTGTACGATCATGCGATGTCAATCATCAAGAAATCCCGGGATATAACACAATCGTTGATGAAACAAGGCTATATCGCACAAGCCCCGGAATAATCTTTTCTAGGAGAAATTCCAAGAAATCAAAAGCCTTAAATCAGAATATCCGTTCACGGTTTCCTTGGGGTCATCTGATTCTTCAGAGAACTAATCTCCTGAGACCAACAAAGGGTGTCTGAGATGAAACAAACAATAAAAACCATTACCAAAAAAGATTTTTTGATATTTATAAACACCTTGCTGAAAGACAAAACCTACGAAATCGTCGGAGTGAAAGCCAAAGGAAAACGCTTTGTCTTTGATATCCTCAACAGCGCGGATGAGTTGCGCTTAGACTACGATGTCACCATTCTCCCACCAAAAAAATATTTCCTACCACAATACGAATCTCTGATGAAGTTTTCCCTTGAAAAACCCTTTGAAGTCAAAGAAACCATGGAAGACCGACCACGTATAATCATCGGCATGCATCCATACGATATCATCGCACTGCAACAAACCGATACACAATATCTTGATCCGCAGAAAGATGATTTTTACAAAAAACGACGAGATAACACCCTCATCATCGGTGTTGATATTCAGAATGTCTCAGAACGATCCTTTGCAGCAAGCATGAAAACACATGTGACGGACACCGGCTTTGATGTATTACTTACCAATCTTGGAACAACTTATGCGGTGACCGTGGGCACTGAAAAAGGCAGTTCCTTGCTTAAAAAATACGCAACAACAAAGGAAGCGACCTCTGCAGAGATAAAAAAGATAAAAGAAGTCCGCGACAACATCGCAAAGAAATACAAGAAGAAAGTAAAGGTCGATAAAAAAGACTGGCCGTCGATTCTTGCTGCGAATTATGTCAATTCCTTCTGGGAGGAACGATCCGATGTATGCATGGAATGCAGCTCCTGTACCATGGTATGCCCTACTTGTTTCTGCTACGATGTCCACGATCAGGTATCATTGAACCTGAAGGATGGCCAACGGATACGCACCTGGGATGGCTGTATGCTCCGTGGGTTTACTAAAGTCGGCAGCGGAGAGATCTTCCGCGAAGAACCAAAAGAACGCTATCGCCATCGATTCTATAGAAAAGGGAACTACCTTCCGCAACGATTCGGGTTTGTCGCCTGCGTCGGATGTGGGCGATGCGGGATTGCTTGTCTTCCTGATATCGCTGACCCTTGCGACGTGATGAACGAGCTGGCAAGCTTCGGACAAGAAGAGGACGCCGGCAGATTCTTCATTACACAAAAAACCGATGTTGCAGAAAAAGAAACCATTCATGTCCCGCGGAGTGCGACGATAAAACGTGCGGAGAAACGCAGTGAGATAGATACGCTATTTGAGATTGAACTTGATGATCAAAAACCCTTGGGGCATGCGCCAGGACAGTTTGTTGAAGTATCCGTGTTTGGTTATGGTGAAGCTCCATTTGGGGTGTCATCACCACCCAGTGATACACCCTCATTTGAAATCGTGGTTCGAAAGATCGGTAACGTAACATCAAAGTTAATTTTGATGAAACCCGGCGATAAGGTAGGTATCCGTGGGCCGTTAGGGACTGGATTTGATGTTAAAGCACTGGAGGGAAAGAACCTTCTGTTTACTTCTGGTGGTACCGGAATGGTACCGATGCGTTCTCTCATTAACTATGCAACTGATAAAAAGAATCGCGGGAAGTTTAAGGATATCACGATCTTGTATGGTGCGAAACGCCCAAAGGAAATCCTGTTCATGGACGATGTTGAACAATGGAAAAAAGTTCAGAACGTCCAATGCGAACTGACTGTTGATAAATGTGAAGCAAATGAATGCTGGGGTGGTTGTGTTGGGTTGATTACTACGTTGTTTCCGAAAGTTCGGATGGATAAATTTGATTCAAAAAATACGATTGCAGTAGTGATTGGTCCCCCTGTGATGTATAAGTTTGTTATCCAGTGTTTGCGCACCATGGGCATCCCTGAGGAAAACATCCTGGTATCGTTAGAGCGGCAGATGAAATGCGGTGTAGGGAAATGCGGTCATTGCCAGATTAACGGCGTGTATGTCTGCAAGGAAGGCCCCGTGTTCAATTATAAGCAGATAAAGGCATTACCGGAGGCGTTTGAATGAAGCCAAAACCACGGGTTGCCGTGTTTGATTTTGCTGACTGTGAAGGCTGCGAACTAGAGATCGCTGACCTAGAAGAAGAAATCCTTGACTTAATTGAGATCGTGGATATCGTCTCGTTTCGTGAGGTTATGAAAGAACATTCTGATAATTATGATATTGCGATTGTTGAAGGCTCAATTATGCGACCTATGGATGAGCGACGTCTGCGTAGCATCCGCAGTAAAGCAAAGATTCTGGTTGCACTCGGTGCGTGTGCGACCATGGGAGGTGTAAATAAAATTCGGAATCAATGGATGCCTGATGAGGTCATCAAATCAGTGTACGGGGATGCAAATGTGAAGGGAAACGAGTTGTTTGATGTGTTTCAGACAAAAGCACTGAAAGAAGTCGTCCCCGTCGATTACTATATTCATGGCTGCCCGATTGACCGCGATGAGTTTAAACAAGTGATCACCGCAATAGCATTAGGAAAGAAACCGGAAATCCCGGTGTATCCTGTGTGCGTGGAATGTAAGAAAAACGAAAACATCTGTCAGTTTGAGCTGGGGACGTTTTGCCTTGGTCCGATTACTCGCGCAGGATGCAAAGCGATTTGTCCGACCCATAACAGCCCCTGTGAAGGATGCCGTGGGCTTATTAAAAAAGCAGAGACCGATTGTGTCAAAGAAGTGCTGGAACGCTACAAGCTTTCCTATGAGGATATACGACGACGTTGCACAATGTATAACTATGGACGAAAGGAGTGTAGTTACGATGAGTAAAGATTTTTCCGTTCATGTAGAACATGTCACCCGTGTTGAAGGACATGGAAATATCACCCTTGATGTGAAAAATGGGAGAATTGAAAAACTTGAATGGCGGGTTGTTGAAGCACCGCGTTTCTTTGAAGCTATGCTGCGAGGTCAGCATTACAATGAGCTTCGGCCTATTACTTCTCGTATTTGTGGGATATGCTCTATTGGTCATTCACTAGCATCATTGAAAGCAACGGAGGATGCCTTAGGACTGAAGATAACCGAACAGACTGCAATGCTTAGACGACTTGCGATTCATGCAGAAAACATGCAAAGTCATATCCTGCATATTGGATACCTGGTTGCCCCTGATCTTTTGGGTGTCGGCAGCGTCTTTCCCCTGGTTGGCACCCATACGGACACGGTACTGAAGATAGTGAAATTACATCGCCTTGCCAATGAAATGTCAGATCTTATCTGTGGACGAACAATTCATCCAATTCGACTCATCGTTGGGGGATTCTCCCTTGTACCAACAGAAAAACAACTTGTCAGCCTCAAGAAACAACTTGAAGAGACACGGGAGTTAACAAAGGAGCTTGCATCAGTCATCCACAGCGTTGCTGATAAACTACCGAATTTCACCAGGGAAACCGAGTACATTGCCTTAACTGCAGATGATGAATATGCTCTTTATGACGGTGTGATCGCATCGACAGATACGGGGACGCATCCTGCGTATCGGAACTATCAAGAGGTCATGAAGGAATATGTTGTACCACAATCAACTGCGAAATATGCGAAACATGCGCGGGACTCCTACATGGTTGGTGCGTTGGCGCGCTTTAACCTTAATAACACACACCTTCATGCAGCTGCCAAGGACGTAGCAGACCTGTTTGGATTAAAACCAATTCACTACAATCCTTTCATGAACACGATTGCGCAGCTTGTTGAGTTTGTTCATAGTATCGAGGATTCCATTTCTTTAATTGACACCTTGCTCGAAAAAGGATTGAAGGATGAAAAACCGGTGAAAGTGAAAGTAAAATCAGGTCGAGGTGTTGGAATTGTTGAAGTGCCTCGAGGAATATTAGTCCATGATTACACCCTAAACTCCAAAGGGTACTGTACAAAAGCGAACTGCATTATTCCTACGAATCAAAACCATGCAAATATTCAACTTGACATGCAGAAACTTGTCCCTGAGATACTTGATAAATCTGAGAAAGAAATCGAGCTTACTTTAGAGATGTTGGTTCGAGCATACGACCCATGCATCTCCTGCTCCACACATTATCTCGATGTCACTTTCGTTTAATTGTTGTTGCATGAAGAAAATAGGGATTATTGGTATAGGAAACCCGCTTCGGCGAGACGATGGTTTAGGCATTTTTTTGCTAGAACAGTTGCAGAAAAAAAAGAAGGGATTCCCCAAAAACATAGAATTCATTGATGGCGGAACTGGCGGTATGAATCTACTTCATGTACTTGTTCGATTTGATACAGTCATTATTATCGATGCGGTTGATTTCAAAGGAAAACCAGGTGAATCACGAGTGTTTACGTTAGATGATATTCAAAGCCAAAAAACATCAATGCTGCCTTCGATCCATGAATCAAATTTTTTAAACGTGATTCGTCTTTCCGAGGAATTAAAAGAACTTCCTAGAAAAGTGTATTTCTTTGGGGTTCAGCCAAAGGATGTCTCATTTGGTACAAGGTTTTCAGAAGAAGTAGCACAAGTTATTGATACTCTTGTTGCTACCCTTCATAAAAAGATACAAATTTTAACTGATGAGAAAAGTCAATAGTATTTCGGAATTCACTGCGTTATCGTAATCGGATTTGGTCCTAATTTTTTTATTTCGTCTACAAACTCAGTAACTACTTGAGCAAACTTTTGTCCTTCTGATGCAGAGATATATTCAAACCGTACTCTCTGAGGTTCAATCCCAAGATCATGAAGTAGCTTCTGCAACAGTTTTATACGGCGGTTTGTTTTATAATTTCCAGATTGATAATGACAATCCCCCGGGTGACACCCAGCAATTAATACACCATCCACACCTTTCTTCAATGCTTCGAGGACAAAGGCAGGATCAACTCGTCCAGAACACATCACACGGATCGATTTGATGTTGGAGGGATACTTCATCCTGCTTGTCCCAGCAAGATCTGCTCCTGCATAGGAACACCAATTGCAGAGAAACCCAAGGATATTTGGTTCGAAGTCCTTTGTCATTTCCCTTTTCATATGATTTTCCTCTACGTATTTTTTACTTCGGACAGAATCATCTGCACCGCTGTTGGAATCGCATTTTTTACTTCTGCACTCAGATCTTCACCAAACTCTAGTGCGGAGTTCACCACAATACCAATGATAATAATTTCTCTCGGAAGATTTTCTTCCCCGAGATTCTGTGCTAAAAGCAGCGCCTCGGAAAGCGACACATCATGGGGATTTCCCGAGTGAACAACAGATGCATCATCTAATGAGAACCGTTTTACCTCTCCAGTTTTACCTGTCTCTTGTCGTACTGCATCAACAAGAATTACCTTATCGTACCCTTTCATCAAATCAAGGAGATTCAATCCTCCTGTGAAAGCAGTATCGACAACGACATTGGGATCGTGTAACGATTGTTGAACCTTCTGTATTACGTGTACACCAACACCATCATCCTGGAGAATTGGATTTCCTACCCCAAGCACAATCGTTTTCATGTCATACTCCTATTTTCTTGAAATGGATTGAGATAAGGTTTTATTATAATCGTAAATATTCACCGTAAGCGGCATACCACTAGGAAGCGTGTGTGTCGCACAGCCAAAACATGGATCATACGCACGAAACGCCATTTCTACTTTATTTAACAAGCCCTCATCTACGTTTCCTTTCTTAATAGTACCTTTCGCAGCATCACGGACTGACATGGTGATCGCCCCAGCGTTATTTGTTGTTGCAACGACGAGATTTGCTTTCTCTACAAGTCCGTTCTTATCAAGTGAATAGTGATGGAAAAGGGTTCCGCGTGCTGCCTCAACAACGCCAATGCCTTCCCCTGTTTTACCCACAGGGTTTCGAATGTGGGTGGATGTGATTTCTGAATCTTCAATTAATTCTTTAGCTCGCTCCGTTGCATAGAGCAGCTCGATGAGTCGCGCCCAATGGTACGCCAACGTCGAATTTATTGGTTTTCCACCAAGCGTGTTGAACATTCGTTTATACTCTTTATCTGCTTGTGGTGTGGCCATACCCTCAGCCGCATTCAATCGTCCCAGAGGACCAACCCGATACACCCCGCTTTTCTTTCCATCCTGTAACCCGTGCCAACCAATACTTTTCAGATACGGAAATTTCATGTAACTCCATTCTTCCACATGCTCAGCAATATGTTTCGCATAGTCTTTTCCTTCGAAGTTCAGAATTTCTTCGCCACCCTGATCAGTGACACGAACAGTCCCATCGTAGAAATTGACTTTATTCTGTTTATCAACAAGTCCCATATTGTAGATTTTAAGCGTGTAAGGATCAGAGCAGATGAGATCGATATACTGTTTATTCTTCAACACAATATCATCGAATAAGTTCAATGTAAATTGTGCAAAGGAAAGACATGATGTGACCATATCTTTGATTTCTTTGACTTCGTCTTTTACTAATCCTTTCGATACACCACCAGGAAGTCCGCAGACTGGATGTGTGGCTTTCCCCCCTAAAATCGCGGTGATCTTCTGACCGTACGCACGATGTTTAATGACCTCTTTTCCAACATCAAGACCTGTTTTCTCAATCACACCAAGAATATTTCTTTTTGCGGCTGGTGCATCAGGTCCAACCACAAAATCAGGACCGCCAAGGAAATAGAAATGAAGAATGTGATCATAGATGATATACCCACAGTATAATAATTCTCTAAGTTTTTTTGCTGCAGTTGGAGGATCAACATGAAACGCCATGTCCAATGCTTTCGTGGAAGCAAAATGATGAGCAACAGGACATACTCCGCAGATGCGTGAAGTGATCTGTGGCATGTCTTCAGCTCGCCGACCTTGAGCAAACCGTTCAAACCCTCGGAGTTCCGGAATCTGTAAGTATGCGTTTTCTACATCGCCTTGTTCATCAAGAAAAATATTAATCTTCCCATGTCCCTCTAATCGAGTTATCGGATCAATGGTGATTGTTTTCATTTCATCACCAACCGATTTATTAATGATGCAGGTAGTGTGTATTTATAGAACGTGCCGACCACATCGCGGACCTGCTCCATCAATGTATCCACCTCTTCTTCACTCATGTCTTGTTCTCCTTCAACTCCAAGGATGGATGCTAGGGCAGAAATCATACTTGCACCCTGATCTAATGCATTGGGGAGAATCCCCCCACATCCAGTACATGGCATGTTGCCTTCCATGCATCTCCCACGACAACCAGACCGTGTGGCAGGTCCCATGCAGATGACGTTCTGTTCTAGAAAGCATTTTTCCTCAATTTTTTCCAACTCGTAGATGCGTTTAATTGTATGGATTTTCTTCTCTGATTTTTTATACCGGCATTCGTCACAGACTGATTTTAATGGCGCGAGCACCGAGCCTTTCGTAGGAAGTTTATTTTCAAATATGGCATTGAACGCATCCGTGATCAGCCATGGGGGTGGTGGGCAACCAGGAAGATAATAATCAACATCAACAACTTGGTCAAGGCTTTTTACCGTATCATAAAACTCAGGAAGTGTGAGGTCTCCTTCCTTTACTTTTGTGACTGTTTTAGGGAGAGTTTTCTTCGGATTCTCAGTTGACGGGTTCTCAAGGTACGCTGTTCTAAAGATTTCTTCTCGATTCGCAAGATTTGCAAGACCAGGGATTCCTCCACTCACTGCGCATGCACCAAACGACACAAGAATTTTTGATTTCTTCCTCAATAATTTCGCTAAATGCTCGTTTTCTGAGGTCCGAATAGCACCATTGAACAAACACACATCAATGCTTTGATCCGGCAGTGCCTCAACATCTTTATACTTGGTATCAACCGCAACAGGCCAAAACACTATATCAGCGGCTGCGGTGACATCCAATAATTTCTCATCGAGATCAAGCATCGCAATCTCGCATCCCCCGCAACTCGCAGCCCAATATAATGCAACCTGCAGTTTGGTATTCCTCTTAGTTTCCAATGATTTTTTCTCTTTTATCATACCGTCATCGTTTCTCCTAAAAACACCCAATATCCAACTGTTCATCTCCAGAAGTTTTTCACTGAGGTATATGATTTTCTATAGGAGATATAAAACAGCTTTATTATATTAACCTATCACCAGTTTCCTTTCAGAACCAAGAAGGTTTAAAAAAAAGATTCCCACACATTTCGATAAGAGTAGTTAATTTTTTTTTCTATCATTTTCTCGAAGCTTGACTTTCCTCCAAAGTTCCTTTTCTTCAGTCCAATGAAAATCCATCTACTTTCCTCCTTTTACTAACGGAATCGTGAGACTTCCAGCTGGCATCACTACAACTCGTGGTTGTCTTTCTTTTTCTTTCATTATTCGTAATGCGTCATCCACTGCTGATTGGATACTCCGATATGGTTTTAACATAGCTTTCTTCACAATATCATCAGCGAGATCCGTGACAGCCCACATCTGCGCGTGGGTTCCAATCTGCGCCATTTTTGCAGCTTTATGATATCCAAGTTTGTATTCATCCCCGAGTATCTCCAATATCCTTTGAGGTGTTTCTGCTTTGCAGAGAAGATTAAGAAATGCGTCCTCCCCAACACCCATACGACATTTTGAGATGAGGATAATGATGCCGTCATCCTCCAAAGCTAATTTCCCGTTATCCAATGCTTTTTGAGACTGATAGAGATCGATATCCATCGGGTATGGTGCTACAGAGAGGACGATGTTTCCTTTCTTTTTTAGTGGAACGCAAAACACCTCATTTGCATAGTGAATAGCAGCGTCAAACGATTTTAAAAGATCACCTGTGGTTACCGCGTAAATCTTATGATCACCGGTAAGCACGGTTTGTATGGAAAAAACATTGACGTCCTTTAAAACCTTCATAGCATCTACCATGTCCTCATGCACTGGATTACCTTCAAGGACAAGTGAACATGCGTTATCACTGAGAGCGAGTTTATGATTCATCTCAATGGTTTTATACGAGGCTACGCCAGGGAGAAATGACTTCCTACCTCCTGTATACCCTGCAAAATAATGTGGTTCAACACTCCCAATGACAAGCACATTTCTACTGTCTGAAACCATCTTATTGATATACATCTCGGTTCCATTTTTTGACTTCCCAAGAAACGTCATTTCTGCTTCATTTCGAGCATCATGGGCATAAATACGGTCCTTGAAAATCTCATAAAATCGACCGAAGATAAACTTGTATTCTTCAATAGTGGGAGCTCGGTGAACTCCTGTTGCTACAAGAAATTTCACACCAATGTGAGAAGAAAGAACAGGATAAAGATATTCGAGGATCTTTGCTGTCGGAGTCGGCCGTGTCGCATCATTCACAATGACTAGTAACCGTTCCGATCTTTCAGCAAATTCTTCAAACGATCCTCTCCCGATTGGGTGTTCAAGTGCTTCTTCAATAATTTTCTTTTGATCTTTGCATTTCACTTTATTAGGTACTAGTATTTCATACGGTTGCGGGATTTGTACTTTGACTTTTTCTTTCCCATATGGTATATCAACAATCATAGAGTTCACTCCCTCTGTAAAAAATAGGTGAGTACTTCAACCAATCAATGCCTAATCTATTTAAATAATTCATGGTTATTCTCCGGCAAATGAAACATTTCCAGGTTGCTATCATTGGAGGGGGCGTTATCGGTTCCGCTATTGCTTGGGAGTTGTCAAAATATAAAATAGACGTGGTTGTTTTTGAGACAGGAAGCGACGTCGCATCTGGTACAAGTAAGGCAAACAGCGGTGTTATCCATAGTGGCATCAACTCTCCCCCTTCTTCTCTTAAAGCTCGTTTTTGTGTTGAAGGAAACACCATGATTCAGTCGCTTGCAAACGAACTAGGTTTCCCCTTAAAATGGATTGGAAAATATGTGATCGCAAAGAACGAAGAGGAAATCAAAGAGCTGGAGCGGTTGAGAAACGTTGGTCTACAAAACAGAGTACCTGGTTTAGAAATAATAGATGGATTGAAGGTGAAAAAGAAAGAACCAAATATTTCCTGTATCGCAGCGTTATGGGTTCCTACGGCAGGTATTATACTTCCTTATGATTTTACGATAGCTCTGGCTGAGAATGCTGTAGAAAATGATGTGAGATTTTTACTGGAGACAACAGTCACTGATCTGAAAAAACAACCGCATCATTTTATCATTGGAACTAATAAGGATGATTTCCAGGCAGACGTTGTCGTCAATGCTGCTGGTTTATATTGTCGAGAGATCGTTTCCATGGTGGAAACGCCTGATTTCCAGGTATATCCCTGTCGAGGAGAATACCTGGTCTTAGATAAAACCTGTAGTAACCTGGTACGGTCTATGGTGTATCCAGTGCCGGTCAAAGAACTCGGTGTCCTTGGAGTGCATATCACTCCGACCATTGAGGGAAACATACTCCTGGGTCCGAGTGCAGAGTTTCTCGATGACCCTGATGACGCCAGTACCACCAAAGAAATGATGAAAACGTTGTTGAAAGAAGCACGAGAGATTATTCCTGCATTGCCAGAGAAGGCGGTCATTAATGCGTATTCAGGGATTCGCTGTAAACTAGCTTCTCCAAAATCTGGTGGATGGGCTGATTATCGGATTGAAGAAAGCAAACATGTCTCTGGTTTGATTCACTTGCTTGGGATTGAATCACCTGGGCTGACTGCAGCACCTGCTATCGCAAAAGAAGTAACAACGATGATTTCTCAGTGGATCAACCTGGAGAAAAAAAGGAATTTCAAAGCGAAAAGAGCAAAAAGAAAACGTTTCTCTGATATGTCGATAGGAGAACAATCCAACCTGATACAGAAGGATGAGCACTGGGGGAGGATTGTGTGCAGATGTGAACAGGTGACTGAGGCCGAAGTAATCGAAGCTCTTTCAAATCCATTGGGGGCGCGGACCCTTTCTTCTGTGAAATATCGGTGTCGAGCCGGGATGGGGAGATGCCAAGGTGGTTTCTGTACTCAACATATTGTGAGGATTATGGAAGAACAGTTTCACATGGATGTGAAGGAGTTGAAGTTGAAATCTCCGAACTCTCCTCTCTTCGCTGGGAAAACCCGGGTGGATGCACCATGATTGATGAGCGTGTAGATGTCGTTGTGATCGGCGGTGGACCTGCGGGTCTTGCTGCTGCTGTTTCTGCGAAACAACATGGCGCAGAACGTGTTATGGTTTTAGAGAGAAATAGCTGGCTTGGCGGTATTCTCCCACAATGTATCCATGACGGATTTGGGGTAGAGGAGACAGGGACATCCATGACTGGACCTGAATACGCAGAGAAATATATCGAGAGAGGGGAGAAACAAGGGATACAGTTCATGACGGAGACCATGGTGTTGCGGTTTGATGAAAAACTTGAGATTATTGCAGTAAATAAAAAAGGAATCTACAGAATCAGAGCGACCGCAATTGTTCTTTCAACTGGCTGCAGGGAAAAAACAAGGTGGCATGCGATGATCCCTGGCACTCGTCCAAGCGGCATCTACACTGCAGGTGTCGCACAGGCGTTCATCAATCTCTATAACATCATGCCAGGAAAAAATGTCGTTATCCTCGGATCTGGAGATGTTGGGCTGATCATGGCACGACGTTTGAAATTTGAAGGAGCACATGTGTTGGCGGTTTTAGAGATTTTACCGTACGCAAGTGGTCTTCCTAGGAATATTGTTCAATGCCTTGATGATTACGGTATCCCTCTTTATCTCAATCATACCGTCACCGCTATTGCTGGAAAGGAGCGATTGGAACAGGTAACGATCCAACAGGTTGATGAGCATATGATTCCAATCCCTGGGACTGAGAAGCAGATCCCCTGTGATACCCTTCTCCTTTCTCTAGGTCTTATTCCAGAGAATGAACTTGCGAAGAGCGTTGGGATTGAAATCGATACCATCACAGGTGGACCAGTTATCAATCAACGGTTGGAAACAACGTTATCTGGGGTATTTGCATGTGGTAACTGCCTTCAGGTTTATGATACTGTGGATATGCTTTCTCTTGATGCGAAAAAAGCAGGAGAACATGCTGCAGAACACTCTATCCAAAAACATAAAAATACGGTTCCACAAGGTAAAAAAAGGGTAATGAACGTTCTTCCAGGTGCTGGCGTGAGATATGTTGTTCCTCAACGAGTGACTGAGGATGGTGCGGTTCATTTTACTTTACGAGCTCAAAAACCAGGAGGTACTGCAACACTACGGGTGATTGCAGGAGAACAAGAACTTTTAAAGAAAAAACTCCCTTGGGTCAACCCAGTAAGTATGATTAGCGTTGATGTAAATATTCCCGCTGAGATAATAACTTCTGCCAAGACTGTAGAGGTGACGATCAGTGACCACTGAGAAAGAGATTACCTGCATCGTGTGTCCGATTGGATGTAAAATACTCGTGCGCAGTGAGGAAACACGACTAGAGATTTTGAACGGAAATAAATGTAAAAAAGGAGTCGAATACGCGCGAAATGAGGTCTTTGACCCAAGGCGAATGTTGACATCCTCAATACTTGTGAAAGGTGGTGAATGGCCGCTTGTCAGCGTGAAAAGCACCCATCCCGTACCAAAAGAAAAAATATTTACTGTATTAAAAGAACTACAAAAAACAACAATAAAAGCCCCGGTCAAATCTAGACAGATTATCATCAAAAATGTTGCAAACACAGGGATCGATATTATTGCAACAAAAACCGTAAATCCATTGAAAAAAGAATAGATGTTTTTATTCAATATATGGGGTGAATATTGGAAGAATATGACCAAATTTTTTACAAAAATACTTATACTACTACTCCCTATACGACTTTCCAACCAGGTTTCTGGTTCGATTTGGAGGAACATTATATGATGATCATTGTGAGATTATCCCCGAAAAGCAATCTTGATAAGATATGGGATTATGTTGAAAACCATATCCTCAACGAAGAAGCAACAAAATATGTGACTCCCTTGTATGCGACTCAGGCAGAAGGAATGATGAGTGTCGCGGTTGTTTTTGATGTAAAAGATCCTGATAATATCGCGCATTTTCTCGTAGAAAATCTCGCGAAATGCACGGAATGTCATCACACAAGTACGGTCTCTCTTATGAAACCGGTGTTCTTCCCAATTCCAAAAAAGAGACCAGCAACGATCCATCGATATATTATCCGTGTCTATACCCACCCGAAATATTACAAAACAATTTATGAGTATTTGATCAACTACAAATATCCGTTTAATCTATTCCCTATCTATGTCTCCTATTCCCTTGGAGATGAGGACCTGGTGATGAATATCGCTGCTGACTCTCCAGAGACCGTGAATAAGTTTGTACGGGAGAAAATACGGAACCTCGAAGGAGCAGACTCAGTTCTTTTTTACCCTGTCGTGAAGGCAAAACGATTTGCCCCGCTTGAAAAATTGATAGAAGAACAGCAAAAATATCTTGCTGAACAGACAAAGAAAATCCCTGAGAGCGAGATGGATAAAGAGTTTGACTGGGTAGAAGACTTCGAAGAATACGCATTGTTAAGTGGAGCATTCCCTAGAGACCTTTAATACCCTCATCTCTAATGCCTTGACAGTTGCGCTGTTTCCAACTTTTCTCTGTTCTCTTCTTTTTTTAATAATGAATTGAGTGCTATTTAGTTAACCATTCAGAATCAATAGGGAGAACCTGATTTTATTACAGTATGATGTTTCCTGGAAATACTGTCTATTGGCTGATTAGTAAAATGAGTTAGTAATGAGTTACTCTTTTAGTTGTGTTTCGTCTGACTTCTCTTCTGGTTTTTTCTTGTATTTTTTCCAGATGTAGGAAATACATACTGTTAAAAAAATACTTACGCAAGGTAATGCAATCGCGATCAATACATTTTCTAACAACATGTAGTCAATGATGAAAAACAAGCCAAAGGAGAAGATCATAATTCCAGAGAATAATTTAAGTCTCTGAACTTGCCATTCAGTCAATTTCGTGGTTCCAAGAGTAAAAGTGAACGACACAAGAATGATGATAAGCGGGATGACATAGACAACGTTGTAAAAGAAGATATATAGATAATAATCAAAAAGGGGAAGTTGGGCTTCCGTCAGTCGAGTAGTATAAATAAGAGGAAACCCGAGCGTACAAAGTAATTCATAGAAATTCACACTTACCGCTAAGAAAACGGTTCCTCCGAGCATCGCAAGGAGCGAGGGTGATTTTACGAGTTTTCGTATCCGTTTAAATGTTTTTGATCGTTTTTCTTCAGGGATGCTCAGGCTAGGCCCTTTTTTCAAAGAGAAGAAATCCTTGATGTTAAGGAGACCGATACCAACAGCAACGATTCCTACGGCTAAGGAGATCATACTGATGAACGATACCGTGATCAAGAGTGTATTAAACATCACAAACATGAACAGGAAGTAGAAAAACCCTGAAAAAAAGATGAAGATACCACCAACCAGTAACATCCTGCGTCTTGATTGGAGATACAACAATAAATTCAGAAGAAAGATAAGGATGAAAAAAGAACACGGATTAAAACTATCCAACCCACCCAATACTATCGTCAACACAGGCAGAGAAAGACTTGTAAGATTCACCGGTCCGATCCACGGAAGGTAAATCACGTTCTCGTCATATTTTTTATGAACATCAAGATTCGCGATGTACTCATCGATTCTCTCAGTTAACTCCTTGTACGTCAGATTTGCTTTAGGGATTTTTGTTTCATTGTTGATTATCACGGATGGAAAGCTGAGCCCCCGAGCATGCATTTCATTGCGATTGGTTGCGTTTGAACCCACTTCTTTTTTTTGGATAATTACTTTTCCTGAGTAATTCTCCGCATAGTGAGTTGTTATATTATCGATGATAGTAATAGCTGGTTTACAGGAACCGCAGGATTCAGAATAATAGAAATCTACAATCACCTGGTTTTCCGCAATAACAGAGGTAACACTAAGGAGTAAAACAACAAAGACTATGAGGAGCGTAAAATATCGATTCTTATTCATATATTCTATCCGCCTGAAACCACCGGTGGAGAAAGAGTAATCTCATCTCCCTCAACAATCGTGGTATCGAATGAGGCATACATCTTATTTTTTGACACCATCATACGACTCTTATCTTTTTCTGTGGCAGGGTATTGTTTCACAAAGGTATCAACAACATCTCTGAGAGTGTTTCCAGCTGAGATGTCAAGTTTTATTTGGTCTTTTCCAGTGATGTCTTTGTATCGTCCAAACAACCTAACCGTGATCTTCATATGATAACGTCCTTGAGCCAAACTACAGTTTTTTTATTCCACAAATCGGACATTGTGGATTTCTCTTAATGTCCATCGTGTCAAAACATTGGTTCCAGACATCATAGATAAGTAACCCGGCAAGTGGTTTGCCGAGTAACAGTTTTATCGTCTCAGTACATTGAATCGATGCGATTATTGCAGGAAGACTCCCGAGTACCGGAATCTCGCCAGAAATTGATTCTAGGATATTCTGAGAGATGCACTGCAAACATGGTGTTTTTTTAGGGAGAATTCCCATCACCATCCCGACAGTCTCATAGACTCCTGCGTAAACCCAGGGAATATTATGTTTTATTGACACCTCGTTGATGATAAATCGAAGAGACATACTATCGGTACCATCGACAATCACGTCAGCATTTTTCACAAGCGATTCAATATTTTCTTTGGTTACTTTTTGGTTGATTCCCCTCACCCGTACCTCTGTGTTAATCGCTCGTAATTTCTCCTGAAGAACAAACGCTTTTGATTTCCCAAGATCCTCTTGTGTAAACAGTGATGTTCGATGGAGGTTCGTGATATCCACCGTATCATTGTCAACGATATCAAGGCTTCCGATACCCATACGTACGAGCAGATTTGCACTGTGGCTCCCTAGTCCTCCACCGCCGATGACAATCGCATGTTTTGTTGCTAGCAGATCTTGGCCTTTCTGACCCAACTCCTTAACTAGGGTTTGTCTTCTGTATCGGTCTGTACTCATAATTCCACCCGAGATACTAGCTACTGCTATGTGTGCAAAAATAAAGATGGATTATAAATACATTCCCTCTCGTATCTGTTGATAAATACACTCTTGTGGTCGTAAGCAAATAGCCTGGTTTATTCTGCCGATGCTCCGACTGTTTGATCAACGTAGAACGCAAAATGCGTGCCAATGTATTCCACTTTTGCGACAAGATGGGGCTGCCAATGAGCGACCGTTGTAATCACCATAATGTTGTCGTCTACGATATCTGGGAATGTGAGGTTTCCATGTTGTGCTGCGCCATCCCAGGTCATAGTAAATGTTCGTGATTTCTGTGGTGCGAGGAATACTACTTTTTTTATCGCATAATCAAGGAACCCGAAATGGTAGGGATCTCCGTGATTGTTGATCCATCGTGAGCTGATTTCTGTAACATACGATCTGACATACCCAAGGTATGGTTTAGAACCGGTGTTTTTCACCGTCACCGTAATATCCAACGTTGCGTCCCCATGGCCCGTAACATTCGTGGTAAGTTCTAAAGGATGCACGGTTCTTACACCAGCTCCTTCAATGTATGGGCGATAGAGCTGCTCGGTTTGTTGTGGGGTTGTCCCTGAGCCTACTGTCTGATTGAATCCGCCATCAATAAAAATAGTTGGGAACGCCATTCCCCGGTAATGTCCCCAAATCCGGTTTTTTGCAAGGTTTGTTTGATCATAGACAAGTGCTACAAAGTAAAAGGGATAATCTGAGCTATTGTAAATAGAATACAGTGCTTCTGCTGCATTTGGACAATAAGAACACCATGTTGCTGTGCTTTCCTCGATAAAAACAGCATGTGTAAAATTCGAGTTTGTCGGCAGAGCATTTTTCTGAGGTTGAACTACTGTGGTACTTGTCATTGTTGAAATTGCTGCTACAAACGGCGAAATAAGAAGTACCGCCGTGACTGCAAATAATATCATTTTTTTCATATGATTCCCCTAATTTATTCTACTTATATATGAAGCTTTACTATTTAAATATTTATTCTTTCGGTTTTATAGGAAGTTCTTTTGCAGGGATACCACCATAGATCTTCCCTTTGGTGAGGACTTGACCTTTCGTTACCAGAGCACCAGCAGCAACCACCACATCGTCTTCTAGGACCGCACCAGGCATGATGATCGCACCAGCACCAATCACACAGTTGTTTCCCACTCGAATCCTATCCATGAAAATGGTTTCATACTGCATGTTATGAATATGCCCGTAGATGATTGCATAATCACCCATTGTGACGTTATCACCAAATTCGGTGAGGCACGGGTCTTTTATCACACCACCAACCAGTGAGTTTTTACCTATCTTCATCCCAAGCAGTCGAAAGTAGGATTGTTTTATCTTTCCCAGAGGGATGATTTCTAAGAGTTTTCGGAATGGTGTATATAGGACGCAGATGAGAGTCCATTTGAATGTATTTTTATTCCTGAATGAATACTCATAAGTGCCCGGTTGGTAGGTAATGCGGAAGAGATGGATTATACTACCGGTGATATATAACTCGCAGATGAAAAAAAGAACAGCCCCGACGTAAATGACGATGGGAAGCACGACGAAATGCAAAAGAGTGGGAAACGCAAAATAATGGAAATACTGTTGAAGAACATAGAAACCAACAATTACCGGGATAAGCCCTACGATAAAGATGAATGATGGTATCACTGTGAAAAAGTAAGACCAAAGCGGCCGTTTTGATTTTTTCGGTTTCTGTACGTGTTCAGGCATAAGTACAACAATACTTTTAGAGACTAATAAATGTAATGATGTGTGTAGGACAGGACATATGTCATGTCTCTACACAATGATTTCATAACCACAATTACCCAAACCTTTGAGTAAGGTTAAAAAAAAAAAGAAGAGTAGTAGAGGAAGATTTAAAAGAACTTCCACACCTCGATTTCCTTAGAGGCACTGTTTCCTTCTTTATCGAACGCTTTAACGGTGAGGGTTTGTTTGAAGAAAGCTCTCTGGCTCCAGAACCAACTATATGGAGCGGTCGTGTCATTTGCTTGGAGCTCAAGGTTGACATAGAATTCTACATGATCTATCCCTGAATCATCATCGGTCGCGTTCACGTTCACATCAATTTTCCCAATGATCAGGGTTCCTCCTGTAAGTGGAATGATCTCTTTGTTCAAGAAATAGAGTGCGTATACTGGTTTGGTTATCTCAATAGTCGGTGGGGTGGTATCTGGTAATGGGCAGATGACGACTGCTTGTTCAACAAGTGTGTAGTCGCAGTCTGCTGGATATTCTTTTATCCACCATTTATAGTCGTAACCAGAAACAGGGCATCCGATACCTACATCATATACGTCATGTGATACGTATTGTGGGTCGTTGTGTTTTGTTGGATCTGCTGTTGGGTTTTGTATGTCCCAGCATGGGTCGCTGAATGCAATCATGAGTTCCTGTGAATTGACTCCTGCACAAGTAACATAGTGTCCCCCGATTCTCATGCTCTGTGGATTGTAGTATTCAGTTTTAAATGCCCAGTCAAAAGGCCCATAACTAGGAGGGGCTGGGTTACCGTCCATCCATCCCTGCCCATTGGGATATGCGCCGGGGCTGTTGATAAAGAACCATTCGTAGTGATATTGGTCAGGTGTTTGTAGTTCCCTCACATCAAAGTAGTAAGTGCTTCCTGGTGTTAATGGAATGTATGGCTCAAAGTGGAATTGTATCCATGTGGGGGAGGGCGGCAGGTTACCTGGGTTTAATGTTGACGTTCCAATAGGATTTCCCCCAGGTGTATTGTAAACGTTAATTTGGACATCACAAGCAGGACCATTGCTTACGAGGCAGATTTGTATCGCATCAAGTCTATTAACACTAGGTACAAAACTCTGGTAATCCCACCACGTGGCTATATTGAGATTATCGTTTAATGGGGTCGCTACTTGCTGTTGATCTACGATTTTATCTCCGAGTACAATATCGTAGTATCCCATCAATAATATTACATCTTGGCTTCTTTCTATCTCCTCTTCTACGAAATCAAATTCTGGTTTATTGTATGTGTTTTCCTCAAATTTATTCGCTAGTCCTGTATCAACAAGCCAGTCGTCTATACCATCTTGCATATCATTTATGTAGGTTGTTCCTTTTGTATTGGTTTTAAAGTACCGTGCAAGGCGTTCGATGAGTAATGGGACATTATTCTTTGAATGATCGTCTCCTACACCATAATCTGCGACCAATGCAAAGTTGTCTTCTCCATCTCCAGGTGTTCCAGTTGGAATCGAGTATTTTGAATCAAACCACCAGAAACAGTTTGCTACTGCAACCGGGCCGCAGAACGACCAGACAGCGATATCATCATTTGCTGGTACTGTTTGCAGGTGGCAGTCTTGTCCAGGTGCTATACAGTTCTCAGCTGCATTGTACACATCGTCACCAGCTGGCTGCGAATCTATAACACCGTTTGGACCAGGTTCTATGGTTTTCCACTGATCTTGTTTCTGATCAAAATCAGGCATACCACCTGGTTGATTTGGTGCGTAGTTTGGATAAGGTGGTTTCCAATACCAACCTCGCTCCAGATCAACATTTTTATACAGTTCTTTCTGTTTTAGTTCTATTTCTCCTGGTGATAAAATTGGTTGATTATTTCTGATTATATCAATTGGTTTATCATTATTAATTGTATTACTCATCGAGCTGATTGTTGGAGCTAAAGTTATCACAATCAACACAGCTACGATTGCAAAAACACCAGCCTTTCGTTTTTTAAATACGTTTTTTTTCATTTTCCTTTCTGTCCCCCAAAATATTCAATTGGTATAAGTTAACAATCATCATGCATTATTTAAATGTATGGGATAACAATTGTAACCGTAATTGTGTTAGGACAGGACATATGTCATGTCCCTACACAGATGAATCTATTTTTCATTTTGACAGTTTACCACCGCGTCTTTAAATATAATCACAGTTACAACAGAGGATAGGAGACTACCAATATGGGAAAGAAACCTCTTAAAAAACAGACTCAGTTAAAAGAACAGGATGTAAGAAAAATCCAGTATTCTGAGAAACGACAGAGGCATTACGCATTCGGTTTCCTTGTTGGTGAGTATTAAAAAAAACATTTTCTTAAATGGAAATTTCTTCGTATTCAGTGTATGCCATGTTCATAAACCTAAGGTAGCTATCAAGATCCTGAGATTGTTTTAGTGTAAGAATCGCTTGTATTTGATCGATAATAGCGTTTTGAAAATGTTCGAGGTTTTCACCACTAAAGTTGATTCCGAGATATTTTTGGTATTGACGAAACACTATTTGAGTTAACACAAATGCATAATCTGCGATCATTTGATCTACAGAGATATTTGTTTCGGTGAACATTTGGCTTTTACTTCCAGTATTACAATCAACATAATAGGGAGAAACATAATCATTATCGATCCATAGCCATCGTTCTTCTCCTTTCATAAAAGGAAAAATATAATCTCTTTTCGTGTCTTCTTCATCTTGCGGATAACAAACTCTGTTTACTACTTGATGTTTTGTTGCGTATGGTGATTTTCCCTGAGTTGTTTCCAATAATACCCATCCATATCCTGGGCAATAGTATTCGACCATGTAATGCATTTGCGTCCAAAATCCTTGATCATTATTTGCGAGTACAACTCGCGCTGGAATCTTATATATTCTGAAAAAAGCACACGCCAAGTGAGATCTTCCAACGTTCTCCCCATTAATTAATAACGTTGTTCGTGCATCCTGAGATAGTAAAAGGCCGGTGTTCAATCCAAAGACAAAAAAAACAAATCTATGCTTTACAATAAATGGAGCGATTCTAGCAGCGTATCGAATTAGATTATCACTCAATCCATGTAGTTGTCGTGCTTTATGTCTAATGAGGAGACTGTGGAGTTGAACCTCTTTACTTGATATAAGCCAGATATTGGTTTCTTCTGGTAATTGGTATTTTTTTGGGATTTTTACATATGGTGGAAGGTCACTGAATTCATGATTTTTAACAAGAACCCAACAAGAGAAATGAAGCATTACACTGTCATCTTTTTTCATTGGATTTAATGTAAAATTAATAATTTTATTTGGTGGTAACGTATCATTTTCTATATTATAGTGTACTATCGCTGACAGAGTGCTATCATTATAGAGTTCTAACAGCAGAGGAACTTGATATGCATAATCTGGTGGAAAGGAGAATCGTATATGAAAAACACCAACATCTGCTGATGCATTAACATATAGATAGTGTTCAACACGGAGAAGATACAGATCTTGTTCTTCGGTGTTTTGAGGTATATTATTACTGTTAATTTCAAGGCTTTGTGAGATGATTCCTGATTGAGAAAATATAGGTAAAGTACAAAGAAGAATTATACTGACTGCGAGCAATTTTTTAGAGCGCTTATTTATTATGGTAATGATTTTCATATATTAAGTAAAATATTACATTTATAAACTATATATACCTTTTGTATTAAACATCCGGTTAAAAGTTATAAAAAAATTAGGTGTTTATTAAATAGCTATTTTTTCTCTGCAACAATAATGAATTTCCATTCGTTTTTCTTTCCTTCCTTTTCAAGAATATCAAACCCTGATTTTTTGAAAAACATCTCCACTTCATCCTGCGTATGTGCAAGGTGATAAGCATCAATATGATATCTGGTGACGTCTCGTCCTGCCCGGTTGAACAACATACGAATTTTGATTAACGAGAGTTTCCATGTTGGAAAATCACGGTTCAACGCTTCCAGGACGACCTTCCCACCTGGTTTTAAAACTCTCATCATCTCTTGAAAACTCTTATTTGGTTGGGTCCAATACGGCAGACTAAACCTGCTTGCGATCATATCAACTGTATTATTTTTCAAAGGGATGTTTTCAGAGACGCCAACGACCGGTTCAAATGTTTGAAAATCAGCGTTTTTTACGTTTCCATTTGCTAACTGAAGCATTTTGATTAATGGATCAATGCCTATGATTGTTGCCTGTGGTATCTTTCGAAAAATCTCAACCGAGAGTAAACCTGGCCCCGCCCCCAGGTCGAGGATGAACGGATGGGATGATGACGAATGTCTTTGAACAAGAGACGCGAGATATTCATATAAATCATTGAATTTCTTCATGTATGCTGCAAATTCTTCTGCGGTTTTGTCATCGACCAAAAACTCACAACCACCTGTTCTCTGAAACTCGTACTCAGAAATAATGTTTTTGTTTTTTGAGAATTATTCGTAATATCGAGTGTTCTCTGAAGTTACTACGAGGTTTTGTGCTGTAAGCTCCTGGTAGTTTTGAATCTCTGCAAATGGCTGACGTTCAATGTTTCTATTGGATCCATATTTCACATATGAGAGACCCGAAAGAGAGTACGCTAGTGACTGGTTACTTCCGTCATCGACGAAGAGTCTGAGATGAAATGCATTCTCGACTCCGAAATTCTGCTGGATGTCGGTCTTAATGGAGGTCGTACAACAGGCACATTCCACAGGAATCCAGCCATTAATTCCCATTGATCCACCAACAAATACTTCGGTCCATGCATGAGCCGTGGTAATCGCTGTTTCATTCTCATAAACCGTTAGAAGGTACCCTCGGATGAATCGCGCGGGGATGCCAACAGATCGACACAGGGAGATATATAGGAACGATAAATCATCACAGTCCCCATTGCCCATCTGTAAGGTGATTGCCGCTGGTCGTACCCCTTCTTCACCAGCATGGGTTTGATATTGGATATTTTTCTTTAACCAGCTGAAGAGTGATTGTGCCAGCAGAAACGAATTGTTTGTCCCTGCGTTTTCTACAACAGTTCTTACAATTGCAGTGATATTTGGATCAGTCGGGTTAATAAACCAGATTGTCTCATTTGCCTGTGGCTGAGTATATTGTCTTTCTATCGCAGGATACTTCTCCTGCAGTGCTTGGATTGTTACGGCATCTTCTCCGTTCAGATCAGGAACCAGGTAATTATTGGCAATGATATGAGCAGTAATCCCTAATTCATAGGTTTGCTGCTCTGTTCCAGAGACATTCCAACGAATAAATGTGTTATTCACTAAGGTTTTCGTTTCATATTCATGGTTATACAAACGATCATAGGTAACTGTTCCAACAAGAACAGAAGGAGGGTTACATACATAGGTGATTTCATAGCGTCCAGTGCCTGTGCAGTTCACACGATACCCATAGGAAATATCATACCTGACCTTTGTAGGAGTAGGCTCGTACGTGGTCGGAGGAAAAATCACCTCACAGCCAGATAATATAACTACAAGAACAAGCATGCCGGCAATGAAGAGGCACCAGGTGTTTTTCTTCATACAAGCCTGGGTTTATCTCTTTTAAATAGCCCTAACCCGTGCTTGTGCGGTTGAGGCTGAGACTTCTTACTATGAGCAATTTGGTACCGACAGCCGTTACTCATTGGACATTGGAGACAGCTTGGATTTTCCTTATGGCAGAAGTTACCCCCAAGCTGCGCGAGTGACTCAAGATACTTGTACACATTCTCTTTCATTTCCTCTGCTTCTTGACTAAGGAATTTAATGGTTTCATCAGGGTCATTGGTGGTTACCCAGCCAAGTCTTTTTGCAACACGATTCACCATTATTGCTTTCTCAGTGACATTGTTCTGAATGTTTCCTGGTTTCTGCACCGGGGCTGCCTCTTGTCTTGATGGTGGTGGCGGCATCTTTGGCATCTTTACTTTATAATCAGATGGGTCAATATCTTTGAAGACGATGACTGATTTTCCCCCATGATCCGTCTCTCTTGTCCTGATTTCAACGAGAATCGGGATTTGGATTGAAGCACCAGAAATCAACGCAACACCAATTGGCAGCCGCTGAATCTCATCATAGGTCTGACTCGTGAGACCTTCAACAGACTGAATAATCGCTTTTAGATCATTAGGGTTTGTCACCTTTAAAATAATATTTGTGTTACACTGAGATATGATATTCTTATCGATCTTCGCAGGACGCTGACTGACCACACACAGCCCCATACCAAATTTTCTCCCCTCAGAAGCAACCGTACGAAGCATGCTGGAGGAAACCGCATGACCAATCCCATGCTCCGGGCAGTAATTATGCGCTTCTTCTACAACAAAGAGGAATGGAGGAATCTTCCCTGCTTTCCGATCCTTAAATAACTCCTCGGTTAATCGTGCTACCACCACATCCTGGATATCAGGTGGGACTCCACGCATGTTGATAATCGAACATTTTCCTTTCTGCACAAGCTCCTCTGTTGAGGTTCCTTTCTCGGAAAAAACGCCTATAGAATCTAAGGACTCTAATGAGGCTATCACGTTCCATCGAGCATTGCTCTTCGTGCGTTCCGCTGCTTCTATAATATCTCTAATACTATAGACCTGTTTGAACTCCTTGAGTTCTTTGATGGTCTGATACAAGACCGCTATCTGGGGACCAGACAGTTTCGCTTGTAGAAGCTCAAGGATCTCTCGTCCTTCAAGATTCATTCCATCCAATGTTAAATGAGTCGTTGCTTCCCCGCCGGCAAGGGGTGAAAACGTAACAATTTGACTGCTGTAATCATTAGCTTTTACACCGAATTTCTCCATGTTCTTTTGGTCTTTTTTATCTTTGTTCGGTTTTCTAAGGGAGATATATTCCCCATGTGTATCGATGATAACCAACGGGATTTTCTTCTTTAAAAGTTCTTCGATAAGAACACCGCATGCATAGCTTTTCCCACCGCCGGTTTTCGCAAGAATACAGATATGTTTCTGGACCAATGAATCAATATTAAGATACACAGGAAGGTCATGACCTTTGAGAAGACCAAGGTACGCACCGTTTTGTTTCTCTGCTTGCAGCCCAAGGACGTGGCGTATTAGATCCTCATGAGCTAGGGTTATTTGGGCACCTGCCTCAAACGGACTGCGCGGTGCCTGCAAATGCCCCTCCTTGTCTCTGAAGCCAATCACCTCAGCGTATGCAGAAACATCACTCTTAATTGGAGGAACAAACCCATGGCTCTTGATGGTAATGGCATCCTCAAATTTCAAATCAGAGTACCCTTTGATATCCATGACCTGCGCGAGCACATAGCCTTCTTCATGTGGTGCGGCAACGTAATCAAACTTCCGTAGATTATGAGCATCAACCGTAAAGTTAAATTTTGTTGAACCAACATCACCATAGATAAGACCGACGAAGTCGTTTTTCTGTTGTTGCATCCATACCCCTTTTGTTGTCTGTGTGCGGAATATTATGCAGGGTTATTATAGTTTTTGTATTTTTTTCCCCACTTCAGGCGGTAAGCCAGCACACAGTTCAAGTGCTTCTACTTCCATGAAATGCAGATTCCCCGGAATTACGAGAGTATGGAGCGGTGGACCAAAATCCTTCTTTCTGAGAACGTTTATCGTGTTTGCAGCAACCACTGGATCAGGTGCACCAGCGCGGGCAACGACACACGCGATAGTGTCATCGGTGAAGAGACGCTTCCTGAATTTATCTTCCATTCTCAAGAGTAATTCAAGTCCTTCATTCGCCGTCATATACCGGTTTTTCTCCACCTGAATGTCAAGCAACACCAGCGTATGCAACCCCATCTCCTTATTATTATATATTACAGTATACGGGCTTGTCGGAAAATACTCTTTCTCGCCAAATGCAAGCGTGGTCGTCCTGCCGAATTTGTAGTTCTGCAGACCAAGGATCCCCGGAACAGCGGTCGAAATACTACTGTTATGAATAATCTTTGTTGTAATTCCTTCTTTTATCGCACGCAGCCGCAGATCAACATGCGTGGTTGCGATCATCGGATCCCCACCTGTGAGAAACACGACATGATTCTGCGTGGCAGCGTCAATAATTGTATCTCCTTTCTCAGTTTCTTCTCGCGACAATACCTCGATTTTTTTCCCAATGAGTTTTTCAAAAGCCTTTTTATCGAACTGTCCGAGTTTTGTTGTATAAAACTCCGCGAACACCTCATCGCACTGTTTAAGTTCCTGCAAACCTTTTAATGAAACATCTGATTCATCATACAACCCTAAACCAACAAAAACCAGCCGTCCTTTTACCATTTTTTCACAACCATTCATGGTCTTGACGTTCAAAAATCTTATTCCCTGCGCTGATAAATTTCGAAAACATTTAAAACACCTATGTGATTCATAAATGTGGGCGACAACTACCGGCTCTTTTTTATTACTTCTGTTACACACGTCTCGCATGTTTTTTTCGAACGTGTCAACCTCGCACGTGTTATCAGTGTACCAGGAGAAAAATAAAGAAAGGTTTAAATTCCAGGAGACGTATTCCTGGCAGGAGGTGTTTTATGACATACAAACACGAGGGTTGGACCTTATACACACGAAACGTAAAGCTTAAAGGCGGAAGAAATCAAACAATCTATTTCTTCAGCAAGAGATCACCAAAGAGTGGAACGACCTGCGATTTACCAAGTGGGTACATTGTCGGTGTCAATAAGAGAACCGGTCTTCCATATCTGAAGAAGAAGTAAATTTACTTCTTTCTTCATTTTTTCTTTTTCTTTATCATTATTGTTCTTTTGTGCATTCTTTTTTTACATAAGGGTTTTATAACTGGTGTTTCTTCCTCGTTTCAGTATGAACCGGAAACACGGCGAAAAAAAGAAGGTGCAAAAAAACATTGCACGCCATCGGATTCATTATCTTTTTTCCCTTGCGGAAGAATGTGCCCTTGAGGGGAAACTAAACTTGTCTGATCGGTACGTCGCATTAGCACGAAAGATTTCTATGAAATATCTTGTTCCTATCCCTACAGAACATACACGCCGATTTTGTAAACACTGCTACTGCTATCTGCTTCCACCGTTGACCTGTCGGGTCCGCATCCATCGCGGGATGATTATCACCTACTGTAGTAAATGCAAGAAGTATAGTCGGATTCCATTACGTGGCCGTTCCTCAGCAACTCGTAAACCATGAATAAATAATTAGGTGTTTTTAGGGGGTCAGGATAGCTAATTTAGCATCCAATATGCTTAAATAACATATGGTTTATTACCGATACCCAATTTCACGAGAAAGGAAGAGAATTCCTATGACAACAGCGTATGATGTTCCTGCAAAAGAGTTAATCACTGCGTTAACAAAAAAATTACAAAATGAATCTGCGATTGCTCCACCAGATTGGAGTAAATATGTTCGCACCGGTGTCTCTAAGGAGAATCCGCCAGAGACAAAGGACTGGTGGCACACCCGGTGTGCATCAATTCTTCGGAAACTCTACGTCAATAAAAATATGGGTGTGGAGCGTCTGCGAGCAGAATACGGTGGAAAACGAAACCGTGGATCAAAACCCAATAAAGCGGAAGCAGGAAGCGGCGCGATTGTCCGTCATGCCCTTCAACAGTTGGAGACCGCTGGGTATGTCACAAAGATGAAAGGCAGAGGCCGCATGCTCAGCCCGAAAGGAGTTAAATTCCTAGATAACACATCCTTTGAAGTAAAGAAATCCCTCATTGAAGCATTTCCTGAATTGAAAAAATATTAAATAGGTGAATGCAATAGGTTCGTCTTGAGGTTTTGGAATCACTATGGATGATATCGAAGCTATCAGGAAGAAGAAATTGCGTGACCTTCAACAACAACAGACGTTCTCACAAGAAGACTTCGAAGAGGCACAACAGAAAGAGTTTGAAGAGAAGAAACTCATCCTGCGAGCGATCCTCACTGATGACGCACGAGAACGCCTTGGACGAATTAAAGCTGCGCGTCCAGAAATGGCAGAAAACCTGGAGAACCAACTTATCATGCTTGCACAATCCGGGCGACTCAAAAATAAAATAAACGATGAACAGTTACGGGAGCTACTCTCAAAGATACTCCCGAAGAAACGCGATATTACGATTCGCAGAAGAGGAATATAAATGTCAAGTCATAAATCGTTAGGAAGAAAACTCCGATTATGCAGAGCAACGAAAAGCAATCGACGAGTACCAGCGTGGGTCATGATTCGTACAAACCGGCGATTTACTCGACATCCGAAAACACGCCACTGGCGGAGAAATAAACTCAAAATAGGTTGATGCGTATGGCTGAGAAAGATTCTGGAAAAGAACTTGAACGGATTTACATTATCCCGCTTAGACGAGCAAAAATCGGACCAACATCCCGAGCCGCCCCCCGGGCGGTTGATGATATTCGTCATTTTCTCATGAAACACATGAAAGTCGAGCAGAAAAACGTCTGGATCGATGATTCTTTAAACAAAGAACTCTGGGCGCACGGGAAATTCTGGGTTCCAAGCAAGATTCGTGTGCGAGCCGTGAAATTTGAAGACGGTGTTGTTGAGGCAACGTTACCGGAGCTAGGCGAGAAGAAGTCACGACGAGAATTTTTAAAAGAGGAAAAAGGGAAGAAGGCTCCGATTCTCCGACGAGAGGAAGAAAAGGCTGAGGAAGCAGTACCTGGTGCTGAAGGATACGATATTACTCCAACTGGTAAGGGTGAAGTAAAAATCAAGAAGAAGAAGAAAGAGAAAGCCCCAAAGAAAGAAGAGCCCGCGGAGAAGAAAGAAAAACCAATAAAATCAGAAGAAAAAGCACCTGAAGAAGAAGCTGAGAAAAAAGAAGAACCAAAGGGAGCAAAAAAATCGAAAACAGCGGCAAAGAAACCGACGTCAACAAAGAAAGATGAGAAGGAAAAACCTGTCAGTAAACGGAAATCAGCTTCGAAGAAAACGGGGAAAAAAAGTGAATAAGAATGCTTCAACTCTTGGATTTCAATGAGAAGCTTCCTTTCGACCTTAACTTCTAGCCAACTTATATAAATCTTCAAGAACCTCCCTTTTCTCGGAGAAAACATGACGGCAATTGTCGAAATTTTCATTATTTCTCATTTTTTGAAAGATAGAACATAAAAAAGGAAGAAGTTCTTTTTCGTTTTTTCCTCCTGTTGGATACTCATTCTTTCTCATTTTTTTACATTAGCAACTACTGTCTTTATGAAGATAGTGTAAACTTGAAAAGAAAAAGACAGTTCATAACTCCACTATGGGATTTCAATTTTCCATTTTACCCGGTAAAAACCGCGGTAGAATTCCTTTGAGTTTTTTTGGATGAATCATACCAATGCGGTGCTAAGTTTCGTTTATCGGCGCGAATGCGAAAGGATAAAACGATGAGAAATATTAATTCGATTCTTCCATTGAATAACGACTAAGTTACCAATCAATATTGAACATAAACCTATGATACGAGTTTGTGTTTCATATGGAGAAAAACTAGACGAAATTTACAACTTATAATTAGATATTAGATGCAATATCTCGTAGTAAATTTGATGCTCTTTCACATAGAAAAGTAATTACGGGGGGTTTCTCGTATTGAACAATTTTTTCATATACAAAATGAGGAATAACTATTTCTATAAAAATTTCAAAAAATTTATTGATTGAAATAGCTATAATTAATTTATATCTTAGAATTATTAATAATATTAAATCTTTCTGCTAATATAACAATTATGAATTCAATAATAAAAAGTATAAACCACCCTATAGCAAAAGTAAATCCATATAATGCGCCAAAAATAAATGATGAGATTATGCCGATTAATCCAATATATTCCGACTCAAACCATATTACTAATAATGTACCAACAAGAAAAATTATTCCAATTATTAAAGATATTATTTTTATAAATATCGCTCCTTGAGGATTTACTGTCTCTACAAGTGTAATGAGAGAATCTATAATTGTCTGCTCGGGGTCAAGACCGATACCAAAAAAGAAACCAGAAAAGAAAAATGAAACAACATATTTTGATAACATCTATTTTTTCCTGTATTTACAATACAACAATTCATTAATAACCATTTCTTTACACTTTCGACTGTGTTTATAGGAATATATATTTATACGGAAACAATGTTTATTAATTTGGTTTAATGGGGGGGGGAGAAGATTATAAGGATCCCATTCAAAAAATGGAATATAATACAAAAATCAATTCCAATAGTATTTGGTGCTGTATCTAGTCTATGGCTCTTTGGAATTTTTATGCAATTTATACAATCAGTTTTACATCAAGAATATTCAATGCTAAAAGAATACGGTACAGTAGCATTAACTTTATTTGGATTTACTCTTATTGGAGGAATTTTCGAAAATAAAAAAAAGCATCCTAAGATTGTAAAGAAGCTTTTTGATTCGAGTCTTTCATTCCTTATTACTGCAATATGTTTCTTTTTTATGTATTCATTATCATCTGTTTTTACTAAAGGTGTAAATATTATAGGTGATTTTCAAACTTGGTTAATAATAATTTCATTCTCAACTGCAATGATTATTGGCTTTTCTGGGATAATAACTGGATTATTGGCCTTATATAGAATATTGGTAGACTATAGGATCACCCTTGATAAAAAATAGATTTTTCCTCTTGTTACCAAATAAACCAATTACAGTCACCGTCGCTGGACTATGATTGGAGATTATTGTTTATATGAAGAAAAAATAGGTGAAAATGACAATTTATGATTTGATATTAAAATTAAAATTTTGTCTAATTATTATAAAAGAGTTGGATTCTGAGAACGCCAATTTATGAAATTATGAATAGCTTGGACAATTCTAGAAAATTCAGAATCTGTATTTATTGACATACTTGCCAAGAATAAATAGCCAAAATCGTATCTTATCGCAGTTAGAGGATATATCTCTCCAAAACCTTTACGTCTTGCTCTTAACAAGGGTATTATATGTGAATCTAATTTTTTTATTGCTCTATACTCATGAATTACTTTATTAGCACTTATAGAAATTAAATCCCCGACGATTTTTTTATCTTTTTCGTTCTGATATATTTTTAATTCTTTAATTCCAGAATCACCTGTAACGAAATTATCTCCTGTTGTTTGGATATTAAAATATCTCCATAATAATGTAGTTTCAAGGAGTGGAATTTCTGCCATCTCAAGAACTACATTATTACCTTGATTTATTCTACCTCGGATGGGAAATGTTCTTGTATTAACAATAGCTCTACTTTTATTATTTACAACGTCCTGAGCAGCCCAAAATGGTAATCCACCTAAATTTACAAAAATACCTCCATTTTGAATGAAATTTCTAATTTTATAAAATACATACAAATTGTTCAAGTGAATCTCTGGATAACTCTCACTAAAAGGGTTTATTATAACATCAAAAATATTTCCTATTTTAGATGCATTTATTTTTTCGACATCATAAATATTTACTGAATTATCTTGTAGATTTCTAAAAAAATCATAATAATTATCTATATTATAAGTGTTTAAATGACTTTGATTCAATCGTGTTTCATTATGTGCACTGCCAAATACATATCCATTTAATATTCCTATTTTTTTTATAGTTTTTTTATTTAACTCGTTGTCTAAAAGAAATTTAATTAAAAATTCAGCATCATTTAATGCTTTTGCAGCATTATCTTTATAAAAAAACGCTAATTTTTCAGGGGGAGTACCTTGTTTTTGAAAACCATATCTAACGCATTTCCGTAGTTTGCCTAACCATTGAACAGAGATTATCATGGCTGCATCTATATGTTTATATGATGTTTCTGGTAACTCTTTATATAATTTTATAATATCCTCTGAAATCTCATGATCATATTCATAGTCAATATTGTGCAATTCCATGATCGATTTAATACTGAATTCCATGGATTCTTGGGCAAAATATATGCACAGTGGATATTCAAATGATTCATAATGTCTAATGGCTTGTCTAAATAAGGATTTCGATCTTACAGAGTATGAAAGCGCTAATTCTAGTTTTTTTGTTTTTTTTGGCATAACTGCCCCACAATTTTATAATAGCTATTGATTTATAAACTCTTTATCTTCCGTTCTAATAGAATTACTTAAATTCACCCTTTTTAGAAGTATATAATGGATAAAGTTTTACTTTTCTCCGAGAGAACTATAGTTACGTTGCTTTAAAACTAACGTCAGCATTACACCAAAAAAACGGTGTTTATCATCGAGATAGAGGTAATCTACCAAAACCAATATGATATCGTCATATCGCGCGTATAAATCGCGTTTATTTCCAAATTCGAATCGAAGTTCTAACCGCCATAAGCAGTTTCTTGAGTATTGATACTATATCCTGTTTCTTCGAGTAAGTTCTTTAGATAATTAGAACCACGACTATCTGCTGAAATTTCCGACCACCCCATAGATAAATCCAGTTTTATCATACCACCACTTTTTGTTAAGAAGGTGACGAATTGATTATGGTACTCAGCCATTTCATTTGAACCCACAACTTGTGCGTGTGTATTCAGATAGTCAAACAACCAGTGGTGAAGATTTAATTGACTTTCTGGTGAATCTGTTTGCTTCTGTGCTCCTTCGGATATTAACCTAGTAATTTGTCTCTGTTGTTCTGTCTCTACTAGATAACCTAATGATATGAAAGGGGCTTTCTGAATGTACACAACAACTGCGACTTTCTTCTTGTGTTTGTTGAACAGTTAATCACCTAAAAAGGAATTCTCCACTTCAATGTTAAAAGTTGTCATGGATGAGGGTTTTAAAAATATAGATGCAGATGGAAGAGATTTGAACCCTTGGACACCTTGTTCAAAGTTGTCATTGATTCGCATAAAAACATAAGTTCTACAAAGATGATAAATCATTCTTTACCATTGAATCTTTTGATAATCCTCTTTTATATCCTTCGCAATTAAATCCAGATATACAGCAGTGGTCGCTAAATCATTATGCCCTAGAATCTTTTGTAAACTCCTCAAGTTCATCCCCTGTTTTAAACAATATACAACAAATGAGTGTCTAAAAGAATGAGGTTTAACAACTTCATCTCGGGGTTGATATCGGTGTACGATATTACGAATCTGAACTGAAGTTAATGGAAACACTTCATCATCAAGTGGTATCTTTGCGGTATGATACTGCAACAGATCAGAGAGATGTGTATCCAGTGGTACAATCCTGTCCTTATGTCCTTTACCCTGTCGAATGGTGAGTTCATCTACTTTTATATCACGTTTTTTCAGATTGATTAACTCACTGTTTCTGATTCCTGTTCTCCATAATGTGAGAAGAATAAGATAGTTTCTCTTGTTATCATTACGTGCTCTTTCGAGCATTTCGTCGATTTTTGTTTTCTCCAGGTATTTCGGCAATAATTTAGGTTTTCTGATGCGTTTTCTATTTCCTGTTTCTGATAGAGCCATGGGGGAATCACTCCTATACACTTTTCTTTTTCAGAATTTTCAAAAGTCGGTATCCTCCTCATGGTACATAACTTTGGTCAATTTGCAACAAAAGGTGAAGGTTTTTCTCCCGTTGAACTGCTAAAAAATGAACAGATAAAAATCTTACAGGAGGGGAATCCTGGATTTCGTATTAATATATAGTATACCTTACTTATCTTAATAATGAGTGAGGGTTTGAAGATGATGTATTACATTGTATTTAACTAACTTATATCAAGGACAGACGTCGTATGTGTGAGTGAGGGGATTAATACTAAAAAGGTCATTAATAAAGCCATAAATAATAATTATAATTACCGCTAGAGTTACGATAACATTCCACAAAATATATCCAAACCAACATCCGGCAATCGGCATACATGTTGCCCCATTCTCCCAGGTCAAATTCTCAGGTTTTCTGTCATCCTTTATAATGTCAATATAGCTCTTTATAGCATCTGGGTTATCTTTTAATTGATGAAGAGTAATTAATACACTCTGCGTATTAACATCTTTTAGTTTACCCTCGTTAATCATTCGTTGGATAACCTTCACTATAAAACCATTGAATGTATCATCGTCCATTGTAATGATTATTTCAAGTGATTTCTGAATTAATTCTTGTCTCGTATCTCGTAAAGGAAATTGTATTGCATTTAATCCCTTGCCAAGATAATTAGATGTAAGGGCATCCTTGCTGTTTTCACTATTTGCTCTCGTTGTTCGAATACGAAATAACGGTGATTCATTTACAGAACCAGATGTTGTTGATTGTACCCCAACTACATTGGTAAAAGACACAAGAATAAGGATTATAACAGCCCCTATACTCCCAAGGAGTAGTTTTGTTTTCATTTAGACCACTCCCATCCCCATCCATAATGTTTGGATATATCGTCCCATATGATTAGCCACCAGTCTATCCTATTTAATAGCAAGGCAGCTCTAATAAAAATTAGAGGATGTGTGA
>Ga0315289_10000845_pt1 | contig 47324 bp, 43 predicted proteins | sample YL17G11_40_MG_FD_203452 | JGI IMG/M metagenome (GOLD analysis project Ga0315289, IMG submission 203452) | Sediment microbial communities from Yellowstone Lake, YNP, Wyoming, USA - YL17G11_40 | ecosystem: Environmental > Aquatic > Freshwater > Lake > Sediment | place: USA: Wyoming | collected... | reverse complement strand
GCGCACTACGCGATGGGCGGCGTCCCGACGGACCTCCAGACCCGGGTGATCCGCGACGAGCGCAACACCGTGGTGGAGGGCCTCTTCGCCGCCGGCGAGGTCGCCTGCGTCTCTGTCCACGGGGCGAACCGCCTGGGCACCAACTCGCTCGTCGACCTGCTCGTCTTCGGGCGGCGGGCCGGGCTCGCGATGGCGGCCTATTGCGCCGCGACGTCCATGTCGGATGTCCCCCGCGACGCCGACGCGCTGGTCCGCGAGGAGATCGAGGCGCTCCGCGGCCGGCCCGAGGGCGAAAGCCCCGTCGCGCTCCTGGGCGAGCTGGCAACCCTCATGATGGACAATGTCGGCGTCTTCCGGACCGAGCCGATGATGCGGGCCGCCGTGGCCGGGGTCGCCGAGATCAAGGAGCGCTACGGGCGCATTCGCGTCCGGGACGTCGGGAAGGTCTACAACACCGACCTCCTCGAGGCGCGGGAGCTCGGCTACCTCATCGACAACGCCGAGGCGATGGCGACCTCGGCGCTGGCCCGCACCGAGAGTCGCGGGGCCCACTCGCGCGACGACTACCCCGAGCGCGACGACGCCGGCTGGCTGAAACATACGCTCGCCTATCGGGACGAGGCGGGTCCCACGCTCCGGTACAAGCCGGTGACGGTGACCCGCTTCGAGCCGAAGCCGCGGACGTATTGAGCCCGGGAGCGCAGCGCATGCAGGTCGACCTCCGGATCCTCCGCTTCGATCCCGAGCGGGATTCCGCCCCTCACTGGGAGCGCTACACGGTCGAGTCGCAGCCGATGGACCGGGTACTGAGCCTCCTTCACCTGGTCAAGGCCGAGATCGACGAGACGCTCACGTTCCGTCGCTCCTGCGGCCACGGCATCTGCGGCTCGGACGCGATGCTGATCAACGGCCGGAACCGCTTGGCCTGCAAGATCCGCGTGGACCAGCTGGGGAAGAAGATCACCGTTGCGCCGCTCACCGGCCTCCCGGTCGTGAAGGACCTCGTGGTCGACATGGAGGGGTTCTTCGGGAAGTACCGGAGCGCGATGCCGTTCTTCGTCAACGAGACGCCGGCGCCGGAGCGCGAGCGCCTCCAGAGCCCCGCCGATCGGGCCCGCTACGACGACACGACCAAGTGCATCCTGTGCGCGGCCTGTACGACATCGTGCCCGTCGTTCTGGGCGCAGCCGTCGTACGTGGGGCCCGCCGCGATCGTGAACGCCCACCGCTTCATCTTCGACGGCCGCGACGAGGCGGCCGATGACCGCCTCGAGATCCTTGCCGACAAGGACGGGGTCTGGCGCTGCCGGACGATCTTCAACTGCGTGGACGCCTGCCCGCGCGACATCAACATCACCCGCGCGATCCTCGAGGTCTCGCGGGCGATCGTGGAGCGCTCGGTCTGAGCGGCGCGGGCCCGCGCCGGCTCATCGTCCGAACCGACGGAGCGGCTCGCGGCAATCCGGGCCCGGCCTCCGCGGGTGCGGTCCTCATCGATGCCGATGCGCCCGGCGCGGAGCGTCCCGACGCCCCGCCGATCGCGACCGTCTCCGAGGCGCTGGGCCGCCAGACGAACAACGTCGCGGAGTACACCGGGCTCCTGCGCGCTCTCGCCCTCGCCGAGGAACTGGGCGCCGAGGAAGTGGCCCTCCTCCTCGACTCCATGCTCATCGTGGAGCAGCTGCGGGGTCGCTGGCGAGTCAAGGATGCCAAGCTGGCCCCGCTGCACGCGGAGGCGATGGCGCGCCTGGGGCGGCTGCGGCGCTGGAGCGCCCGCCACGTCCCGCGCAGCGAGAACCGGGCGGCGGACGCGCTGGCCAACGAGGCCCTGGACCGGGTCGCGGCGGGCGGGCCGGCGGTCGTGGTGCGCCGCCCGGGGGAGGGGATCCGGTCCGAGGCGGCGGCCCGCCTGGCCGACGCGCCCCCCGACGCCGGCGATGCGGCGCCGGGCGCGGCCGTCCCGCGGACGCGGCGGGCCGCGGCCCGCGACCAGCTCCCGCTGGGGCTGGAGCCGGGCTTCGACCCGGGCGATCCAGGCCCGGAGGCCGGCGAGCTGCGCGTCCGCATCCTGGGCTCCGGGACCAGCCAGGGCCTGCCCCGGATCGCCTGCGACTGCGCGACATGCACGTCGACGGACCCGCGGGACCGGCGCCTCCGCGCCTCGGCCCTCCTCGCCTGGGGCGCGCGCCGGGTGGTCATCGACTGCGGCCCCGACCTCCGGGCCCAGGTGCTGGCGGCCGATCTCGATCGCCTCGACGCCGTGCTCCTGAGCCACGAGCACCAGGACGCGATCGGCGGCCTGGACGACCTCCGCCGCTTCAACGAGATTGCCGGCGACTACCTGCCCGTCCACGGGCTGCCGGAGACGCTGGAGGTGGTCGTGCGGCGGTTCGCCTACGCCTTCGTGCCGGGCCAGGCGCGCTTCGGCGGCATGCCGATGCTGCGCCCGGTCGCCATCGCGGGCCCATTCGACATCGCCGGCCGTCGCTTCGTGCCCGTGCCGGTCGTCCACGGGGAGCTCCCGACCGTCGGCTTCCGGACCGGCGGGTTCGGCTACGTCTCCGACGCCAGGCGGATCGAGGCCCCGTCGCTGGCGCTCCTGCGCGACCTCGACGTCCTGGTGATCAACGCGGTGCGCGACGAGCCGCACCCGGCCCACCAGACCGTCGCCGAAGCGCTGGCGGTGATCGCGGACCTGCGGCCGCGGCGCGCCTTCCTGACCCACCTCGACCACGAGCTGCGCCACGCCGCGCTGTCGGCGCGCCTGCCGGCCGGGGTAGAGGTCGCCGTCGACGACCTGGAGCTTCGCATCCCGCGCTGAGGGAGGGAACGCGCAGCCGTCGCCGGGCTGCTTCCCGGCTCCTCGGCGCCGGCGCGGTAAGATCTCGGGGTCAGCGAGGCGACTGGACGGTCGCGCGTCGCCGGGCGACCGGCGGCGTGAGGAACGTCCGGGCTCTCCGGCGCAGGGTAGCGGGTAACACCCGCCCGCCGCGAGGCGAGGACCAGCGCCACAGAGACGAGCCTGCCGGCGGGCAACCGGCGGCAGGGTGAAACGAGGCAAGCTCTACCCGGAGCAAGGCCAAGTAGGAGGACGCGTCCCGGGCAACTGGGACACCGGCGCGCCGTCGGAGTCCTCGGGTCGGCCGCATGAGCCGCCGGGCAACCGGCGGCCCCAGATGGATGACCGTCACCGCACCCCTCCGGGGGACCGCGGGACAGAACCCGGCGTACAGGTCGCCTCGCTGACACCCCCGCCGATCGCCGGCCGAGCCGCGCACCCGCGGGCGAGCGTCAGTCCTCGTCGGCCCGGAAGATCCCCGACGCTGTGCAGGCGTTGCAGATGGGCATCGCGCTCTCCATGTCGCCCAGGGGCATCGAGAGGGCGCGCTCCGGGAAGAGGCAGTCGACGTCGTACGTCCGCTCGCGGCGCCGGTCGACGGCCGTGACGCGGCGGAACGTGCAGCGCTTGATCCGCGGGGCCGCGAGGAACGGCTCCGGGATCGGCGCGACGATCGGCTCGGCGAAGGCCATGGGCGCGTACGTCCTCGACAGGGAGAGGGACGTGTTCGGCGGCGGAGCCTAGCACTACCCGTCAACTCCGCGCAAGACGAAGAAGGTACTGCCCCGTCCGGGCCGTCCGGCCCGACGCCTCCAGGCGACCCGATCTGCGAGGTCCATCGGCTGCCGCGGACCCGATCTGCGCGGTCCGGCGGGCCATGCACGACCTGCCGGTCGACCACGTTCCGCTCGCCGCGCGGTCGCGGCCGCATCGCCCGGGGGAGCCTCGAACGGAGCGAGGTGGCGGGCGAATCCATGCATGGATCGCGCACCCCGTGCCCGAAATCACCCTTGACTACCCGTGCTGGCGGTGTAACATCCCATTCCAGTGGCACCAAGTGGGGCCAAGTGGTGATTCCGGGCGGCTGACCCCAGCAACCGACGCCGGCCCGGCTCGGACCAGAGGGAATCAGGACAGGTGTTCACCGGCGAGTACCGGCACTCGGTGGACGCGAAGGGACGGGTCGCCGTCCCCGCGAAGTTCCGAGCGCAGCTCGACAGCGGAGCGTTCGTCTCCCGCTGGATGGACTCCTGCCTTGCCATCTGGCCGCGCGCGGAATGGGATCGCCTCGCGGCGAAGGTCGCGGCGCTCCCGACCGTGGAGAACGCGGGTGCCCGGCTCTTCAGCCGGTTCGTCTTCGCCAACGCCGTCGAGGTCGTCTGGGACGCCCAGGGACGGTTCGTCCTCCCGTCCTACCTCCGCGAGGCGGCAGGGCTCGGGGGCGAGGCGGTGATCGTCGGGTCGCTCGACCACGCCGAGATCTGGACGCCGGCCGGATGGGACGGCTATCGCAGGGCTCTCGAGGACCCCGACGAGCTGGCACGGCACTTCTCGGGGCTCGGCATCTAGCGGCATTTCATGCGCTTCCAGGGTCCGCTCGGGATCCGCACGTCGACGGTGGAGATGACATGGAGGAAGGGCACCGGCCGGTGCTCGCGGAGGAGGTCATGAAGATGCTCGCCCCGCGCCCCGGCAGCCTCCACGTCGACTGCACCGTCGGCGGCGGTGGGCACACCGAGCGGATCCTGGAGGCCGCCAGCCCGGACGGGCGCGTCCTCGGGCTCGACGCCGACCCCGCCGCGATCGCGCGGGTGGGGGAGCGGCTCGCCCGGTTCGACGGTCGACTCGTCCTGCGCCAGGCGAACTTCCGGTCCCTCGGCGAGGTGGCCCCCGCCGCCGGCTTCGACACCGTTGACGGAATCCTCCTCGACCTGGGCCTGAGCTCCTTCCAGCTTGCCGACGTTGGACGCGGCTTCGGATTCCGCGCCGGCGGCCCACTCGACATGCGCTTCGACCCGTCGGGGGGCGAGCCCGCGTCGGCGCTGCTCGCGCTGCTCGACGAGGGAGCGCTCGCCGAATGCTTCCGCCGGTTCGGCGAGGAGCCCCACGCCCGCCGGATCGCCCGTGCCATCGTGGACGCCCGCCGCGGAGAGCCGATCGAGACCGCGGAGCAGCTGGCGTCCGTGGTGGAGCGGGCCGTGCCGCGCCGCCCGGGCCCCGGGGGCCGGATCCATCCCGCCACCCGGGTCTTCCAGGCGCTCCGCATCGCCGTGAACGGCGAGCTGGACGCCCTCGAGGTCGTCCTCGCCGCCTCGCTGGACCTCTTGCGACCGGGCGGGCGCCTGGTCGTGCTCAGCTACCACTCCCTCGAGGACCGCATCGTCAAGCGGTTCGTCGCCGCGGAGCGTCGCGGCTGCACCTGCCCCCCCGTCTTCCCCGTCTGCGTATGCGGCCGGGCGCCTCGTCTTCGCTCCGTCGGTCCCCAGCCGGCGGTTCCGTCCGACGCCGAGGTCGCCGCCAACCCCCGTGCCCGGAGCGCCCGGCTCCGGACCGCCGAGCGGCTCGCAGCCTGAGCCGCGCCCGTCGCCGCGAAGGAGGGCATCGACGATGAGCAAGCGCCACCAGGCCAACCGGCGTCGCACCTACGGTCGCCGCCAGCACGAGGTCCGCGAGCGCCGCGACCGCGTCTGGCAGGACGGCGCGGTCGAGGGCGATCTCGTCGACAACGGCTTCGCGCCGGTCGAGGGGGCCGTCGCCGAGCGGCACGCGCTGCCCTACGGCGCGATCTGGCTCGGTCTGGAGTAGTGGCCGGATACGCAGGGGCGCGCCCGCGCACCGGGGTCCTCGGCCGGCGCGTTGGAGTGCCGTCCGGCGAAACCCCGGGCGAGCCGCGGGCAGGGACCCGCCCGCGGCGCCCGGTGCGCGGCGGGGTCGTCAGCCGCGCGCGGCGCCGGTCGGGGCGCACGGGCATCCTCGTCGCCGGCATCGTCCTGATCTTCGGCCTGGGCTTCGTCTCGCTCGCCCAGACGGTCCGCGTCTCGGCCAACGGCGTGGAGGTGGATCGGATCCTCGCCGAGCGCCAGATCCTGCTCGCCGAGCAGGGGCAGCTGCGCTCCGACCTCTCTCGCCTGGGCCGCGAGCCCGCCATCCGGAAGCAGGCCCTGGACGCCGGTCTCGGGCAGCTCGTGGACGCGCTTATCGTCCCGGCGCGCTGACAACATGCTCGGCAGGACCGACAGTCGCCCGCGGACGCGACTCCTCCTCGCGATCCTCCTCGTCTTCGGGGCGGCCTGCGTGGCGCGCCTCGGCTACTGGCAGCTGGCCCGCCACGACTGGCTCGTGGCGCAGGCCCGGGACCAGGTCACGGTGCAGGCCGAGATCGCCGCGAACCGCGGCACGATCTACGACCGCAGCGGGACGGTCACGCTGGCGACGACGATCCGCCGCGACCGGCTCGTGGCCTATCCGACGTCCCTCGCCGGCGAGAGGCCCGCAACCCGGACGCACCGCGCGGAGATCGCGGCGACGCTGGCCGGGATCCTCGGCCTGGGCGGAGACGACGCCGCCGAGCTCCGCCGCCGGATCGACTCCGGCAAGGCCTACGTCGTCCTGGCCCGCGGCCTCACGACCGGCCAGTCGAGCGCCGTCCGCGCCGCGATCGACACGGGCCAGCTGACGCAGGTTCGCCTGGAGGCGGAGGCGGTGCGCGTCTACCCGCTCGAGGGCGGCGCCCCGAAGACGACGATCGCGGCCCATGTCCTTGGGTTCGCCAATCGCGAGGGCGACGGCCAGTACGGCGTCGAAGGCCGCTGGCAGGACGCGCTGGCCGGCGCGCCCCGGATCGTCCTCGCCGAGCGCGACGCGTCGGGTCACCCGAACCTCGAGCAGGCCATGACGCTGGAGGCGGGCAGCCCGGGTGTCGACCTCACGCTGACGATCGACGCGAGCCTGCAGCTGGCCGTCGAGCGCGAGGTCTACGCCGCCTGGGTGGCGGACCGCGCGAAGAGCGTCTCGGCGCTGGTCCTGGACCCGGCCACGGGCGAGATCCTCGCCCAGGCCACCTACCCCTCCTACGACGCCAACGACTATGGAGCGACCGCCGCGACGAGCCCGGGGCGGTTCCTGGACCCCGTCGTCTCGGCCGTCTACGAGCCCGGCTCCGTCTTCAAGATGGTCACGGCGGCCGCCGTCCTCGAGGCCGGCGTCGTGAAGCGAACGTCCAACGTGCAGGATCAGGCAATCCTCCGCCTCGACGGCGGTAAGGCCTTCGTCACGAACGCCGACAGGGGATCGAAGGGCCGCCTGACGTTCGAGGATGCCGTGGCCTGGTCGCGCAACGTCGTGATGTCGAAGGTGTCGCTCAAGCTGGGCACGACCGCCCAGGCGGCGGCGGAGGTGCTCCACCGGACGTGGGCGAAGCTGGGCTTCGGGACCCTCTCGGGCGTGGACGTGGCCGGCGAGGTGCCCGGGATCGTGCGCGACCCGGCGCGGACGACGTGGCGCGAGATCGACGTTGCCAACGGCGCGTTCGGCCAGGGCGTCGCGGTGACGCTCCTGCAGCTGGCGACCGCCTACAGCGCGATGGTGAACGGGGGGATCCTCCCGACGCCGCACGTCGTGCAGCGGGTCGGCGGGGAGGCTGTCGTGGCGGACGACCGCGGCCGGGTCCTCACCCTCGCGCTCTCCGCCGACCTCGTGAAGATCATGCGGCGCGTCCCGCTGGCAGTGCCCTTCTACCGAGACCGGACCCTGATCCCGGGCTACGTCGTGGGCGGGAAGACCGGCACGGCCCAGATCTGGGACGGCGAGAAGAAGCGCTGGAAGATCAACGAGTTCAACTACTCGTTCGTGGGGTTCGTCGGGCGCTGGAGCCCGGAGGTCGTCGTCGCTGTGCGGATCGAGGAGGGCCGCCCGACGGTCCAGCGGATCGGCCAGATCGAGATGCCGGTCGAGTCGTTCGAGCTCTTCCGGCGCGTCGCGACGGATGCGATGGCGACGCTCGATCTCGCGCCGGCGCCCGCGAGCGCCCCGGCCTCGCCCAGCCCCGCGGCCCCGTGAGCCCGGCCTGTGCGACACTCCCGGTCGTGACCACCGTGCCGGCCGCGCGGGGCGACGCCGAGCCGTCTCCCGCCGCCCCCCTCACCGCCGAGGATCTCGTCGCGGCGACGGGGGGCACGCTGCTCCGCCGCTCCGATCGACCGGTCCGGGGCGGCGCGGTGGACTCCCGTCTCGTGACGCCCGGCTGCCTCTTCGTCGCCCTGCCCGGCGAGCGGACCGACGGGCACCGCTTCGTGGCCGCCGCGACGGCCGCGGGCGCCGCTGCGTTGCTCGTCGCCGTGCCGCCCGACGCGGCCGACCTGGACGCCCTCGGCGACGTCACGGTGGTCCTGGTGGCGGACGCGCTGGCGGGCCTCCAGGCGGTGGCGGCCGCGTGGCGCAATCGCTTCGCCCCCCTCGTCGTCGGCATCACGGGGAGCGTCGCGAAGACCTCCACGAAGGACGCCACGGCCGCGGTCCTGGGCGCCGCGATGCCGACCCTTCGAACGGAGGGCAACCAGAACAACGAGGTCGGCCTCCCGCTCACGCTCCTGCGCCTGGGGCCGGAGCACCGGGCCGCCGTTCTCGAGATGGGGATGTACGTCGGCGGCGAGATCGCCACGCTCGCCGCCCTGGGGCGGCCGTCGATCGGCATCGTGACGGCCGTGGCGCCCGTCCACCTGGAGCGGGCCGGATCGCTCGACGCGATCGCGGACGCAAAGGCGGAGCTGGTCGAGGCGCTGCCCGCCGACGGTACCGCCATCCTGAACCGGGACGACCCGCGGGTCCGGGCGTTTCGCTCGCGCACCCGGGCCGCCGTGGTGACCTATGGGCTGGATCCCGGCGCCGACGTTACCGCGGAGGCGGTCACCGCGCGCGGGGTCCACGGGATGACGTTCGACCTGGTCGCCCGGGCCCCCCGCCCGGCGCGCCTCCACGTCGAGATCGGCGCCCTCGGCCGCCACAACGTCCAGAACGCCCTGGCAGCCGGCGCCGCGGGGCTCGTCGCCGGGATCCCCGACGAGTGCATCGGGGCCGGGCTCGGGACGCCGTGGGGCCGGGCGTCGGCCCACCGCGGCGTCGTTGTCGACGCCCCGGGTCTCACGATCCTCGACGATAGCTACAACGCCTCGCCGCCCGCCGTCGTCGCCGCCCTCGAGGTGCTCGCCACGCTGCCGGGACGGCCGGTCGCGGTGCTGGGCGAGATGCGCGAGCTCGGCGCAGCCCACGATGAGGGCCACCGCGCGGTGGGTGCCATCGCCGCCCGCGTCGCTGCGGAGCTCGTGGTCGTCGGGCCGCCGGCCGCGGGCATCGCGGCCGGCGCCATCGCCGCCGGAATGGACCCGCTCCGGGTCCATTCCGTGGCGGACCGCGACGGGGCCGTCGCCCTCCTGCGCACGCTGCTGCGACCGGGCGACACCGTCCTGGTGAAGGCGTCCCGTGGAGCCGCCCTCGAGACCGTGGTCGACGCCCTGCGCGCCGGCGTCGGGTCCGCGGAGCCGACGCCGTGACCGTCGAGCTGATCCAGGGGATCCTCCTGGCATTCGCGATCGTCGTCATCGTCATGCCGGCCTTCATCCGCCTGATGCGCTGGGCCGGCTTCGCCAAGCGGATCCGGGTCGAGGGCCCGGAGGGCCACCTGGTCAAGGCGGGGACGCCCACCGCGGGCGGGGCCCTTCTCCTGGCCGTGGTCGTGGGGCTGGCGCTCCTCTTTCGGCTGGTCGACGCCTCGACGTTCGCGCCGCTGGCGACGCTCGCCCTCGTCGGCGGCCTCGGCCTTGCCGACGACTGGCTGAACGCCCGCACCGGCGACGGGATCCGGGCTCGCCAGAAGATCCTGTGGCAAGTCGTGGTTGCCGTCTTCGCCGCGTGGCAGATCCAGGACACCTACGACATCGCCGCCATCGCCGTCCCGTTCGTGGGCGCGGTCGCGATCGAGCCGTGGGCCTACATCGCCTTCGCGGCGTTCTCCATCGTGGCCATGAGCAACGGGGTCAACCTGACGGACGGCCTCGACGGCCTGGCCGGGGGCGCGCTCGTCTTCTCGTTCGTCGCGTTCCTCATCATCGCCCTCCTCAACAGTCCCGCCCAGCCGAACCTCGCCATCCTGTGCGCCCTCCTGATCGGAGCGCTGCTCGGCTTCCTCTGGTTCAACGCCCACCCTGCCCAGATCTTCATGGGCGACGCGGGCTCGCTCTCGATGGGCGCCACCCTCGCGGTCATCGCCCTCATCACCGGGCAGATCCTGATCCTCCCGCTCATCGGCGTCGTCTTCGTCATCGAGACCCTGTCCGTCGTTCTCCAGGTCGGCTACTTCAAGCTGTCCGGGGGGAAGCGGATCTTCCTGATGTCGCCGCTCCACCACCACTTCGAGCTGGGCGGCTGGCCGGAGACGAAGATCACCCTCCGCTTCTGGATCGTCGCCGTCCTCGCCGGGCTCCTGGGCATCACGCTCTTCCTGGCCACGCTCCAGAGGCTGGTGTGAACGGCGTGGCGCGCCTGGACCTCGACGCGCTCACGGTCGACGGCATCCGCGCCGGAGCGCTTGCCGGCGTCCCGGCGACGGTGCTGGGACTGGCGCGCACCGGCGTCGCCCTGGCGCGGTTCCTGGCCGACGCGGGGGCCCGCGTGACGGTCTACGACGGCAAGCCCGTCGAGGCGCTGACCGAGGCCGTCGCCGCGCTCGAGGGGCGTCCGGTTGCGCTGGCCTGCGGGCCGGATGTCGACCCGGCGGCAACCTGGGCGGACGCGTCGCTCGTGGCCTTCAGCCCGTCGATCACGCCGGGCTTCCCCACGACCGAGCCGCGCCTCCGCGCCGCGCTCGACGCGCTGGCCGCCCGGGTCGCGGCCGGAGGGAAGGACGCCCCCGCGCTCGTGTCGGAGCCGGACCTCTTCCTCCGCCTCTGTCCCGCTCCCACCGTCGGGGTGACCGGGACGAAGGGCAAGACCACGACCTCGTCGCTCGCCGCGCACCTCCTGGCCGGCGATCCGGGGCACCCGGTTGTCCTGGGCGGCAACATCGGCACGCCGCTCATCGACCGCCTGCCCACCCTGACACCCGACCACCGCGTCGTCGACGAGCTTTCCGAGCTCCAGCTGCCCAGCCTCTCCCGGGGCACGACCGTCGCCCTGTACACCAACGTGACGGCCGACCACCTGGACCGCCACGGCTCCCTGGAGGCGTACCGCCGGGTCAAGCGCCGCCTCGCCGAGCTCGTGGACCCGGAGGGCGCCCTCGTCCTCAACCTCGACGACCCGGTCGTCGGCGGGTACGCCGGCCTGGGCACCGCGCCCTCCGTCTGCTATCGCCTCGCGCGCCCGATCCCGGGCGGGCTCGGGATCGTCGACGGGTGGGTCGTGGCGGCGGGCGTGGAGCGGCTACCCCTGGCCGGGGGCGGGAACGCCGCCACGGGACCCGGCGGACGGATCCTGCCGGTCGGCGAGATCGCCCTTCCGGGACGCCACAACCTCTCGAACCTCCTCGCGGCGACCGGGGTCGCGCTCCTCTTCGGCGTCGCGCCCGACGCCATCCGGCGCCAGGCGGCGAGCTTCCGCGGCGTGGAGCACCGCCTGGAGCTGGTGGCGGAGATCGACGGGGTCCGCTTCGTCAACGACTCGCAGGGGACGCAGCCCGACGCCGTCGCGGCGGCCCTGCGGAGCTTCGACGCCCCCCTCGTCCTCATCGCCGGCGGCCGAGACAAGGGCGTCGACCTCGCGGCGCTGGGGCCGGTCGCCGCCGCGCGCGCCTCCGCGGCCGTTCTCATCGGGGAGAGCGGTCCGGCCCTGGCGTCCCTCTTCCGCGCCGCGGGCGTCCCGCTCGTGGAGGAGGCCGGCACGCTCGCCGCCGCCCTCCCGCGAGCCGAGGCGATCGCGCGCGCGCTGCTGGGCGGCGCGCCCGCCGGGACGGTCGCCACCGTGCTCCTGTCGCCCGCCGCGGCGAGCTTCGACCAGTTCCCCGACTACGCCGCTCGCGGCCGCGCCTTCAAGGACGGCGTGGCGGCGCTCGCCGCGGCTCGGGCCGCGACTGCCGCGAGGAGATGACGATGGGTCCCGCCGACCGCGCGCGCCTGTCCGGTCGCCGCCCCGTGGCGGTCCCGGCGCGCGCCGGAATGCGTGGCGCGTCCGTCTCGTCGCGCGCCTCGCGGGTCGCGCGGCCGCGGCTGCCGGCCGCCGTGCGGGCCGAGGCTGCCCCGCTGGCGGCGCCCGCCGGCGTCGTGCGACGCCGGGGCCCGGACACCGTGATCGTGCTCGCCATCCTCGCCTTGACGGCGCTCGGGCTCCTGGTGGTTTACTCGTCGTCCGCGATGTCCGGCTACCTGTCGTCAGACGGCGACACCTTCCGGACCCTGGGCCCGCAGCTGCAGTGGGCTGCCGCGGGGCTCGCCCTCATGCTCGTGGCCATGCGCGTGGACTACCGCTGGCTGCGCCTGGTCTCGGTGCCGCTGGTGCTCGTCGCGGGTGTGCTCCTCGTCCTCGTCCAGGTCGAGTCCTTCCAGGTGACGGTCGGCGGCTCCGCGCAGTGGCTCAAGCTCCCGGGCCTGCCGGCGGTCCAGCCGAGCGAGCTGGCGAAGCTGGCCCTCGTCGTCTACCTGGCGCACTGGATGGCCCGCCGCGGCGGCGCGGTGGCCGGCCTCCGGACCGGCCTGCTGCCGTTCTTCGTGATCGTGGCCCCCTTCGTCTTCCTCATCTTCAGGTCGCCCGACATCGGCTCGGCAGGCGTCCTGGGCATGACCGCCGTGCTCATGTTCTTCATGGCCGGCGCGAACCCGCTCTACCTCGCCGCCCTCGGGGCGACCGCGGTGGCCGGCGCGGCGATGTTCCTGAAGGACTACCAGCTCGCCCGCGTCCAGTCGTTCGCAGACCCCTTCGCCGACGCTCTCAACGGAGGCTACCAGCCCGTCCAGGGCCTGCTCGCGCTGGGGCTCGGCGGGCTCTTCGGCGCCGGGCTGGGCGAGCGCGCGGCAGCCGGCGGCATCATCCTGCCGAACGCCCACAACGACTACATCTTCGCGGTCATCGGCCAGGAGTTCGGCTTCCTCGGCGCGGTTGCCGTGATCGGGCTCTTCGGCCTTCTCGCGTATCGTGGGTTCCGCGTCGCCCTGGCGGCGCCGGACACCTTTGGCGGGCTCCTGGCGGCCGGCATCACCGCCTGGCTCTGCCTGCAGGCATTCGTGAACATCGGCGTCGTGGTGACGCTCCTCCCCGTCACGGGGATCACGCTCCCGTTCGTCTCGGCTGGCGGCTCCTCGCTGATCGTCAGCCTTGTCGCGGCGGGGATTCTCCTGTCGGTCTCACGCGAGACCGCGGTCAGCGGAGGCTGGAATGCGGGTGGCGATCGCGGCCGGCGGTACGGGCGGGCACATCTACCCGGCCCTGGCCGTCGCGCGCTCCCTTCGCGCGCGCCCGGCAGCGCCTGAGCTCGCCTGGATCGGCGGACGGCGCGGCCTCGAGGCCGCTCTCGTGCCGCCGTCCGGGATCCCGCTCCGGCGACTCGTCGTGCGCTCCCTGCGCAGCGCGGGACGCGACGTCCACCTCGTCCTGGACCCGCTCCGCCTGGCCGCCTCCGTGCCGCAGGCGCTCTGGCTCTTCGCGCGCCAGCGGCCGGACGCGGTCTTCACCACCGGGGGCTACGTGGCCATCCCGGTCATGCTGGCGGCCCGCCTCCTCGGGATCCCGCTCGTCCTGTGGGACGGCAACGTGGTCCCGGGCCGCAGCGTCCGGGCCACCGCCCACCTCGCCGGTGCCGTCGCCGTCACCGACCCGCGGACCTGCGCCGCCCTCGCCGCCCGTCGCTGCTACGAGACCGGGACGCCGATCCGCGACCCGCGGGCCATCGACCACGAGGCGGCCCGCGAGCAGCTCGGCATCGCGCCCCGCGAGCGGCTCCTGCTCGTCTTCGGCGGCTCGCAGGCGGTCCGCCGCTTCAACGGGGCCGTGGCCGAGGCGCTGCCCCGGCTCGTGGAACGGTGCACGGTCCTCCACGTGACGGGCGACGACGGGTACGCCGACGCCCTCGCGACCCGCGAAGGGCTTCCGGAGGAGCGACGGGCGCGGTACCGGCCGGTCCCGTTCCTGGCGGACGACATGACGGCCGCGCTGGCCTCCGCCGACCTCGTCGTGGGGCGGGCCGGCTCGTCGACGCTCGCCGAGTGCGCCGCCTTCGCCGTGCCGCTCATCTGCGTACCGTACCCGCATGCGGGCGGCCACCAGCGGGCGAACGCCGAGGCGTACGCGGCGACGGGCGCCGCGCGTCTCGTCGAGGATGCGGCCTTCGACGCCGAGGCGCTCCTCGAGGCGAGCCGGCTGCTCGAGGATCCCGCCGCCCATCTGGCGATGAGCGCCGCCGCGCGGTCGGCGGGCCGCCCCGGGGCGGCCGACGCGGTCGCCGCGCTTGTCGTCGCCGCGGCCGAGCGCCGGCCCTGGCCCGCGCCGGCGGAGATCGCCGCCCTCGCGGTGGGCACGGGAGCCCGCTGATCCTATGGACGTCGCCGCCGTCCCGTTCGACGCGATCCGGGTCGGGACCGAGATCCAGCGCCGGGTCGGCGTGAAGACCTCGCGCAACGAGCCGCTCGCCCGCTTCACGACGATGCGGGTGGGGGGACCAGCCGACCTCTACGCGGCCGCGCACAACGTCTTCGAGCTGCGGGCGCTGGTGAAGCTCGCGCGCGCGCGCGACGTCCCCTATACCCTGCTGGGACGGGGAAGCGACGTCGTCATCGCCGACGCCGGCGTCCGCGGGCTGCTGATCCACGTCCGGGCCGAGGGTCACGAGATCGCCGACGGCCGCCTCGTGGCCGACGCCGGCCTGCCGATGGCGAAGGCGGCCACGATCACGGCCGAGGCCGGGCTGGCGGGGCTCGAGTTCGGCCTGGCGATCCCCGGCAACGTGGGAGGGGCCGTCTGGGCCAACGCCGGCGCCCACGCGTCGGACGTGGCGGCGGTCCTCGAGACGGCCCTCGTCCTGGGGGCGGACGGGACCGAGGCGCGCCTCGACGCGGCCGGCCTGGGCCTCGCCTACCGCGAGAGCCGGCTCCAGCATCCGGCGCCGGGCGTCCCGGCCGAGGTCGTGCTCGCCGCCACCTTCCGCCTCGTTCCGGAGGAGCCGGCCGCGATCCGCGCCCGCCTCGACGAGATCCGGCGCTGGCGGCGGGAGCACCAGCCCCTCGGGATCCCCAGCGCCGGGAGCTTCTTCCGGAACCCGGCCGGAGATCGTTCCGCAGGCGCCCTGATCGACGCCTGCGGGCTCAAGGGCCTGCGCCTGGGCGGCGCCATCGTGTCGGACCGGCACGCGAGCTGGATCCTCAACGACCGCGGCGGGACCGCCGCCGACGTCCGGCGCCTCGGCGAGCGCGTCCGCGCGACCGTGGAGCGCGAGACCGGCACCCGGCTCGCCTTCGAGGTCGTCTTCATGGGCGACTGGGCCGGCTGGGTCGAGGAGGCGGCATGACCGGCGACGAGCGACGCACGGACGCGCCGTCCGCCGTCGCGGTCGTCTTCGGCGGACCGTCGGCCGAGCACGACGTCTCGATCGTCTCCGGGTCGGCGATCGCCGCCGCGCTGGCCGGTCGCGGTCACCCGGTGAGCCAGTTCTACGTCGACCTCGCCTCGGAGTGGTGGCTCCTGCCGCCGGACCACCGGCGCGGCGAGCGGCCGCCGGCCGCCTACGACGACCCGGCGGTGCTGGGGGGCGCCGGCCCGTTCGGGGCCGGCGACGCGGCCGCCGGGATCGCCGCGGCCAGGCCCCAGCCGGTGGTCTTCGTCGCCCTCCACGGACCCTACGGCGAGGATGGCACGGTGCAGGCGATCCTCGAGGCCGCCGGGCTCGCCTACACGGGCTCCGGCGTGGCGGCGTCGGCGATCGGAATGGACAAGCCGCTCTTCAAGCGAATCGCGCGCGGCGCGGGCCTCCCCGTCCTCGACTGGGTCGAGGTGGGGCGTGCGGCCTGGGAGGCCGATCGGGACGCCGTCCTGGCCGACCTCGACCGGCTGGCGGCCGCGACGCCCGACAGGCGGCTCATCGCCAAGCCCGCCTGCCTCGGCTCGTCGGTGGGGATGGGCATCGCGCATCGACCCGGCGAGCGGGAGGCGATCGTCGACGAGGCCCTCGTCCACGACGCCCGGGCGATCGTGGAGCCGTGCCTGTATCGCCCGCGCGAGCTGGAGGTGGGCGTCCTCGGCAACACCGCCACCGGGCTGGCGCTGCTCGGTCCGGGCGAGGTGATCCCCGGTCACGAGTTCTACGACTACGCCGACAAGTACGCCGCCGGCTCGACGGCGCGGACGCTCGCGGCGGCGGAGGTGCCGGAGGCCGTGGCGGCCGAGGTCCGCCGCATCGGCGAGGCGGCGTTTACCCTCATCGGCGCGGCCGGCTTCGCCCGGGTCGACTTCCTCCTCGACCGCGCGTCCGGCCGGCTCACCCTCAACGAGATCAACACCATCCCGGGGTTCACGCCGATCAGCCTCTACCCGAAGGTCGCCGAGGCGGCCGGCCTCACCTTCGGGGAGCTGTGCGCCCGGATCGTGGAGCTGGGCGCCGCGGCCCGGGAGGCGCGCCCGGTGCGACGCCTTGCCGCCGAGGAGCTCCCGCGGTGAGCGACGACCTCCCGGTCCGCGGCGGCCGTGTCCGGCGGCGGGGTGGCCAGCGCCGGGCCTCGGGCGGGTTCTCGCCGCGCCGCGCCCTCGCGGCCCTGGCCATGCTCGCCACGGCCGGCCTCATCTGGGGAGCGGTGGCGTCCCCCGTCTTCGGGGTGAAGGCGGTCGAGGTGGAGGGCGCGGTCCTGACCGGCGACGACGCAGTGCGCGCAGCCCTCGACCTGCCGACGCCGGCCCCCAACGCCTTCACCCTGGCCACGGACGTCCTGCGCGAGCGCCTTCTCGCGCTGCCCGCGGTCGCCGACGCGGAGGTGAGCGTCGGGCTGCCGGGCACCCTCCGCGTCCGGATCGTGGAACGCGAGCCGGTGCTCGCCTGGCGCCGGGCCGGGGCGCTCCTCCTCGCGGACCGCCGCGGCCGGATCGTGGCCGACGCCGCGGCGGATGGCGCCGCCGCCGCGGCGGCGGCCGAGGGCCTGCCGCTCGTCGCCGACCGGCGCACCTCGGGAGAGCTGCCGGCGGTCGGCGGGCGTCTGGATGCCCTCGACCTGGACGTCGCGACGCGTCTCCTCCCGCTCGTGCCCGCCGACCTGGGATCGGCGGCGCCGGCCCTGCTCGTCGGCGTCGATGAGCGCGACGGCTGGACGCTCACTCCGACGGTCGAGGACCCGTGGACCGCCGTCTTCGGCTTCTACGGCTCGGAGATCCGCGGACCGGAGATGATCCCGGAGCAGGTCCGCCTTCTGCGGAGCCTCCTCGCGGGGCGGGAGGCGCGGCTCCTGCGGGTGGTCCTCGCGGGGAGCAGCGAGGGCACCTTCACGCTGAAGCCGGAGCCGTAGCCGTGGCGGGATCGGCGCTGCGGTCGGCGCCCGGGTCGGGTAGCCTTCGCGAAACGAAGTCGAGGAGGGGAAACCGGCCTGTGCTCCTGCCGCTGGCGGGCCTGCTCGTCGGAATCATGCTCGGGCTCGTCCTCAACGTGAACGTCGGGTTCGAGCTCTCGCGCTACTCGGCCGTCGCCATCCTGGCGGCGCTTGACTCAGTGCTCGGGGCCGTGCGCGCCGAGCTGGATGGTGTCTACGACAACCGCATCTTCCTCAGCGGGTTCGTGGTCAACGCGATCGTGGCGGTTCTGCTGACCTTCATCGGCGATCGCCTCGGCCTCGACCTCTACCTGGTGGCGCTGATCACCTTCGGGCTGCGGATCTTCCAGAACGTGGCCCTCATCCGCCGGCACTACCTGTAGGCCGCGCCGGCCGCGACGACGAGACGACGGGAGAGGAACAGGACGAGTGGAACGCGAGACGTTCGTCGGGATCGACGTCGGGACGACGAAGGTCGTGGCTCTCATCGGCGAGGTGGGCCGCGACGGTGCCCTGACCATCATCGGGAAGGGGATCGTCCCCGCGTCCGGGCTGCGCAAGGGGATCGTCGTTAACATCGACCAGACCGTCCACTCGATCTCGGCCGCCATCGAGAAGGCCGAGCGACACGCCGGCTACAAGATCGAGCGCGCCTTCGTCGGCGTTGGCGGGCAGCACGTGGAGGGCCTCAACTCGCCCGGCCAGGTGGCGGTGGCAGGGCCTCGCCGCGAGGTGGCCCAGGAGGACGTCAACCGCTCCATCGAGGTGGCCCGGGCCGTCTCGATCCCGTCGACGCGCGAGGTGCTGCACGTCATCCCGCGCGGGTACACCGTCGACGGCCAGGAAGGCGTCATGAACCCGCTCGGGATGAGCGCCGTCCGCCTGGAGGTGGTGACGCACATCGTCACCGCCTCGGCCACGGCGGTCCAGAACCTGACGAAGTGCGTCACCGCGGCCGGCGTGAAGATCGACGAGCTGGTGGCGGCGGGTCTTGCGTCGGCCGAGGCCGTCCTCTCGCCGACCGAGCGCGACCTCGGCGTCGCCGTCGCCGACATCGGCGCCGGGACGATCGACCTGACCCTCTTCATCGAGGGCTCTCCCTTCCACACCGCAGTCCTGCCGGTCGGCGGCGCCAACGTGACGAACGACGTCGCGATCGGGCTCAAGACCAGCCTCCACGTGGCGGAGGCGCTCAAGGTGGATCACGGCACCTGCGACCTCGCCGGCGTCGACCCGGACGAGGTGATCAGCGTCACGGTCCTCGGCGACGAGGCGGGCCGCACCGTCGAGCGGCTCGAGGTCTGCCGGATCATCGAGGCCCGGATGCGTGAGACGTTCGAGATGCTCCGCACCGAGATCCTCGCCGCCGCCCCCGGGATGCTTCCGGCGGGGCTCGTCCTGACGGGCGGTGGGGCGCAGCTGGCGGGCGCCGCGGTCCTCGGGCGGGGCGTCCTCGAGATGCCGGTCCGCGTCGCCGCGCCGAGCGACATCGGCGGCCTCGTGGACGGCCTGCTCCAGCCCGACTCGGCGACCGCGATCGGGCTCCTGCTGTGGGGTGCCCGGCACGTCGCCGCGTCGGAGATGACCACGTACGACTCCGCGCCGGGCGGCGGCCTCGCGGCCCGCTTCCGCAACGCCCTGCGGAGCATCTTCCCCTAGCGCCCGGGACGACGGGGTTCCCCCGTGGCGCGGCGGGGGTATACTCCGCGCCAGTCCCCGCTCCAGCGGGCCGTGCCCGCTCGCCGGATCGGTTCATCACCACAGGTACCAGACGAACCACCTTCCGGGCCGGGAAGCCCGGACGGCCGCCCCGTCGGCCGCGCACCACCGGAGGACGAGCGATGCCGCTGCGGTCGGATTCGGAGAACTTCGCGCTCATTCGCGTCGTCGGCGTCGGCGGTGGCGGCAGCAACGCCGTCAACCGGATGATCCGGGCCGAGATGATGGGCGTCGAGTTCATCGGCATCAACACCGATGCCCAGGCGCTCCTGCAGTCGGACGCGCCCCACAAGATCCGCATCGGGGACAAGATCACGCGCGGCCTGGGCGCCGGCGGCGACGCGGCCATCGGCCAGCGCGCGGCCGAGGAGGAAGCCGAGAAGATCACCGAGGCGCTCCGCGACTCGGACATGGTCTTCATCACGGCGGGCCTCGGGGGCGGCACCGGGTCGGGCGCGGCTCCCGTGATCGCCGAGATCGCGAAAGACGTGGGCGCCCTGACGATCGGCGTCGTGACGAAGCCGTTCAGCTTCGAGGGCAACCGCCGCAAGCTCATCGCCGAGAAGGCCGCCGAGCTGCTGAAGGCCAAGGTCGACACGCTCATCACGATCCCGAACGATCGCCTCCGCGACGTCGTCCAGAAGAACACGTCGATCCTCGACGCGTTCCGGGTCGTCGACGACGTCCTGCGCCAGGGCGTGCAGGGGATCAGCGACATCATCACCGTCCCCGGCCTCATCAATCTCGACTTCGCCGACGTGAAGGCGATCATGCACGACGCCGGGTCGGCCCTCATGGGGATCGGCCGGGCGGCGGGCGAGAGCCGGGCGATCGAGGCGGCGAAGCAGGCGATCGCCAGCCCGCTCCTCGAGATCAACATCACGGGCGCCCAGGGGATTCTCTTCAACATCGCCGGCTCCTCGAACCTCACCCTCTTCGAGGTGACCGAGGCGGCCGAAGAGATCCGCGCCGCCGCCGACCCGGAGGCGAACATCATCTTCGGGGCGAGCTTCGACGAGCGCCTCGGCGACGACGTCGTCATCACGGTCATCGCGACGGGGTTCGACGCGAACCGGCGACGGGAGCCGGTCCGGCGCGAGTCGACCGCGTCGCCGTACGAGATCTCGCGCGGCTCGCGCCCCGAGCGCGACTACCTGGGCGAGCTCGAGAGCAGCCGCCGCGCCGCCGCCGACCTCGAGCCGCGGCCGATGCCGGAGATCCGCCCGGCGGAGCGCCCGGGTGGGGAGCCCCCGCTGCGCGGTGAGCGGACGGTTGGCCAGGAGCCGGCGGCCGCGAGCGTTCGCAACCCGCGCTACGACGCAGAAGACCTCGAGATCCCGAGCTTCCTCCGCCGCAACAGGTAGCCGGGCCGGTGGACGCCGGCCCGTTCCCGCCCCCGAACCCGGCCGAGGTTGCCGGGCTAGCCGCCGCGCGCGCCGCGGTCCTGACCCGGATCGCGAGCGCCTGCGCGCGCGCCGGCAGGGAGCCGGGGAGCGTGACGCTCGTCGCCGTCAGCAAGACCGTGCCCGCCGACCGGCTGCGGGCGGCGGTTGCCGCCGGCCACGACGTGCTGGGCGAGAACCGCGTGCAGGAAGCCGCGGCCAAGGCGCCGCTCGTTCCCGGGCCGCGCTGGCATCTCGTCGGGCCGCTGCAGGCGAACAAGGCCCGCCGCGCCGTCGAGCTGTTCGACGTCCTCGAGGCGGTCGACTCCGTGGAGCTGGCCCGTCGCCTCGACCGGATCAGCGCGGAGGTCCGACCGGGCCGCCCGCTGCCCATCCTCCTCGAGGTAAACGTCGACGCCGACCCGGAGAAGGCCGGGTTCTCGCCGGCGACGGCCGCGGAGGCGCTTCCCGTGCTGCTGGCCCTGGCGAACCTCCAGGTTCGGGGCCTGATGACGATCGGCCGGCTCGCGGTGGCCCCGCAGGAGGCGCGCTCGACGTTCCGGCAGCTTCGCGAGCTGGCGACGGGGCTCCGCGCCGGCCACCCGGGCCTTGGGCTGGAGCTGTCGATGGGGATGAGCGACGACTTCGAGGTGGCGATCGAGGAGGGGGCCACGATCGTCCGCGTCGGCCGGTCGCTCTTCGGCGAGCGGCCCGATGCCCACGGGCCGGGCCACGTTCACGATCACGGACCGGGCCGCCAGGCGCACCAGCTCGCCTCTGCCCCGGGGTAGGATTCGGCCGTGGTCTTCGTCCGGAACTTCGTCGAGATCCTCGTCCTCGTCCTGTGGCTCCTCGTCGTGGGCCGCGTCCTCGTGAGCTGGGTCGACCCGATGGCGCGCAACTCGGTCTCGCGCTACGTCGTGGCCGTGACCGAGCCGATGCTGGCGCCGATCCGACGCGTCCTCCCGCGGACCGGGATGATGGACTTCTCGCCGCTCATCCTCATGCTGGGCCTGGGGGTCCTCCTGCGGCTGGTCTCCCCGTGAGCGTGCGCTTCGCGGTGCGCCTGACGCCGCGGGGCGGCCGCGACGCCATCGACGGGGTGGGGGAGGACGGCGTGCTGCGCGTCCGGGTCGCGGCCCCGCCGGTGGAGGGTGCCGCCAACGAGGCGCTCTGCCGGCTCCTCGCACGCTCGCTCGGCGTCGCACCGGGGGACGTTCGGATCGTGGGTGGCGCGAGCGGCCGGCGGAAGCTCGTGGAGGCGGAGGCAGATCCGGCCCGCCTCGCCTCGGCCTGGCCCGGGCTCGGTGGCGGAGGCCCGTCGTGACCGCCACGCTCTATCGGCATGCCACGCGGAGTCGCGCCGGACGGCGACGCTATACTCCCGGCACGGGCGATTAGCTCAGTCGGTCAGAGCGCACGGTTCACATCCGTGAGGTCACTGGTTCGAGCCCAGTATCGCCCACCACCGGCCTCTCCGCGCCTGCCCACGCCCTCGTCAGCCGTCGACCGGCACCACGAGGAGGAACTTCCCGTCGCGGCCGGGATACGGTCCCGAGCCAAGCTTGAAAGGCACGATGTTCGCCTTCATGTCGGCCGCGTCGCGCGGCGCGTTCGGGGCCTCCGAGCGCGGCCAGCGGGTCGAGACCCACGGATACCAGGGGTCGAGCACGTAGGCCGTGCCGACCGTGAAGCTCGTCGAGCCGGCCGGGTCCGCGGTTGCAGTGAAGCCCGTCATCACCCACGAATGGACCCCCGCCCAGGCGAGGATCCCGACCGGGCGGCCCGTCGCCCGGAGCGCGGTCGCGGCGGCGCGCACGGCCGCGGCTCGCGAGGCATAGACCCGGACCTCGTAGGGATACCCCTCCGCGGTGAGGAGGGCGGCCCAGCCGCCGGGTCCCGTGCCGCCGTTGTGGGAGTCCTCCGCTGTCGTGAGCTCTACGATCCGGGCGTAGAGCGCGCGCTGCGTCTTCGCCGAGACGTCGGGCTTCCGGCCGTCCTCGACGAGCCGGATGACGTTGAGCATGTTGAGGGCCGCGGCGGCGACGCACGATTCCTTGTCGTACTGGTGGGCGAAGACACCCTTCCGGTAGAGGTTCATCGTGAAGGGGCCGGCGGCGGCCGGGCTGGCTGCCGGCGTCGAGGCGGGCAACGGCGGGGCGGTGACGGCCGGTGTGGCCGAGGGGACCGGCGACGCCGGCGAAGCGGCGGGCGCGCTGGGGCTCGGCAGGAGAGGCCCGGCGGTCGCGCTCGCGCCGGGCAGGAACCGGTCCAGCCACGACGACCCACCTCCTGCGGCCAGGAGACCGCCCGCCAGGACGAGGCCGAGCGCGGCGACGCCGAGGGCGAAGAGGGTGTCGCCCCCGGTGGTGCGGCGGCTAGGCGGCCCGTGGTGCACGGGCGGTGGGGGTTGGGCGTTCACGCAGCGGCAAGACGGAGGGCGGGCAGGGGTCGTGACGCGACCGGACGAATCGTAGCCGCGTTTGGGACCGCGCTCCCCGCCGGCCACCCGGCCTGGGTCACGACCCGGCGATCAGCGTTGGCCGCGCTGCCCGGCCCGGGCGGGTTGAACTCGTTGCGGCGGCAGGACGACGACCTCGCCCTCGAGCACGACCACCCCGTCCTGGTTCTTGCACACCGTGCTCAGGCGGGCGCGCCCGCGCGAGGGGATCACTTCGACGACCTCGGCGAAGGCGGTGATCGTATCCCCGGGCCGCACCGGCGCCGTGAAGTGGAGGTCCTCGTGCTCGAGGATCGTGCCCGGGCCGGGCAGCTTGGTGCTGATCACCGCGATCACCAGGCCGGCGGTCAGGGCCCCCGGAGCGACGCGCCCGCGGTAGCGGTGGGCGGCGGCATAGCCTTCGTCGGTGTACAGAGGATTGAGGTCGCCGGTCATCCCGACGTAGAGATAGATGTCGGTCTCCGAGACGACCTTGGTGACCGAGGCGCGATCGCCGACGATCAGCTCGTCGGCCGTTCGTCCCAGCGCAAATGTCACCACTGGCTCCTTCCGCCGTCAGGCTACGGGCGTGGCCCTGAGGTAGTTCTCGGCGTAGATGTCCTGGTTGAGCAGGATGCTCGCCGTCCGCAGCGCGTCCATCAGCTCCTGGTCGAACGGATCGAGGATGGCGCCATCGATCCCGGCGGCCATGGCCATCACGAGGTAGGTCCGGTTGACCAGGCTCCGGTGGGCCGTTCCCTGGGACACGTTGCTCAGGCCGATCGCGATTCGCGGGGGTGGCTCGCACAGCGCCCGGATGACCGGGATCGCCTTGAGCGCCGCCGCGCACTGGTCCTGGGCCGCGCTCACCGGCAGGACGATCGGGTCAATGTAGAGCCGATCGGGCTCGATGCCCGCCTCCAGGGCCCGGGCCACGATCGTCAGGGCGATCTCCGCCCGGGCCTCCGCGTTCCGGGGGATCCCGCGTTCGTCGATCGTCAGGCCGATGAGGCTCGCGTTGTAGGCGGCCGCCAGCGGCAGCATCGCGTCGAGCTTCGCCTGGGCGCCGGTCGTCGAGTTGATGATGGCCGGGCGGCGAGCGGCACGGAGCCCGGCCTCGACGACCGGGACCTTCGGGCTGTCGATCGCGAGCGGCACGTCCACGGCGGCCTGGATGGTGTCGACCAGCCAGCGCATCACCTCGACCGGGTCGCCTTCGGTCGGCCCGGTATTGACGTCCAGGGCGTGGGCGCCGGCCTCCACCTGGCGCCGGGCAAGGTCGGCGATGGCAGCCTCGTCCCGGTCGGCGATCGCCCGTGCGACCGAGCGGAACATCCCGTTGATTCGTTCGCCGATGATGAACATGGCTATCTCTCCGCCGCGCCGGCCGGGCGCGCTGTCAGCTCGCTGATCGTACGCTTCACCGCCCCGATCGCCTCCGGGTGGAGCAGTACGACGATGTCTGTTCCCGCCTGCAGGTAGGCCGCGGCCGTGGCCGCCTCCCAGGCCGGGCCGCGGCGGGCCGCCGATCCCCAGGCCGGCATCCCCTGCTCGGACACCCGCGCCTCCTTCGCCTTCCAGCTCTCCTCGCCGACGATGGCCGCCACCGGCTGGGAGAGCATCCGGTCGCCCTGGAGCCCGGCCAGGCGGATCCGCTCCATGATCGAGTACTCGTATTCCAGGCCATATCCGAGCGAGGCCGTCCCCGGGTGGAGCACGATCCGGTCCGGCGGCAGGCCCATCTCGCTCACCAGGATCGAGAGCTGCTTCTGGATGTTGACGTCGATCGGGGCTTCGGCCAGGAGCGCGTGCCCGTCGGCCAGGCAAGCCACCACGAGCGTCTTGTAGTTCTGGGGGACGGCGATGCCCATCAGGCAGCGCTCGCCCCGGGTCTCCTGGGTGACCCGCGGCCAGAGGTCGTTGTCCACGTCGGGATCGCCGCAGCCCAGGATGATCAGCGGCACGGAGACCGCGTCGAGCACGGCCCGGACGGTCCGGGCGGCCTCGTCCGGAGTTGTGCCCCGCCATTCCGGGTGCGGCGAGAAGAGGCGCAGGCAGATGAGGTCGGCGCCCAGCTCCTCGACCCCCTTGCGGGCCCAGGCGGCGGGCGAGTCCAGGACGTCGGCCAGCGGCGCGCGCAGGTGCTCCGGCCAGTTGTCCGGCACCATGTCGAGCACCTCGAGGGCGACGACGGGGCGATGCGGGCTCGGGGCGTCGCCGGTCATGAACGGCAGCGCCCCGTGGCCGCCGACGGTGACCGTCGAGCTCCGCGTCCCGCCCTCGGCGGGTGTCGCGCCGATGGTGACGGTCAGGATCTTCCCGGGCCAGGTTTCGTGTATCAACTCGACCGTCATGCGACCTCTCCTTTGCCCGATGGAAGATTGCCTGCCTCGGCCAGCCGGCGGGTGGCGAGCTCGGCCAGGACGGTAACTGCCTCGGCGTCGAGATACCCCTCGACCGAGGCGTCGAACACCACGTTCGCGCTCGGCGGGAACTCCTCGTCGCCGCCCCAGAGCATGCACGCGAGGGGCACGCAGGGCAGCGCCGGGAGACGGACCGACGCGTCCCCGAGCTCAAGCGGCTCCCCGTCGAGGACGGCCGCGGCCGGCACCAGCGCCTTCGGACGCGACCCGAAGGCGCGCAGGAGCGGCGCCACGACGCGGCCCCGGAACGAGGCGACGTAGCCGGCACCGCCCGACAGCTGCTCGAAGGCGACCCAGCGACCCTCCAGGGCGCGCCCGGTCGACTCGGTCAGGTAGAGGAGGAGGAGGATCGCCTCGGTCTCGGGCGCCGGCTGACCGTCTGCCTCGAGCACCAGGCCGTCGGGGTACGTGACGACGTACTCCCGGCCGAGGCAACGCAGCCCGATCCGGTCGGGCCCGAGCGCGCGCGTCCCGCTGCGCTCGACGAGGCCGGCGAGGTCGTGGCCGGCCAGCCGGGCACGAAGCGCCTGGTAGGCGACCTCGTAGGTGCTCATGTCAGCCCTCCCCCGGCGCTGAGCGCCGCCAGCATCCGTTCCACCGCCCCGACCGCCGGGGCATCGTCGGGGAGCTCGAGCAGGGGGCGCCCGGCGAGCTCGAACTCCAGGATCCGCGGATCGTCCGGCACGAGCCCGGCGAGCTCGAGCCCGTCGGCCGCAATCGACGCCTCGACCTGCGGCGGGAGCCCCGTCGCCTGGTTGACCACCAGGGCCGTCCGGCGCACCGGGAGGGCGAGCTCGGCGACGAGCGCCCTGATCCGCTGTGCCGACCGGATCCCGACCTGGGTGGGGTCGCTGACGATGAGGAGGAGATCCACATCGCGAGTGGTCCGGCGGCTGAGGTGCTCCATGCCGGCCTCGTTGTCGACCACGACCGTGCGGTACGCGCCCATGAGCCGGTCGATGTAGCTCCGCAGGAGGTGGTTGGCCGAGCAGTAGCAGGCCGGACCTTCGGGGCGGCCCATCTCGATCAGGTCGATCTCCCGCCCCTCGGCCAGACAGGCCTCGAGCTCGTACTCGAGGTACGTCGCCTTGGGCATCGTCTCCGGCACGCCGCGCAGGCCATGGCTGGCGTGGAGGACGTCCGAGATCGTCCGCGCCGGGTGCAGCCCGAGGGCCGCATCGAGGCAGGAGTTGGGGTCGGCGTCCACCGCCAGGATGGGCGTCCGGTTCGCCCGACGGAGCGAGCGGACGACCAAGCCAGCGACGGTCGTCTTCCCGGTGCCGCCCTTGCCGGCGAGCGCGATCACCTCGGCCACGGCCGTGCCTCAGGCGACCCCGAGCGCGGCACAGGCCCGGGGGAACCGGCCGCAGTCGGTGTGAGGGAGGAACAGGGCCGAGACGTATTCATCCATGAAGGCCTCGTCGACGCTCAGCTCACGGTAGGTCATCCGGGCGGCCACGTCGCCGGCGTGGCGGAGCGCCTCGTAGGACAGCAGGGCCATCTTGGCGCCCGTCACGGACCCGTTGCCGATGAACGTGACCCGCTCGACCGGTACGTCGGGCAGGAACCCGATCTGGATCGCGTTGCCGACGTCGAGATAGGTGCCGAAGCCGCCTGCCACGAAGACCCGCTGGAGGTCGGTCATCTCGACGCCCAGGCGCCGGGCGAGGAGCGCGGCACCGGCGTAGACGGCCGCCTTGGAGCGGAGGAGCGTCTCCAGGTCGGCGTTCGTGACGGTGATGTCCCGTCCTGTCGCCGTTGCCGCCGCCGGCACGACCACGATCTCGAGCCCGGCCGGGCCCGCGCGGACGAGCGGCGCGTCTGCCCGGAGCCGGGCCGACCGGTCGACGTAGCCGGCCCGGAGCATTGTCGCGAGCAGGTCGATGAGGCCGGAGCCGCAGATGCCCTGCGGCGGGGTTCCGCCGATCGTCGCCCAGGCCAGCCCCCCGTCCTCTGTCAGCTCGACCCGCTGCACCGCGCCCCGGGCCGCGCGCATCCCCGACGAGATGCCCCCGCCCTCGAAGGCGGGGCCCGCCGAGCAGGCACAGCAGATCAGGAAGTCCCGGTTGCCGATGACCGTCTCGCCGTTCGTCCCGGCGTCGATCAACATCGACAGCTCGGTCGCCGTGTCCATCCCTGCTGCGAGCACGTCGGCCACGATGTCGCCCCCGACATAGCTGGCGACGCCCGGCATCGCCGTGACCGTCGCGCGCGGGTGGATCCGCAGGCCGAGCTGGTCGGCGTGCTGGACCGGCGGCAGCGTGGTCACCGGGACGTACGGCTCTCGTCGGATCTCGGCCGGCGGCAGGCCGAGGAACAGGTGGACCATCGTGGTGTTGCCGGCGACCACGGCCGTGATGATCTCGTCGCGGCGCACGTCGTGGGTCTGGGCCAGCCGCCCGATCAGGACGTTGAGCTCCCCGACCACGGCCTGCCGCAGCTGCTCCAGGCCGTCCGGCTCGGCGGCACGGATGATCCGGCTGATCACGTCGTCGCCGTAGGCAACCTGGCGGTTGAGCGCCGCGGCCGCGCCCAGGGTTGCCCCGCTTCCCATGTCCACCAGGTGGACGACGACCGTCGTCGTGCCGATGTCCACGGCCAGCCCGAAGGCCCGCGTGGCATCCGTCCCGGGGCGCAGGTCGAGCAGCTCGTAGCCACCGGGCGAGCGGGCGATCAGGGCGGTCACCGCCCAGCCGGCCTCGCGGAGCACCCCGGGCGCCGTGCGCAGGACCTCCAGCGGGACGGCGAGGTTCCGGATGTTGCGCCGGCGCAGCAGCTCGCGTTCGAGGCGCTGGAGGTCGCTGACGGGGTCGTTGAGCGTGGGCCGGGGGAGCTCGAGCGGCACCGCGAAGGCGAGCGGGCTGGGGACGAACAGGTCGGCCGCCCGCGGCAGCCCGAGGGCGACCCGCTCCTCGTCGGCGGGCAGCTCACCGGGGCGCTCGAGGCCGGTGAGAATCTCCTCGCCCTCGATGCGCGAGGCCGCCGGCACCTCCAGCGTCACGTCGCCGACCGCCTGGGCCAGGCAGGCCAGGACCATGCGTCCACCGGCGGCGCGGGCCTCCGGGGCGGCGATCACCTCGCCCTCGCGGACCATGACCCAGCAGCGCTGGCAGATGCCCCGGCCGCCGCAGACGCCTGCCAGCGGGATGTCGGCCGCGATGGCCGCATCCAGCAGCGACTGCCCGGCCCCGGCGACGGCGCTGCGGTCGTCGGGGATGAACGTGACGCGAGCTCCGGTCACCGGCCGTCCTTCAACTGCCGGCGGCGACCTCGGGCTGCCGCCAGCGGGTCCGCATGAAGACTGACATGCCGGCTGACTCGCGCGGCCCGACCATGATGTCCCAGCCGCTCAGCTCCTCGAGCTTGCCGCTGATGGTGGCCACGCCGCCGGGGATGACCGCCCGTCGGTGGTCGACTCGCTCGGCGAGGTCCGACTCGGCGAGCGCCTTGGCGATCGTCTCGGCGGTGAACTTGTCGGCCGCCCAGGCGGTCAGGACCGACTGCCCCTCGGTGTCCACGATCAGGATCCAGGCCGGCGAGTGGCTGGCCTCGGTGTCCGCCTCGACTGTGAAGTAGGTGAGCGAGAAGTTGGTCGTGATCAGGACCGGGGAGGAGGCGTCGGGGCTGCCGACGGCGCGGACGCCGGGCTCGATCTGGATCGGCTTCTGCGGGTCCGTGTAGATGTTCTGGCGGGCCGTGACCATGGCGAGCGCCTGCCAGTCCTCGAGCCCGTCGGTCACCACCAGGCCGGCGTACTTGCAGATGTAGGCTGTCGCCTCGGTGACCTGGTCGATGGGATCGGCGGCCGTGACGAACGCCATCGCCGGGTAGCCGAGCGGCCGGAACTGGCGGCGCAGCGACAGGCGCCGGATCTGGGTCAGGTCCCCGAGCGTCGCCTGGAGGCCGCGCGCCCCGCTGTCGAGGACCAGGTCGGTGACGCCGAGGCCGGCGATCCGCCGGGTGAGGTCGACCAGCTCGGCCAGGTCCCGGCCCTGGACCACCAGCGGACAGGCGCTCGCCTTGGCCAGCCCGGCCATCGCCTCCCAGGTGTCGGCCGTCGCGGCGTAGAGCAGCGGCCGATGCCCGCGGATGCCGGTGAGCGCCGTCTCCAGCACGGCCGGCGAGCCGCTCATGAGCATGAGCGCGAGGCCCATCTCGTCGGCCAGGGCCGCCGCCGCGGCGAAGCGCCCGGGATCGCCGTCGGCGTCTTCGAGCGCGACCATCTCCACCCGGACGAACTGGCCGACCCGGTCGAAGACCATCGCCGCGACGCGCTCGAAGGCGGCCCGCAGCTCCTCCGGGCTGCGGTCGGTCCGGACCCGCACCGCGATAGCGGTCGGGTGGTAGAAGGTCTCCTCGTGGCGGAACAGGACCGTCTCGTTGCCCATCACGATGCACTGGGCTTCGGGGCCGATGCTGACCAGCCGGATCGGTGGGGCGGCCGCCCCGGCGAGCGTCGCCTTGGTGTCGTCGGTCGCGTACGGACAGGCGTCGATGGCTGCCTTCTTGGTGGCCAGCTGCATGGCGAAGGCCAGGCAGGTCGGAACTCCGCACTCGCCACAGTTGGTCTTCGGCAGCACCTTGTAGATGTCCAGCGCGGTCAGCGGCATGTGCTCTCGCCTCCGGTGTATTCCAGCCGGTCCGCTCCCGGATCGGCGCCTGTTCCGTTACAGCAGCGACGGCATGGTCAGGGCCGGGTGCCCCACCCGCTCGAGGAAGGCCGTCAGCTCCGCGGTCGTGGTGGCGACCGTCTCGTCGGCGATCTTGTCCACGAAGCCCTCGTCGCCCAGCTCCCTGGCGCGCCCGACCAGGCGTTCGCGGAGGGCTTCCTTGAGCTCCAGGGGCATCCAGACGAGGCGCTGCAGGCCGCCGTCGGCCGGGATGAACTTGCGGCTGGCGAGGTAGAGCCGGCCGACGCCCAGGAAGCCCGGCGTCTGGATCCCGCCGCCGACCATGCCGGCGAGGGTGCTGAAGGTCATGCCCAGCGGCGTCATGCCGGCGTACTCGCGGTCGACGACGATCACCCCGTTGACCTCGGGCGCGATCCCGAGGATGCACTCGAAGCAGCCGCACGAGGTCATCGGCGACATGAGCATCGAGTACAGGCTGACCTGCTCGACGGTCTTGTTGGACTTGCTGTTGACGAACTGGTTGAGGCCCTCGTACATGCCCAGCGAGGCGTCGAGGCAGGCTCCCTTCTCGATCGGCTGGTTCGGGCCGACCGGGTTGATCTCGTGGCTCACCTTGCCGTCCAGCCAGTTGTAGGCGCCGCACAGGCCCAGCCGCTCGGGCGAGATGATGCAGACGTGGTTCGGGGCGTATGACTGGCAGAGTGTGCACGAGTAGTAGATGTCGACCGTCTCGTCGGTCATGCCCGCCACCCGGGCATCACGCGCGGCCCAGACCTGGCGGGCCTCGACGAGGATCGGCTCGAGCACCGCTGCCTCCGAGATCAGGGTCACGGAGACCTTGTCGACGAGGGCGGGGTACTCCTCCAGGTACTTGGCGTGCAGGATCACGCCGAAGTCGCGCAGGCGAAGGCCTGCCTTGGTGGCGTCCTGGCTGACCCGGATCCAGGGCATGTCGCGCTGGCCGATGTGCATCACGCCCATCGCCCCGTTGATGAAGCGGTGCACCTGGCGCTCGAGGATCGGCTCGAAGTCCTTCTGGAGCTTGCGCCCGGCGACCTCGATGAGGATGCCCAGGGGCATCGATCCACCCACCTCGGCCGTGTCGAGGTCCGGTCCGATCAGCTCGACGTGCCCGTCTTCGATCTCGTTCAGCTCACGGCTGCGGAGGTACTCCAGGGCCTGGAAGCCACCGCGGCCGAACTCGACCTGGAGCTGCTCCTTGCGGACGCGCTCGCCCTCGAAGGCGGCGCTGTACGAGACCGGGATGGGGATCTTGGTGATCTTGAGCTTGAGGCCGCGCACCTCGATCGCCTTGGCCACCATCCGGTCGTGGGGCGTGTTGGCGACCACGTGCTCGTAGGTGCAGATGCCGCTCGGCAGGATCTCCGGGATGTCCGTGTCGGCCACGACCGGGAAGCCGAAGTTGATGGCGCCGGCAGCGGTCGCGTACTTCTCGTCGTCGACCTCGCCGAGGGCGAGCACGAAGGCAAAGACCCGCTCCTTGTTGTAGAGCAGGATCTGGCGCGCCTTGGCCAGGTCGCCCGGGACCAGGCCGCCGAAGGTCATGGCCGCCCGGGCGGCGAAGTTGAGGGCGTAGACGGTCGAGCTCGTCTCCTTGCCGTAGGGCACGAGGTACGTGTCCCAGGTCATCTCGACGCCTTCCTCGGCCAGCTGCTCGGCCATGCTCCGGCCGTCCGTCTGGCTCGAGAGGAAGACGAGGATGTTGCGCTCCTGGAGCTCGCGGGCGAGCCGGACAGCCGCCTCGTTGGTGGGCAGGGCGCCCACGCAGGCGGCGAACCCGGGCATGCGCCCATCGACGAGCTTGATGCCCTGCGTCCGCAGGATCGCGTCGTCGGTAAACCCGAGGTAGATGCCGTTCGGCGGCCCGCCGTTGGCGTAGCGCAACGCCTCGATGATCTCCTCGGCCATGAGGGTGGCGACCCCGGCATCGAGGGCGTCGCCGAGGTAGGGGAGCCACAGCCGGTCGGTGGGGACCGGCGGCAGCAGGCTCCGGGCGATCCGCAGCGGCGCGCGGGCGTCCTCGAGGGTCTTTACCTCGATGCCCGTGGTGGCCAGGATCAGGGGCAGGTAGAAAGCGGTGTTGGGGAACTCCAGGCGGGCCGCCCCCCCCTTCGACTCCATCGCCTCGGCCAGCCCGGCCTCGGCCTTCTCGACGAATGCGTGCGCGCCCCGGATGGCGGCACTGGCGATGATCCGCGACATGTTCTCTCCGTCGCTCAGGCTGTCCGTGTTCCAGCCGGTGTCCAGGCGATGGCCGGCAGCGGGTCGTACATCATCGGTCGAAGCTTGAGCGCCTCCCGTTTTCGATCGAGGTGCGCCACGATCAGCTCGGCGGCCTTCAGCGGGTCCGTCTCGAAGGCGAACCGGCCGCCCGTCAGGCTCTCGATCTCGTCGGTCACGAAGCCGGTGACGGCCTCGCTGCCCAGGATGTTGAACGGCGATCCGAGGACGGTGGTGATGCCCGAGGCGACCGCGTAGAACCCGATCGTGATTGCCTTCTCCGACCACCAGCCGGGCGCCGCCGCGGCGATCGGCAGCTCGGAGAAGTCGCGGCCGACACCGCCCTCGCGGACCATCTCCATGGCGACGGTCAGGATCCGGCTGTTGTCGACGCACGATCCCATATGGAGGACCGGCGGGATGCCGACGGCCTCGCAGATCTCCTGGAGCCCGCGCCCGGCGTGCTCGAAGGCCGCCTCGGGCCGGAGCAGGCCCGCCTTGCCGCAGGCGATGGCCGAGCAGCCGGTCTGGGCCACGAGCACGTCGTGGCGGAGCAGCTCGTAGACGGTGTCGAGATGGCCCTGGTCCTGGACCTGCTTGGGGCTGTCGCAGCCGACCACGCCAACGACCCCGCGGATGCGGCCGGCGATGATCCCGTCGTTGAGCGGCCGGTAGCCGCCCCGGTAGGTGCCGCCGAGCAGGTGGGTGATCGACTCGGTCGTGAAGCCCGCGACCACGTCCATCTTGTGGTCCGGGATCATCACCCGGGACTGGTCGCGGCGGGCGAAGCTCGCGACGGCCCGGCCGACGATCTCCCGGGCCGCCTCCGGTGCCCGCTCCTCCGTGACCTCCATCGGGATGGTCCCCGGGAACTGGGCGCGGGTCGAGGTGGCGATGACCTCGGTGTGGAAGCAGCCGGCCACCTCGACGATCCCGGGCATGATGCACTGGACGTCCACCAGGAGCGCCTCGACGGCCCCGCTGATGATGGCCAGCTCCTGCTGCAGGAAGTTGCCGGCGATCGGGATGCCGCGGCGCATCAGCACCTCGTTGGCGGTGCAGCAGATGCCGGCGACGTTGATCCCGGTGGCGCCCAGCTCGGCCGCCTGGGCGAGGAGGGCGGGGTCGGCGGCGGCATCGATGATCGCCTCGGCCAGCGCAGGCTCGTGCCCGTGAACGAGGATGTTCACCTGGTCCTGGCGCAGGACGCCCAGGTTCATCTGGGCACGGATCGGCTTGGGCGTGCCGAACAGGACGTCCTGGAGATCGGTGGCGACCATCGAGCCGCCCCAACCGTCGGCCAGGGCACTGCGGATGCCGGACAGGATCAGGCTGCGGTACTCGGTGTCGACCCCCATGTTGGTCCGGTGCATGACCTCGACGATCTCGCGGTCGACGCCGCGCGGGGTGATGCCGAGCTTGCGCCAATTCTCCTGCTGCTTGACCGGCGCTCGGCTGACGAACGCCAGGGCTCCCTCCTGCTGGCCGAACTGGGCCAGGCACGCCTCGGCCACGCCCTCGGCGATCTGGTCCACGCTGCGGTCCTTGACCGGGACACCGAGCTCGCCGGCAAGGGTGCGCAGCTTGCGCTCGTCGCGCACGCCGTACCCGGGTGCCTCGCCCCGGGCGGCCTGGAGGAGAAGGTGGGCCACCGACCGACCGTGGTCCGAGTGGGCCGCCGCACCGGCCGCCATGTCGCGCGTCAGCCGGCGGGAGGCGACCGTGTCGACGTTCGCGCCGCAGACCCCCACATGGGGCCGCTTGCTCCCGGGCAGGCCGAGGTTGCACGGCCCGAGATGGCAGACCGTGCAGCAGATGCCCAGCTCGCCGACCTTGCACTGGGTTCCCAGGGCGGCGTAGCGGTCCCAGATCGTGGGGATGCCCTGGGCCTTGGCCCGCTCGCGCATTTCCACGCTTGCCAGGTCCGTGCGGGACGGGGGCGTCTGGACCTCGCTCACGGTCTCACCTGCACTTTCGTCATCGCTACCAGGGCCTCGGTGAGCCGGGCGACCGCCGCGGGCAGCGCGCCCTCGATCTTGGTCACCGGTCGGCCGGCTCGTTCTGCTTCGATCACGTCGTCGCTGTAGGGGATGGTGCCGACGAGTGCGAGCCCGTCGAGCTGCGCGGCGAGATACTCCACGTCGGCGGGTCCCCGGACCCGGTTCCCGACCGCCAGCACACGGTCCACGCCGATCTCGCTGGCGAGGCGCCGTATGCGCCGGGCCGTCTCGATGCTGGCCCGGCTCGGATCGACCACCACCAGCATCGCGTCCACCGCGTGGGCGCTCCGCCGGCCGAGGTGCTCGAGGCCGGCTTCGAGGTCGATGATGACGGCCTCGTCCAGCTCCATCACGACGTGCTCCAGGAGCCGGCGCAGGAGCACGGCCTGCGGGCAGGCGCAGCCCGCGCCGCCGTGGGTGATGCCCCCGGCCACGATCAGGTGGATGCCGTCATGGGCGACGGCGACGCGACTCACCAGGTCGTCCACCCGGGGGTTCAGGCGGATGAAGCCGCCGGGGCCGCCGATCCGCTCCTCGATCTCATCGCTCATCTCGAGGAGCGGGGTCACCGGCGCCGGGGGGAAGCCGAGGGCCGCGGCCAGGGTGGGGTTGGGATCGGCGTCGATGACCGTGACGCTGTAGTCGCGTCGCTGCAGCTCCGCGGCCAGGAGGGCGGCGAGCGTGGTCTTTCCGGTACCGCCCTTGCCCGAGACCGCGATCTTCATCGACCGGCGCCGCGCCTGACCATACCCTGCACCTCGCCTCGTGGACCGGAGGGTCAACCAGGGGCCAGCGTCGGCATGACCCCCGACCTCGGTCAAGTACCGGAGGTCCCTGATAGGGTGCCACATGTCACAGGCCCACGCCGCCTGATCGGCGGGGGCGGATCCGCCCGACGGTCTCGGCCGCGCCGCGCTCGGTGGTCCCGTTCGTCCGCCGCGCTCCCGCCGTCACGAGGTCGCCCGTGACTCGGCCGCGATCCGGCGCAGGACCGCGGGCAGGATGCCGCCCTGCCGGTAGTAGTCGACCTCGATGGGGCCGTCCAGCCGGCACTCCACCGTGAAGCGCCGCCCCGCGCCGCCGTCGGCCGGGTCGGCCGTCGCCACGACGGTGAGCCGCGCCCGCGGCGCGAGCCCGTTGGCCAGCCCGGCGATCGCGTACGCCTCGCGGCCGGTCAGCCCAAGCGACGCGGCGCTCTCGCCGGGCAGGAACTGGAGCGGCAGGACGCCCATGCCCACGAGGTTCGATCGGTGGATCCGCTCATAGCTCTCGGCGATGACGGCGCGGATGCCGAGCAGGCCCGTCCCCTTCGCCGCCCAGTCGCGCGACGAGCCGGAGCCGTACTCCCTGCCGGCCAGCACGAGGGCCGGGACGCCGGCCGCCTGGTAGGCCATCGCGGCGTCGTACAGGAAGGCCTCGCGGCCGGACGGCTGGATCCGCGTGTACGGGCCCTCCTTCCCCTCGGCCAGCGCGTTGTGCAGGCGGATGCTCCCGAAGGTGCCCCGCATCATCACCTCGTGATGGCCGCGCCGGGCCCCGTACGAGTTGAAGTCGACCTGCGTCACGCCATGCTCCTGGAGCCAGCTGCCCGCCGGCGACCAGGCCGGGATCGAGCCGGCCGGCGAGATGTGGTCCGTGGTCACCGAGTCGCCGAGCCAGGCGAGGACGCGGGCGCCCGCGATGTCGGTGACCGGAGCCGGCTCCATGCCCATCCCCGCGAAAAAGGGTGGATGTGCGACGTAGGTCGACGCCGGGTCCCAGGCGTAACGATCGCCGTCGGGGATCGGCAGCGCTCGCCAGCGCTCGTCGCCCTCGAAGACCGACGCGTAGGTCGTCCGGAAGAGCTCGCCGTCGATTGCCCCCGCGATGGCCTCGCGGATCTCCTCCGCGGAGGGCCAGAGGTCGGCGAGGAAGACGGGGCGGCCGTCGTCGGCGATCCCGAGCGGCTCGCGCGTGAGGTCGACGTCGATCCGCCCGGCCAGGGCGAACGCGACGACGAGCGGCGGCGAGGCGAGGTAGCTGGCCCGGGCGAGGGGGTGGATCCGGCCCTCGAAGTTGCGGTTGCCCGAGAGGACGGCCGTGGCGACGAGCCCCTCCTCCTCGACCTGGCGGGCGACCGCCTCGTCGAGCGGCCCCGAGTTGCCGATGCACGTCGTGCAGCCGTAGCCGACCAGGGTGAAGCCGAGCGCGGCGAGGGGACCGGCCAGGCCCGCGCGCTCCAGGTAGGCGGTCACGGTCTTGGAGCCGGGCGCCAGCGACGTCTTCACGGTCGCCGGGACCCGCAGGCCCCGCGCCACCGCCTTCCGGGCCAGGAGGCCCGCCCCGATCATGACGGTCGGGTTCGAGGTGTTCGTGCACGAGGTGATCGCGGCGATGATGACGGAGCCGTTCCGGACCGCGCCGGGTGCCGCCGTCACGCCGGGCGCCGGGAGGATGCCCGGGTACGCCGCCTCGAAGCTGGCGCGCGTGTCCGGGAGCGGCACGCGGTCCTGGGGGCGCCGCGGGCCGGCGAGGCTGGGCTCCACGGCGCCGAGGTCGAGCTCCACGATGTCATCGAACGCCGGGCCGGGGCCCGGCTCGCGCCAGAGGCCCTGCTCCTTCGCGTAGCGCTCGACGAGGGAGACGAGCTCAGGCGACCGGCCCGTGAGGCGCAGGTAGGCGAGCGTCTCGTCGTCGATCGGGAAGAGGGTCGTCGTCGCCCCGAACTCGGGGCTCATGTTGCTGATCGTCGCCCGGTCGGCCAGGGGGAGCCCCGCCAGGCCGTCGCCGGCGAACTCCACGAACGAGCCCACCACGCCGAGCTTCCGCAGCCGCTCGGTGACGACGAGGACGAGGTCGGTCGCCGTGGCCCCCCGCGGCAGCTCGCCGGAGAGGCGGACGCCGACGACGCGCGGCAGCGGCTGGTAGAGCGGCTGGCCCAGGAGGACCGCCTCGGCCTCGATCCCGCCGACGCCGTAGCCCAGGACGCCCAGGGCGTTGACCATCGTCGTGTGGGAGTCGGTCCCGACGAGCGTGTCGGGGAAGGCGACCGGGCCGCCGTCGACCTCCGCCGTCGTGACGACGGTGGCCAGGAACTCGAGGTTCACCTGGTGGACGATCCCGGTGCCCGGCGGGACGACCCGCAGGCCCCGGAAGGCGCGCTGCGCCCAGCGCAGGAGCTGGTAGCGCTCGCCGTTCCGCTCGTACTCGCGAGCCACGTTGAAGGCGAAGGCGTCGGCCGTCCCGAAGCGGTCGACCTGGACCGAGTGGTCGATCACGAGGTCGGCCGGGACGAGCGGGTTCACCCGGGCGGGGTCGCCGCCCAGCTCCGCCATCGCGTCGCGCATCGCCGCGAGGTCCACGACCGCCGGGACGCCGGTGAAGTCCTGGAGGATGACCCGGGCCGGCATGAACGGGATCTCGGCCGCGACGCCCGACGCTGGGCGCCAGCCGGCGAGGAGGCGCACGTCGGCCTCGCCGACGACGCCGCCGCCCGCGTGGCGGAGCACGTTCTCGAGCAGGATCTTCACCGTGACCGGCGTCCGTCCGAGGTCCGGCCCGCCGTCGAGCGCCGCCAGGCGGTAGCAGTCGGGGAGGCCCCGGCCGAGGCTGGCTCGGGCGCCGAACGGGTCGCGGGTCGGCACGGGTGATCCTCGCTGGCTCGGGGCGACGGGCGGGCCGCCGGTGGCGCTACGCTGTCGCCCCAAGAGTAGCGTGGAGAGCGACGATGCGATCGTGGGGCAGGGAGCCGGCGACGCCGCCCCCGGGCGACCCGGCGACGATGGAGGAGGTCCGGCGACACGCGGCCGCCGGCGCGGCGCCGCTGCCGCCCGGGGCCCACCGCCACGGGAACGAGGTCCACCTCGAGGCGCACGTCCACCCGCACGTGGGGTCGGCCGACGACGGCCGCCCGGTGATCGGGATCGTCGGGGCCGGCGCCGTGGGGACGGCCCTCGGCGTCGCCCTCAGCCGCGCCGGCTGGCAGGTCGGCGCGGTCGCCAGCCGCGATCCGGAGCGCCGGGCCCGGTTCCGGTCGCTCGTGCCCGGATCGCGGGCGTTCCCCGAGGCGGCCGCGATCCTCGACGAGTGCCACCTGGTGATCCTCGCCGTGCCGGACGACGCGCTCGCCGAGGTCGCCCGGACGCTGCACCTCTACTCGGGCCAGGCGATCGTCCACACGAGCGGCGTCCACGGCGCCGGCGTCCTCGCGCCCGCGCTGGCCGCGGGCACGAGTGCCGGTTCCTTCCATCCGCTGGTGGCCTTTGCCGACCTCGACCGGGCGCTGGCCGCCCTCCCCGGGGCCACCGTCGCCATCGAGGGCGACGAGGCGCTCCTCGACCTGCTCGCGGAGATGGCGACCTCGCTCGGCGCGGCTCCGGTCCGCCTGGCGCCGGACTCCAAGGCCGCCTATCACGCCGCCGCCGTCCTCGCCGCCGGCGGCCTGACGGCGCTCCTCGACGTCGTGGCCGCCGTCGCCGCGCCGACCGGCCTCGACGAGGCGGGCGCTCTCGCCGTCTACGGCCCGCTCGCCGCCCAGGCCCTCGCCAACGCGCGAGCGCTGGGAACGGGCCCCGCCCTGACCGGACCGGCCGTCCGCGGCGACGTCGGCACGATCGAGGTCCACCTAGCGGCGGTCGCCGGGGCGGGGGAGGAGGCACTCGACGTCTACCGCGCCCTCGGCCAACGCCAGGTGACCCTCGCCGAGAGGCGGCGCGGCCTCGCACCGGAAGCGGCGGCCCGGCTGCACGCGGCGTTCACAAAGTCGCGCTAACGCGGTACGATCTTCCCATGCAGCGCAGCATCACGGCCCGCTACGTGGCCCGTCCCGTCGCCCGCTTCGCGACCGTCCCGCCCCGGGCGCGCGGGCCCCGCCTCGGCCTGGATCGTCACGTCCGGTTCCTGGCGGCCGCGGACCGTCCCACGCTCCTCCGGCGACCCGAGCTCGGCCCGGTCGCCCTCCTGCGCTCGGAGTGGCGGACGGTGGTGACCGTCCGGGAGCAACGGTCGCCCGCCGGCCTCGCGGGCCCGCACGCGCCCGTCCGCTGGGCGAAGCTCGGCGCCCGCGCCAGCGGTCGCCGGCCGCGCGCCGCGACGGCGCCGTGGCGCGGCTGAAGCGCGCGACGGCCACCTCCGCCGGCGGGATCGTCATCCGGTCCATCGACGGCGTCCCCCACCTCGTCGCCGGGCGCCGCCGGCGTCAGCGCGACGGCGTCTCCTGGACCCTTCCCAAGGGAACCCCCAACCCGCACGAGACGCTCGAGGAGACCGCCCTGCGCGAGGTCGCCGAGGAGACCGGGCTCCAGGTGCGGCTCCTCGCTCCGCTCGAGGCAATCGAGTACTGGTTCGTGCAGGGCGGCGCCCGCGTCCACAAGACGGTCCACTACTGGCTCATGGAGCAGGTCGGGGGCGACCTCGACCGCCACGACCACGAGTTCGACGAGGTCCGCTGGGTTCCGCTCGTGGAGGCCCCGGCCCTCCTGACGTTCGAGACCGAGCGGGCGCTCGTCGCCCGGGCGGCCGCCGCGGCGGCGCCCAGCCCGGACGGGCACGCCTGAGCAGGGAGGTGCGGCCATGACGGAGGAACCACGCGCCACGCCCCTCATCGGGCGTCACCAGGCGCTGGGCGCACGGCTGGTCGACTTCGCCGGCTGGCGGATGCCGATCCAGTACACCGGGATCCTCGAGGAGCATCGCGCCGTCCGGCAGCGGGCCGGCCTCTTCGACCTGTGCCACATGGGAGAGCTCTTCGTGGAAGGGCCCGACGCCGGCGACGCCCTGGCCTTCGCCGTGACGACCGACCCCCGGACCCTCGCGATCGGCCGCGCCCACTACTCGATGATCTGCGCCCCGGACGGGGGAATCCTCGACGACCTCATCGTCTACCGCCTGGCCGACGACCGCTTCCTGGTGGTCGCCAACGCCTCGAACGCGGCCGTCGTCTCGGACGCCCTCGCCGAGCGCTTCGAGGGCCGCCGGGCGGTCCTCGACGATCGCTCGCTGGCGACCGCGCTCGTCGCGATCCAGGGCCCGGCGGCGCTGGGCATCCTCGCGCCGCTCACCGACCTCGACCTCTACGCGATCCACTACTACGGGATCGCGGAGGGGGTCGTGGCCGGCGTTCCGGGCCTCGTGGCGCGCACGGGCTACACCGGCGAGGCCGGCTTCGAGGTCTTCGTCGACGCCGCCGCCGGGACGACGATCTGGGATGCCCTGGCCGCCGCGGGGGAGGCCGCCGGCCTCGTGCCCGTGGGCCTTGGCGCGCGCGACACCCTCCGGCTGGAGGCCGGGATGCCGCTCTACGGCAACGAGCTCGACCGCGCCACGACGCCCTTCGAGGCGGGGCTCGGCAGGGTTGTGAAGCTCGCCAAGGAGGGCGGCTTCGTCGGCCGGGACGCGCTGGCGGCGGCCGCCGAGGCCGCGCCGCGCCGGCGGCTCGTCGGCCTCGTCGTGCGCGGGCGCGGGATCGCGCGCCACGGCCACCCGGTCTGGTCCGGCGCCCGGGCCAGCGGGGTCGTGACCTCGGGCACGATCTCGCCCACGCTCGGCGTGCCGATCGCGATGGCCTACGTCGCCCCGGCGGACTCCGCGCCCGGTACGATGCTCGACGTGGAGATCCGCGAGGCGCGAGCGGCCGCGGAGGTCGTTCCGCTCCCCTTCTACACCCGGCCCCGCTGACCCAGACGCGCCGGCGGACGCCGGCCCGGAGACCGCCGGCGCCCCCGCGCCGGATCGACGAGAAGGAGTGCCGCATGATCCCGGCCGACCTGCGCTACACGAAGGAACACGAGTGGGTCCGCATCGACGGCGACGTGGCGACCATCGGGATCACCAAGCACGCCGCCGACCAGCTCGGCGACATCGTTTTCGTGGAGCTTCCCAACGCCGGGCGGGCGCTGGAGCAGTTCGCCACGTTCGGCGTGGTGGAGTCGGTGAAGGCCGTGAGCGACCTCTTTGCGCCGGTCGGCGGCGAGGTGGTCGAGGCGAACGGCGCGCTGGCGGCGGCGCCCGAGGTCGTGAACTCCGACCCGTACGGGGCGGGCTGGATGCTGCGGATCCGCCTGGCCGACGCGGCGCAGGTGGACGCCCTCCTCGACCCGGCCGCCTACGAGGCGCTGGTCGCGGAGGCCTGAGATGGCGTACGGACCGCACACCGCGGACGAGCGGGGGCGGATGCTCGAGGCCCTCGGGATCGCGTCCGTCGACGCCCTCTTCGAGGCAATCCCGGAGGGGGTCCGGGCGACCGGGCTCAACCTGGCCCCTGCCCTCACCGAGCTGGAGCTCATGAAGCACCTGGGCGACCTGGCCGGGCGGAACCGGACCGACCTCGCGAGCTTCCTCGGCGCCGGCGTCTACCGCCACCACCTGCCGCCGGTCGTGGACCAGCTCCTCCTGCGCGGCGAGTTCTACACCGCGTACACGCCGTACCAGCCGGAGATCAGCCAGGGGACGCTCCAGACGATCTACGAGTACCAGTCGCTCCTCGCCGAGCTTACGGGGATGGACGTCGTCTCGGCGTCGCACTACGACGGCGCCGCGGCGACGGCGGAAGCCGCCCTCATGACCTGCCGGGCGACCCGCCGCGAGCACGTCCTGGTCTCCCGCAGCGTCCATCCGCACTACCGCGAGACGTTCGAGACCTACGTTGCCGGGGCGAACCTCACGTTCGCGAAGATCCCGCTGCTCGCCGCGGGGCCCGGGGCCGGGACCACGGACCTGGGCGCCCTGGAGCGGATGCTGGCCGATCCGGACCACCCCGTCGCCGGCGTCGTCGCGACCCAGCCGTCGGTCCTCGGCCTCCTCGAGCCGATGGCCGAGATCGGCCGGCTCGCCCACGCCGCGGGCGCCCTCTTCGTCGCCGTCATCGAGCCGGTCGGCCTCGCCGTGCTCGCCCCGCCGGCGGCGTACGGCGCCGACATCGCGGCCGGCGAGGGCCAGCCCCTGGGGATGCCACCCGCGTACGGCGGCCCGTATCTCGGGATCGTGGCCTGCCGCGAGGCGCTCATCCGGCAGATCCCGGGGCGCCTCATCGGCATGACCGCCGACCTCGAGGGGAAGCGGGCCTTCGTCATGACCCTGCGGGCGCGCGAGCAGGACATCCGGCGCGAGCGCGCGGCCAGCAACATCTGCACCAACCAGGCCCTGTGCGCGCTCGCCGCCTCGATCTACATCGCGGCCCTCGGGCCTGGTGGCCTCCGCGACGTCGCGGCGACGGGCGCGGCCCGCGCGGCGGAGCTGGAGGCGGCGCTCGCGACGGCGGGTGCGCCGCGCCTCCACCCCGGCCCGTACCTCAACGAGTTCGCCGTTCGCGTCCCGGACGCCGTGGCCGTCCACCGCCGCCTGCTGGCGCGCGGGATCCTGGCGGGCATCCCGCTCGCCGAGCTGGAGCCCGGCGACCCGTCGCTCGCCGAGGGCCTGCTGGTCTGTGCCACCGAGGTCACCACGCCGGCGGAGATCGAGCGGTTCGCCGCCGCCCTCGCCGCGGAGCTCGCCGCGGCACCGGAGGCCGTCCGATGAGCGTCACCGGCGACCCGCTCCAGCCGACCCTCTTCGAGCTCTCGCGACCGGGGCGGGGGGCCGGCACGCGGCTCCCGGCGCCCCCGGCCGATGCCCTGGAGCGTCTCCCCGCCGCCGCGCGGCGCGCCGTCCCGCCCGCCCTCCCCGAGCTCAACGAGGCGACCCTCGTCCGCCACTACGTCAACCTCTCGCACCTCAACTGGTCGGTCGACACGGGCTTCTACCCCCTGGGCTCGTGCACGATGAAGTACAACCCGAAGGTGAACGAGTGGGCGGCCCGCCTGCCGGGCTTTGCCGCGCTCCATCCGCTGGCGCCCGACGAGACCGCCCAGGGGACGCTCGAGCTGCTCTGGACCCTCGAGCAAGAGCTGGCCGAGATCAGCGGGATGGACGCGGTGACGCTCCAGCCCGCGGCCGGCGCCCAGGGCGAGCTCACGGGCATCCTCATGGTCCGGGCCTACCACCGGGCCCGGGGAGACCATGCGCGGACCGACGTGCTCGTGCCCGACTCCGCGCACGGCACCAACCCGGCCACGGCCTCGATGGCCGGCTTCCGGACCGTGAACATCCCGTCGGCGCCCGACGGCGGCGTCGACCTCGACGCCTTCCGGGCCGCCCTCGGCCCGACGACGGCGGCCGTGATGATCACGAATCCCTCCACCCTCGGGCTCTTCGAGACCCGGGTGGTGGAGCTCCTCGAGATGGTCCACGCCGCGGGCGCCCTCGCCTACATGGACGGCGCCAACCTCAACGCGATGCTCGGCTACTTCAAACCGGGCGTCGCCGGCTTCGACGTCATGCACTTCAACGTCCACAAGACGTTCTCCACGCCGCACGGCGGCGGCGGCCCGGGGGCCGGGCCCGTGGGGGTCCGCTCCCAGCTGGCCCCCTTCCTGCCGGAGCCGCTTGTCCTGCGCGAGCCGGACGGCAGCTTCCGCCTGGAGCGGGCCGGCGAGCGTCCCACGAGCATCGGCCGGATGCGCTCGTTCGTCGGGAACGTCGGGATCCTCGTGCGCGCGTACGCGTACATCCGGGCCCACGGCGGCGACGGCCTGCGCGAGGTGAGCGAGGATGCCGTCCTCGCGGCCAACTACCTGAAGCACCGCCTGGCCGGGGCCTACGTCATCCCCTTCGAGCGGCCCTGCATGCACGAGTTCGTCGCCTCGTCGGCCGCCCTCAGGGCCGCCACCGGGGTGCGGACCCTCGATGTTGCCAAGCGCCTCATCGACAAAGGGTTCCACCCGCCCACGATCTACTTCCCGCTCACGGTGGAGGAGGGGATGCTGATCGAGCCGACCGAGACCGAAAGCCTCGAGACCCTCGACGCGTTCGTCGCGGCGATGCTCGAGATCGCCCGGGAGGCCCACGAGGACCCCGAGCTGGTCAAGAGTGCCCCCCACACGGCACCCGTCCGCCGCCTCGACGAGGCGACGGCGGCGCGCCATCCCAACCTGCGCTGGCGCTCCGATTCGGGCGGGGGCCCATCGGCCTGAGGTTCCCGGAGGTTGTGATTGACATTCGATGCCGTGGTGAAGTGCGTATAATCCGGCAGCGTGTTCCGGCGTTGCACGCCCGCGGTTTATTCTCGGAGGAGGCCGCGGGTGCGATCGGCACCGGACCTGGATCACAGGGGTGCACGAGCACCCGACCCGTACCTGGAGGAGAGTCACGTATGAGCCTCACGCGAAGGCGCAGCCTTGGGCTGCTCGCGGCGGCTGCCCTGCTCGTGAGCGCCTGCGGTAGTGCGGCAACGCCGTCCGCGGTGCCGGCGAGCCAGACACCCGCGGCATCCACGGCCCCGACGCCGCCCGCCGGCGGCGGCCCCGACATCGTCGGCACGAAGTACCAGCCGGTTCCCGTCGCGAGCGTCTCGGACAAGCCGCTGGTCGTCGCCGAGTGGCAGACCCCCTCGACGTTCAACGCGTACTACGCGCAGGCGAACGTCGACATCGAGGCCGCCACCCCGGCGCTACTCGGACTCATCAACACGGCCGACGACCTCAAGTACTTCGGTGACATGATCACCGACGTCCCGCTCGTCGCGAACGGTGGCGTCGTCGTCGAGGGCGCCGGCATGACGGTCACCTACAACCTCAAGCCGGGCATGAAGTGGTCCGACGGCTCCGCGATCACCTGCAAGGACGTCGAGGGGACCTGGAAGTGGATCATGGACCCCGACCAGACCGGCCTCGCCGGCGGGACGACCGGCTACGAGGACGTCGCGTCCGTTGACACCTCCTCGGACACGAAGTGCGCCGTCAAGTTCTCCAAGGTCTTCGAGGGCTACCTCGGCCTCTTCAGCCCGCTCTTCCCGGCGGCCTACCTCGCCACCGTGCCGGTGAAGGACGCGGTCACGGAGCTCTACCCGCTGACCAACCTCAAGAGCGGCGTCTACAGCGGCCCCTACATCCCCACGGACTACAAGGCCGACGCGCAGCTCAACTACACCGCGAACCCGAACTACCTGACGATCAACCCGGCGGCCAAGCTTGGCTTCCCGGGCATGATCTTCAAGTACTACGGCGGTGCGGACGCGATGAAGGCCGGCTTCGACGCGGGCGAGTACGACCTCGCCATGGACATGAACCACTCGGACGTCCCGAGCCTCCAGGGCAAGGACAAGGTGCTCGTCGCCGACGGCACCACGTACGAGCAGCTCTCGATCAACAACAAGTCCCTGGCCGAGAAGTTCGGCGCGGACAGCGTCACCGCGATCAAGAAGGCGATCGCCCTCGCGATCGACAAGAAGGCGATCACGGAGCGCGTCCTCGGCGGCACCGTGCAGCCGATCTCCAATCCGGTCTCGCCGCAGTACTGGTTCTTCTCGGACACCGTGCCCGAGGCGCCGTTCGACGTCGCCAAGGCGAACGCGCTCCTCGACGCCGCCGGCTGGAAGCCGGGCGCCGACGGCATCCGCGAGAAGGACGGCAAGAAGCTCGAGCTCGACTTCTGCACCACGACCCGCCCCTACCGGGTCGACTCCCTGTCGGTCTACGCCGACAACATGAAGGCGATCGGGATCATCGGCAACCCCAAGCCCGTCAAGGCCAGCCCGAACCTCTTCGGCGGCTGGGGCGCGGTCACGGCGGACGAGCCGTGCAACCTCATCCACGGCAACTACGACGTGGCGATGTTCGCCTGGGTCTCGCCGCTCGATCCGCTCGGCTCGTACAACGTGTACACCTGCCAGGGGATCCCCGACGAGCCGCCGCACCAGGGCCAGAACAACACCCGCACCTGCGATCCGAAGGTCGACGAGATCTGGAACACCGTGAAGGGCAGCGTCGACTTCGCCAAGATCGGGGCGGCCATGGCCGACTGGCAGAGGTTCTACGCCGAGAACATCGTCGAGGTACCGCTCTTCCTGTGGAAGGACGTCTACCTCGTCAGCCCGAAGCTCCAGAACGTCACCGGCAACCCGACGACCTCGGGCGTCCTGTGGAACGTCCAGGACTGGTGGCTGCAGCCCTAGGGCTGAACCTGCTCCCAGGTCCGCGCAATGCGACTGCGGGGCCCCCGATGGGGCCCCGCAGCCGTCATTCCACCCCGACGGAGACCGGGCCCACCCGATGAGCCGCTACATCGTTCGCCGCGTGATCGGGGCGATCCCGGTCCTGTTCATCATCTCGTTCATGATCTACGGGATCCTCCTGATCGCGCCCGGCGGACCCGAGGCCCGGTTCGCGCAGAACCCGAGGATCACCTCGGCGCAGGTCGAGGCGTTCCGCAAGCGCTGGGGTCTCGACCAGCCCGTCCCCGTCCAGTACTGCCGCTGGCTGGGGTTCTGCAACCCGAACAACGAGGGCCTGGCGGTCTTCATCAGCGACCAGGGCCTGCCGCAGTTCCTGCCGAGCTTCCTCGGGGGCGGTGACAACGGGGTCCTCCACGGGGACTTCGGCTTCTCCATCCGCGACGGGCGGCCGGTCGCCACGGTCATCGGGGAGCGCGTCCTTCCGACGGCCATCCTCGCCGGCACCGCCTGGGTGATCTGGATCACGATCGCCCTCCTCGCCGGGATGTATGCCGCCGTCCGGAGGTACGGGCTCTTCGATTCGGGATTGACGATCTTCTCCTACATCGGCCTGGCTCTGCCCACCTTCTGGCTGGGGATCATGCTCCTGACGCTCTTCGCGTCGGGCCTGAAGATCTTTCCCGCCGGCGGCATGTGGTCGGCGCGCGAGGTGCCGATCTTCGGCACCCCCGAGTACTGGGCCTTTGTCGGGGCGAGCCCCTGGAAGGCCTTCAGCGACCTCGCCTGGCACCTCGTCCTGCCGGTGACGACGCTCGTGGTCGTCAGCATCGCCGGCGACTCGCGCTTCGTGCGGGCGGCGATGATCGACTCCCTCAGCCAGGACTACGTGCGGACGGCCCGGGCCAAGGGTGTCTCCGAGCGCCGCGTCGTCATGAAGCACGCCCTCCGGAACGCCCTCCTTCCGATCATCACGAACCTGGGCCTCGAGCTGCCGTTCCTCTTCACCGGGGCGATCGTGACCGAGACCATCTTCTCGTGGCCGGGGATGGGTCGCCTCTCGATCGAGGCGACCAACAACTACGACTACCCGGTCCTGATGGGGATCCTCCTCGTTGCGGCGGCCCTGACCGTCCTCGCCAACCTCCTCGCGGACATCATGTACGCGGTCGTCGATCCGAGGATCTCGTATGGCTGAACC
>Ga0315289_10000844_pt1 | contig 47330 bp, 53 predicted proteins | sample YL17G11_40_MG_FD_203452 | JGI IMG/M metagenome (GOLD analysis project Ga0315289, IMG submission 203452) | Sediment microbial communities from Yellowstone Lake, YNP, Wyoming, USA - YL17G11_40 | ecosystem: Environmental > Aquatic > Freshwater > Lake > Sediment | place: USA: Wyoming | collected... | reverse complement strand
AGTTCATAGATCTTTTTGAACCGCAAGAGCTAAGCGATCGCTTGAAAAATGGGTGCCTACCACTCCCGATGATCTACGCCTTCAAGGATCCTGCAGTAAAGAAGAGCGTGATGACGATCCTGAAGAATCCAAAGATTTCAAAAAAAGATGTTGATATGATCGTTGATTTCGCTTTCCAGGATCAAAACGTGAAACGCCTCAAGAAGGAGATGATTGACCTCTCCAATGTGGCCTTTGAGCTGGTCGCCGATTTGGGTCGAAATGAACACTTAAAACTCATCGTAGATACAGTACTACAGAATCTGTAAAGAAAACGACTGTAGCGGCCTAAACCCATCTAATTCGGGTCGGTTTCTCTCGTTTTGGCGATTTCTTCATCTCGCGAGCTTTCATCTTCTCCATCCTCGAGTTGTATATATGTTCTACAGTTGGCTTAAAAACCTTTTCATTCATGGTTCTGCAAAGTTGTCAGGAGATAAGCGCGCGCCAACGAATGTCAGTTTCTACCCGCCGAAGGCTTGACAGTTTCCTATTCAACTAAAAACTTGAGCGTGAAATCGTTGATGAGCAACGTAGTACAAACAGTTTTAAGCCGTACTGAAGATAAGAGCCAACAGACAGGACTTGGTGATGTCATTCAACAAAAGCGACGCTCTTCTCAAATCGAAGAGGTGGCTTATCGGAATTTTTATAGTGGTCAATTTCTTTTCTTGGTTTTTCCCATTGTACATGTTCTATTCTGAGGGAATCCTTGGAAACGTATCACGTGATAACTATGGTCTTTTTGAATACGTTATGGGGGTTCATTACCTAAGCGCTCTGGTCTTTGCGTTGATAGGCGTATGGCTCGTGAATAGAACCAAGGATCGAGACAGGATCTTGTTTCTTTGGATGGCAATCGGTGTGGCCGCTTCTTTACTACTCGCCTTTGTGCCGGTAATAACAGACACGCCCTATCTATACGCATTTTCTTTTCTGTTGGGAACATCCTTGGGTCTCGGTTTTCCCTCCCTCTTAGCATACTTTGCAGACTATAAAGACAATAACAAAGGAAGAAGGGCAGGGATTACTCTTCTTGCGTCGGGCCTTGGAATAGTATTGATGGGACTAGGGACAACGCTGCTGCCGTTCATCACAAGTGTTATTCTTCTTGCCGTGTGGAGAGCAGTTGGGTGCCTTGCGTTCTTGCACTCACGGTCAACGCAGGCGCGGACAAGGAGCGAGGCTCCAACGAATGTCGCGTATAAGTCGATTCTGGAGCAAAGGACTTTCTTGCTTTACTTTATCCCTTGGATAATGTATTGCATAATAAACTACTTCGAAGCTTCCTTGTTGAAAGGATTCTTTCCTTCAGAATTCTCATACTACGTGCCAGTAGCAGAATTTGGAATCGGAGGAGTCATTGCATTCATCTGTGGATACCTTTTTGACCTCATCGGAAGAAAAATCGTTATCGCTTTTGGATACGTCGCCCTTGGAATTGGATACGCGATCCTGGGACTTCTTCCGAACAACGTGATTTCTTGGTACTTATATGTGGGTGTTGACAGCATATCCGCAGGAATATTCTTCCTAGCATTTTTCCTTGTAATATGGGGTGAGCTCGCCGCAGACAGACCCAAGGAGAAATACTTCCTCTTAGGCGGAATGCCATTCTTGCTCCTGAGCTATTTGGGAATAGCCTTACAGCCCTTCATCAAGTCCATACCCGTGTCTTCAGCCTTTTCACTCGCTGCACTTTTCTTGTTTTTGGCCATACTGCCTCTAATGTATGCACCTGAAACGCTACCCGAGAAACAGATTAAAGACAGAGAGCTTAGGCAATACGTTGAGAAGGCCAAGAAGGCCAGGGAAAAACACACTTAAGCATGAAAATCGATTTCTTGCGCTGGGAAGGGCATGTTCTTTCACATAATATTGACTGAAGAGTGTAATTCTGAATGCAAACATTGCTTAGCGCGCGCTGCTCCCGAGACTTTGTCTGAGAAGGAAATTAGAGAAAGGGAACTCAAAGAGTATGTTGAGAAGGCTAAGAAGATAAAGGAAAAAAGCGGTTAAGAACCCCCGCTTTTCGTAACGCGTACTTGTAGGGGTGGGAGGGGGTCTACAGAGATAGTATATATACTAAGTTCGCCTAGGTTCTGTTAACTTGTTGGGAGATTCGTCTACGTGTTAACTGTCGGGTGATGCTGTGATAGCGTTTCTCGCGCGCGCGAACGCAAGCAGAAAAAGAGCATACACAAATCAAAAGTAGGGCTCTTTGCTACCTTCGAGTTCCACACACTTTACGTCGAGACTGTTGGGCTCGATTCAACACTGAAAATGTAACAAACCATTTATGTACATTCTTTAGATGATTCTTGCGGTGGTCAGAAACGGTTCTTTTGGTTAAGGACGTTGATTGGGAAAAATTGAAGCAAGAAATATTGAGAGAAGAAAGTTTCATCGACAAATACGGCGATGAGTGTAAGGAAACAACTCTTGGCAAACTCGCCGATTTGACTCCATCAGGTGAACATCGTGACTTTGGCAGACCCGCTCGTAATTTAGCAGCATTAGGTTCATACAAAGGTTACGTAAGAGCACCTGAGTTAGGTTCTCGCCCCCCACGCAAGAACGAACAACAAGATAGCGACTGGTGGACAGATTTGTGCAACGAAGGAAATAAGCATGGATTCTACATAAGGCCCTCAGACGAAGACCGCAAAATCCTTGTGGTTGGAATGAAGGTCAAAGATAGATCAGAAACAAGTCACCCCAGCTAGCAAAGCGTTCTAACCGTCACCCGACAATTAACAAGAAGAGCAATCACCCGTCAAGTTACCAGAACCCCCGCCTAACCGCTTTAATAGTTTGGCAAAGGTTGTACGCTAATAGTATATATGCTAATTTTGTCAAGACGAACACAGAAGCCATCGGGGCAATCGCGAATTAACTCAAGATACTCGCCTTACTTGCGGTATATACATTAGGCGAAAACTCAAACTACGTACACTGGATTTACGCTGGTCGGAGACTTGCCCCTTCCATCAACTTCGTTTCATCTTGGCTTGAGAAATTGTGTCAGCTCTTTGAAGAGAATTTCTGCTTTTTCTTTAACCTTTGTATTTGGGTCTTTTGCCCTAGCTTTGACGTTTTCGAATAGTTCCTTTGATGCGAAATCTACCAACTGTAGCTTTACTTCTCCTCCAGATTCACTGTTCGGCTCTATATCATCAGAAAACCAAATCTGCAGGAATCTCTTTACAACTTCCCTTTTGACCAGTCCTCTGCTTAGACCTGCAATCTTACCGAGCTGTCGAATTGTCCACTTTCTGTTTTCCTCATTCTTACTTCCTACATTCTTAATCAGGATTGGGTACAGTCTCGCTGTTACCCATTTGCTTTCCTTTTCATCCTTCAGTGCATGTCGTAGAGTAGTGGATACTGATCTCGCCAAGTCTCCTGTGACCTTGTCGTGAAACGGGTCGTCAGCCACTTTCTCAAAGAGTCTTTGCACCCCTTCATGATTTATGATCTCTGTTGGTTGCTCAGTGCAAACGCTGTGAAAAGCGTTAGAATAGGATAGGCGAACATCGTCGCTTAGGTCAGCGTCCTCTAGTACGTTCAGAAACTCGTTTATCTGCCATTCTTCAATCTTCTTCGGCCTCAGTTCAATTGGCTGGGTTACTTCATTGATTGCTTCAAGTATCTTTCTCGCGTATTCGGTAACACAGTAGTATTTGCGCCTTTCCCCCTTTTTCTGTTCATGTTCAACCAACCCATTATCCTCAAGCTCTCTAAGGTGTTTAGAAATCTCTGGCTTCTGTTTGCCGATTTCCTTTGCAAGCTCGCTCCCGTAGAATTTCCTTTCGCGCAGCTTCTCAAGAATATCCAAGCGCTTGCCCAGTAATCTAATGGCTTCGGCATTCTTCATGAAGATCACCAAGTTGGGGAAATCGTTAACGTTAGTTAATTTTATAATTAGCAAAAATATATAACATTATCGCACCCATGATTCCCGAAAGAGGATCTCAATATGAAAAAATGGTTTGCCTTGACCTGTCCGTGTTGTGGGTTTAGATTTCCACTAAAGAAGTTCGACGCACCAATGAAGCCCATAGATTATCCTGTGCAAATCGTTACTGGTGGTGGCAGAGCCAGAGGGTTCAAAGTAGAGCAGTACCTTCAATGGGCCACGCTTCCGTCACTGAAGCAAACAGCCGCATGGAAAAGCATACTCTACCTCTACGACAGACTCGGAGCAGCCTACGACAACTTCTACCAAGTCCTAGGCTTTCTAAGCCCCGAGATCAAAGCGCTTCTCGAAGGCCTCCAGAAACCCTATACAAGCGCATATCTGAGCGATAGAACTCAAGGCTACGCTTCAACGTACTCCTCGCCAAAATCGCCAGACGCCATTGCTGAGACTTTTAGTGAAGACAACTATCCTGAGGCCTATGCAAACCTCTCCATCAACCCACTTCTTGGAGGCGTATGCATTGAGTAAAGCAGAAGAGAAGACAAAAGACCAACAAACCTACTACATGAAGGGAATTCCAATCCACGCCTACCTCAGCGAGAACGGAGAATTCCGATGGGTTCCAGCCACCGCAGCCTGCAGCAGCAAAGAAAACACAAAGGACATTCTAGAAGTGCTCAAGAAAATGCCCGAAGACAAACGTACCGTTTGGACCTCAAGACTTGACAGAGACCAGACCAAGACAAGCTGCCCCATACTCCGAGACAACACCGACATCTGCCAAGAGTTCGACGAGTTCTGCGCAGCCTACGACAACCCCAATCAGAAAAAACCAAGAAAAAACAAAGGGGGTGACGCAGTGAATGAGTGAACAAAACAGAACACATTCCAGAACAAGCCGAGGACTACACAAGCTCACGGCCGGGTGGGCCAGTTGGCGCTGGCTGTCCGGCGTGTCCGCCGAGGAAAAACAATGGTTTCTGGGAACAATTAACGGTCGAGGTGGCTACGAAGGATGGATGACGCACCTAGCGAAAGGCTTGCAAAACCCAGATTTTCTATTAAAATTCGAAGGAACATCAGACCCCTGGGAAAGATCAAAGCTTGTAGGCCAGAAAATCAGCCAACTCCGAGTCTCTTTCAGAAGCATGAGCGAAGAACAGCGTGTTGAGCTGGCTAAACAGGCAGAGGTCGAACTACGCACAGGCTTAGAAATCATGGGCAGAGACAAAAAAGCCATTCAAGAACTAATCGCCCTTGTCGATCCGCCGGCAACCGCATAAACCATCAACAGTTCCATCAACTCACACATCCGCTCTCTCCCTTTTTCTACCTTCAAGAATGGGATTAACGTGACTAAAACTGGGAGAACCACAACTGGCAAGCTAAACAAACTCGTTGACGATTTGCTGCACCCCTACTTCACCGACTACCCAGCCTTAATAATCGCTGATAGCCTACTCCACGCAATTATTGAACAAGATCCAAAAACGAGCATGAGCAAATCAATCAAGTACAACCTGCCAAAACTCATACAAAGCCTGACAAAAAACGAGAAAGCCCATACCAGCCGATAGCGCTCTAGGAACGAACCTTCATTCCTTATTTGATTCCGCAAATGATGGTTTGCTCGGCCAAGGAAAAATATGCTTAAGAGCAAGCTTCTCTTTCTCGCTTTGAACGGCGAAATGTTCTTTCATGTAATCCTGACTGGCGAGTGCAATTCGCAATGCAAATACTGTTACGGCGAAGCATTAGACGACTTCGATTTTGAAGCCCCAGGTTTCAGCATTGATTATTCCTTGCCAAAGAAGATAAGTTACGATCTCAAGATGCTGGGCTCATTCTGCAGAAAAGATCCTGCCTGCACCTTGACCTTCTATGGAGGTGAGCCACTGTTGTGCTTGGATGAAATCAGGCACATCATGGACAACGTGAAGGTCAGACACTTCATGATTCAGACCAACGGTCTGCTGCTGGACAAGCTGGAACCTGAGTATGTCAACCGCTTTCACACCATACTAGTTTCCATAGACGGAGACAGAACACTGACGGACTTCTATAGAGGAAAAGGCACCTTCAGCAAGTCAATCGCAAATCTTCGACTGATAAGGCAAAATGGATTCCGTGGTGAGTTAATCGCGAGAATGACAGTTATGGAGCAGACAGATATTTACAAACAGGTTACATGGTTACTGGATAACAACGAGTTTTCGTTCTCTTCGATTCATTGGCAGCTCAACGCAGGGTTTTGGAAGAACGATTTTGCAAGGAGAGATTTCAAGCGGTGGAGCGAAGAAAGCTACAATCCAGGAATCAAGAAGTTGGTCAAATTCTGGGTCGACAACATGGAAAAAGATGGCTCAGTCTTGAGACTGTACCCTATCCTTGGAATCGCCCAATCGCTTTTGACCAGCGAGGAGAGTCAGCTACGGTGCGGTAGTGGATGGACTAACTATGCCATACAGACCGATGGTCACATCATCCCATGTCCGACCATGTGGGGAATGAAAGACTACTATCTTGGGCACGTTAGCGATAGTGACCCAACGAAATTGAAAAAAATCCAAGTGGAAATGCCTTGTCCTGAATGTGATGAATTCACTATTTGTGGCGGCCGTTGCTTGTATACCAATGCGGTCAAAAGGTGGAGTAGCGATGCTTACAGCTTAGTATGCAAAACTGTGAAGAACTTGATAGATGCAGTCGCACAAGAGGCGCCAAGGATCAAGGAACTCATCGAAAGGGGGAAAGTACGAGAAGCAGATTTTGAATATATGAAGTATAACGGATGCGAAATAATCCCTTGAAAAGAAGATCGCCCGTGAGGTCGGGACGCGATTTCAACGAATCGGTGGGGGATGCCACTCGAGGTTGCAGCGAGCCTGCCAAATCAGTTTTGCTTGGCATACACAATGATGAGTGTTTTCAGAAATAACCGATCTAGATATTCTGCATTGACTCCTAGACGGAAAGGCAAATATCGACTTCCGGACACGTAACAAGAGTGAAGAGCATGGCCAATAAAGGTCAGCGTCCCCGCATCAGCAAGAACCAACGCCAGATTCTAGAAATCTTGGAGAGATACGAAGAGCTGACCGCTAGAGACATAGCCGAAATTCTTTGGGCGAGGGACATTGGCTATAAGACGCCTGAATACAGTTCGGTTCACCGAAGCCTCACAACCCTTTATAGAAGAGGGTTACTGGAAAAAGTCGGAGGTCAGCTAAAATGGCGAAGGAAGAAAGGCCAGAAGCATCGCGCTACAAAGGCTACTAAAATCATGAGTGGATGAATTGGAATTTGCTCGTAAGCCCTTTTATGAGTAGGCTGTGGTTGAAAATAGGCATTTTTGGGCAAAGACCAGATGTACTCCAAAGGAATACAAGAAATATTGCTATCACAGTTTTCCTGGGGCAGACGGCAGCCTCGTTGGATCAAGCAGGCACATTGCCAAAAAGCATTAATCACTCCTTATTAGGTTGCGGCTACTAGATCGATAACGGTGAATTGCTTGTCTCTGACATTGCGGGATGCTCAGCATCTTTCTTGGAAGAACTTTAGAAAAATCAATGATACTCTAGATCCGCAGAGAGGAAAGGGGTGGACACCTTTCGTGATGATTACGGACCTTCTTGAAGAGGCGGGTGAAGTGGCCGCCGTCGTAAAGGGATTGGAGGGGTTCAAGCCCTCCGAAAAGCCGAAAACCAAAGAGATGCTAGCAACAGAACTCTCTGACTTGCTCTACATAATCTTCATCCTGTCGGAGAATTACGGAATAGAGCTCGAAGAAGCTTTCAAACAGACAGTGAACGACTACATTTTGAGATTTGTCAAATAAGAACTCATGTCTGAAAGCAGAAAGTGCATTAGTCATTGGGCTGCTCACCAAGCTTTTAAAGGTCATTTTCACATAAAGTTGGAGCATGAACGAAGAAAGACTTCTCGATTTGCTTAGAGTGATGCTGAAGAATTCTAGACTGAGCGATCGAGAACTAGCCAAGCTTCTAAATGTTTCACAACCTACAGTTTCGAGAAGCAGAATAGCACTTGAAAAACAAGGATATATCAAAACCTACACGCTTATCCCAGACTTCAGAAAGATGGGATACCGTCTGTTAGTATTAACTTTCTGCAAAATGAAGTCCTACCCAAACGCGAAAGAGGCAATGGACCTCGTTAAGCAAGGTGCAGAATGGGCTCGCAAGCGTGCAAACGTAATATTCGCGTCCGATGGCCAAGGACTCGGGGGCGCAGACATCGTTATGATGTCCCTCCATAGAGACTATGATGAGTACCTCAAGTTCATGCATAGTTACGCTTTCGAGTGGGGGTACGCCTTAACCACTTTTGATTCATTTGTCGTTAGTACATCGTCAGAACTTGTTATGAAACCATTTGACTTGAGATATTTGGCATATGACAAAGCCGACGAGTCTCCATAAGCGGTCCCTGAAAACTCGCAACAGCTACCGAATGGCACTATCCTGCCTGAATTAAAAAAGTGAACTGATCGTGAGGCCGTCGGCCTTTCATGCAGACGGTGAGACTTGCGTTCTTACATTCGCCAATGATAGCTTTCGCCTCAAAGAGTGTCCTCTGGCGAACATTCGGAGCTCGTCCCTAGGCTTGCACGCTTGTCATTGACATAAGGGCATCGAGTGTGCGGTTGCCTGCTTCGTTAGAGTTAGCGAAATGGGATTGGAGGTTCGCTCAAACGTACTCCAATAGGCAAGATGCTGCAGAAAATCCCCAACCGTAACCTATCATTAGTACAATATCGCCTTCCGAGAGCTCATTGCCTGATGTTATTCTGTTCAAAATGAAGGGCAGGCTTGCACCGGCCAAGTTGCCGCATTCTTTCAGCACCGTACGCGATTCGTCAAGTTTTTCCGGGTTTATGCCATGATGTTCGGCTAAGAGGTTAAGTATCTTTTCGCTGCCCGTGTGAACAGCCCATTTCTTCGCTGTTGCTATGATTTTTGAATCTTTTCCAAGCAGTTTCTCAAGCACCATACCAGTATACTGGGCACCCAACTCTGGAATTTCCTTGCCGAGATGAGAATAAAGCCCAAACTTGAAGGGTTCATTCAGCATCGTGAGCCTCGTGTAGCCGGCTAAATAATCTTCCCTCCCAACGTTTGTAACCTCGGCAATTCCTTTGACTGACAATCCACGGCCACTGTTTGCCACGATCGCCGAGGCGACACCATCGCCGAATAGGAAGAACTGCATGGTTGCAACCCATTTCCTCAACTCCCATTGCCTTCTAGCCTGGTCTCCGATCTTGTTGATCTCGCTGATTTCCATCACGTCACTCATGCCGCGCACTTGGTTCTGGAACCAGTAGGAGCTGACTCCAGAGACGCAGATCAAGACATGATCATCTGGATGCAGAGCAAGATGGTTCTGTGCAAGTTCCAAGGCCTTCGGAAAAGCCGTGCTTGCTATGCCTTGGGCGTTGACGTACTTAACGCAGGGATCCAGACCGAGGTTTGGAATCAAGAGCTGGCTTAGACCCGGACTTAAAAAGGGGCTGACGTCATAGGTTGCCACAAGATAGTCTATGTCTTCAAAAGACAGGTTGGCGTCTCTCACGGCCTTGCCACAAGCAACTGAACAAAGACCAAGAAGTTCTTTTTCGTCTAAAACTGTCTCTGTTCGCAAAGCCGGTTTCGGTTGTTCTATGAGACAGCGTCTTACAACCCCTAGGTTGAACGCGTTTTCTCTAACGCGCTCTGGAAGAGAACACGGAAAGGATTTCAAGAGTCTATCCGTAGAATAGCATTTTCTTGGGAGGGCAGTTGCCAATCGTAGGATTTGCATGTCACTGATGTTGGAGGAAAAATTATAAAAGGATTCGCAAAGCGGCAACAGTAAAACAATCGTCAAGGAGCCTGCAAAAGAGAAGACCCCACCACGTTGGACGGTCGCAGTCGAAATTGACGTCTGTGGAGACCAGTTTGGAAGAGGATTGACTGGAACCGCAAAAAGCTTATAGTTGTTGGATTCACTAACTACATCTTTCAAAATTGAGGTGGAAAGTTGAAGGAAGTTGGAATAATCGCAGGCAGCATATCACGGTTCGATAACCCAAGACACACACTGCAAGAAGAGATGTGTGCAGAAGCCGTCAGAATGATTCTGAACGATGTTCCAGACCTCGAGCTCGGCGATTTTCTTAAAAAGGGCTACGCGTGCTGCTACTCATACTTCAGTGATATCCTTGAACAGCAGCAATGCATGCATTGGATAATCAACGACTACTTGGGGCTGAGCGGCGTCCCATCGTACAGGGTGGAATCAGGGGGCGCGACTCCTATCGATGCAGTGATCAATGCAGCATTGTGGATCCGCTCAGGCATGTTTCCCATGGTTCTAGTCGTGGGGTGGGAAAAGATGAATGAGCTTCCGATCCAGAAAGTCAACGAAGCCATAGCCATCGCGGGTGACACAGACTGGGACTTCGTCTCTGGCTTCACCTACAATGCATTCTACGCGACGATGGAAGCAAGGCGCATGCACGTTTACGGAGACACTGAGGAAGACTTGGCTGAAGTTGCTATGATGTGCCACAACAACTCGCTGGAAAACCCTTACGCTCAATGGCCCGCCCAGCACGGTCCAGGCAAGATTATGTTAGAGGACGTCTACAAGTCCAGACTGATCTCCTGGCCTTACAGGCTGTACGAATGCGCGATGACTAGCGAAGGTGCATCAGCTCTCCTATTGGCCAACGAGGAACTGACCAAAAAGTTCACGGATAATCCCATTTGGATAAGTGGTGTAGGCTTCGGCTCGGACACCATGAGGGCTGGAGACCGCCCGGACAACCCAGCTTGGAAAGGCTTGTATCCAGAAGACGAGAAAATCTGGCCTAAGAACATTGCGAAACCCATGTCGCCATACCCGGACCTACTTAACTTTGGGTCGCTACGAGTGTCTGCAAGAATGGCATACAAGGACGCGGGAATAAAGAACCCCCGAAAGGAAATTAGCCTAGTCGAGATCTTTGACCCCTACGCAGGCGTCGTTTTGGCAGGACTAGAAGACTTCGACTTCTGCAAGCGAGGCGAAGGCAAGATGATGGTCAGAGAGGGCGTGATACAACCTCAAGGAGAGCTTCCATGCCAACTCAGCGGCGCCTTGACAGCACAAGGACACGCAGTCGGGTCAACGTCGATCGCCCAGGTCGTCGACACCTATTGGCAGCTGAGCAACCAAATAGCCAAGAAATGGGGCGCACCGGCCAGACAGCTGAGCAAACCGAAGAAGGGTTTCATACACGGGCACGGCGGCACGGGATGCCAAGCCGGCGCTGTCGTGCTGGAGGCGTGATGAAATGAAGCAACCAGGACCTGAAAAAACTCTGAAGGAAGTAGCGATCGACGAAAAATCGTGGAACGAATGGGAACGCAAAGGCGGCTGGAGACCTGAGGGATGGAAAATAGTTGAAATGAACGATGGACCAACCCTGAACGAGATGAAACCTGAAAAATTCCTCATCGTGCACAGGCCTCACGGTAGCATGTTCCATCACAGCTACGGCAAAGTCTCAAAATTCTTCATGGGACTCTTCGAAGGAAAACTCTACGGCACAAAATGCCCAAAGTGCGGACTCGTATACTGCCCTCCGAGGGCACACTGTTTCAACCCAAAATGCAGACTGGAAGAAACCGAATGGGTTGAGCTGGCGAAGAAGGGAGAGGTTCACTCATACACAATCATGGTCATTGCCTGGCCCTCAATGGCCCATCTGCAACCGCTAGTCGGCGCCATGATCAGAATCGACGGAACCAACACGTGCCTCCCCATGACGATGAGAGAGATAGACCCGGAAAAAGTCAACATAGGCCTAAGAGTCAACATACACATCGAAAAGCAGCCGAAGGGGGACCTGCTAGACGTTTACGCAACCCCCGCACAGGAACCAGTAGCACCGAAGCGAACGCCCGAAGAACTGAAACGCTTCAGAGAAGATATGGAAAAAACCCGAGCCTGGGTCAAGAAGACCTACGGCACAAAATGACTCCTAACTAACAGCCCACAACAACATCTCTTTTTCAAAATTGCTCATCAACAGCTTGCACATGAGAAACCCCCAGAATGAACCGAAGAAACTTAAATAGTCGTTAGATAGGCTTGTAGGCAAACTTTTAAGTATAAGAAACGCTTATTCTTTATTTACCATACGGAAGATGTGAGTGAAGCATGGTAAAAAACGATTCTGTAAACTGGGAAGACCCAATTTTGAAACGTTGGCTAGGCACGATGACAAAGCCTAGCACGCGCTACGGTTACCGCACAAGCTTCCGAGCCTACACGCTCTACACTGGCATGACTCCTTCAAGTATGATAGACGAAGCAATCGAAGATAGCAAGAGAGATCCGCGCATGAAGCAAGATGTGCTTATGACACGGATCTTAGGCTTCTACACTTGGCTCAAGAAAGAGTATCCAAGGAAGAGCAAGGGAACCGGCGAACACAAGATAATAGGCAAAGGCGCAAGCGACAAGATGGCTCACCTGTTCGTTTCAGCCGTAAGAAGCTTCTATTCAACCTATGACCTCACAGTCAACATGAAAGGAAGAAAGAGGCTTCCTAAGCCAAAAGTAGAAAACAAGAGGATGATAATAGGAGCCGAACAAGTCAAAGTTTTAGTGGACCATGCGAGAACGCCACGCGATAGAGCTATGATTCTTGTCAACTTCCAGGCCGGCCTAGACGCTAGCACACTTTGCAGCTTAAGATTCAAAGATGTGGCTGAAGGCCTAGCAAAGAATGAGCATCCTTTGAAGCTTGACTTAACAAGGCCTAAGACTAGCGTGTCATTCTACACGTTCATAGGCAAAGACGCAATCGAAGCCATACGTGCATATCTCGCAGACCTGAAACAAAGAGGCATAACCCTGACGTACAATGACCCATTGTTTCTTCAAGAGCGCGGAAGAGAAGGCATCGAGACGGCAAACGTGCAGGACATGCTCAGAGAAGTCGCATTGAAAGCTGGCTTCATAGACAAACAGAACAATGGCAACGCGTTTAATCCATTAGGACCGCATGCCCTGAGAGAAAGCTTCGGTTCAATAATGACTAACAGTGGCGTTCCAGACACGATAGTTGATTTTTGGCATGGCCACGAAATAGGCGAGATGGCAGAAGCTTACAGGAGCGTGCAGTTTGAAAGCCTCAAGAAAATGTACTTGGACCGCGAGAAACTCATTTCAATCAGCGCGCAAAAAGTAGATGTGGAAGAGCTTAAGGAAAAGTTGAAAGTGGAATTGGAAGGACAGAACCGCCAGCTCCAAGTGTTAGTCAATAGCCTGGTGACTGAGAACATGGATTTGAAGAGGCGCGTAGGTTTGACAGAAGACAAGCTTCAGAGCATCGAGAAACTTATAGCCGAATTGAAGAAAGAGATTACTTAGAACCATTCCTTTTCTTCCATGGAGTTCTATGTAGCCACAATTGTTGAAGGTTCTTGCTAAACTAGAAAAATGGGGGTATTAGATGCCTTCGCCGAAGTGTCTGGATGCTATAAGTAGGTCTCGTCCGTCGACTTTGTTGTCGTTGGTTATGTCGGCGTCAGGGTTCCATCCTAACGTTGCAGGTGAGTCTGGATAATCATAGCCTGGACCGTACGACACAAAAGCCCTGGACAATATTATCAAGTCTCTGCCGTCGACTTTGTTGTCCATGCTTACATCGCCTACCCTGGTTACCATGACCCAGCCTCCAGTGAAATTGTTATCATACACGTTTGTTTCGCCAGGCACTGGCTCTGCATAAGCCTTTAGAGTGTAGTTGCCGATTGGGAAGCTGCTATCTGTCGCTGTCCAGACCAACTTTATGGTTGTGGTGGAATCGCTTCCCAAGTTATGCACGGTCTCTGAGGTGATTTTGGTCGTGTTGGCGTACGCGGTGACGTTGAAACCTTCAGGGTATTCACCTCTGTTCGCACCGTATACAGTAATGTTGCCGCTGTAGCCTTGGCAGATCACGGTCTTTGCTGACACCAGGCTGATGACTTTCACGTCGTGACCCGACGGTGTAGTCCAACGGTTAACGAGCGGATAATGGTCTTTTACGCCCGACGTAATGTAAGGTTGGTCTGCAATACCGTCGCTTCCGGTTTCGTTTTGGTATTGGCCGCATTTAGTGTCAACACAAGGGATGCCACTCCAGTAGTTTCCGCCAGAGGGATAACCACTGTCCCAAACTTCCACCCCTCCAAAAGAATATGCTGGATTACTATTGTCATAGAAATTGTTATGGTAGATGATGGTGCCTCCGCCTACAGGTTCTTCTACGATCGCCCAAGAGTTCAAAGTTATGTTATTGCCCATTAACGTATTGGAAATACCCCGCAGGTTTAAACCGTAACCGTTAATGTTGCTAGTTATGTTGTTACACGACACCATATTGTTACGACCTCCCAAATTGAAGCCAGTGGTGCGCATCGTGTTGCTTCCAGTTATTCTGTTACTCGACACGGTATTATTAGAACCATCCAGCCATATGCCACATGGTGAGTTTCCGGATACGTCGTTACCGGACACAGTATTATTGCTGGAGCCGCCAGCGAGGTAGAGGTTAATGTTGGTGTTCATGGTTATCGTGTTATCCAAAATCGAATCGTAAGAAGAATTGAGATAGATGCCGATCCTGCTTCCCGATGCATTGTTGTCCGATACCTTAGTGTATCCTGACGAATTCAGAAAGATTCCATAGGTGGGGCTTTCCGGGCCAGGGTTAGAGTTTCCAATTGCGTCATTTCCAGTAATTGTACTGTTGGGAGAATTGTCGACCCAAATGCCAGCCCAATAGTTCAAGGACGCGTTATTGCTCGACACTGTATTGTGCGAAGAAGAAAAAAGATACAGGCCATACTCGGAGTTTCCACACATGCTGTTGCCCGAGATCGTGTTGTTGGAGGAAGAGCCTGCTAAATAGATACCATCATAGGAGTTTCCACACATGCTGTTGCCCGAGACCGTGTTGTTGGAGGAATCATGGAGATAGGCACCTTCTAAATAGTTTCCGGATGCGTTGTTGCCCAGCAGAGCACTGTTCGAAGAGGAATCAAGAAAGATGCCGGTGCCGAAGCCTGTGATTTGCGTATTCTCGACTGTTACGTTTTCCACATTGGATAGAGTTATTCCATGGTAGCTTCCTGCTCCTTGAAGAGTGTACCCGGTTCCGTCCACTATTATGTTGCTCCTATGTACTTCGATAGGATCACTGATGTTTGCAGTGAAAGTGTAAGTAACGTTGTCGACGGTGTAGATGCTGGTCGTTCCGGTAACACTTCCGTCAGCATTGATGTAAATGGTTTCGCTTGCTTGAACCAGTTGAACGTTATGCGCCAAGGCTAACGCGCATGCTACGAGCAAAGATAACATGACAATAGAAGCTGATTTCCTAAGCAATTCAACTCCCTTCCCTAGACTCTAATTCAACTTGTTCCGATAAAAAGTTTGTGAAACAATCTTCTACGATGAGCCTCATCCGCAGTTTCTATTCACATCGTACATTCTGCGCGTCCTTTCCAGAGACATAATGGAAAAAAAAAGAAATATTCTTCTTAGAACAGCCTTCTTCCAGTGTGCTAAGAATGACTTTGGTTGATGCTTTCGTATACAGACAGCTTTCAACATCATGACTAGGCATAAAGTGAAGCAAATACCCCTGCCCTAGCAGTGCAAAAAGGTGACTTCTGAACATAGACAAAAGAAGAGGGTGATTTTGAGGAGTAAACTCTTATTTGCGGAAATAGAGAACCATTAATGAGGCAAGTCAAAATGAAACCTACAGAGAAGTTTGTTATATCCGTATGCGCGGCGGTGTTTTCTTCAATCTTAGTGATTACAACTTCTTTAAACACCACCGTCAACTGAGGGGATTCTGCAGATCCATCACTCATAAATGGTCTGTTAACGGCAACCGCGATAATTTTTGGCTTCATTTCGCTGGAAGCGAGAGACATCAAACCGTTTTGGACAAGACTTTTCTTCATTTCAATCCTTATAGCATTCCTGATGATAACAGGTGAGAAATATTTCAGTGATATGATGTTCGTAGGACACCCCACGAAGTGGGCGGCTTTAATAGCTTTTGATAATTTCATGTTCTGCGCTCTGTGTTCAGTAAACACTGTAATGGCTAGGCATTTTATGAGGAACGAAAAAGAGGCAGAACCTTGAGTAATTGGTTAAGAGCACGGACTCGAAGGTTTCGAAGTAGAAGGCATGAGAAAGAATAGGTTTAGACTTGCTTTTTCAGCCAAACTTCAGTTGTTTTCGCCATGTCTTTCACTGCCTCTTCTGTTTTCCAATGAAGCGAGTTTCAAGCTTAGTGGCTGAATATTCTGCAAGGCACATGGCAAGGGTCCAAGCGAGCATGACTGCCTCGACAACGATGAAGCTAAGGTCAACTTGCAACCAGAATCACCTTCAAAGAAAAGGGGAGGTTTTGATTTGCATAGCTTGTGCGCTCCTACGTGTGGCCCATGTCGACGCGCAAATTGAGCGGATACGAGCCCGGTAACGTGCCTAATTCAGCCTGGAAATCAAACGTTAAGACTAAGCAGTGTCCGATAGTGCCAGTGTCGCCACTGTTGAATGGGGGTATAGTTAGGACCGTGTACATCATCTGAGTTTTGTCAACGACGTAGCTTGTGTTTGTGGGTATGTTGATTAGCACTGGGCTTGTAGCGTTAGGCAGAAAGCGGTTGTATGTTCCAGAGGAATAAATGTTCTCTCGGTATGCCAAATAGTACGTGCCATTCATCGTGACGGTTAAGCCTGGAGCCGGTGAGGTCCATGTCCAATTCAACCATAAGAAATAGAAGTTTTCAGCATAGATCGTTAGGGCAACCGTGTTATCTGAGCTCAAGTCTAAAGCGACTTGTTTCTGATCGTAGCCTTCGAAAGTTGCGTTAAGCAGGTCCGCGGTTATTCCGTGGATCGTGATCGTGTGCGTGAGTGTTTTGCTCCAGAATATCTGACTCGACGCATAGACGGCAGAGACAGTGATAGCAAGGCAGAGGACTAATGCAAGGATTTTCTTTCTTCCAATGTTCATTTTTCTACACCTTTCTTAATCGCCTTTGCGAGTCCAGAACCGGCTTGACTCCCGGAGGGGAAATATTATCAAGCGGCTCTAGACTAGCGTATGCAGTTGTCATACGATAGTGCTTAAAAGCGTTTATGTCATACACTCATATATGATTCACGCATAAAGGTTCTTAAATCCGTGGATAACCATTATTGGCATGTGCCAGAGTATGACGGTTAACATGCCCAAGAAACGAGTTACGATCTCGATAAGTCCCGAGCTCCTGAAGTGGCTAGACGACCAAGTGAATAAGAGGATCTACAAGGACCGGAGCCACGCGATTGAAAAGTTAGTTTATGACCGCATGGAAGAAGTGAAAGGTTAGGTATAGTCGTATTCAAGGCCATACTGTTTCTGAAGGTTCGCTTTCGTCTTTCCCAAACGACTCATAAACTCATCATCATTAAGGTCTTGTCGACAAAGCCATATTTTTTGCCAACCAACCGCGATCCTGTACTTTCTAATTCGGCTTTCCCTGTCTTTCCTTTCTGCCTTCCGATCTAAGAAACTTGACAACCAACCTGTCACTCTAGTCAAGAGTCCAGGTTTAGGGAATTGCTGAATGATAGTTGTATGTTCTTCTTTAGCGACGGGAGGACCGAACTCAGGCAAACCGTAAGATGTGGTCCTGTCCTGATACACGTGTTTTTTGGACTTAGATTCTTTTAAAATGATAGTCCATGCTTGTCTTTGACCTACGTTCCGGTCTTTTGCGACTAGCTTGATCCAAGTTTCGCGGTCTATCCATTTCCCATATTTCCGCAACGTTTCATCTGGTGAAATTTTGACCATACTTTACCATTTCACAATAGTCATACAAGTGTGGCAGTCGTACTTATGGCTTATGCAAAAAAGAATAATCTTCAGACTTCCAGACGCGATGTATGAAAAGGTCAACGTGGCAATCAAGGAAGGCAAGGCCAAAACACCGAGCGAATTAATCCGGGCAGCTCTCAGCACATACCTAGCCACTAGCAACGCTTAGGAGCTGGCAACCATGGCCGAGGCAGAAGCCAAACTCAAGAAAATCCGACAGATTCTCAACGAAATAGCGTTAGAACTCGCAGAGGCCAGGGCAATTTTGAGAGACGAACATCATGCCTGAAGACGCAAATACCGCGTTAGCATGCGTTCACAGCCACTCAGTTCTTTTCATGTCCCTAGGAAGAATCTGCGATTTAGATCAAGGAAGCTGCTTTCACTGGCATGAACCTGAAATAGTCAAGACTTGCCCCGCTCTTCACATGCGAAGCTTGTCGCCAAGATTCAGAAAAGAAGTGTTAGACCCAGATGATACGTTTGACAAAAGACTAAGAATGTTCATCAAAACCAAGGAGCGCGGGTTTCTATCTCACCAGGAAAGAGCCATCTTGGAGGCCACACCAACCGAAGAGCCGGACAAATCGACCATTGTAGAGGAAGTGGACCGAGACGACTAAAGACCTATTTTTCTACTGTACAGTAGGTCGTTTCTACTGTACAGTAGGTGGATTTGACGACGACGACGACACCTATGTAGACGACGACGACACCTATGTAGACGACGACGACACCTACTGTATCTATCTACTTACAGTAGAAAGTTTTCAGGTAGGTATTCCTGTCCTCAGAAGGCGAGTGTTACATTGAAAGGTGAATTTCAAGAACACCGAGTAATGATTTGCCTAGACACTGACCTCTATCTTGCTTTCATGAAGCTTTCGGGAGACAAGGGACTGGGTAGGGCATTCGCGGGATTATTGCCGTGGGTGGAAGGAATGTATCAGATGGGATACATCAACAAAGAAGTCTATGAGTTTCACGTTAAACGATACAGTGAACCACTATCCACAAAGAAACCGTGGACATCGCCAGAAGATACAAAGAAACAGGTTCTCAATGATAAGGCTAAGAAAACGATTGAGGACATGATAGAGCAATTTGCCCATTTCAAGGAGAAGGATAATCAGGCATGGATGGCTAGTGCGCGGTCCTATGCTGAAAGGTTCGGCGACTTGCAATGTTCCAAGACGCTTCTGGGCATGATTAAGACCCTTCCTGATCCGCCGGCGAAAGAGCCTGAAAAGAAAGAGGGTGAGTGAATGAAAAATCCCTTCAGCCGCAAGAAGAAAGAACTCGTTGAGCCTAAGATTCCAGTAGATCGCAACAAACTGTTAGACGAGTATTATATTTTGTTGGTGAGTCATCAGCAGTGTTGGAACGATATGTTTAGGGAACAGCAGCAGCTTGAGCCCGGCAGAGACAGGAGCTATGTCAGGTAGGATAGCATGATGGGAGTCTCGGGCATGAAACACCTCAGAAGGTTTCGGGCCTTTTTGGTCCATGTCCAGGCTCCCTCATGCCCTAACCAAAAATGGAGAACATGAACAGTGAAGAAAGAATACATGCTCAGAAAGGCTCACTTGACAAGAATGCAAAAGCGGAATCAGGATGTGTGTAGTTTGAAATCGTGTTCTAAAGCTTTCATTGCAGGCGACCAAATCATAAGAGTTGGAAAACGATTCTATCATGCAGAATGCAGCGAGCGCATTTACGTCGACTGTGAAAAGGTGGTAACTGAGTGAGTGGTGAAGAAATAGGAAGATTCACGCCTTTCGGCTTAACAAGCATCGATCAAGCTAACGCCTTAGTCATTCGCAGCATAGCCGAAAAAGACTGGCAAGGCATGACCGACAATTTGCGAGTTTTAGCATATACCCCCGGAGACCAGGAGCTCATAGACCTTGCCGAAAACCACATGAAAGAAACAGAAAATCAAATGCGCATAATGCGTGTGCAGACTCAACAAGGTTTAACCTTCGCTGAAAGATTGAGAACAGACCCTCAAGTCAATCTTCTCAAAGAACGCAACCTAGACTTGTATAAGCAGTTGCGAATGCTCATGTTCAAGAAGGGCTATCTCGCATGGAGCCGGCTTGTAGGCAGTAAAGACTTTGACAAGTTTGGAGAGGGCGAAAAAGAAGGCGAAGACACTGAGGCTTAAGTGGATTCGCGGAAACGACAACGTCAACTTTTCAAAGCCAAACGTGTACTTTTGCCTGGGCATACGCGGATCAGGCAAAAGCAGTTTGCTTGAACACATAGGAGAAGCCTACTTGAATGAAGGAAACAGCATCTTTGACCTGTTCGGTTCAAGAGACGGCGAAGCCTTAGCCTGGCTCCGTTCACCACACGCCAAAGACAAAAAGATCCTACTGTTGAAAGGCGAAAACGTAGATGTCAAAAGCAGTTTTCCCGTTAAGGTTGCCGACAAAGTGACTCTTCAAGACTTTGAAAACAATGACATAGTCATCAGCACAAGCCCATTCTATTTGAATGCGGATCAAGAGTTCACGTATGCAGCGTCACTTACGGACCTTCTCTACAAACGAATGTATCATAAACGACTCATCTACCTGATCGCAAGAGAAGCTGCAAACTTCTATTACTCACGATTGAAGGTTTCAGACAATCAAATCTACGCAAAAAGCCAAATGGTCTACTTGATCCGCGAAGCAAGACACATGGGCCTGGCCCTAGGCTTAGACTCAATCCGATACTATGCCATAGACATAGACATTAGAAGCCTAGCCGACTATCTACTCTTGAAAAGTCAAGGCGTCCAAGGTCTAACGAGAGATCTCAAATGGCTCTACAGTTACATTCACGCTGGCCTAATCAGGAACATGAGTCCTGAACGCTTCATACTAGTCTCACACAGTGGCGCGGTAGGCTACGGCGTCTTCGACTTTCCACCATGGCACAAAATGGAGAGAGAGAACATTCTCAACAGTGTAGGCGTCAAAGTCGAGTATGGCGAAGTGCTTGAGCAAGGCATGAACAAAGGCTTATGAAACACGGTAGGCGACAAAGAACATGCTGAGATAGTCTCGCTTTACTGTGAAGGCTTAGGCATGCAGAACATAGCGAAGCAAAAGAACCGAAGCACAAGGACCATTCAGGTTCATGTAGTAAATCATAACGTGGCCGTCAACAGAGCCGGCTTCTGCGCTGCATGCAAACGAGCCGGAAGCAAATGCTTCAACCAGCTAGCCATAAGAAAGAAAGTTGAAAAGAGCATGACCCTACCATCTGAAAGCATTGTCAAGACAGCTTAAGATTCTGTTCTAATGTTGAAAAATCGCAAGGCTTTTACGTTTATTATTACTTACTCAAGCCAAACACCAACAAAAAGCAGAAAAGAACCAGGGAAAAGAAAGAATGAAATCTTTAACACGTTTCAACATTCAAACATGGCTTACTAGCCTAGATAATAGTCGTTCAAGAAGAATCTTCATTCTCGCCTTGACCGCCAGAGGCGGTTTTCATCTTGAAGGGTAAACCTCTAGTTTCAATAATATCCGCAGGCTTGTCAAAATTCGGCAAACTGGAAGGCTTGTATGCAAGAGAGATCTTTGCGGAAGCGGCAAAAGAAGCCTTCGACCGCTGCCCAAACCTAAATCCGAAGAAGGACATCAAGGCATTGTTTGTAGGGCACATGGGCGAGTCCTACGAACATCAAGGACACACTGGGGCAACCATGGCTGACTGGTCAGGGCTTTCACACGTGTCTGCCACTCGAACAGAGGCGGCTTGTGCGTCTTCAGGCGTGGCACTCAGAACAGCGATTCAAGCTGTACTTTCAGGCCTTTCAGACATCGTAATGGTCGGCGGCGTCGAAAAGATGACGCATAGGACGACGTCCGAAGTAACTGAATACTTGGCTATGGCATCTGATTTTCCATTTGAACAGTGGCAGGGTATAACTTTTCCAGGCTTGTATGCGCTGATGGCCACGGCGCACATGCATGAGTACGGGACGACTGAAAAGGACTTAGCCCTTGTCGCCGTGAAGAACCACTATCACGGAAGCATGAACCCCAAGGCTCACATGCAGAAGGAAATCACACTTGAAACCGCCATGTCCTCGCGAGTCGTAGCCTGGCCCCTCAAACTATACGATTGCTCGTTGATAACTGACGGGGCCAGCTGCCTGATCCTGACAAAACCCGAACTTGCAAAGAAATACACTGACATGCCCGTGCAAATCGTAGGAAGCGGCCAAGCAAGCGACACGATCGGTCTTTACGAGAGAGACAGCTTTACCTCTCTTGCAGCAGCCAGAATCGCGGCCAAACAAGCTTATGAAATGGCAGCGGTGAAACCTGAAAACATAGACGTTGCTGAAGCCCACGACTGCTTCACGATCGCCGAGATAATCGCTTATGAAGACCTAGGCTTCTGTAAGCCCGGAGAGGGCCCGCGCCTCATCGAGAATGGAGAAACCAGGCTAGGCGGAAGAATCCCCGTGAACACGAGCGGCGGACTGAAGTCGAAGGGACACCCAGTAGGCGCAACCGGAACAGCCCAAGCTTACGAGATTTACTTACAACTGACGGGACGAGCAGACAGAAGACAGGTTGCAAATGCAGAGATCGGACTAACTCACAACGTAGGTGGCTCAGGCGCAACCGCGGCAGTACACATTTACAGGAGGGCCTAAAATGACTGCACAGGATCCTTTCACGATAGAACAGCTCTTCAGATTCATGAACGAAGGAAAACTGATGGCCGGAAGATGCAAAAAATGCGGAAAAATCCACTTTCCACCTAGGCAACTGTGTGACGAGTGCCTCTCAAACGAATTCGAATGGACACAGATTCCGACTGAGGGAAAACTGCTTACTTACACCATCATTCACATTGCGCCTACGCAATTCCAAACAATGGCACCCTACGCAATTGGCATAATTGGACTCGACAACGGACTAAGAATTCCCGGCATGATCAAAAAAGCACCCTTTGCCGAGATAAAGATAACGATGCCACTGTTCATACATTTGGAGCCCTGCAGCGGGACGGGACAATGGCCACAATGGCCAAAATATCATTTCGAACCCTCGTGATTTTTCCCCATACCTTGACATTTCCTATTTCCTCTGAATATCCTGAAGAGCATGATATTCTCGGTTGTCGTACAAACATACTCAAATCAGCCTGAAGCAAAATTCCCTGTGTAGATTTGTGGTCAATGTAGAGTCAATTCTTCCAAGTTGATATTTCTCACTGTTCACAGTAAGACTCGATCAGAAAATCTTGTGTGAACGGAACCGGGCTGATTTTCGGCTAGCGCCCGCGTCTTTTACTGTAGGTATTGTGAGTACATTATGTAGCCGATTGCTGTTAAGGCTGCGCTTGTAGCGAAGGCTAGGCCCCAGATTATTTTGCTCCAGTTGAATATTTTGTGTCCGTCGAATATTCCGAATGGTACGAGGTTAAATGCGGCTATGTAGCCATTGAAGAAGCCGCCGAAGAGGAAGATTTGGGAATACGGGCCTGATGCGAACGCTGTGCCGAGGAATAGTATTGACAAGCCGATGTTGATGATGGGTCCAGCTATGGATATTTCTCCTATTTCTTTATTTTCGGCGGGTCCGGCGATCATAACGGCGCCTGGAGAAATGAATTTGATTGGCAGAAACGCAAAGAATAGAGTCATAACGGAGCCCCAGAGTGTCAATCTGAATTCTGACCAGAGACCTTTTCTCTGGGCGGTTATTTTATGTGCCATTTCATGAATGAAAAAAGATACGGTTAGGATGACGGTGAAAGCCGCGACGGAGATGGTCAAACTAGGCTCAGATGAAATGGTGCCGTAGAGAACGGACAACATTCCGACGGCAATGACGAGCAACGCGGCTATGGTCAAATGCTTGACTTCTTTCGGGCTGAAATAAACTCGTCCTTTACGTTGCCGAGTTGATCCAAGAGTAACTCTGTACTCATACGTGGCCGGTCTCGAAACAACATTGGCTTCCTCCTGTTTCGGTGCGCGGGCAAGATGCATCTTTGAACAATTGTGGTTTTCTGGCAAACGATGAGCCGGGCAGAATTGACCGTTGCAGTATGGACACTGGAACGGCAGGAATGTTTCTTGGCCACATACTTCACATTTCATGCGGGAGAAGCGCCCTTTTCCTTGCTTAAGACGAGTAATCGTTTATATGTTTCCCTCGAGACCACAGTGAGAGAGCGCGCTTTTGAACCCTTAACGTTCGCGCGTGGAAACGTGACATCCACTTGTTTTCCAGCAATGGTCGACAGGGCACGCAGAAATGATGAAGTTTCCACTGAGCGAAGAGGAAAAACAGACTTCCCAGAAGCATTCACCATAAGGAAAAAACCTTCAATTCGTTCAGGCCTTGAACCAAACTCAACCTAAACCCCATAAAAGCTACCATGCAAAATCTATCTCAAATGTGAGAAAAACCGACCTAGGAGGGGGGTATCAAATGTTCACGTGTTTTCAACCCAACATTTGGGTACGTTCAGTAATGCTATCAGCAAACACGACACTTCGTGCCGAAACCCGAAAACCGACCTAGGGGGGAGGTGCGTTTTAAGCGTGTTTTCAACCCTAAAACGCAGTTCAAGCCGCTTCGACGATCAACCTATGAGAGGCTTCATGCTGGAAACAAAGAAAACTGACTGGGGGGGTAGGCGTATTTTCGCTTGTCTTCAATCGAAAACTGTAGTCAGCCAGCTCAGGTCCAAGCACATGAATGAAAGCCCATAACAAGCTACGAAAACCGACGGCGAAAACTGCCTTCTACCACTCTTTTCATCACTCAGAACAGCGGTCAACACATTATTCTGTCCATCAGATTCATAGAAGCCCCCTCAAACCCAGCAGTTCGAGCGTAAAGTTTAAAGGTTTAATGTCTCGTTTACCATTCGACTATTCTTCGAGCTGAGGTTTATCGTTTGAGTCGCAAACTAGAGAGTCTGGAAGAGCGTAAGGCCGAAGTTCTAATCAAGCTGAGAGGTTACAAGCTTATCAAGAAACGGAAGCATGACGACGCCATCGGCTACATCGTCGACATGCCCAAGGAAAAAGAGAAGGCATTAATCTGGTGCGTCCCCGGCGAGACCACCGTGGGCATAGCATCCATCAACCGGCTGCAGAAAGCCATGAAAGACGTGGAAATAGACCGCGGAATAATCGTCACAGACGGAAGATACACACACGCCGTGAAGCAAGGCGCCAAGAAAAGAAAGATCGAACTCTTGCCCAAGACCTTTCCAGCATTCGACCTTTTCGAGCACGCGCTCGTCCCTCTACATCAGATCCTAAGCGAAGAAGAGAAGCAGGAATTACTCTCTAAATACAGAGTCCAACCATACCAGCTACCCCAAATCGGATCATCCGACCCAGCCGCCAAAGCCATAGGCGCAAAACCCGGCGAAATCCTACGCATAAAACGAAGAAGCCCCACTGCAGGAGAACACGTAGCATACCGCTATGTCATCGAGTAGTGGAAACACATTTCGGTTTATCTGCGAGAGCTCTTCACGTTGAGTGACCGGAGCTTTCCAACTTGAACGAACCTTTGTCTTCGCTTGATGCCATGATGCTATTAGACTTGCCTTTTGTTCTCCAAAGCTAATTCGTAGAGGATAACTAAGGCTTCTCCTAAGGATATGGTGAGCCTTGCCGCCAACTCTTCAACTGCGATGCCTGACTTCTCTTGCAAGATGTTCTCCCTCGTGTAAGCCTTGTGGTTAGGATACATGGTCAACGTGTGCACTGTTTCGACGAGTACCAGCCACAGCTTTTCTCCAGTGTAATCCTCAAAGGTCATGATGCATCAATAGTATAACGCATAAGGTTGGATATTCAGTTTCCTTTCATTCCTTGTGTGTAAACGATGCGATCGACGCCTTGGTCCCGTTCAGCAAACTGCCCAACCATCAGGCATCGCACGCAAGGAAGCACAAGTGCACAAGTGCACAAGTGCGATCCATCATCGTTGAAGAAAAGTATGCCATAAACAGGTATAGGTTTAATCAGCGAGCATACTTGTTCCTAAATCAGAAAGCGAGTTGTTTGGCCTGTTTTTCTGTTTTACGATCATGTTTGGATCATGCTGTACACGGAGGGTAGGCTGTAGGCACACGCGTATAAGCTTCCGTCATAAACATCGTCAATGAACGATAAAGTCCGCTGCCAACGCGAGAATCGCGCGCGCTAAGACGAAATTCTATTCGCAATGCTTGAAGAAATAATCTAGGAACACACGCGCGCCGCATTCCTAAATGCGTAGAATAACGTTTTCAGCACATGCCCGGGCTATCTCTGCATAGCCTGTGATAACCTCTCTCGTGTAGGGTTTGAGCATTCTGAAGCCTTCACTAAGAGTGTCTCCTGGCACGAACTGTTGCAGCGCGAAATTCTTCACTCCCTTGAGGACCTCGCATATTCTGTGTATGTCAGCCGTTTGCACCAAGCCTGGAACGACAGTTGTTCTGAACTCGTACTCCACTCTTCCGGTTTTCAGTATTTCAATCGCCCGCAGGAGTTCAGCAACGTCTTCTGCTCCCAAGTCCCCGTATCTTTCAGGGGAAGTCTTCACGTCCAAGGCGACATAGTCCAGGTACGGCAGACATTCCTCCAATGTCTTCGAATCCAGCCCGTTCGTGTCCAGCTTGAGGGCAAAGCCTCTATCCTTGAGTTTTTTGAGGAATTTCGGTATTTCTTTGTGGATCGTCGGTTCTCCACCTGTGATGACGACCGCATCCACATACTTCTTTCGATCCTCGAGAATTTTCGTGGCTGTTTCTTCGTTTAGGAATGGTGGTCGGGGATCAACGACTATTCTCCAGTTGTGGCAAAAAGGGCAGCGCATGTTGCAGCCGGGAGTAAACAGGACCGAAGCCACTCTGTTCGGAAAGTCTGAGAGACTTGTTTTCTGCAGGCCACTGAATTTCATGAGGTTTAATCACTCAAGCAAGGATGGGTGCAGCTTGCAAGACCGCAGATTTGTCGAATGTTCGGCGGATGGCAAATTCCGCCTGCTTTCCGTCATTCCATTGGTCAACTGGGCGAAGATAGCCTACGACTCGAGAATAGACTTCGCATTTGGCTCCGCACGTTGGGCATTCTTTGTGTTCGCCGCTCACGTATCCATGGTTTGGGCATATGCTGAATGTAGGCGTCAACGTGAAGTAGGGCAAATGTGTACTCCAAGACACTTTTCGGATAAGCTCAGCTGCAGCTTTCCACGAGTGAAGTTTTTCGCCGAGAAATATGTGAAACACTGTGCCGCCCGTGTAGAGAGTCTGCAGTCTGTCTTGATGCTCCAGCGCCTCGAAAAGGTCGCCTTCAAAATCAACCGGCAGCTGCGAACTGTTCGTGTAGAAGGGCTCAGCACCGGTTTTCACGTTCTCCTCGTTGGCCACGATGATGTCTCGGTAATTCCTCTTGTCTATTCTCGCAAGCCTATAGCTCGTTCCCTCAGCAGGCGTCGCTTCGAGATTATACATGTGATCAGTCTCTTTCTGAAATTCCACAAGCTTTTTGCGCATGAAGGTGAGAACCTCTACTGCAAAATCGGTCCCGTCGAGCGAAGCGATGCTGACTCCTAAGAGGTTCAAAATAGCCTCGTTCAGGCCTACGATGCCGACAGTTGAAAAGTGATTGCGCCAATACTTTCCGTGCTGTTCATTGACGCCTCCTAAGTAGCGCTTCGAATATGGGTAGAGGCCAAGCTCAGTGAAGCCCTCCAGGACCTTGCGCTTTATCTCCAAACTGTCTCTTGCAATCTCCATCATATGGCCTAGCCGCTCAAAGAACTCATCCTCATCCTTTGACAAATAGCCGATCCGTGGAAGATTAAGCGTGACAACCCCTATCGAACCCGTAAGCGGGTTGGCTCCGAAGAAACCTCCGCCGCGCTTTGCAAGTTCTCGATTATCAATCCTCAGGCGGCAACACATGCTTCTGACATCCTCGGGTCTCATGTCGCTGTTGATAAAGTTGGAGAAGTATGGAACCCCATACTTCGCGGTGACCTCAAAGATCTTCTCGGCCACTGGTGAGTCCCAGTCGAAATCCTTCGTAACGCAGTAAGTCGGTATCGGAAATGTGAAGACCCTGTTTTTCGAATCCCCTTGACTCATGACGTCTGCGAAGGCCATGTTGAACATTTCCATCTCGGCCTGCATGTCACCGTATTTGGCGTTCATGACTTGACCGCCGATGATCACATCTTCATCTTTCATGAAATCTGGAACCGTTAGGTCCAAGGTAACGTTTGTGAAGGGCGTCTGGAACCCCACTCGCGTAGGCACGTTCATGTTGAAGAAGAACTCCTGGAGCGATTGTTGTACCTCTTTCTGAGACAAACCGTCATAATGAATGAACGGCGCCAAATACGTGTCAAACGTACTGAATGCCTGTGCCCCAGCAGCTTCGCCTTGCAGCGTGTAGAAAAAGTTGACGGCCTGCCCCAGCGCCGTGCGGAAATGTTTAGCAGGCTTGCTTTCGATCTTTCCGGACACTCCACCGAACCCGGCGACTAGTAAGTCTTTGAGATCCCAACCGACGCAATACGCACCTAGGACGCCCAAGTCATGAATGTGCATGTCTCCTGAGAAATGTGCATCGGCGATGTTCGGCGGGTAGATCCGTGTGATCCAATATTTGGCAACAACGGTTGAAGACAGATAATTGTTTAACCCCTGCAGGGAATAGCTCATGTTCGAGTTTTCTTTCACGCGCCAATCCTCGATGTCCAAATATTGATCTACAAGGTCTGCGGAGCTCAGAAGAGAAGCCAGTTCCCGCAGATCCTGATGTTGCTTTCTGTAGAGAATGTAAGCCTTAGCCGTACGCGCATGTCCGTTTTCGATCAGCGTTTTCTCAACCATATCTTGAATTTCTTCGACCGTTGGGACCCCGTCTTCCCCAAAACGTTTTCTCAGTTCTGAAATGACTTGGTCGCTTAGCTTTTTAGCATGTTCTCTGTCTTTTCCTCCGACTGCTTTGGCAGCTTTCCAAACAGCGTTCGTTATGCGTTCCTGATCGAACGGTTCTAATCTTCCTTCACGTTTTCTGACAAACTTCATGTTCTTACCTCTTTCAACAATTTTTGAAAATCTTCAGGTTCCTCAAATTGCTTATACACCGAGGCAAACCTGATGTATGCAACACGATCGAGCCTCTTCATGTACTTCATCACGAGGTCTCCGATCTGCTGGGAGCTGACCTCTTCCTTTCCCAGCGACATCAAATCCTGCCTGATGCGCTCTGCCAGTTCGTGGATTTGATCCATCGTCACAGGTCTTTTTTCGCAGGCCTTCTGCAAACCTCGGAGGATCTTGTTCTCGTCGAAACGTTCCAATCTCCCGTCCTTTTTGTTTACCATCAGCTCGATCGTTTCCACGTACTCGTAGCTCGTGAAGCGCCTACCGCACTCCGCGCACTCTTTTCGCCGCCTGACAGTGTTGTCCGGCGAATCGCGCGTTTCGAGAGTTTTGAGGGTTTGAGCCCCGCAGTAAGGGCACTTCATAGCATCATCCTTTTGCACCAAACAAGTCTGTAGTGTTTGAAGATCGAAGTAAACGCTGTATCTAGTGTTTTACTATTTAAATCATTCCTACAGCAATATGGAAATTACTGGTCAAACATTCTTGGAGTACATGCCGAAATACACACAATCGTCAAGAAATAATCATGGCAAAGCTCCTTCAGTTGAACAAAACAAGTCCAATTCTGGTCAATAAGAACTCGGTTTAAGATTTTCCTTGAACACTTCGAACACCAAATTTCGTCACAAGTGCCCGCAAACCGGAAAAGCGGGCGGGAGACAATTGGGAAACAGCAACGTAACGAATGTGAGGAGGACTGAAAGTTCTACAGTGGGGGCATCAAGATTATCAGTTTGATATTCTTGGTAGAAAACAGAAGATCTAGGGTTTTTTGTTCTTCAGATCATCCACGGTCAATTCTTTTACTCGTGTCTCTATGAATTCTGCAACCTTGTCTTGACTGTATTGTCTTTCATCTTCCTGTTTTTTGAGTTGATCTTCAATGGTTTCCAGAACTCTCTTGACGTCGAAGGGTTTCATCACGTATGCATCTGCTCTTCTGTTCACGGCATCTATCGCATTTTGTAGAGTTGGATATCCTGTGATGATTATCTTGCGCATTCTGGGGGTTGTTTCTTTTAGCTGCGTTAACAGTTCAGTGCCCTCCATGTCTGGTAGCCTTATGTCTATCAGAGCCATGTTGTAGAATTTTCTTTTGGTGGCTTCTATCCCCTTTTTGGCAGTTCCTACGGAATCAACCGTGTATCCTTCATCTTGGAGTATGGCTACTAGCACCTTTCTTATGTTTTCGTCGTCGTCAACGATGAGTATTCTCGCGTTTTTATCCAAGCCTTTCACCTCTATGTTTCCCCAGCTTTTTGACAGCGGCGGCGTGTTCATTTACATCATGAATGTTCTCTTTCGTTGGCATTCTTGAACCTCTTGACGATAAAGACTTCATTAAGGCTTGATAAATCGTTTGTGAAGCTGGAATCTGTATTTATGGCCTGCCGCTAGAACCATTAGAACCCCGAAAGGTTTGGGCGATTAGGTTTGCTTCTTCGTTTTGGAGTAACTCTGCTTGGCTGCAGTAACATAGTCAACGAAGGCAAGGTCTTTGGTTTCGTTCCATTCGAGTGGTTCTCCGATCTTCTCGTAGAGCTCCTTCATTATGAGGATTTCCAAGTATGTAGCTCCGCTTGCCCCGAAGATTTTTTCAAGGCCTGCTTTGAAGCTATCTAGTTGATTGGGGATTTCGCCTTTTGTTATTCTAAATTTCTCTTCAAGGTGGAAATAGATCGCTTGTCTGGCGGAGTCGCCTAGGCACAATAGCGCTCCGTCTACGGCTTCTGTGAGAAGCTTGTCGAATGGTGTTCCTTTTTTTGCCAATTCCTAAATTCCCCTGGAAAAATCACTGTGTGGTGTTGGGCTTTGGTGGATAAATCTCTTGTGGATATTTGACCTAGGCGGTTTGCACTTCAGCTTGCTCATGCGCTGCATGCGATAGGACAATGGAGAGTTTTTGGTATCGTGAATTCATATTTTGAATTCGCAAGATCTATTTGAGGTTTGATCCAAGTTCTTTGCTCGCTCGACGCGTGGGGCGGTGTTGTGTGAAGGTGGAAACGGCGGTCTTTGTCGTTCGTGCAGTCTGATTGATCTTGTCGTTCAGTTTCGCGTTTTTGTCCTTCCGAACGGTCGATGATGCTTTGAAAAGACAGTTTGCGGTTATGGCTGCGTTGCCGCCGGTCGTTGGAATTATGATACTGATTTTCTTGTGCCTCTATTGGAAGATGAAGTCCGCTTGATCAAGTATCGACTGATCGGATTTCAGCGAGGATGAATGCGTGTGAATAAACGTTAAATGGTTTCTTGCTAGAATGTGCTATCATGGCTGTGCTTGTTGACGATGTGGGAAGTTTTCCGTTGCCTTTGCGCGTCAATAGGAAGCAGTTTGATGAGGCGTATGTTCGGGCGAGACGTGCCATACGTGCAGGGGAGGGTGTGAGTTTGGATTCGTTCTTGTCGGAGAATTTCTACAGTGTCGTGGTTGAGTCTTTTAGGAGGAAGTGTGCTGCGGGTTTGGACGTTGTTAATTATCCGCAGCTTTATGATATGCATGGTCAGTTGACGGATGTGATTTCTGTTGCGATGGAAAGGGGAACGTATGTTGTTGATGAGGAGGATGCGATCATTCCTGAAGTTTTTGTGATCGGTGAAGAGGCATCGAGGCTCTATGAGGAGTTTGGGAAGAAGATTCTGCTTCGAGTCTGCGTTGCGGGTCCTCTGGAGCTGTACTTGAGGTTAGTCGGAACCGTTCCTTACGAGGATATTCTTCTTATGTTGGCTGAGACGGTTAAGCGGTTCGCGGAGAATTCTGTTTTGGATTCGAAGTATGTTAAGACTGAGGTCGTGTCGTTGGACGAGCCGAGTTTCGGCTTTCTTGACGTGTCTGCGAGTAGGGATGTTATTCTGGATGTTTTGGAGAGGGCTTTCAGCTTTGGCGGCGTGACGAAGCAGATTCACATTCATTCATCGCTGAAGGCACCGGAAGTTCTGGATGTGGAGGGGCTTAACGTGGTTTCGTTGGAGTTTGCGGCGTCTCCGAAGAATCTGGAAGGTTTATCAAAGAAGGCGTTGGATGAGGCGGACAAGTATGTCAGGGTCGGTGTCGCAAGGACGGATGTGGATTCGATCAGGGCGGAACTCTATGATAGAGGGATAACCAGACCGACTGTTGACCAGCTGGTCGATCCTGAGGAGACGATTCGTAAGAGGTTCGCTGCGGCGAGTCAGAAGTACGGTGAAAGGCTGCTCTTCGCTGGCCCCGACTGCGGCTTGGGAGGTTGGCCGTCCCAGGAGGCAGCTGAGCTGCTTCTGAAAAGAACCGTAAACGCTTTGAAACGGACCTAGAGCATCCCCAGAATCTGGCGGCCTGAGATTCAGTCTTGCGGGTAAGAAGCTTACAAGGCATGCTTTCCGCGTTGGTCCTTCTGATCTTCACGCTAGGTTCTTGCCTGCATCAGGTTTGGAAGGGTTGACCTGCGGTTTAGGGCTGAAAACACGCGAAAAACGCACCTCCCCCCTCCTAGGCCGTTTTTCAGGTTTCCAGCGGAGCGGCTGACCGATCCGATGAGGGTAATCAACTTTCGGGTCGAAGTCACACGGACAGAGAGAGACGGCCTACCCCTCCCTCCCCCCGGTCGGGTTTTGTGATCTTGGCCGAGGTGGCCGACCGATTCGATGAGGGCCTACCCAACTGTTGGGTTGAAAACACGCGAACTGTTGATACCCCCCCCTAGGTAGGTTTTTCTTTTCACTTGGTTTTCAACGGCGTGTTGTTTGTGGCGGTGAATGGTTGTTCTTGCAGTGGCTGGTTGAACCCTCGTATCAATCATGGTTGTTTTGACGCCTTCTTTAGCGTGCTGCCAAGGCCTGGGCGGCTGAAGAGATGTTGTTGTGTTGGAGGCTCCACGATGCGTGCTGGGATTTGCCCCGCTCATTGTGGCCTACATAAGACTTAACAGGTTATTAGGGAAAATCATAATAGGCCGCTTAGATCATTATACTTGAGGGAAAAGTGTGAGTAAAATCGATGAAAAAACGACTTGTGCGGGGAAAAATGTTGCCGTTTTTCCGACGGAAGATGTTTGTTTGATCTTCAAAGAAGTTGTTAAAAAAGGCCTTACAACCGTAACGAGGACGAAGAGTGGACCGGAGCCACCGCCGCGCCGGAAGATAAGACAGTACTATCGGATTGGGACAACGGCCGAGCATTTGCCTCCGATAGAGATCAGGATCATTTTGCCGTGCGCTCTGATGACAGGAGCCCGCCTGAAGCTATGGCGATGGTATCCTACAACGAAACAGTGGAAAGACATTACGAAACGTTTCAGCTTAAAGCATCACCTGATTATCGGAAGAACAGGCGATCGCCTCGAATCGATGTTCGGCGTCACCTGACGATCGCATAGTACGCTGAGCAAGACTCAACCCACCATTGAATCCTGCTGCCTCGTCCTTCTTCCTTGAGCTGCGCTTGTCTTGGTTGATCCTCGTTTGTTTGATGTCTTCGCTGATGCACGCGAAAGTTTTAGTTTCAAATATTCATCGACCAGGGCGGCGGCAGGGTCGTGTTGCTTTGGCCTCGGCCCGGTTGAACGAGCGTCCTGTACCTTGCATGTTTGAGGCAGCATCTTTCATGTTGTCCGCTTGGACATCACGATACTTTCTAAGGACGCAAATCTTATACATTTACCAAGCAGCATGAGATTTATGAAATATTCTGGAGGTAAGGTTGCGGGGACGCTGTTTTTCATCGCCGCTTCTCAGTTTGTCCTGGGCCTAGTGGTTGCGGAAGCATCGTATCCGAACTACAGCATTTCTGGCAATCATATAAGCGATCTTGGGGTTGGGCCTTCATCGATTATCTTCAACTCGTCCGTCTTCCTCTTGGGGCTATTGCTGATCGTTGGAGCTTACTTTTTTCAAAGGGCCTTCAATTCCAAGACCTTAACAGTGTTTCTCGTCTTGACGGGCATCGGAGCCATGGGGGTCGGCGGTTTTACTGAAAACAGTGGTACGATTCACTCGGTTGTATCGTTCATCGCTTTCCTGTTCGGTGGATTATCCGCCATATTCTCTTTCAAGTTGCTGAAGATTCCATTCTCTCTTTTAGCCGTGGTCCTAGGGTTGATGACGCTTGGAAGCTTGGTTCTCTATGGGAGCAAAATCTATCTGGGGCTGGGGTCAGGCGGAATGGAACGCATGGTCGTCTATCCAATTCTGATGTGGGGAGCCGGATTCGGCGGCCACCTCATCGCCTGTCCGCAGAAAGAGACAACTGGGCAGAAACAGCAGTAACACTCGACTTCAGACGCAGCAATAGTGAACTTGGACCTGCCTGAAAAGATGGTGTGGCTTTTTTCTGCCGTTAATGAATGAATGGGAGCCCGGCACTTTTATCGGGGGAGCCCCCGCGCGATTCGTCGTGTTTCTGGAGAATTTGCCTTGGTTCATACGTCTGCGGATGATAAAGTGGATGGGCAGTGCAAGCGGTTGTGCCCTCCAACAGTCTTTGCTCGTTCCATGTTGGTGGCTTTGCGGCTTTAGAGTTCGGCATCCACATAAGGTATATGCGAAAAACCCGGTTCTTGTATTTGGTCTTGTGCGTTGCATTGATCGAGCCTATGGGTTTGAAGCCTAGTTTTTCAATTTGTTCCTTCCTAAACCATGGGCTCCAATGGTTTTCCAGGGCTATGGTTGCGAAACCCGAAGCTTCTTTTTCACTTTCTATCATGTCCCTCAGAAGTTTCTTTCCGAAATCATGACCTTTTGCTCTTCTTAAGACCCAGATGCAGTTCATCACTATCAAATTTTCTCCGATTATCGGATAGTAGGACACTTCTGCGGGTGAGTACTCTATTTGGCCAACAACTTGTCCATCAGGAATCAAGAGTTTCTTGCGAAAGCCTTTCGCGATCGCATTTTTAGAGTATTCGATTCTTCTCTTGCACGCTTTAGACGGTGGACCCACTAGACAGGTGTTGAGGTATTTCTTGTATTCATCCATTTTGGTAATGTCGATGATCCTGGATTGAGAACCCAAAGGTTATCTCCATCGTACTCGGCTCATGTGACTAATAAGATTTAGCGCGGCTTTTGTGCTTGGTTATTTCTTCTCAGAATACGGCAATATCACTTTAGCGCGCTGGCTTGTCCCTAAATTGAAAAGCTTATTTTTGAGAAGAGGGGTCTCGTATCAAATGAGTTACGTCCAAGCCTAGGAGGTGAGCCCAAGCGGGACAAGATGAACACGAGACCCTTGAAACCCTCTTTAGAAACATCGACTTAAGCTTTGCCCAAACCGTTTTACGCGATTGCTTCCACACTTCTGGACCGGGCAGACCTCCCAGAAACCCATTAGGCCTTTTCAGAACCTTCATCGTCATGCGAATGAAAGCAGTACGAAGCCTAAGAGAAATGACAAGACTCCTCGACACAGACCAAAGGCTTAGAAAACTATGTTTGATCCTAGCGGATGAAGCAGCCTATCCAAGAAGCGTTCTCAGCAGGTTCAGCAGAAAGATCGGAGAAGACAACCTCAACAAGATAATCGATGAGAAGGTTGTCAAACTCTTGAAAAGCAACCAAGCCAAAGAAGTTGACGTCGTATTTGACGCTTCCTTCATCAAGGCGTGGAGCACACGAGACCCAAACTACAGCCAGAAAGGCTACTCAGACGCGGATGCCAGAGTCGGAAGAACGGGCAGAACGTTCGGTTTAGGCTACAAGCTCTACCTGTCGATAGACTCTGAGACGATGCTGCCTTTAACGAGCCTTTTTGCTTCTGCAAACCAGAACGAGAAGAAACACTCCCTCACGCTACTTGAGAAGACAAAGCAAGTTCTAAGCGAGTCTGGAGCCAAGCTCAGAAGCATAATAGCGGACACCCAATACAGCGACGAAAAAATCAGAATGGCTGCTGAAACGGTGATTCCTTACCCGGCAAACCAGAAGCGCAGCGTCAGAGGTCTCCTAAGAGTGGATAAGAAGTTCAGGACATACGGGTCCGAAGACCAGAAGACGGAGTACCACAAAAGACCACATATAGAAGCGGTTAACAGTTTTCTGAAAACTCAATACAGCATGGCCATAAACAAGGCCAGAGGCCTAGGAAACATTGCATGCTACGCGTTGTACAGCATACTGTGCCTTGTTCTGAACAGAGAAGCAGCACAGAACATTGGAAGAAGAGACAAAGCAGTCTCACCAACCTACTTCAACACATTAAAAAAAGGAAAAAAACAGCGCGCTAAGGCAGCGCGCCTTAGAAGTCTCTATTTCTCCAGAGTATCTTTCAATTTTTTCAAACCTATATCAAAGGTCGTCTCAAGCGCTTTGTGAACCCGCAATTTGTCGATTAGCTTGCCGAGAATCGAATAGGGCAATTCATAATCCATCGCCATGGTTACTTTAGTTCCGGCTTTTGTGGGACTGAGAGCAGTAGACCCAATACCTGTGAAGTTCCCACCAGTGGATCGCCATGCTGCCTTCTCATTCTCTATCACTTCTGTCGTCTCAGCATCCCATTCCGATTTTATGCCCGCCACTTCACTGGTTATGTGGACAGTTGCGCCTACTTTGTACTTGTCTTTAGAAGTGCATTCAACCTTCTTGAATGGATCATACCATTCCGGGAGTTTTTCCCATGCAACCATGGGCCAGACTTTTTCTGGCGTGGCCTTGATTTCGATTGACTTTTCTATTCTTGTCAAAATATCACCTTTTAGCGTTCTAATCTAAAGTTGTATATAAGATTTAGAAGCTTGAAGAAGCGCCTGCCCCAATCCATGCTCACAATTTCTTTTGCTGGCTTCAAACCCGAAATTGGCCCCAGCAAAATCCTTCGGCATGCCAAAAAAACCTCAGTAAAAACTGCACAGAAAAGCTCTTCAGAACGTAGCACACATACTCACCAAAATAGGCATTAGCCAATTTAGGGACAAACCAGCGCGCTTCATTTGGTGGTTTTCTCAAGTTCCTCGAGAAAATGCTCAAATTGTTTCATGCCAAGTCTCCAGAATTCAGGTTTTGTAACGTCGAGACCGAAGATTTTGCCGATTTGTACTGGCGAGAGGCTGCCGCCTGCTGAGAGTGCTTTCTTGAATTTCGGAACGAATTCTTTACCTTCTTCAAGGTATTTCCGGTAGAGGGCGTAGACGAACAGCTGTGCGTAGACGTATGGGTAGTTGTAGAATCTGGAGTTGGACATGTAGTAGTGGGGCTTCATCGTCCATTCTGCTTTCATTTCTTTGAACCATACAACGCAGTCCCTGTACACTTTGTTCCTTGCAATGGTCCAGTGTTTGCATATATTCTCGTAGCTTAGGTATTCTCCCTGTCTTATCGCATCGTAGAGGCTTCGTTCAAACCATGCTCTTGCTGTCACTTGGAAGATGACCATTCCAGCTCCATCGAGGACTGAGCAGAGGATCGCCTTCTTCTCTTTGCTGGATTTTGCTTCACCAAGAAGGTGATCGGTTAGTAGCAGTTCACCGAATATTGAGGCGGTTTCTGCCACGATCATAGGAGTTCTCATGTTCATAAGTGGCTGACTTGGCTCGTCATAATAATCATGCGTAGCATGGCCAAGCTCATGGGCAAGAGTATACGTATCGTCTAAGGATTCGTTGAAGCTGTTGAGGACATATGCAGATTTACCGTTGTACCAACCGTAGCAGAAGGCACCGTTCTGTTTGCCGAATCTTGGCGCGGAATCGAGGTGGTTTCTGGCATACATGTCTTTCACGGCAAAAGCATAGTCCTCGTCAAACTTGCTGTAGGCTCTGATGACCAGGTTCTTTGCTTTGTCGTAGTCGAACTTCATCTTTGGGGTGTCTGGCAGTGGAGCGACTATGTCGTGGCAGCCCAGCTTCGGTAATCCCATCATTCTTGCTTTCAGCTTGAGGTATCGTCGGTACAGGCCGGTGTGATCTTCTACAGTTTTCAGCAGGTTGTCGATTGTATGTTGGTCAATATCGTTTGCTATGAGGCTCGCATGCATGGGAGAATCGTATTTTCTTCTTTCGCAGACGCTCAGCCAGTCGTTGCAGATGTTTCGAAGCGCTGATGCGAATATTTCTCCTTGTTCTCCTAGCAGGCCATATATGGCCTTGTTCGCTGATTCCCGCGTGGCCCGGTCAGGATGGTGCAGCAGACCGTTCGCTTTGCCATATGGGAGGACCTTTTCCTTGCCTTCGACCTCAACCTTAAACATCCTCGTGTTGAGCCACTTGCTCTGCAGCTCTTCCCAGGCTTTCACGCCGAACTGGTCTTTTTCGATTATCAGCTGCTCTTCAATTTCAGATAGCTGGTGAGCAGCCCGTCTTCTGATTCTTTCCAAGGTGTGCTTGTAGGTCGCTAGTGCTCGATCCGAGATGATCTCCGGTTCCTTGGAAACGAGTTTTCCCATTTCCAAGTCGAAAAAAGCCAACGTCTTCTCCAGCTTTGCCTCGAGCTTCATCACCTTGTCATTGAGTGACTGAGTGTCTGGCAAGGTCATGTTTGCCGCGAACGATAGGGTTGCGAACAGTGAAACGTCAAGAAGTCTAGTCTGACAGACTTCATATTCTTCTATGCACTTCAAGAGGTTCTTGGCCGAAAGGCCATTGATTTTTCCTTTGTATTTCTTTACGAAGGCATCTACCATCGCAATGATGTTGCTGATGGTTTTCTCGATCTGAGGGTCAGTGGTGCTCGGGAATATTTCGGAAAGATCCCATGCAACGGTGCCCTTCATCAAAGCAGTCATCCCTTTCTAGAAATCTGCAGAAGATAGTTAAATGCTTTAGCACATTTTAGATCTGTCACTGACTGTGCGCAGTGGTCGAAGAAGCTTTTCAGCGGTACGCCTGTTCATTTCCTCGATTCTGGCCTTACCAAGTTCCTTGGTTGATTCAATGATCAAATAGTCATCAACTCTCAAGAAGTCGAAATCAGGGCATTGGCTCGTTTCCTATTCGGTTATGACCGTATATCCGTCCTCGTTTTTTACTCCGAGCCCCAGTGCGGTTGCGCGGCGTATTTGAGTGTAGCTCCATGGATTATCCTTCAGCTTGGAACCTTCGAAACTTTCGATGATTTTGATGGATTCGACATCCATGGCTACTCGGTCTCCCGAAGCAAGAATAACGTTTGGTTTTCGCACTTCGCCGTTGAATGGTCCTCCTGTTATGAAGCATTTTCTTCCGTCCATGATTATCAGGTTTGGATGCACGACTAGGTTCAAGTCGACGAGTTTTTCTTTCAAATGTCTCACGTGAAATGCCATTCTTTCGCTCTTCTTCGTGAACCCGAAGGCCAGCTTCAAGCTAAGGGAGAAGTCAGCCCGGAAATGTGTTTTCAAGCAGCAGGAATAAACTATTTTGTCAGCCTTCATGGCTCTTCCTGCCAAACTGACGTGTCCAAGGTATTCGCCGCCCACGTCAACTTTGGCCATTTCTTCTTCATCAAAAAACGCGATCTCTGCACCCGTGTCCTTCAAGGTTGCAAGTACCCCAGCTTGTTTCAAAGCTTTCCGCGTCGCAAGCCCTTGCCAAGAAGATTCTCCCACGATGACTTTGCCCACGCCATTTTCAAGCAACAACTCAACCATTGCGCTAAGAAATTCAGGGTCGCTTGAGGCAGGTGGAGGATCTGCAGTGTTATAGTTAGGCTTGAGCAAGACTTGGTCGCCTTTGTCGATGACCTTGTTGAAACCGCCAATTAAGTTGACAGCTTTAAGGATGTCTGCTTTCAGGTCTCCCGTTGTCGCGACTTTGCTCAGAAGGACTCTGCCATCTCTCCTAAACGGGTTGCTCATAATCTTCCCAATTCCTTCATCGGGCGACACGCTAGTCCACCAAATATTGAAGTCCAATCAGCCGAGATTTTAACCTTTGGCCAATGAAAAATGGGTCAGCCACATGTTTTGCTGCTTTTGTCTTGCCACTACGCTTAAGCGGGAATCTGCATTTGTCTTGAAAATTCGCAAATCGCCGCAGAACTAGAACCCATAGGTTGAGATATGGTCAACACCGTTTACCCGGAACGAATTCGTACGGTTGTTGGCGGGCCCGACGGGAATTGAACCCGCGACCTACGGATTAAGAGTCCGCCGCTCTAACCTTACTGAGCTACGGGCCCAACTTTCTTTAGGGAAAGAAAGTCGAATGGGAAAGTATAAAGAGCTTTCGTTTTGTTATCCACAGGTTAAGTATTAATAGTTGACCAAAGGTCGCTTGATCGGCTTATGTAGATTTGACCCGAGTTTAGCCAATATATAGGGCGATGTTGCCTTCTCGACGGGGGTTTGATTCGGTTTTCGCGTGAATTGACTCAACTAGCCTTTTCACGTTTCATTCGACCGATCCTGCGCGTCATCTCCTCTCGTCGTTCACTCCCTTGTTCCTTTCATTTCCAGGAGATGTTTGGCGAGGGTTGAGAAGGTTAGGTACCGATAGTGGATTTTGTCATCGAGATCAATTATGAAACTGTGAAGCTGATACGTGCTTGAAGAACTAAACTGTTTCAGCCATCTCTGAAACTTCATGTAGTCCGAGTAATCTTCATGAAGAGAAACTACGACTCCGTTGGATTTCTCACCTAAGCCTCTTTCAATCATGACCGCTTGAGGAATTTCTGACAGCCTATTTCCATATTCTTCGATCAGTCTCCTCATTGCTTGCAAGTCCCGTGGAGTTGGAAAATCCGCGAAAGTCAATGCGCACAGGTGATACCCGAGCTTGTTGAAATTAGGCAGAATCGTGTATTCTCTTATGATGCCTTCTTTCTCCAGTTTTTTGATTGCTCTGCTGATCGTAGGCTGCGAGACGTGGAGCACCTTGGCCAATTCTCTGTCGCTTCTACGACTGTTCTTCAAAAGCTCAGAAATCAATCTCAACTCGACATCCTTCATGTTTTACCATCTTCGCCTTGTTCATTTTCATTCATGTCGTATGCCCTGAAATATCCCTGATTTCCAAACCGTTCGTCGATGAGTCTTCCGAAGGATAGCATTTAAGTCTATCGAGCGTTGGTTCAAGCAGAGGTTTGAGCAAATGAAGGAGTTGGTGTTCGTTGGCCTCGGTTTGCACGATGAAATGGGGATCAGTCTGCGTGGCTTAGAAGAAGTTAAGGATGCTAACTCTGTGTTCATAGAGCTTTACACGAGTTTGCTGCCGGATTTTTCGCTTAAGCATTTTGAGGAAATCTGTGGGAAGAGTGTATGGGTCCTTTCGAGACAAGATATCGAAGAAAGAAGTGGAGAACGTATTCTAGAGGCGGCGGAGCATGGCAAGACCGTCCTGCTTGTACCTGGCGACCCCTTAATAGCGACGACCCACGTAGCACTTAGGATTGAGGCGGAGAAACGCAAAATAGAGACTCGTTTGACTCATGGGGCTTCCATACTTTCTGCGGTCATTGGTTTGTCAGGCTTGCACAACTACAAGTTTGGAAAAACTGTCACCATCCCCTTCTCGAACGGGGCTCCTAGTGAAACGCCTTACGACGTTATTTCACAGAACACTAAGCTCGGACTGCACACACTCTGTTTGCTTGATATTAGAGCAGATGAGAAACGTTACTTGAACATTCGTGAGGCGTTAGAGATATTATTGCAAATTGAAGCCGAGAGAAAAGAAAGAATAATCACTCAAAGGAGGCTGGCGATAGGCATAGCAAGGGCAGGTAGCGACAGGCCGCAGGTGAAGGCCGGCTTCGTAGAGAACCTGTTGGACTACGATTTTGGGAGACCTCCACATACCCTCGTGTTTCCAGGAAAATTGCATTTTATGGAAGCTGAGGCCCTAGTCGTCTTGGCCGGCGCCCCTCGGCATTTGGTGGAGGCAGATAGATGACCTTGAAGGAGCTTGTAGCGAAATACATCGATTCTGCATCGCATGTTCTCCAAACGATGGAAACAGTTGAAGACCGAACGGGCCTACTCACGAGTAAAGTGGAAAAGGTAGTTGAGTCTGCCAGGGCATATTTGGAGGATGCCAAACACTTCAGGAAAGAGGAAAGATTTGAGGTAAGCTTAACTTCAGTAGCCTATTGTGAAGGCCTATTAGATGCACTGAGACTGCTAGGAGCCGTGAGGTTTGAGTGGCCGTCAAAAGCAAAAGACAAAAGAGAAAAATAGTTCTGGCCTCAGGCGTGTTTGACCTGCTCCACATGGGACACGTGCGATTTCTAGAAGAGGCCAAAAAAGCAGGCGGTCCAAAGGCCAAACTCATAGTGATCATAGCAAGGGACAGCACTGTAGAGCAGAGGAAGGGAAAGAAGCCAGTCATGCCTCAATATCAGCGATGCGCGCTCGTTGCCTCACTGAAAGTTGTCGACGAAGCAATATTAGGATATGAAGATTTCAATATGGAGAAAGCTCTTGAGAAGATCAAACCTGACATCGTTGCAGTCGGTTATGACAGTCAAGTCAGCGGTCTAGAGCAAGAAGTAAAGGATGCCGTCAAGAAAAAAGGGTTAAACACAGAAATACTAAAGATCAATAAATTCAGCTCAGATAAGCTAGACAGCTCATCGAAGATTAAACAGAGAATAATCGAGGATTTCAAAAGATGATGAGGGGCCCCAGAATCCCCAAAAGCTTCACCATAACCTACGCACTCATCGCTTTAAACTTGCTCGTCTACGTTTACACTTCATACCTCAGCGGCAACGCATGGATTGCAAGCGGCAATGTGCTTGAGCAGTTTGGCCAAGACAATTTGCTCGTGATGCAGAACGGTGCATACTATCAGCTCGTCACTTCCATGTTTGTACACGTTGGCCTCGAACATATTTTTGGGAACATGCTATTCCTGCTAATATTCGGACTACGAGCTGAAGAGATGTTCGATACTACTGAGTACCTTGGAATCTATCTTCTCAGTGGCTTAGCCGGAAACTTGCTATCGCTCCTTCCAACCATCCTTATCCCCAGCTACGATATGGTCTCAGCCGGAGCCTCTGGTGCCATCTTCGGCATGTTCGGAGCCGTATTGATTTACTCCCGACGAGCAATTGGCCAATCAATCCTAACCGCATTGTTTTTCGCATTCTTTCTTTTCATCATTAACATAGGTCCGCAAGTGAATATTTTCGCTCATGCGGGCGGATTGGTCGTTGGGCTACTCACAGGTTATTTTTTGGGAGCAACACACAAGACAAAGCCAACGTATCGGTTCAAGTACACTTATTGAATCCAAGTCTGCTGTTCGGGGTCAGATTATCAGTCGTGACGGAGGTGAAGGGATCCATCAAAAGTCATGGAAGCGTCATGACTTCTACCTTCACCTTGTGACCGTCCTTGAGTTTGAGGTGTTTTCTGAGAGGTACAGGTGCGATAATTTCAAGCACGGATGCGTCGTAGTGGCTTCTCAAGGCTAAAATCAACGCGCCTCTTTCCTTGTTATCTATCGTCACCGGATAGCACTTCACGGGGCCGAAGGTACGATCCTCATTGACGAAGCCTTCAACTTCAATTCCAGGATAAGCCTCTAACTCGTCTCGAGTCTTGACGTCATAATCCGTAGTAAGCTTAAGGTTCAGCGTGCCAGGGTAAGGGTCGAAGCCCAGCTTCTCAATGAATTGCTTTCGGTACTGCTCTCTTGAGATGTAGTAGGCTCCTTCTCCCAACCCCGTGAATACAGTACCCTCCAAGGTTACTGATGGCGGATAGGCCGCTTCGATCAGGTAGCGCAGGCTTGAATAGAGTTTCTGAAGTTCCTTAGTGCCAGAATCCGTGATCTTTATCAAACAGCCTTCAGCGCTTATGGTCCTTTCAATCCATCCCTTCCCATCCAATTCAATCAGGTACCGCGAGGCCGTCTGTTGAGACACGCCCAACTTCTCAGCAAGGTATTCCGTGGAGATTCTTGCGATTCTCCGATGCGCTCCCATTTCGGCCAGTTTCATCAACGTGAAAACGTGCCGACAGATATGTCGCTCCATCATACCAACTCTAATTCTCCGATTTCTCAAAATAATGCACTGCTGCTTAAAAGTCTGAAGATCCAATCTTGCTTCAGTCAGGCATGGCACAACGAGCGAAATGTTGCAGGTACCCTTGTTGCAGTTCGAATTCTTCGCGACATGCAGACATCAGTATCTGCACAATTTACGAGTCGAAAGGCTAAAATTCAAACCAGCCCTAATAGGCATCTTGGTGAACTGAATGCCTCACTACGTTCTATTGTCCAACCTGACAGATGAAGGATGGAAAACAGTCAAAGAAAAACCGGAACGAATAAAAGAAGTCAACAAGGAACTTCAAGCCTACGGCGTGCGAGTAATCAGTCAATACGCTCTTTTAGGTCCATACGACTTCGTAAACATCGTGGAAGCCCCGAACAACGAAACCATCGCCAAAGTATCCGTCGAGCTTGGCTCAAGAGGCACAATCAAGATTCTAAGCATGGCAGCTATTCCGATAGACGAATTCATGACACCCACAAAGAAACGCTAGAATCACTAAAATTCTCCACACTTTTTTTCTGCCCCAAGCTCGCCCTGCTAGAATGTGGCAGGATTGTCTTCTGGAAATTTCGCCACCCGATTTAGGATCCAAATTCCACCAGCCATAAAAAGAACTCGAGAGTGCATTTGTGCGCACTTCCCTAGGCTTTGATTCCAAGTAAGAGAATCACTTGAGAGAAGACTCTCCCCTGCTTCTTGACCACTTCGCCTGCTTCTTTCCAAAAGTTGTCAAAATCCACGTTCACTCCAAATGGTTTCACGCACTCAGCGTTTACCCTTAGTTCCCTTTCTGCGTCTTGCGGAAGTAGATTCTCCTTTGGGTCGTAGGACAAGACTCTGACTTGAGAGATTCGATTCTTTTCCATCGCTTCAATAATCTCTTTGATTGAGGGTAAAAGGTTGCGCCAATATCGTTTGATGGCATGGAAAAGTCTTCCTTGCTGCCCTTCTGGCTTACAGTTGGGAAACGAATCGTCAGCAATTGCAATAATACCGTTTTTCTTCACGACGCGACAAGCTTCGTTAACGGTAACCAGAACACCCCTGTTTCCTCTTGTGCTTTTTATGTCTTGTAAGGCTCGAAAACTGACAACAGCATCGAAGCTTCCTCCTCTGAAGGGAAGTCTCGTTGAATCGGAAGCAATCAAACTTATTCTTTTTTCCATCTTGAATTGCTTTGCATACCATCGAGTAACTGCGATTGTGCTATGTTCACGCAGAAGGTCTATTCCTACGACTTCTCCACTACTCAAAGCAGAAGCTAATTCCATAGTTAGATAGCCTTGGCCATATCCAATCTCTAAAACTAGCCTAGGACGGGAGAGATTAACCTCTTCAACCAACCATTTTCTGGCTTCACCAAACCTTATGTCTGCCAACTCAAAAGCCCTGTCTTTTTCCTTTATTCTGTCAACAACTGCCTCGTAGATTCTTTTCCACATCAAGCTGGCACGCTCCATTTCTTGTCTCTCAATTTTCCAAGTTTAAACGTATAAGCTTCTCACGGCAGCAGACTCGTAACTGCGTGTTTTCACACGCACAGAAAAGAAGGACAGATGAGGGGATAACTTCCATCAGTGTTAATCAGTCCTCCAGCTCATGTCTGTATGGAAAGTCACCCTTAGTACCGTGCCTCCTCCTGTAGATGAAGAAGTTAAGCGTCACTCGTCTCAGGACGTGAAAGAAACTCAACCTTGAACTAGAATCCAAACTAATCTCTTCAACTGCACCGTAAGGATTTCAGACCATCTACGAAACGTTACAGGGACGGGGGCACGCCACCAAAACGTTCTTTTCCCGATGTCTGTAGTCTCGATCGAGCAAAAGCCCGCAGAAATCATATATGGCAAGCATGCGTAATAGTGAGCATTGCTTTGTGGAGACTAGAGTGTGCCTTCGTTAGAGAAAAAGAATATTAAGAAGAAGAAAAAGCACGCGGAAAAAATTGGCAAATGAGCCAAGCTGCCATTAGCCTGTTGGACATGGGCGCGCGCAAGTCGATTTCGCTAGGCTTTTCTATTTCATATTATCGACATGCATCTTTATGATTTGATTCTTTACGCCTATTTGAGAGGATAAGAGGCAGTGAGAACTGGTTCAGTGCACGTGTCTAAATGGAACAAGTGCACAAGACAAGGCTAGTTCTGCAAGGAGCCTCTAGTCCATATAGGGGACTCTGCTGCCTCCGCCGCCGATGCTTATCTGGACTATTTGTACTGTGCCGTCCATGAATATGTTATCGGCGCGCGCTATGGGCGCTTCATTCTCTACAGGCTCATACTCACATTTTTAGTATTCAAGCATGGACGCTAAAGATGATCATTGAAGTTCATAAAAACCTGCAAGAAGCCCATTTGCAGCGTTTTTGTGCGGCATCGTAAACTGCTGGAAAGTTTAGACGTGTCTAAAGAATTCATACAGAATTCTTATTTGACGCGTTTTCATTAAACTTTTGCTTAGGCGCTAACCATGGAAGAGGCTAGAGCTTTTGCACCCTGCCATATTACTGGCTTCTTTCAGATATTTGACGAGACAGTAAGGGCGCTCGATGCAGGTTCTAGGGGTGCAGGTGTTTCGTTAAGCCGGGGAGTCGAAACCTTGGTTAAAGTGAAGCGTTCCGCCAAGAATTGTTCTAAAGTCTCTATTAACGGCATCGCTTCAGAATCTGCCGTCGTCTCTGAGCGCATTCTAAATGCTTTTAGCTCTCGCTTCAATGAATTGGAAAATCTCCAGACCCTCGTTGATCATCATGTGCAAGTTCCATTGGGAGCTGGGTTCGGCACCAGCGGAGCTGCAGCCCTAAGCCTCGCCTTAGCCTTGAACGAAGCTCATGGTTTAGGTTTATCCAAGATTGAAGCAGCTCAGATTGCACATGTGGCTGAAGTTGAGTGCAAGACTGGACTGGGAACAGTGATCGCCGAGACTTTCGGCGGCGCTGAAATACGGGTCAAACCGGGAGCCCCCGGCATCGGAGAAATAGAGCACGTGCAAGTTCCTAAGGACACAGCCGTTGCCTGCCTAGTTTTCGGGCCATTATCGACCAAAAAGCTTCTCTCTGACCAAGAAATTCGAAAGCGAGTGAACGAACTCGGCGGAAAACTCGTTGACAGACTAGTCAAAGAACCGAACATTGCCAACTTCATGAAACTGTCCAGGCAGTTCGCTGAACACGTCGGACTCATAACGAGCAAGATAAGGAAGGCTTTGAATCTAGCCGATGACACGGGCTCTGTTTGCAGTATGCCGATGTTCGGGGAATCTGTGTTCACACTGGCTCACGGTGAATCGCTTGGGGAACTTGTAAAAAGCTTCCGCGAAGAAGGCTCGGGCGGACGAGTCCTGGTCAGCGACATTGACTTTGAAGGAGCGCGAGTAATAGGATGAAAA
>Ga0315289_10000843_pt1 | contig 47338 bp, 43 predicted proteins | sample YL17G11_40_MG_FD_203452 | JGI IMG/M metagenome (GOLD analysis project Ga0315289, IMG submission 203452) | Sediment microbial communities from Yellowstone Lake, YNP, Wyoming, USA - YL17G11_40 | ecosystem: Environmental > Aquatic > Freshwater > Lake > Sediment | place: USA: Wyoming | collected... | reverse complement strand
AAAGGGAAGGACGGGCGCTACGCCGACGGCGACGACGTGCGCGTGGCCAAGGCCGTGCCGGGCATCGATATCCTGATCGGTGGTCACAGCCACACGGAACTCCGGGAGGCGATCCTGGTCAACGACCGTACACCCGTAGTCCAGACCGGAAAAGAGAGCCGCAACCTCGGTGAACTGGTGATCTCGGTGGACGGCGGCAAGCTGAAGGTCGAGTCCTACCTGCTCCACCCGATTGATGATACGATTGCCGGCGACCGGGCCATCGCCGACGAGATCGAGAAGTTCAAGAAGACGGTCACCGAGGCCGTGTTCGCGTCGCGCGGTTACAGTGTCGATCAACCGCTGGCCGTGGCGCCGCGGGATCTGCCCAACACGTTCACCGATATCGCCGCCGGCACCCTCCTGGCCAACCTCTGCACCGATGCCTTCAGAAGTGCGACGAAGGCGGACATCGGTTTCAGCGCCAACGGGCTGATGCGAGCCAGCCTTACACGGGGAAAGTCGGGTGTGCAGACGGTCTATGACGTGTTCGCTGTGGCGCCCCTCGGCGCCGGCGTGGTGGACACCACGGCCGGCAGCGCCCTTGTGACCGCATGGTTCACCGGTCAGGAACTGAAGAACCTGCTGGAGTTCTTCCTTGTGGATAACCCGGCCCACCCCGGCGAGTATTTTCCCCGCGGCTCCGGCATGAGGTTCCGCTACGACCTGTCGCGCCCGAAGTTCGACGTCGTGACTGCCCTTGAACTGGGCGACCTCGACCGCGGCTACATCGCCATTGACATCACCGGCAAGGACGAACGCTTGTACAGCCTCACGTGCCCGCTGATGTTAGGCATATTTGTCGTGAGCATTCCCAAGGTGACCAAGGGTAAACTGGCTCTTGTTGCCAAGAACAAGGCGGGGCAGCCCCTCGCAACGAGGCTCGAGGCGCTCGATGTGCCTCGCGGAAACTCGGGTTACCTGCTGGCACCTCCGGGCCAGATGGACAGGAGCAGTATCGCCACGGGGACGGGCAAAGACGCTGTCAACGAGATCAAGGAATGGCAGGCGATCATGGATCACCTCCGCAGCCTGCCGGTCAAGAGCAAGGGCGAGTTGCCCGTGATCCCGGTCGACGAGCGGGCCGCAGAGGTTCGGGCGATCAAAGCGAGTTGATGCGGAGTGGTCGTGAAGCAAAAGGAAAATCATAAGGAGAATCATAATGTCTGACAAACCGAATATCGTCTATTTTCACGTCGACAACTTGGGCTACGGCGAACTGGGCTGCTACGGCGGCGGCATCTTGCGAGGGGCCAACACCCAGCGGATCGACCTGTTCGCCAGCGAGGGATTCCAACTGCTCAACTACGCCCCCGAGGCGCAATGCACGCCGTCGCGCACCGCGCTGCTCACCGGCCGTTACGCCATCCGCACGGGCAATCACACAGTCGCGTTGGCCGGCGCGGAATCCGGCATTGTCGCCTGGGAGCGCACCCTCGGCGACATTTTCTCGGAGGCCGGCTACGCGACAATGTGCATGGGCAAGTGGCATATTGGCGACTGTGACGGACGCTGGCCGACCGATCATGGCTTCGATGAGTGGTACGGGCCGCCGCATTCCTATGACGAGTCATTGTGGGAAACTGACCCATGGTACGTGCCGGGACGCGACCCGGTTTCGCACATGCTGGAAGGCCGCAAAGGCGAAAAGGTGAGGCAGGCGGAACAACTGACCTTCGATCTGAAGCGTAACATCGATGTCGAGTACAAGCGCCGCGCGTTCCGTTTCATGGAGGAGAAGTCGAACGCGAACCGCCCGTTCTTCCTCTACTTCAACCATTCGTTGATGCACATCCCGGTCGTGCCCCGTGATGAGTACAAAGGCAAGAGCGGCAACGGCGACTGGGCGGACAGTCTGCTTCAACTCGACGGCGATTTCGGCGAGTTGCTCGACCAGATCAACGCGCTGGGACTGAGGGAGAACACCATCGTCGTGTTCGCCGGGGACAACGGAAATGAGGAGATGCTTCTGAACCGTGGCACCTCCGGGTTCTTCGAGGGATCGTACTTCACGGGCATGGAGGCCTCGTTACGCACGCCGTGCATTGCGCGCTGGCCGGGGAAGATTGCGGCGGGGCAAAAGAGCAATGAGATCGTGCATATCACGGACTGGTTCACCACCTTGCTTTCGATGGCGGGTCTCCAGACGCCGAACGACCGCGTGATTGACGGCAAAGACCAGTCGTCGTTCCTGTCTGGAGAAAGGGAAGCATCGAACCGCGACGGGTTCATCTACTGGAACGGCGACAAGATGTACGGGGTCAAGTGGCAGAACTTCAAGATGGTCATGGTTCAGCAAAAGTACTTTACCGACCCGGTCTTGCCGTTCGCCACCCCGCATATCATCAATCTGCTCACGGATCCGAAGGAACGCGAACCGTACAACCCAGTTTACCTCCATACTTGGACATTCGCGCACTTCGGGCGGCTGATGAAGGAGTTCCAGGAGAGTGTGAAGCGCGAGCCGCTAATCCCGGCAGGCGCGCCGCTCGACTACGTGCCCCAGCAGCACCGAGGCGCTGATTCACTATGAGCCGACAAGAAAAACACGATACGACATTATTGGGTGCGGCAGAGGAAGTCCGCGACTTCTACGAGCGGTATCCGTATCCGCGACCGGTCGAGAGCCTCGAAAACTATCGGCTGCTCTGGCAGGACCCGCAACGGCGCCGCGCCGATTTTCGCCTGTTCTGGCCTGCCATGCCTTACAGGGAAGACCACTCCATCCTCGTTGCCGGCTGCGGCACATCCCAGGCGGCTAAGCACGCCCTGCGCTGGCCTGCGGCTAAGGTTACCGGCATCGACTTCAGCGCAACGAGCGTTCGCTGCACCGAGGAACTCAAGCAGAAGTACAACTTGGATAACCTCCAGGTCCGCCAGATTCCCATCGAGCGGGTAAGCGAACTGGGGGCGAGTTTCGACCAGATCGTGTGCACCGGGGTTCTCCACCATCTTGCGGACCCGGATGCGGGGCTTCGGGCTTTGCGCGGTGCGCTGAAGCCGGACGGGGCGATGCACCTCATGGTGTACGCGCCTTACGGTCGGGCCGGCATCTACATGCTGCAGGAGTTCTGTCGGCGAGTCGGCATCCGGGCTACAGAGGAGGGGATTCGGGATCTCATCGCGGCCCTGAAGGCGTTGCCTCCCGGGCATCCGTTGGAAAACCTGCTGCGCGAGGCCCCGGACTTTCGGCACGAGGCGGCGCTGGCCGATGCGCTTCTGCATCCGCAGGACCGAGCGTATTCAGTCCCGCAACTGTTCGATTTCCTCAAGCGGGGAGGGCTGGTATTCGGCCGGTGGGTAAGGCAGGCGCCCTACACTCCTCACTGCGGTGTTATGGCTGGTATCCCGCAGGCATCGCGGATGGCGCAGCTTTCGCCGCAAGAGCAGTATGCCGCGGCCGAACTTTTTCGGGGCACGATGGTTCGCCACAGCATGGTTCTTTACCGAGACGATAGCCACGGCGGTCCGCAACTGGTAAACTTTACCGGTGAGGAGTGGCTTCGCTATGTGCCCATTCGGATGTCAGACACGATCTGCGTTCAAGAGCGGTTGCCCCCTGGGGCTGCGGCCGTTCTGATCAACCGGAATCACACCTACAGGGATTTGCTGATGCCGATAGACGCAGCCGAAAAGCGTTGGTTCGATGCCGTTGATGGGAACTGCCGTATAGGCGAAATCGTGGAAAGAGCGTCTCCGTCCTCACAAGCAAGGCCGCCACTCGACCGGGCGCGTGTTTTCTTTCAGCGGTTGTGGTGGCATGACCAGGTGGTGTTTGAAAACTTGCCCGAGTAGCCGAAAGGAACGTGCTATGCAAGAAGTAAGACAACCAACGTCGGACGAACTGGCTTTGCAGCGGACCTTGATGGCGTCCGAGCGTACGTTCATGGCGTGGACGCGCACTGCGGTTTCCCTGATCACTTTCGGGTTTTCGGTCCCCAAGATTCTGGAATACTCCGCTGAATCTTCGCGTCGACTTCTCGGGGATTTTGGTCCCCGGGCATTCGGAACGACCCTGGTCTGCCTGGGCGTGGTTTCCCTGATAGCCTCGGCGTTGCAGCACGGGAAACTGGTCCGAAAGATGAAGGACCTGCACCAGGGCATGAAGTTCTCCACCAGCCGACTGTCCTATATCGTGGCCATCGTCTTGACCATTCTCGGAGCCTTTGCTCTCCTTGACATCATCTTCCGGATCGGTCCGATCTAGTGAGGGTAGGACAACCATGACACGTGAAATCGAAACGCTTCTGGCGGCGATCGCCTTTGCCGCTGTCTTCCTCTTCGGTCAGCGGCTCGAGGTCCGCCGCAAGGGATGGCGGCGCGCCAGCGTTTCCGCCGGCGCCGGAGCGGCCGTGGCGTATGTGTTTGTCCACCTTCTTCCGGACCTGGGGGAAGCCGGCAGGGCCTTTGTCCAGGCGACGGTCTCGCGGACGGTGTGGTTTGCCGAGTCCCACGTGTACCTGGCTGCGCTAGCCAGCTTTGTCGTGTTCTACGGACTGGAGCACCTGGTCGCCTGGTCACGCCTGACGGCGCAGGGGGAAGAATCCGGTGACGCATCGGACAGCCCCGTCTTTCTGATCCACATCGGCGGCTTTGCGGTCTATGCCGCGATGGTCAGTTACTTGATGGCCCGAGGCATCGGCTTGGCCCAGGCGTCCATCGCATTGTACGCCGTGGCCATGGGGCTGCATTTCCTGTCTGTGGACCATGCGTTGTTGCGAGAGCACGCCGCGCGGTACCTGCGGCCCGGGCGGTATATCCTGGCGGCCGCCGTGCTGGCGGGTTGGGCCTGCGGCGCGCTGGTGGAGGTTCCGGCGGCCATCGTCTGCACCCTGATGGGGCTGGTTTCCGGGGGTGTGATCATGAACAGCATGATCATGGAGTTGCCGCACGAGAAGGAAGGTAAGTTCTGGCCCTTCGTGCTGGGGGCGGCCCTGTATGCGGCCATCGTGCTCCTGGCGACCAGCGTTGGCGTGGGAAACGGAACGTAGGAGAACGGAATGGAATTGGGATTGGGATTGGGGTTGGCCCCTGCGGCCAAGGTGTTTACGATCATCTTTCTGGTCGCCACGATGCTGAGCATCGGCCTGAAGGTGACCGTGGCGGACCTGGCGTCATCCGCGCGGAATCGCGGATGGATGGCACGCTCGCTTGCGGCAAACTTCCTGCTGATTCCGGCCATCGGCCTGCTCCTGGCTACGGTCATTCCCATGAGCGTGGACATAAAGATCGGGTTCCTCCTGTTGGCCTTTGCTCCCGGCGGTCCGAACGCCATTCAGTTCACCAGCAAGACCACCGAGGGCCTGCCCTACGCGGCCACGATCCTGTTCATCCTCTCATTCCTGTCGGTTCTGGTGTCGCCGCTGATGGCTGCCGCCGTGATTCCCACGGAAACGCCCCTGGTGCTGCCCTATGGCAAGGTCATCGGATACCTTCTGCTGGGAGTGATCGGTCCCATGCTGGTCGGCCTGGCGGTGCATCGCGCCTGGCCCCGAATTGCAGGCAGGTTGGCAAAGCCCATTGCGTTGGTGGGCACGGTGTCTTTCGTGGTCGTGGTGGTCCTCTTGTGGGGACTGCGAAAGGAGGCCAAGGCGGCCGTAACCACGTCCGAGTTGGCGGCCATGCTGCTTTTCATAGTTGTCGCGATGGTCGTCGGCTGGGCCCTCGGCGGGCCGGGCAAGGAAACGCGGCGAGTTTTGGCGACGGCGTCCAGCATGCGGAACGTGGCCCTGGGCCTCATGATCGCGGTCAACAGCTTTCCGGATAGCCAGGTGGACGAGGCTGTCATCGCATTCGGCGCGTTGATGATCCCGTTGAACATGGTGTTTACCGTTTACGGGGTCATCCAGGGCCGCAGAGCCAAGCGGCGAGCCGGCGCGGATGTCAGTGAACCCGTAACGAAGGACGCAAGATGATTGCGATGTCTGGGCCAGACCGGCGTGTGGCATGGTGCCGCACTTACAGGTGACTTGTACGGCCTGTGTCAGCAGATGGTGAACAAGGGGATTCGCATAGGAGCACCTACAATGAGATCTGCCTTTGGACTTCTTGCGTTGGCGATGGCCTGTGCCTGCTGTCTTGGGGGATGTGCCGGTGTCACGCGTAACCCGCTACCGGCCGAGCTTTCAAGCGAGGCTACGATCCTGGGTATGCAGGACATCCGTGCATGGGGCGGCGAGTTCAGTCCCGTGTTCCAGGCCGATGTGGTGGAGTCGATCCGGCAGGCCCGGGCCGTCGACCCCCGCGGCGTGGTCGGCCCGGACGGCTATGTCAATGTGCTGGCCATCTCCGGCGGAGGAGCGTACGGGGCCTTCGGAACCGGCTTGTTGTGCGGCTGGACCGAGGCTGGTAACCGTCCCGACTTCAAGCTTGTGACCGGTATCAGCACTGGGGCCCTGATAGCCCCATTCGCTTTTGTCGGGTCGCAGTACGATCACATCATCAAGAAGTTCTACACCTCGGTCCGCACGTCCGACATCTTCACACAAAGGCCCCTGCTCAGCCTGTTGGGAGGCACCGACGCGCTGTCCGATACGGCTCCTCTGGCGGGCCTGCTCAGCCAGATTGTCGACGAGAAATTGCTGGCGGCGGTCGCCGAGGGCCATAAGCGGGGGCGCCGCCTGTACATCGGTACGACCCACCTTGACGCCGGCCGGCTGATGGTGTGGAACATGGGCGCCATCGCTATGCGGGGAGGCCCGGAGGCGCTGGAACTGTTCCGGAAGGTGATGCTGGCGTCGGCCTCGATACCCGTCGCCTTTCCGCCGGTGTATATGAACGTCGAGGCACAGGGCAAGCCATACGACGAGATGCATGTAGACGGCGGGGCCACCACGCAGGTGTTTTTCTATGGGTTCATGCTGGATCTGTCTGCCGCCGCCCGTTCGGCGGGGGTTACTGCGAATCCGCCGATCCGCATCTACGTTATCCGAAACGGTCAGGTCAAATCCAAATGGGAGACCGTGCAGCCCCGGTTGTTGCCGATAGCCAGCCGGTCTATCTCGGACATCCTGTTCACCCAAGGCATCGGGGACCTGTACCGCATTTACACGATCGCCACAAGAGACGGCATCGACTTCAAGCTCGCGAGCGTACCGGATGACTACGAGTCCAAAGCGAAGGAATCCTTTGACCCTGTGGAGATGAGCCGGATGTTCGAAATGGCCTTCAGTATGGCCAAGGGCGGCTATCCCTGGCGGTCGCTGCCTCCAGGGCTGCGAGAGCCGTCTGCGACCACTCCGACAGCGGGACCTGCGAAATGAAGAAATCACGTGTCAGCCATCCGGCTGGCTTGGACGGGCAGGGCAGGGTAGGCCGTCACGCGACTACTCTGCCTCCTCCGGAACGAACTCCTGTACGCCACTGGCGGCTAGATGATAGAAAGCGAGGTCCTAGCATGAACCGACCGTTTTTCTGGCAGGTCAAGATAATACTTGTAGCGGTAATCGTCTGCGCAGGCCTTTCCGGTTGCTCGCAGGTCGCCCCAGACCGCGACGTCCGCATTACGAGAGGCTATGTCTACTATTTGGACGGGGCCGGCGGCGGCGGCCTGATGAACTGGAGCGGCGGCGTGCGTGAGGGGCTGGTGGCGGCCGGCTACGACGGTGCCGGCGAGATGTTCAGCTGGGAAACGGGCATGGGCGTTGTCGCGGACCAGACGAGCAGCGAGTCGTACAAACGCGGTAAGGCGGCGGCGCTTGCCGACAAGATCAGGGAGTATACGCACTCGCATCGCGGGGCTCCTGTGACCCTGATGGGTCTGTCGGCCGGCACGGCTGTCGCCGTCTTCACGCTGGAGGCATTGCCGTTGGGTCACGACGTTGATAACGTCGTCCTGCTGTCCGGTTCGCTTAGCGCGGGGTATGACCTGACGAAGGCCCTTCACCATGTTCGTGGTCGGCTGTACGTCTTCACGTCTCCGAAGGATGCCGTCCTGGGATTCCTGTTACCCTTTGCCGGAACCGCCGACCGGGCCAGCGGCCCGGCCGATACCATCGGGAAGCAGGGCGTGAAGATGCCGGCCAACCCGTCGTATGAGACGCGGCGTGAGTATGGGAAAGTCGTCGAGGTTCCCTGGAACGAGAAGTTCAAGGCCTACGGCCACGCCGGCGGACACACAGACTCGGTTAAGGCCCGGTTCATCGAGGCCGTGGTGGCGCCGCTTGTTCTGACCAGGACGGCGCCTTTCTCCGACACTGCGGCTGAGGCGGCCGGCGAGGTTCCTAACCCCGACTTTACACGGTGGGCGGCCTTCGCCCCGGGCTCCTACGTCGTCTTCGAGGGTTACCAGGAGATCGACGGCGTCCGCGAACCGATGCGCCTGAAAGCGACATTGGTCGCGAAGGAGGCCGACCGCCTGACCATCGAGCGGGTCTTCGAGCCCCTCGGCGCTGCGACGAGTCAACCGCCGCTCAACCGCCGGTTCTTCGTGGCTGCGACGATCAAGCCCGTCGAGCATCCGCTGACGCATCCGCAGGCGAAGATCCGCGACCTTCCGCCCGAAGAGATCGACGTCGCGGGGCGCCGCCTCTCATGCCAGGGCCGCGAGGTCCAGGCGGCGGCCGGTTTCGTGGAGTGGGGGTCGGATGTCCAGGCAACTGTCTATAGTAACTCGGAGGTTCCGGGCGGCAGCGTCAAGATCGACTTGCGGACGCACATGGAAGGACGCCCCGCGGTGTTTGCGGGGCGCGTGGTCGAGATGAGCGTGGCAGGCAAGTGAGTTATTCACCGGCTAGGAGAGCGGATCGATGCAAGAGTAACGTGAGAGGGGTTCCGAAGGAGTTGGGCCACGAAGCCTCGTGGCAAAAGAAAGGAAGTGGTGCCCGTGATTAATCGCACAGGACTTAAGGGAGCCGTATCCGCACAAGCGAAGAGAGCGGCATGGCGACTGGGTTTACTGGCTGCCTGCTTGTTGTTGGTGAGCGCGGCGGGCTGCATCACGGCGGCCGTGATGGGTACGGTTGTCTATGTGGTCTCAAAGATGGAGTACACGGCCACGGTCGAGGTCAAGGCCAAGCCGGCCGACGTCTATGCCGCCATGCTGCGAATCCTCCAGCGCCGGCCCGATGTCGAGGTTGTGAAACGCGACGACGCCAAGTTCTTTCTCGAGTTGAAGAAGGGCAAGAACAGTGCGAAGGCCCAGGTCAGTGTGACGGAAGCGGGCGTGACCCAACTGAAAGTCTCGGCCATGGAATACGAGACGGAAGCGTCGCACCAGGACCTGGCCTTCCGTGTCGTCACACAAGTCTGCGACGAACTGGGAGTCAAGTACAACGTGGTGGAAAAGAAGGGCCTGCTCAAGTGAGTCTGATTGCGAACCTGTGGGTCGCTCAGGCCGCGACGGGCGGCGGGCACGTGTTTGCCTGAAAGGAGACAGTGACATGCTACAGTGGAAGCCAATCTGGACGCTGCCCTTGGCGGCGCTGCTGTTTGTGGGCGGCTGTGCGGCACCTCCGGCGGAGCCGCCCGAGGATTCGGCCGCCAGCATCGACCCGAAAGCGGCCGAGACCCTCAAGCAGATGGGCGATCTCATGGCCGGCGCCCAGGCGATGTTCTGCCGCGTGCAGGCGCTGATCGACAGGCCGCAGGATACCGGGCAACTGGTCCAGTTCTCGCGCACGACCGAGATCACGGCTGTCCGTCCGGACCGGCTTTACGCCAAGACCAGCGGCGACGACGGCACCTGGGCGGCCTGGTACGACGGCAAGACGCTGACGCTGCTGGCACGAGGCATCAACGCGTATGCCACCGAAAAAGTGCCGCCTCGCATCGGCGAGATGCTCGACACCATGGCCGACAAGTACGAACTGGTCATGCCGATGGCCGATCTGCTGGTCCCCGATGTGCGGGAGTCGCTGCTTGCCAACGTCGAGGCTGGTTTCTACCTGGGCATCCGCTCCGTCGGCGACCGGAAATGCCATCACCTGCTCTTCGAGCAGGAGAACATCGACTGGCAGATCTGGATCGACGCTGACGGGCAGCCGCTGCCGCGCAAACTCGTCATCACTTACAAACTGGAGCCGGGTCAGCCGCAATACGTCGCCACGTTCGACGACTGGAACCTCTCGCCGACGGTCTCGGCTGAGACGTTCGCGTTCTCGGCCCCGGCCGGTGCGGAGGCCGTCACGATGCCGAGCCTGCTCGGCAAGGAGGCGGGAGAATGATTACGAACTCAATCAAGTACCGGTGGCTCATGGCAGCCGGCATCCTGGCGGTCGCGCTGGTTGGCGGCGATGCCTTGGGGGCTAGAGGTGGCGGGGGTTCCCGCGGCGGGGGTGGCGGCTTCAGCGGCGGCGGTTCCCGTGGCGGAGGTGGCGGCTTCAGCGGCGGCGGTTCCCGTGGCGGAGGTAGTTCTGCCCGCCCAGCGTTTTCCAACAGCGGGAGCATCCGCTACGCGGCGCCCCGCCAGACGCCTTCCCAACCGGTTTCTCGGCCAGCGGCGCCCGCTACGCGCCCGGCAGCACCCGTAACACGCCCGGCGGCGCCCGTTGCGCGGCCAGCTACTCCGATTGCCGCGCAGAGGCCCGCTATCTCCCAGCCGGGAACACCGTCTTCCAGACCGCTGAACTACGGCTCGATCGTCAATAGCGGCGGCGGGGGTAACATTCAGCACGGAAGTATTACGACGCCCGGTGGTACCACGATCGGCGGAATCAAAGGGCCGGCCGGCGGCGGAGCAGTGGGAGTTGTCGGCCCCGGCGGCGGCGCCGTTGGCGGTGTTGTGGGGCCGGGCGGTGACGGAGCGGCGGCCATCAGAGGTCCCGGCGGTGGCGCTGCCGGCGCCATCTGGACCCCGAGCGGGTATGGTGCGGCGGGATACCGCGGACCCGGCGGATACGCCGTTGCCGGCGTCCGAGGCCCGTACGGAAGCGCTGTTGTCACGAACCTGCCGTCGGCTGCCATACACTATCCGTACGGCGGCCATGACTACTGGCACGTGAGTTTTGGCTGGTATGGGCAGTACTGGCACGGTGACGACGTGTATTATGGCTGGGTCTATCCGCCCATCGGATTCTATTACCTCTCTTTGCCCCCCGATCACACCACCGTCGTAATCAACAACACCACCTACTATAGTTCCGATGACGTGTACTACCAGGAGGGCGAGCAGGACGGGAAGAAAGGCTACGTCGTTGTCAAGGCCCCCGAAGGGGCCAAGGCCGACGAGGGCCAGAATCCCTTCACCATTCTCAAGAGCATGTGCGACTACATTGCGGGCTTGGAGAAGTTCACCACGATCGTCAGCACCACGACCGATGAGGTGCTGGAGTCGGGTGAAAAGGTCCAGGCCTCGTCCCGGCGCACCCTCTACGTCAACCGGCCGGACAAGGTGGCTGTCGACGCGTCGGGCGACGGCGGCGAGAAAAGGTCCATTTATGATGGCAAGACCGTCTCAATGTTCGACTGCACGAAGAATGTTTATGCCGTCGTCCAGGTGCCCCCCACGATCGATGCCACGCTCGACACCCTGGCTCAGAACTACGGGATCGTGATGCCTTTGGGGGACCTTCTGTACAAAGACGCTTACGCCAGGCTCGCTGCTCGCGTGGCCACGGGCCAGTACGTCGGTCTGCATAAGGTCGGCAGCTACGACTGTCATCACCTGGCGTTCTCGGGCGATACGGTGGACTGGGAGGTGTGGATCGATGCCGGCAAGAAGCCCATTCTTCGCAAGGTGACCATCGACTACAAGGGAGTGACCGCCAAACCGCGGTTTTCAGCCCTTATCGTCGCGTGGATGGAATCGCCTACGTCGTTAAGGGACGACACGTTCGAGTTCAAGCCCTCCGCCGGCGCCAAGCAGATCGAGATGCTGCCGGTGCGGGCCGCTGGAGGCGCCACCGCGCCCAAACCGGGCGAATGAGGTCCTGGGGCAACGTCTTGGCCCTGGGATGGCCCGAGAACGGCGGGCGGCGCCCCGTATTTGAGGCTTCCCAGGTTGGAGATCGCAGACGAGTATGATCAACCTGCGCGACAGCCTCAACAGGGCTGCGCCCTGACTGGCTGCGATAAGGATAGTACTTGTGAAACCCGGAACCAGAAAGACAAAGAAACTGGAGGAGAAACGATGATGCGAACCGCCGCCGTCTTCGTCGCAGTCGCAGCGATTGTTCTTATCGGCTCTGCCGTCTGGGCCGAAGAAACGCAGCCAACCGCCGAGACGAAGGCCGCCGCACCCGCAGCGGCCGAACCGAAGAATCTGAACCTCGACTGGCGCGAGTTTTCCAAGACTACCCCGCCGCCCAAGCAGTACATCGGCGGCGACCTCTGGACCCGCGACACGCTGACCGGCGACTGGGGCGGCTTGCGCAACGACTTGGCCAGCAAAGGCTTGACCATCGACTTCGGCATAACCCAGACCCTCCAGGGCAACCTGGGCGGCGGTAAGACATACCGCTGGCCGTACCAGGGGTCCGAGGACCTTATCATCAACATCGACACCGGCAAGATGGGCCTCTGGCCGGGCGGATTCCTGAAAATCCATGCCGAGAACCGCTGGGGCAATGCCGCCAACCCCGACACGGGCGCCCTCCTGCCGGTGAACACCGACTCGCTGTACCCCGTGCCGGGGGCGGACACAACCACGCTGTCGGAGGTGACCTTCGCGCAGTTTCTGTCGCCGCAGGTCGGCGTGATCATGGGCAAGATGCAGCCGCGCGAGAACAACGTCTTTGCGCACGACGAGAACAGCCAGTTCATGAACCTGGCGTTCGTGTTCAATCCAGCGGTTGCGACAACAGTGCCTCAGGACTTCCTTGCGGCGGGAGTTGTGGCCCTGCCGACCGACTGGCTCACCATCACTACTTTGGTCCTGGACTCCGAAGGCACGGCGAACGTCAGCGGCTTCGACCCGGACACGGCGTTCCACCGGGGTACCACGGTCTTCAACAACTGGGAGTTCACGGTCAAGCCGTTCGGCCAAGTCGGGCACCAGCGGATCGGGTGGACCTGGAGCGACAAGAGTCGCGCCCAACTGGACCAGAATATGCGGCTGCTGGTCCGAGAGGCCATTCTGTCGAAGCTAGGGTTGGGACCGCGGCCCGTCCTGCAGCGGAGCACCAACGACTGGTCGGTCCTCTATGACTTCGATCAGTACGTGTACACGGTCAAGGACCACCCCGACCGGGGTTTCGGGTTCTTCGGCCGGTTCGGTTTTACGAGCGGCGAGGTGAACCCGGTCCAGGACTTCTACAGCATCGGCGTAGGCGGCAAGGGCCTTTGCAGCGCCCGGCCTAACGACTCGTTTGGCGTCGGCTACTACTACCTCTGCCTCAGCGACCAGTTGCCGCGCATCATCCAGCGCCGGGTTCATGACGAAGAGGGCGTGGAACTCTACTACAACATCGCCGTGACGCCGTGGCTGCACGTGACGCCCGACATTCAGGTCATCGACCCGGTCAGCAAGAGCGTGGGCATCACCACGGTTTTCGGCATCCGCGTTCAGATGAGCTTCTAGATACATACTAACAGCGGCGTAAGGGCAAAGGCATCGGGCCGGCCCGACTACGCTGCCGGCATCAGGCGGGCGCAATGCTTATGCAGGCACGAATATCAATAATTTTTGCGGCGTGTGCCATCGGCTTTCCGGGGGCGTCGCTTCTGCGCGCGGCGGCCCCGGAAGTGGCGACCCCGATCGTCGCAGAGGATTGCCCAACGCTTTACCTTACCGGCCAGGAAGGTCCGCGGCTGGGAGCGGCCCCGGAGGGTCCTGCCGGCGAGACGCCGCCGGACCATTGGCGTCTCCTTTGGAAAGACGGGCTGTTTCTCGCCTCGCCGCAGGACCAGTTTACCCTGAAGATCGGCGGCCGCATGCAGGTCGATTTCGGGTGGCCTGCCAGCGGGGAAAAACTGGAGCAGGAACTCAAGGAAACCTTCGATGACAAGATCGAGTTCCGCAATCTTCGGGTCTGCCTCAGCGGTCAGTTCGTCAAGGACCTGCAGTACAAGGCCGAGGTCAATTTCGCGAACGGGGTGTTCACCGTCACGGACCTTTACATTCGGCTGACCGGCGTGCCCGCGGTCGGAAACCTGACTATCGGGCACTTTAAGGAACCCCGCTCCCTGGAGCAGTTGACAAGCAGCAACGACATCACTTTCCTCGAACGGGCGCTGCCGGACGCGTTCTCCAATCGTCGCCATTTCGGCATCATGGCCGGCAATCAGACCCTCGAGGGACGGATGACCTGGGCGGCGGGTGTGTTCCACACGTACAACGACCCCGTCTGGGGCTCAACTGATGACGGCAATTCCTGGGACGTTACGGGCCGAGTGACCGGCCTTCCCGTGTACGAAGAGGACGGCAGGAATCTCCTCCATCTTGGTGCGTCGTATGGCCTGCGCCTTCCGGATGACCCTGTTCGCTTCAAGCAGCGACCCGAGGCGTATTTCATGCCGAATTTCACGGACACCAAAGACATTGATGCCGACAGCGTCCACCGCCTCGGCTTTGAGGCCGCGTGGGTGAAAGGCCCCCTCTCGGTGCAGGGCGAATACCAGGCCGCGGGCTGTGTGGCGCCAATCGCGGGGAATCCGTGGTTACAGGGTTTGTATGCCCAGGCCGGCTACATCCTGACGGGCGAGAGTCGCCCCTACGACCGCGCATCGGGCGTCTTCAAGGGCGTGAGGCCCTTTAAGAACGTCGGCGAGAACGGCGGCCTTGGCGCCTGGGAAATCGCCGCGCGCTACTCGTACCTCAACCTGAACCAAGGCGAGTTGCCCGCCAGCGCCCGGGCCGTCCAGGACTTCACGTTCGGGCTGAACTGGTATCTCTGCCCGAACGCCCGCGTGATGTGGAACTACGTCCACTCGTGGGTCGACGGCAGCGGGGTCGACAGCGGAGTCGACGTTTTCCTGATGCGGCTTCAGATTGCTTTCTGACGTTGAACCGGTGAGCCTTTGATGTGGCTAAAGAGAAACCATGACACCTGAAACGAACGAACTTTCGGTCTGCCCAGCCGACACCCAGGAGCATTTCTGGCTGCGCGATGGGGGCAAGTGATGATCGGTGAGGAACAAGGGTTCTGGCAACAGAGGAGGGTCGTCCAGATGAAACGCATTCTCATTGTACTGGTGTGTGTCTTGGCGGTGATGACGGCTACGGCTCGCGCCGATATTGTCGTGCGGGACGACGATCAGAGGTTCGAGGGCGAAATCGTGGCCGAAAACGCCGATGCCGTGTCGATCGACACCGTCATCGCGACCGTCCGCACGACGCTCAAGGTCCCGCGGTCGGAGGTCAAGTCGATCGAGAAGAAGCCCGTGCCGCCGGGGTTCTTCGAGCCGCCCCCGGCGCCGTCCCGCATTTCGGACCCCAAGGCGTTCGGCGCCCAGGACACGCTGTACCTGGAGGTGCCCATCGTCGGCAAGTTCGGAGAGGCCGTCTATGCCGATGGTGTCGCCCAGGTCCTCGCCTACGCCAAGCGCAACCGCGTAAGGCACGTGGTGTTCAACATCGACAGCACCGGCTGGAACAACATCGACGAGGCTGGCGACGTGTACCGCGCCATGAAGAAGTACCAGCCGGACATCACCTACCACGCCTTGATCCGCAATTGCCTGGGCGACGCCCTGGCCGTTGCCCTGATGTGCGACACCGTCAACCTGCTGCCCGGGGCCAAGGTCGGCGGCGCGCCCGGGAACCTCACCGATGCTTCGAAAACACGCGAGGCCGAAGACGAGGAGGTCCTCCGCCGGCAGATCGCCGAGGACGTCGTCAACCACATGCGCGAGCGCGGCAAGCCGGGAACGGTCGTCCGCGCCATGATCGATCCCGTTGACCCACTTGCCGTCTGGCGCAACAAAGAGGGCGCAATTGTGAGCGGGTCCGCCCCGCCCGAGGACCTTCCGGCCGACCGGCTCATCATCAGGAATGCCCCGGGCGAAGTGCTGGTCCTCTTACATGACCAACTCATAAAGCTCGGCATGCCGGCCTTCGACGGCAAGACGAGCGACCTCGGCAAGGTTCTGAACCTGCCCAACTGGCGTCTGGAGAGCGACTACGGCCGCAAGGCGCTGACCGACATCGTCGCTGCGAAGCAGAAGGTCGTCCGATTCGATACGGCGGTCAAGACCAACATCAGCCGGCGCGAAACCACCGGCCGCGCCTTCCAGCACAACCTCCAGATGGCCGCGCAGTACGACCCGTCCAAGGCGACCTATGGAATGCAGAGCCACCACGGATGGGGATGGGGCTGGGGCGGCGGCGATGGCTCGGGCGAATCGAACCTGTTTACGCAGGAGTCGCAGCAGAAGTGGCAGAGACTGACCGACACGTGCATGATGTACCTACAGCGGGCCGCCCAGGCGGCGCTGGCCATGAAACGCCTTGACGAAGAGGCCGTGAAACTGGGACTGGAGCCCACGTACAAGCCCGGCGACCTGGCCCTGACGGCCCAGGACATGGAAACAAGATACAATACTCTGAAGGCCGAACGCGACAAGCGCGGCAAGTAGCCCGCCGTCGCGGCAGGGCAGGGGCGCGGGCGAATATAGGGAAGAGAGAATGCAGCAGAATCAGTCACAATCAGCCGGCCCGCCGTCGCAAGGCGTGTCTGTTGAAGTCCGCCGCGAGGGTGAGGGGCAGGCCACGATTCTCCTAGCCGGTCGGTTGAGCGACCGCACCCTGCCCGAAGCATGGGCGGCCGTGGACCCGGTTCGGTCTGCGCCGCCGCAACGCCTGGTAGTCGATGCGAAGGGGCTCGGCTACTGCGATGGCGCAGGGCTGGGCCTGTTCGTCGAACTGAGGCGGATTGCGGCGACCGCCGGGGGCGAGATTGTCTTCGAGGGTCTCACGCCGGACCTCGAGCGCCTCGTGGCGATCTCTTCGCTCCAGGATCCCCTGGCCAGCCAACTCCAGCCCGTGCCGCGTCCCGGCTTTGTCAGCAGCCTGGGCCGGTCTGCTGCGGAGACGTGGGGTGACGTCCGTGACATCATCGCCTTCGTCGGCGAGGCCGTTGTTGCGCTGGCCTGGGCCGCGACCCATCCGACGCGTGTCCGGTACCGCGACGTTTGGCTGATCGCCGAGAAGGCGGGGGCCGATGCGTTGCCGGTGGTCGCGCTGCTGGGCGGCCTCATGGGGCTGATCCTGGCGTACCAGTCGGCCATGCCGCTGGGGCGGTTTGGGGCCCAGAGCATGATCCCGATGATGGTGGCGTTCGCCATCATCCGCGAACTCGGGCCGCTCATCACGGCGATCCTGCTGGCGGGCCGTTCCGGGGCCGCCTTTGCGGCCGAGATCGGGACGATGAAGGTGACCGAGGAACTCGATGCGCTCTCCACGTTCGGCCTGGACCCGATGCGGTTTCTGGTCGTGCCGCGCGTCCTGGCGGCCCTCTTCGTGACGCCGCTCCTCAGTGTCTTCAATATCCTGATGGGCCTCATTGGCGGGTACGTGGTCATGTGGAACCTGGGCTACTCGTCCACGTACTATGTGAACTCGATTGTCCAGTCGGTCACGTATGTGGACCTCGTGGGTGGCGTGGCCAAGACGCTGGTGTTCGCGCTCCTGGTGGCGGCGATCGGATGCCAGCGGGGCCTGAAAACGGGCAAGGGCCCGGGCGCTGTGGGCGACAGCACGACCCGGGCGGTCGTGGCCGGCATCGTCCTGACGATCGTCGCCGACGGCCTTCTCGGGGTAATTTACTACCAGTTGGATATCTAACGGCCATGGTTCCAGAACAAGCGACATCGCGAGGAGACCCGATCATTCGCGTGGAGGATTTCAAGGCGGCCTACGGGGGGCGTGTCGTCCTCCACGACGTCAACTTCGAAATCTACCCCGGCGAGGTCGTGGTTATTTGCGGCGGGTCGGGCTGCGGCAAGAGCACGGTCCTGAAGCACATAATCGGCCTCTACGAGCCTGCCGGCGGGCGCATCCTCATTGACGGCGATGACATCCATGAGGTCCAAGGCGCCGACCGCGACCGCCTCCTCCGCAAATTTGGCGTGGCGTACCAGGGGGGCGCGCTCTTCGGGTCGATGACGGTCCTGGAGAACGTCCGCGTGCCGCTCGAGGAATTCACGGACCTCTCGGAAGACATGATGAATCTGATTGGGCTGGCGAAACTCAGGCTCGTTGGCCTGGAGCAGGCGGCCCAGCGCATGCCGTCGGAACTCAGCGGGGGCATGCAGAAGCGGGCGGCCCTGGCGCGGGCCATTGCGCTGGACCCGCGCATCGTGTTCCTCGACGAGCCGTCGGCCGGGCTCGACCCGATCATGTCGGCTGATCTCGACCAGTTGATCCTCACCCTGAAGCGGCTCTTGCACATGACGTTCGTCATGGTAACTCACGAATTGCCCAGCATCTTCACGGTGGCCGACCGGGTTGTGATGCTCGATGCGGCCACCCGAACCTGTATTGCGGTGGACGCTCCGGCTTACTTACGCGACAGCAGCCCGGATCCGGCGGTGCGGGCGTTTTTCAACCGGCAGGCCACAGAGACCACTCCGCTAACGTAGCTGTGCGGCCGAACAATCGCCGGGCCTCATGCGCCCGGACCAGAGCGAGGTGAAGGATGAGCGCAAAAGCTAACTACTTCCGGCTTGGGCTGTTTGTGATCGCCGCCCTGGGGCTCCTGGTGGTTGGCGTGTTCATGCTGGGGGCGGGAGAATGGCTCAAGGAGACGATGCCGGCGGAGACCTACTTCTCGACGTCCGTCCAGGGCCTGGAGGTCGGGACCGCGGTGAAGTACCGCGGCGTGCCCATCGGCAAGGTCTGCACGATCGATTTCGCCAACCGCAAGTACGAGCAGGCCAGGTGGTCCGACGATAAAAAGGTCGCGCCGTACGTTCTGGTCGAAATCGCCCTCGATATCGGCAAGTTTGCACCGATGACGCGGCAAGAGGCGCTGACGAGGCTCGAACGCATGGTTGCGCACGGACTGCGATTCCGCATGGCGTCTTCCGGCCTAGCGGGCCCGGCCTACCTGGAGGCCGAGTTTATGGACCCGCAGGCGTACCCGGCCTTGCCGCTCGCCTGGAAGCCCGAGTCGCTGTATATTCCGTCGGCCCCGAGTACGCTGACGTCGATCGTGACGGCCATCGAAAGCATGTCCGCCCAGTTGGAGAAGGCCCGCATAGACAAGGTCATCGGCAACATCGACAAACTGGTGTTGGACGTGGACAAGGCGGTCGCCGAGTTGAAGGTGCCCGAACTCCAGGAACAGATGGTGGCCCTTCTGAAAGAGGTGCGCGCCAGCAACGATGTTCTCCAGAAGACGATCAGCAGCCCCAAGATCAACCAAGCCATCGACGACCTGGCCGCGACCTCCGCGAGCCTTAAGGGCCTCTTCCAGGGCGGCGAGAAAGACCTGAAGGCCACCGTCGCCGATCTGCCGCAGATCTCCGGGAATCTCAAAACGTCCTCCAAGCGGCTCGACGAACTCTTGGCCGACCCGAAGATCGACAAGATGCTCGACGGTCTTTCGAAGACAGCCGACAATGCGGCGCCGGCCGTCCTGGAGATGCGCAAGGTGCTCCGCGAACTGGGCAATCTGCTCTCGAACCAGAGCCAGGACATCGAAGCCATCATCCGGGGCCTCCGCCAGGTTACCGAGAACGTTGAGGCGATCTCGGAAGACGCCAAGAATAATCCGTCGCGGTTGCTGTTCGGCGATCCGCCGCCGCGCCAGAATACGGGAGAACGCAAATGAGTCGCATTACATCGCTGCTGCTGATGGCGGGCCTGTTGGCCCTTGGGGTTGTCGCCGCTTCCTGCTCGAGCATGAACAGGCCCTATCCCGAGAAGGGTTTCTTCGCGATCGACGCCGGCCCGGCGCCGGCGGCCGCGAAGGAATCGGGGGAGAGCGCGCTGCGCGTGCGGCGGCTCCGTGTGGCCCAGCCCTACGACGGCCATACCTTTGTCTACAGGACCGGCCCGTCGGAGTTTCGCACGGATTACTACAACGGGTTTATCGTAGCGCCAGACCAGGCCCTGACCTCCGAGACGATCCGGTGGCTCGCGGCCGCTGGCCCGTTTGCCTCGGTAGTGGACGGGGCCAGCAGCGCCCCCAACCGCTATGTGTTGGAGGGCAATGTTACGGCGCTTTGCGGCGACATGACCGACGCTAAGGTCCCGAAGGCCACCATCGAGATGCGGTTCTTCCTGCTTGATGAGTCGGGGGCTGAGGCCGCCGTCAAGTTCCAGAAGGCCTATGCGGCCAGTGCGCCCGCCGCCGGCGTCAAGCCGGCTGACCTTGTGGACGCGTGGGGCCAGGCCCTGCGCCAAATCCTGACCTCTTTGGCCGCAGACTTGGCCAAGGCCGATCTGCGATAGCGACCACCCGTGGCCCGGCTGCCAGGCGAATCTGTGCTGGAATAAAATCAGGAATAGAAAGGACTGCGTGATTGTCCACCGCATACCTCACGCTCCTTTCGCTGGCGCGGCCGGCGTCTCGAACTCGACCTCTGATGCCGGAATCTCGACGAAGAGTTCGCTCATTCCGAGCGAGGCCACGAGTTCCGGTTTCGGAAAGTAGTGGTAAGGCCCGCCGCGGCGTTCCTGGAGGAGGCTCCCCGCAGGCTCGCGATGTTCGCGGCAGAACACGTCCCACTTCCTGAGTGCGCTGCCGCGCGGCGCCGTCGGCCGGGCGACGACAAGCACCGGCAAACCGCGAAGGACGGCCGGGCGATACTCCTCCGGCGGCAGGTCGGCGTCCGCATAGATGAAGTCGCCGACGTCGCCCTTCTCATCCACCGGCAGCAGCCGATCGAGGGTGTACCCCTCGTGCCACGTCGCGCCGCAGGCCCGGCAATCGGCCCGCTGGTACGCCCCGCAGTCGATCTCCGGCAGGCCGTAATCCACGTCCTCGCCGCCGCAATACGGGCAGACGCAGGCCCCGGCGTCGATCCACCTTCTCACGTCCTCGGGTGTCAGCACTTTCCTGGCCATGACCGCTCTCCTACTTGAGGTCCTCAATGTCCTTATCGAAGAGGCCCAGTTGCCTCGGTTTCAGCGCCTCGTACTCGTCCTTAAAAAAGTCCTTCTTCGTTTTACCGGCACGTTTCCCCTCAAAGGTGTGGCAGTCCAGGGCGTAGTCTGGGACTGCCTCCTTGAGCCTCCTAACTTCTTCCAGGTCGGCCTCCAACTGCTTCGGGTCGATCCTAGCCGGGTCGTACACGAGGTTCGTAAGGTGGTCCGCGTCGCGGCACTTGCTGGCCATCGACAGGAGAATCGCCGCCTTGGCGGCGAAGACCCGGCCGCCGCCCTTTTTCTGACGGTCGATCATTTGCCACGAACGGTACAGGGCCTCGATCTCGAACGTGATAACGCCCCAGCAATCCTCGGCCGAGATCGTAAGCAGCCGCCGCCAGAGGTACTCCCGGTAGCCCGACTCGAACAGTTCGATGGTCCAGTATCCGGCTAGTCGGGCATCGGCCCGCCGGATGGCCTTCTGGAGCGCCGAGGCAACCTCACCGAACGCATAGCCCCGAATGGTCTTGAGTTCCTGTCTCATTGCGACCTCCCTGCTGTGTCAGTCGGCGGCTCCACAAGGAGCGGCCCCGTGCCATCGGCCCGGACGTAGTACCCGCTCTCGGTCCGCACGTACTCGATTCCATTGACCACGCGCCACACGGCCTCCACGCCCAGGCCCGCGCGGCCGGCGAGAAGGTCGCCTTGCCGCGTTGCCGGGGTCACGTCCTGTCCGAAGAGGTCTTTCATGGCTTGGCCCCTTCGCTTCGCTCCAGGAGCGCCGCCCCGAGCATCTGCGCGGCCCGCCGCAGGCTGATCTGCCCGCCCTGGACGCTCTCCAGCACTATCTGCTCGACCATCAGGCGGTCCGGCTCGTCGCCCGTCTCGGATTTCCACATCGCCAGGAGCAGGTCCCGCGCCGGGGCGGCCAGCCGCGCGGCATTCGACTCAAAGCCCAACCGGACACAGCGATCGCGCAGCCGGGCCGAAAGGCGGTCGGGGTAGTTCGTCGTGAACACCACGACCGTCCGCTGGGGCAGGTTTTCAAGCCTGTCCAGCCAGATCGTTTCGGCGGCTGTGCTCATGCGGTCCACTTCGTTGACGATGACGACCTTCCAGCCGCTGCCGGCCATCGGCGTGGTCCACATCCGGCGGCAGGTCTCCCGCACGGCGTCGGCGGATTGTTCCCCGCTGGCGATGACCCACACGCCGCCGAACTCGCCCTGGTCCACGGCACAACCCAACTCGGCGGCAAGGGCCAAGGCGGCGCTCGTCTTGCCGGTCCCCGTCTCGCCCTGGAACAGGAAGGCCGCCGGGTAGGGGTACTTGGCGAACCGCCGCAGGAACTCGACGGCCTTCGGCTGGCCCCACAGCCCGGCCAGCGTCCGGGGCCGGTACTTCTCGGTGAGGGCCAGGGGTCGGGTGTCCGGTGTCGCCTCCAGGGTGGCCTGGGAGACCGCCTGAGTGCCTTTCAGGGCCGCTTCGATCCTAGCCGAGGGTGTCGGGTCGGCCTTCCCACGAAGGCCGTGTCGGATGGCCTTGTCCAACTTCTGCCAGGTGATGCCGAACTCCACGGCCATCGCCTTGAGGCTCTCCCCGGCCGACCGGCGCCGCCGCGCCAGGTCCAGCAGAGAGGGGTTCAGGACAATCGGCGAGGTTCTCACACGCCACCCCCTTCGGCCTTGGCGATGGCCGCCCGAAGTTCCTTCATCGTGAGCGCCACAGGCTCGTCGCCCTCCAAGTCGGCGTCGGTTCCAAAGACGAAGCCTTCAAGGTCCGCCAGGGCGCACCGGGCGGCCTGGAGAAGGTCCGGCGCGGCGGCCAGCAGGTTTCCCACGTCCGGCCGGTCATCGTCCGCCGGCGGGTACGCTTCCCACTCGGCATCGCCCGCCCACTCCAGGTCCACCACGCGATAGACCTCGCGCCACTCCCGGCCGCAATCGAGGCACTCCACGTCCTGCGTAAGCGTGGTCGTACCGTCAGGACGATCTTCCGCCCCGGCCTGGATGTTCTCGGACTGGCAGAACGGGCAGTGGGCGGCGGTGCGCACGTAACGCTCAACGGCGTCTTGGGTCAGTTCCTTTTTCATGGTCAGGGCTCCAGTTCAAACAGGGTCCGCTCGGGGCGGACAGGTTCGGTTGCCTGGGGCGGCGCCGCTTCCGTGGGCGCCGCCTGCTCGCGGTCGAACTCCTTAACGGCCTTGCGGTGGTGCAGCACATCCCCAGGCCGAAAGCCTTGGGGAAGTTCAACTGGCGGGAGTTCCGTTGCCTGGCCGTTTAGCGTCACAAGGACAAAGCGGCCCTTGCGCAGCCGGACCTCGGCGGCGGCAAACCCCTTCCCGAAAACGTCCTCCCACTTCCGCATGACCTCCCGCATGTCGCCCTGCGAGAAGGGCTTGCAGGTGATCAGCCAGTTCGGCCCGCTCTCGCTGTAGGCCACGAAGTCGAAGGACCGGAGTTGCACACCGGCGAACAGGGCCTTCTTCGCCTCATCGACGGCCACGTAGGGCGTGCCGCTTTCGCGCAGGTACGCCTCCATTACTCGGATGGTGACTCGCATGGTCAATCCTCCCCTTCGAGCATGACCGTGAGGACCGGCTCGCCTTCGTCGCCGGGGCCGATCAGCACCCAGAGCGCTACCGTCTGGTGCTTTCCGTCTCCGTTGGCATCGACCGCGACCTTGAAGTTCACGTGGTCGGTGCCCGCGGGAGCGCGGCGGATTGAGGTCCGAAGAACCATCAACACGTCCCACAGGCGGCCCTTGGTGCTCTGGCCTGTCGGGAACACGAACTCGCCGTCCGGCGTCTCGGTCGTGCCGGCCAGCACAGTGTCGTGGAAGGCCGTGGCCGTCATGGCGATGGGCAACGTGAACCCGGCATCGGACACCAGCAGTTTCGTTTCACCGTCGGCCGACAGCTCCACCAGGACCCCATCCTCGATAGCCTGCTTGCGGCTGTACGAGAAGATGACCGGGCCGAACGGCTGGTCCTTCTGGAGTTCTTCTTCGCTGTACCCGGACTTCTTGAGGGCGTCCCACGTGTCCTTATCGAGGAACTTCCCGGCACCCTTCGCGTTATCGTTTGCCTTAGACATGGCATACCTCCGTTTCTTGGGTTGCTAGACACCCCTTGAGCCACTCCGTTGCCTGCTCCTCGCCGAGCACGTCCGCATCCACCAGGTAGTCGATGCCGGCACGGTCCGCCGCCGGCAGGTTCACGGCCGAACCAAGACTGTGACACAACCTGCCCGGCCAGTGCCGCGAGCCGCCGACGGCCCCGACGACCCGGAAGAAGGCGATCTCGCACAGGGCGAAGGTGATCGCCCCCAGGTCCAGCGGCATAAGCGGGTCCTTGAGCGTGTACCGGATGACACCGTGCCGCACGAGGTCGGTCGGGCACAGAACGCTATCGAAGGCGATGATCCCGACGTTGACGCCCCGGCTCGTGAGCACATCGGCCAGCGCCAAGGCAGCGGCGCCCCGGTACAGCAACTCGTCGGGCTTGACGTGGGCGTTGACGGCAAGGTTGCAGCCGATGGTCACCGTGCGGCGGGGCTGCTTTTCCCGCACCGAGCGGTCCCACGGCGACGGGTCGCGGGCGAGGTATCGGTCAGCGTCCAGTTCCTCGCCCCACTCCTGGCCCCGGCGGACCTTCCGGCGCTGGGCGGTCGGAGCAACTACGTCGCCGATCAACCGCTCCCGCATCCGGTCCACCGCATCCAGAAGGTGATTCGACGGGTTCGACAACTCCCGTAGGAAGCGGTCTTGCGTGAAGTAGTTCCCCCACTCGTCCCGCCCGCTGAGCGCCAGGGCCATCCGGTTCCGCAGCCACTCTCGGCTGGTGTCGTTCTGGGCGAAGTCGTCGAGGGCATCACGCACGGCCTCGCCGACTGAACCGAACTCGTACCGCCACACCCCGTCGGCACACCGCCGGGCGGGCTTCTCGCCCGTCATCGCCGTGCCGGTCGGGGCAGCGGTCTCGCTCCGCTTCGTCTTATGTGGTGTCGGCGTGGCCGTGTCCGAGCCGCCGCACCCCTCACACGCCATGCCCCAGTGCTTGGCATAGTAGACGTGCTCGCCCTTGCCGAGCCGGTGTCCGCACTTCTTGCATCGCCCACTGTGTGGGGCTGGTCTAAGGTAGGGTCGCATGGCTATCGGCCCTCCGCCTTGGCCAACTCGTCGGCCGACCAGTCCTGAAAGTACCGCGTCTTCACGTCGCCGAGGGTCCGGCCCCGACCCATCGCCGCCACGCCGTTGACCACCAGTCGCGTTGAAGCAACCCGGCGGAGGCGATGCTCCGCGATCCGCGTCCGAAGCGTGTCCACCCAGGCCAGCAGTTCGTCGGCCTGGGCCTCGGACAGGGCGCCTCGGGCCAGGTCCCGCTCCAAGTCGCGGTCATAGGTCACGCGGAGTGTAGAGAGGATGAAGCGGTCCAGCGTGGCCGCGTCCAACTGGTTGCGGCCGACGTACTGCGTGTCCCCGCCCCGGCCCCAGGTGTTCGCGGCCCCGATCAGGTAGCAGTCCTTGTGCCGCGCGTGGACCTGGCCGGTCACCGGGTTACAGAGCAATCCGTTCGCCATCGCGGCGTTGATCGCCACGAGGACGTTGCTGTCGGCCCCGTCCATTTCGTCCAGCAGGAACACGCCGCCGCCCTCGTACACCTCGATGAACCGCGTGGGGACGTGGCCCCAGGACCCGTCGGCCTTCGGCAGCACCCGGCCCAAGAGGTGCGTCTCGGTCACACCGGCCGAGAGGCTGATGAAGCCGAAGGGCAACTGGAGGGCCTCGGCCATGCTCTTGGCCAGCGTGGTCTTGCCCGACCCCGCCGGCCCCACCATCAGGATGTTCCGGTGGCCTTCCTGGACGAACTCCATGAGGGCTTGGAACTGAAAGTGCACGCGGCCTTCGAGCGTGACCTTGCGGCCATCGTCCAGGTGGACTTCGATGGGCCGGGGCAGGCGTGCCTCGGCGATCTTTTCGTCCACGATCCGCCGGACGCCCTTTTCGTCAATGCTGCCCTTGACCTCCAGGTGCTCTTCAATCGCCCCGGCCAGACGCTTGAAGATTTCGGCGTACTGCCCGTCGCCCTGGCCCTCCATCACAGCGGTGCTGCGCTCTTCTCCAGGCATAAGACACCTCGCTTTCCCGTCTTGTCCTTTTCGGAATCGGCCTTCCCGGACCCCGTGTCCGTGAATCCGATTCTGTTGTAAGCCTAGCCCATATAAGGACTTACGGGAAGGCGAGGTTGCCTCTGAGGCTTGAACATAAGACTTTGTGTTGAAAGCGTTTGACAGCATTTTCAGATTTCCCGGCGGAATTCCCTTTGCTCTGACGGGGGTTCGGCCGGCGCCTGCCTCGTCATCGCCTTTTCGGGCCTCGTGGAATCCGGTCGCCCCAAGCCCGTTCTGCCTGTAACTTCGATAACAAGCCCTAGAGCCAAAGTCGTCATTTCGTGATCCTTGGGTCAGCCCCCGCCACGAAGTCGCCTGTAACGGCCTCCCAAACCTACCGATTCACACGGACAACCAGTCGCGTCGTGCCTTTGGCCTGAACGATGTCCAGGTATGGCCCCCACTTGCGCTTCAGGTACGCCATCTCCTGCCCGTGCCTCTCGCTGGACCGCTGGCGCGCGTTTCCGCCGCTGCCGGCGAACCGGGTGTGGATGAACGAGTACCGGCCGTCCACGAGCACGATCCTGTCGTGCAGCAAGGACTGAAGGCAGAAGTCGATGTCGGCCCGAAGCAGCAGCCGCTGGTCGTACCGCAACTCGCGGCCGATGATTCCCACGACCCCGCCGACCCAGGTATCGAGGGAGAACGGCCGGAAGTTCGCGTAGGTCAGCGGCCGCGCGGCCTGGTTGAATCCGAACACGCGGACGCCGGCATCCTGGGCGAGGATCGCCACCCGCTCGACGATCGCGCGGGCGGTGTCGGCATCCTCGATCCGCTCCTTGTGGAAACCGACCTGGCTGTAGACGTGGGTCACGTCGTCATCGACCATGACGACGCACGGATCGTCCACGTGGTCCAGGACCCACTGGCGCAGGGGGCCAATGCCCACAACGTTGGGAGGATGCACGAGCAGGCGGTCCGACAGGCGGCCGTAGGCGTCCACCTCGTCGGCGCCGACGCAGAGCGTGGCGTCAGGGAAGAGACGCAGGGCCTTCTCGCGCAGTACGTCGGCCCGGCCCTTGGTGGGGATGATGATTCTCATGCCGCACCCCCGGACTTGCCAGCGGCCATCAGCCGGTCGATGGCCTTCGCCCCGTCGATCACCCGCCCCAGGCCGATCTTCTTGAGGCCGCCGGGGTAGGCGACCTCGACCTTCTTGATGCCCAGGACCTCGCACGCCCGCTGAAAATCCTGCTCGTGGCGGAACATGAGCATCAGGTAGTCGTAGTGCTCGAACGGCTGGCACTCCATCGCAGGCAGACCGGGGTGTGCATCGTCGCTTTCGGCGGCGTCTTCGTCGGCCTGCTGCTCGGCAGCCTCCAGCCCTGCGGCCGTGTTGTGCAGGAGGTCCCGCACCCACAGGCCGTCGGCCTGGACCTGGGCGATCAGTGCCTCATACGCGGCAACATCGCCGGTCGCCATCGCGCCAACCGGATCGAGCGTCGCCAGAATCTTCGCCTCGGCCTCCTTCGACCAGTTGCCGACGAGGACCGGCACGGGCGTCTTGGGGTCAACGACCTCGCGGCGGGCATGGCCATCGACCAGCCGGCCTGTCCGCTCGTTGTAGAGGCACGCCCCCGCCCAACCGACCTGGGGGTCATCCAGGAGTTCCCGCAGGGACTGCAACTGCTCCTGGCTGTGCCGGCGCCAGTTCATCGGGTTTTCGGTCAGGCTTCCTGCCTCGATCCACTCCAGGCGTAGCGGCGGCTTCGCAGGGGCATCGGGGGCCTTTGGCGGGGCCGCACCCGGCACTTTTTCGGGGGGTTCAGAGGCGTCTATCGGGTTGTCTTTGCGTCTTGCCATACGGTGTCACTCCTTGTCTTGGGCCGACAATCGGCCCGTGCAGTGCGCGAAAGAAAGATTAGCAACCCCCAGGTCTGTTCCCCGGTCCCTCCGAAACGGCCTCCGACCGGGGAGTACCTTTTGACGACAGGGACAGGGGGTACGCCACGTCCTCATGTCGGTACTTGGCATTGACGGCCATGACCGCCCGCAAGAGGGCAGGGGTGAATCCCTGTTGCTCACTTGCCGCGATGATGGCCGCCGTGTCTTTGGGCAGGCACTTGCCGCCAAAGCCCCTGTCATCGGGGTACACGAAGGTGTGGTCGCGGCTGATGCGAGGGTCCGCCAGCCAGACTTCCCTGAGTTCGTTGTAGTCCACGCCGAAGGTCTGGGCGATGTCGAAGAACTCGTTGCAGAAGGTCACTTTGGTCGCGTAGAAGGCGTTCTCCATGTACTTGGCCAGTTCTGCCGTGAGTGCAGTGGTGAAGTAGAAGCGATGGCTCGCGTGGAAGTAGCGCTTGTAGAGGTCAGCGACGGCGGACGTGTCTTCGATAGGCCCACCCAGGACAGAGAACCCTTGTGCCTGGTGATCCAGCAGGGGATGGGCCACCGTCTCGCCGATGTACTCAGGCTGAAAGACGATCCGCTTCCCGGTTTCCCGCCGTAGTCTGTCGGTCGTGCCCGGCGCCACAGTCGAGCGGATGACGATGATTTCCGATTCGACCCAACGGACGGTTTCCTCGACGAGCGACACATCACATTCGCCGCGCGGCCCCGTTGGCGTCGGCACGCACACAAACGCGAACCGGCATCGGTTGATCGCCGCCCTGTCCGTCATTCCCTTCGCCGGGTCGTACACCGGGCACTCGCCGAACAGGCGAATGAGAGCCTGGCCGACGAAGCCGCAACCGACGATGCCAATGGCCGGCCGGCTATTTGCAGGGCGTGTTGCTGCCGTGGACGGAGTAGCCACTTCGGCGGTGTTCATGCGTGCCCCTTTCGGTGAATGAGGTCTGTTGTCTGGGCGGTCTGGGCGCAGGCGGCCGGCCTACCGTCCGCACGGAAACCCCTGCAAATGCGGGGCGTTGGACGGTATGGACGGTATGGACGGTATCGCCCCCATCTTTTCGGAAACCAGTGTTCTGTGTTAGAATCACCCCGTTGATGAAGCCGTGTGCGTGCGGTGGAGGTCATGTGTTCGCCTCCCCCTCGGCCGGCGAGGCAGGGGTCGTCTGGACCAGAGCGAGGATGGCGGCGCGGATATGCTGGGGCAGATTCTTCCACCGGCTGACGACGTGGCTCAACTCAGGCGGGGTTTGCGCTTCAGGGGAATGACAACACATGCCATTATCTGGCAACGTAGGTGGGTCTGCAACGCGCGCTGCGCCTGGCGCTGCGCGCTCGGCGGGATCGTGCTCTAAGTCGTTGTCTTTGCTGCCTTTGCCTTCGGACGGCGGTGGCCTCTTAATCAGCGGGCCCAAGGTTCGAGTCCTTGGTGGCGCACCAGATTTATCTGCATAGGTATGCAATCGCCTGTAGCGGCCTGCAGAACCGCTTCAGGCGATTTTTCATTCAGGGCATTGCGCGGCATTTTCGGCGGCTGCTGCGCCACATTCTGCGCCCCCTCAGCCGCCGCCCGTTGGAAGTGCGATTCGGTCGTCTGAAGATAGTGCTTCGCCGCAACCGCCGGCGAGTTGCCGATCCACGAACACACCACTTGCACCGGGTAGTGCTCGGCCAGTTCCGTTTCCCGGCTCGCCCGGCAGTTTTGGAACAATTTCGGCCAGGGCTTCACACCGGCCCGCGCCATGGCCTGCAACACCATCTTGCGGTACATCTGGCCGCAGAAGCCGGCCGGATACTGCGGGCAGCAGAAGACCTCGCCCGGCTCGGCCGCCTCAAAGGCTTCACGGAACAGCGGGGCCAACTCAGGGAACATCGGCACAACCCGGATTCCGCCGTCGCCATGATGCTCGGTCTTGACCGCGCGCACCGTGAACCGCTCCCGCTCCCACGAAATGTCGGACCACTTCAGGCCGGCTATCTCCGATGGGCAGCGCAGCCCGCCGTAGCGGGCCAGGGCAAAGACCAGTTTCCACTTGGCATCAGGCAGGGCCGCCAGCACCGCCGCCGTATCCGCGCGGCTCACAAAGGCCATGCGCTTCGGGTTCGCTCGGGCCGACTACGGCCGAAGCGAACGCACCTGCCTGCCGGTAGGCAGGTCTTGAACCGCCGGGCCGAACCAAAACGGAAGACGCTGACCCGCCGCGCAAATCGCAGTCCTGCGCTGTCATATCAGGCCACGCGTTTGAGGCTCGCCCTCAGGGATCACTTCCAGGGCACCCTGACGATCGCGAGCGAGTGAGGCGGCAGGTTGACGATGCCCTTGTTGAAGGAGAGTTGCGTTCTCTCGGGCACGACGCGGTTTGGGTGTTCAACATCATTGAATGCATCGGTTGAATCGCCGGCCAGGATCGTCGCCTCATATCGGCCCTCCAGCAACATCTCCTTCATCCTGACGGTGCAGGCCGCGTGTTTCGAAGGATGGCGGTTCACCAGGGCGATCGCCCACACCTTGCCCGACTCGTCCACCGTGGCGATGGCATCGATCATCGGAACCCACCGGCTGCCCTGCATGAGCCTCCCGGCCTCCAGGTCGAGTTTGCCGACGCGGTCCTCAAGTTGGTTGGCGTACATGGCCAGGGTGTGGAAGGTCGTGCGTTTCACGATCCCCTTGGGATGAACGTAGATCGGCCCGCGGGTGTTGACAATCGGAGCGATGTTGGCCATGCCGACATCCTCGGCGTGTCGCAGGCAGGCGTTCAGGAACGACGCCGAGAACAGCGCGTCGGCCATCGAGTACTGCGAGGCCATCGCATTGATGTCCCGCTTGGCGATCAGCGCGGCCATGGCCGGGTTGCTCTCGTCGCTGACCTGCTTGCGTGGAAATCCCGGGTGATGCCAGCCGCGAAGGTTCCACTCGTCGAACGCGATCTTGACGCGGCCGCGGCAGCCGGCTTCCTTCAGGACATCAATCACGCCGGTGATCGTCTGTTCCGGGCCATCCGACAGCATGATGCACGAGTCTTCGGGCGTGCCGTTACCGGCATTCGTGCAGATATACGGCTCGCTGCCGACGAGCCGGCACCACTCGACGAACTCGTCGGTGCCGAACGTGTTGGGGTCTGTAACGCCCCAGACCGGATCAGGGGTCGGCTTGCGGCGGGGCCCGACGCCGTCCTTCCAGTGATAGCCGCTGGCAAAGCATCCGCCCGGCCAGCGCACGACGGAAACCTTCAGTTCTTTCACCGCTTCGATGACATCCTTGCGGAAGCCCCGATCGTCCGACAGGGGCGAACCCGGCTCGAACAGCCCGCCGTAGACCTGTCCGTCAAAGTGCTCGATGAAACCGCCGAAGATCATCCGGCTGTAGGGTACGGAGCGGGCGCCGGCATCGATCGTCACGGTCGCCTGCGTGTCTTCGGGCGGACCGTCGACCTGCGAGGGATTCGGCAGAAGATTCGCGGCGGGTCCGGAATCCTGTGCGGGCGCCGGCCACGCCGCGGCGGCCGACAGAACAACGAACGACAGAATACGGGGAAAGGTTTTCGACGTATGGAGAGACATGCCTGTTCCTTTCGTGCCCGGAAGACTTCGAGGGAATTATGCAGCGCGCGGCACAAAAACAATCCCTCACATGATAGGGGCCGGCGACCGTTGAGAGGTCGGCAGTGCACGGCGGGTTGCTTTTTCGCCGCCTTCTGCTACGATACGGCCCGCACGGAGCAGGCGGGGGCCGTGAGCCCCTTCGCATCGGTCGGGGAGGCCGGATGTCGCTGGAGTCCCTCGAGCAACTGGTCCGCGATTACGGCTACTACGCCCTCTTCATCGGCACGTGCCTGGAGGGCGAGACGATCATGGTCCTGGCGGGGATCGCCGCGCGCCAGGACATCCTGCACCTGCCGTGGGTCATCCTGCTGGGGTTCCTCGGGAGCCTGACGGGCGACCAGACGATTTTCTTCGTCAGCCGGCGCTGGGGCAGGCAGATCCTCGCCCGCTTTCCGTGGCTCCACGTGCGGATGGAGAAGGTCAACCGCGTTCTGGAGCGTCACGGCACGTGGTACATGATCAGTTTCCGGTTCTTCTACGGCCTCCGGAACCCGACGCCGTTTGTCATCGGCCTCAGTTCCGTGTCCACCGCCAGGTTTGTCGCGTTGAACGTCCTGGGGGCCGTCATCTGGGCCATCACGCTCGGCCTCATGGGGTACCTGCTGGGGGCGCTGGCCGAGCCGCTCCTGAAAGACCTCAAGTGGGTTCTCCTGGGGGTGGCCGCCATCGGCTTCCTCATCTGGCTCGTCCGGCACCTGCTGCTGCGCCGGGCCCGGCACCGGGCGGAACTGCCGCCGGCCTAGTAGTCCGTCACACTTGTTTTTGTGGGTTGAACCTGGTCGCGCGGTGGGCAGTCTTGCCCACCGCGCGGCGGGCAGGACTGCCCGCCGCGCGAGCACTACTCACGATTTCAATGGTGACGGACCACTAGCGCGCAGCGCGGAACATCGTCTGCGGCATCGTGGCACGGAAGCGGACGGTTCCCGGCGCGGTCTCCCCTTGGGCACGGCGTCAGCGCCGCGGGCGGCCGGCGGCCGTCAGTCCACCCGGGCGACCGAGTTGAACGAGCCGTACGGGTTCGGCGCGCAGTGACCGTGGTCCGGGTCGGTCGCCCACTGGCCGTCGATCAGGAACTTATATTCATGCGTTCCTGACGGCAACATGAGTTCCAGGGCGAAGCAGCCGTCCTTCTGTTTCTTCATCGGCAGCGGGTCCCAGTTGCGGAACGCGCCGGCCAGGTACACCTGGGCCGCGCCGTCGGGCGGCTTCACGGAGAACTGGACGGTTCCTCTTTTCCTTTTCGCGTACATGGTTCTATCCTCGCACGAGGGATTCACCCTCCGAAGGCTCCGGTCCCCCGGCCTTGGGGCCTCCGGCCGAGATCGCATCGGGCGGACGCACCACCCTGTGGTGACGTGACCACTTTACGGCCCCATGGTACAACCCGCCCCGGCCCGTGTCAACGCCAAACGGTGTCAAGTTTCCGCCAGGAGGGTTAAACGACTGTCCCGCGTTTTCATTGCGTCGGGCGGCGCCCGCGGCGACAATGGACGCACGCCGCCGTGGAGACCGATGCCATGATCGACCTGCGCAGCGATACCGTCACCCGGCCGACGCCGGCCATGCGCCGGGCCATGGCCGGGGCCGAGGTCGGCGACGACGTCCTCGGCGACGATCCGACTGTCCAGGCCCTGGAGCGCCGCGTCGCCGGAATCCTCGGCAAAGAGGCCGCTGCCTACATGCCCTCCGGCACGATGACCAACCAGGTGGCCATCCGCTCGCACACCGAGCCGGGCGACGAGATCATCCTGGAGGCCGTCGCCCATTCGTATTTCTTTGAGGGCGGCGGGCCGGCGGCCCTCTCGGGCGTCTCCTGCCGCCTGCTGGCGGGCGAGCGCGGCATCTTCACGGCCGAGCAGGTGACGGCCGCCATACGGCCGCGCAACTACCATTACCCGGTCTCGAAACTCGTCTGCGTCGAGAACACGCACAACCGCGGCGGCGGCAGTATCTGGCCCATCCAGACGATCGCCGAGGTGGCCGCGGCCGCACGCGAGGCAGGCCTGGCGCTCCACATGGACGGGGCGCGCCTGTGGAACGCCTCCGTGGCCACGGGCATCCCGGAGCGCGAGTACGCCGCGCACTTCGACAGCGTGAGCGTGTGCTTCTCGAAGGGCCTCGGGGCGCCCGTCGGCTCGGCCCTGGCGGGGACGGCGGCGTTCATCGACCGCGCCCGGCGGTTCCGCAAGATGTTCGGCGGCGGCATGCGGCAGGCGGGGATCATCGCGGCCGGGGCGCTTTATGCCCTCGAAAATCACCGCGCCAGGCTCTCCGAAGACCACGCCAATGCCCGGCGCCTGGCCGAAGGGATCGCGGGCCTGCCAGGCGTGGAGTTCGACCCCGCGACGGTCGAGACGAACATCGTCATCTTCCGCACGACCTCGATGCCGCCGGCCCAGTGGGTCGCGCGCCTGAAGGCCGCCGGCGTCCTCGTGCTGGCGGGCGGCCCGGACACGGTCCGCGCTGTGACGCACCTGGACGTGTCGGCCGCGCAGATTGATGAGGCCGTCGCCGCATTTCGGCGGGTTGCGGCAGGCTGATGTGGCGCGGCATGGGTTGTTCGAGCCCGACGCGGGAGCGTCGGGTTATGGACGCACGCGCCCTCACACGCGGGCGCCGGAGAAACTCACGGAGACCACCATGCGAAACGTAATGTTCGCGCTGACCATGGGTCTTGCGCTGCTCCTGGCCCGCCCCGTGGCGGCCGCCGAACCGCCCGCCGCAGCCGGGAAGTTGCCCGAGGGCGCCGCCGGCATCGCCGCGAAGTTCCCCGGCGACGCGGGCCTCTCGAAGGACCCGCGGGTGCTGCTGCACGAGGACTTCGAGGCGGGCGCGCTGGACAAGGACCGCTGGCCCAGCATCTCGAACGAGGCCGGGGCGCTCTCGTTTTCGGACGACGTGCCGGCGGCCTCGGCCGGCAAGAAGAGCCTCCTCGTGACGGCCAAACTGGGGGAGAACACGGGCGGGCACCTGTTCCGCCGCTTCACGCCGGGCGTCGAGCGGATGCACGCGCGGTTCTACGTGAAGTTCGCCCCCGACTGCGATTACATCCACCACTTTGTCCATATCGTGGCCGAGAATCCGCCGACCGCCTGGCCGACGGGCGGGGCGGGCGAGTGCCCCGCGGGCGACAAGAAGTTCTCCACGGGCCTGGAACCGGCCGGCTTCAATGGCCGCCAGCCCCCGCCGGGGGCCTGGAACTTCTACACCTATTGGCATAAGATGAAGAAGTCCGGCGACGGCAGGTACTGGGGCAACAGTTTCGCGCCACCCGTGCCCGCCGTTCCCGAGCGCGGCCGGTGGTACGCCATGGAGATGATGGTCCAGGCCAACACGCCCGGCCAGGCCGACGGCCGCCAGGCCTTCTGGATCGACGGCCGCCTCGTCGGCGACTTCGGCGGCATCGAGTGGCGCACCACGGCCGACCTTAAGATCAACGCCTTCTGGCTCATGAGTTACGTGACCGACCGCTGGACGAAGAACAAGATGAACCGCGTGGGGTTTGATGACGTGGTCGTGGCCACGGAGTACATCGGCCCGATTGCGAAAGGGCCGCCGCGCGCCGCCGGCGCGCCGGCCGCGCCTGGCTCGGCGGGCGGCGCAACCGCGGCCGGCGGCGCGGCCGTAGGCTCGAGCGGCTCTTTCGGCAGGTTTGGCGGCTTGAGGAACAGGTAGTACAGCCGCCCCTCGTTCTGCGCGCGGCCGGCCAGGTCTCCGGCCTCCGGGCCGATGCCCACGTACAGGTCGCACCGGCCGGCGGCGCGGATGGCCCCGCCGGCGTCCTGGTCGAGCGCGAAGAGGCTCAGGGGGGCGTCTTCAATCGCCCCGCCGCGGTGCTGTGGCATCGCCGTCGAAAGGAACGCCAGGCACCCCGGCGGATAGATGCGCTTGTCGGTGGCGATCGTGCGGTACGGCGTGACAGGCTCGTTGAGGCACCCGCGGGGCCGGCCGTCGTCGATGACCGCGAAGAAGATGTACCGCGGGTTCCGCCACGTGTACTGCGCCACCTCGCCGGGGTGGGCCTTGAAGTACGCGAGCATGGCCGGGAGGCCGTCGCGCGGGCCGATCTTCCTGTCCTTCACCAGTTCCGCCCGCACGCTGGCGTACGGGTGGCCGTTGTTGGCCGTGTAGCCGGCGGTCATCTCGCTGCCGTCGGGCATCCGGAGGCGCACGGAGCCCTGAATCTGGGCCACGTAGGCCTCGAACGGGTCGGCCAGCCACACCAGTTCGTTGCCCGCGTACAGGTTCTGCGTTTCGATGGTCCGCCGGTCGGGCATGGGCGCCAGGGGCGTGCCGTCGGGGCCCTTGACGAGGTCGGCCGGGGGCTTGTAGAGCGGCCAGCGGAACCGCTCGGTCGCCACCGGCGAGGCGTCGAAGATGGGCGTGTAGTAGGCCGTGAAGAGGACCGTGCCCTGGTAATCGCATCCGACGGATATATAGACGTCGAACTGTTCGCGGAGGACGGCGTCCATCTCCTGCGGCGTCTTGCCGGAATCCAGCAGGGCCGCGAAGGCCCGGAGGCCGGCCGCCGCCTGCTCGTGCGTGACCGCGCCGTAGGGGAACCGCTCGCGGCTGGAGGGCTTCGCCAGGTAGGCCAGGCTGTTGGCGACGGCCTCGCGCAGTCCCGCCGTGTCCGCGCACGCCTGCGCAAAGTCCGGGATCTCGCGCGGGTCCGTGATCTTCCGGAGGGCCAGGGCCCCCGGCGGCAACTGGGCCTCGTAGTTCTTGCCCACGCGCGGCCAGGGCTCCTCGATCTCCTGCGGCTTGTGACAGCCGGCCAGCATCCCTGCCACCAGCACCACCACACCTGCCACTCCAAAGGTTCTCACGGTTCACTTCTCCTTTTGCGCCGGGTCACCGCGCGCTCGGGGCGCCGATTATGGGGCGGTGCAGCGGGGCTGTCAAGCAAGACCGCCACGCGGAGAAGGGATTGAGGTTGCGCTGACCTGGCAGTAGTGTAGGCTGGGGCGCGCCCGCGGGGCGCGGGCGAAAGGGGACCTATCCGCCATGAACCGCGGGAACCTGCCGTGCGGCCGTGCCGCCCGGGCGCGCGTCGGCCGCCGCCTCGCGGCGCCCGTCACGGTGTCGCTGCGGCTTGTCCCGATGCAGGAGGAGTCCGCGCTATGAATCACGCCGCCTGTTACCTTGTCCTGTGCGCACTGGCCGGCACGTTGCACTGCGCTGCGTGCGGCTGCGGCCCGGCGGTGCGGGGGGTCGCCAAGGCGACGCCTCGCGAGATCGTCATCGGCGGCAAGACCGTTGACCCCGCCACGCACGCCATCGTCATTCCCGACCAGCCGACGCCGCAGGAGACGTTCGCGGCCGGGGACCTGGCCGCCCACATCGAGAAGATGACCGGCAAGCGCCTGCCCATCGTGGCCGAGGGGGCGCTGAAGAAAGAGACGCCCATCGTCGTCGGCAAGTGCCTGGGGACCCTGAAGCGCCTGGGCGTGTCCGTTGACTTCGACAAACTGGGCCTCGAAGGCATCGCCATCGAGGCCAAGGGCCCCGCGCTGGTCCTCGCCGGGAACAAGCGCGGCGTCCTGTACGCGGTTTACACGTTCCTGGAGGATTGCTGCGGATGCCGCTGGTTCGCGGCGGGCCGGACGATTGTCCCGAAAGGCGGCTCCTACTGGAGCAAAGAGATCGACGTGCAGGACCCCGCCGGCGCGGAATGCACGGTCATCCCGTCGCGCGGCACGGTGCGCGTGGGGGCGCTTGCGGTCCGCTACGTGCCGCCGGCTGAACTGCGTTCAACGGACTACCCGTGCTCTCGCGACGCCGACTGGGCCGTGCGCAACAAGATCAACGGGACGCAGACCCGCCTGGATGAGGCGCGCGGCGGCAAGGTCTCGTACTCGCACTTCGTGCACACGTTCAACGACATTCTGGACCCGGCGAAGGAGTTCGCGGCCCATCCGGAGTACTTCTCGGAGGTCAAGGGCAGGCGCACGGCCGACCACACGCAACTGTGCCTGACGAACGCGGAGGTCCTGGCGATCGCCAAGGCCGCCGTCCGCCGCTGGATCAGGGAGGCGCCGCAGGCCACGATCTTCTCGGTCTCGCAGAACGACTGGGGCAACTTTTGCACGTGCGCGGGCTGCAAGGCCGTCGCCGACCGCGAGGGCAGCCAGGCGGGGCCGCTCATCGAGTTCGTCAACGCCATCGCCGACGACATCGCCGGGGACCACCCGGACAAGACCCTCGACACACTGGCCTACCAGTGGAGCCGCAGGCCTCCGAGGTCCGTCCGCCCGCGCCCCAACGTGTGCGTGCGCCTCTCGAGCATCGAGTGCTGCTTTGCCCATCCGCTGGATGCGTGCGAGACGAACCGCTCGTTCGTCGACGACATTCGCGGCTGGCACCGGCTGTGCGACCGCCTGTACATATGGGACTACGTCATCAACTACGCCCACAGCCTCATGCCGTTCCCGAACCTCCGGAGCCTCGCGCCCAACATCCGGTTCTTCGTGGCCAACGGCGTCAAGGGGATTTACGAGGAGGCGTGCTACTTTACGAAGGGCTCGGAGTGGGCGGAACTCAGGACCTGGATCCTGGCCAAGACGCTCTGGAACCCCGAGTACGACACCGACCAGGCGCTCTGGGAGTTTCTGCCGGCGTATTACGGCCCGGCGGCGGGGGCGATTCGCGAGTACCTCGATCTCATGCAGCGCCAGGTGGCCGGGCACAAGGACTGGCACGCCCGCATCTTCGACAAGCCCGATGCGCCGCACCTGGGGCCGGAGTTCATCGCCGGGGCGGTCCGCTGTTTCGACCAGGCCGAGGCGCTGGCGGCCGGCGACCCGGTCTTTGCGCATCGCGCGGCGGTTGCGCGGCTGCCCATCCTGTACCTTCAGATCGTGCGGGCCAAGGCGGGCGACGCCGATGCGGCGGCGCTCGTGGCGAGGTTCGAGGCCGTCGCCCGCAAGGAAGGCGTGGCGATGGTCCGCGAGGACGCCGGCTCGGGGGCCCTCGACGTCTGGCTCAAGGCCCAGCGCGAGCGATTGAAGATCGAAGCAGCAAAGTAACCGGGCCCGCCGCGAAAGCGGCGGACGATGCGGCTAAGCGGGCCTACAGCGACTCGGGCTTGCGCGGCAGGTCGCCGAAGTGCCGGCGGACCTGCTGGTCGATCTCGTCGTCGCTGATGCCGGCCACGCGTCCCTCCTCGTATTGCGCGGCGATCCAGGCGGCGATCCGGGCGAGGCGCGGGTCGTCCTTCGGCAGTTCCCCCGGCGCCTCGTAGCGGTCCTGCATCCAGGCCAGGACGCCGGCGGCGCCGCTCTTGTCCGTGAGGCCCACGCGGACGGGGCGGTTCAGCAACCCCGCGGTGTCGAACGGATTGTAGATCTCTTCATTCTTAAGAAGGCCGTCGGCGTGGATGCCGGCCCGGGTGACGTTGAAGTCCCTGCCCACGAGCGGGTAGAGCGGCGGAATCTCGTAGCCGATCTCGGTCCGGTAATAGTCGGCCATCTCGGTGATGACCGGGTAATCGACGCCCTCGGTCTCGCCCCACATCATGGCGTGCTCGACGACGAGGCCCTCGATGGGCGGGTTGCCCGTCCGCTCGCCGATCGACAGCAGGGTCCCGTTGGCCGCGCAGCAGCCGTGCAGCCACGCGGTGGTGGCGTTCACGAGGACCTTGTGGAAGTCGTTGTGGCCGTGCCACTCCATCCACTCGGGGGGCACGCCCGCCTGCCGCCGCAGGCAGTACACGATCTTGGCCACGGAGCGCGGCAGTTGGGCGCCCACGTACGGGACGCCGTAGCCCAGGGTGTCGCACGCGCGGATCTTGACGGGGGTCTCGTACTGCTCGGCCAGTTTCATGAGTTCGGCGGCGAAGGGGATGACGAACCCCTCGAAGTTGGCCCGCGTGATGTCCTCGAAGTGGCATCGCGGCGTGATGCCTTCGTCCAGGGCGGCCTTGACGATGTCCAGGTACAGGTCCAGGGCCTGCCGGCGCGTCCGCCGCAACTTGAGGAAAATGTGGTAGTCCGAGCACGACGTCAGGATGCCCGTCTCGCGCAGGCCCATTTCCTTCACGACATGGAAGTCGCCCTTGACGGCGCGGATCCAGCCCGTGACCTGCGGGAAGTCGTAGCCCAGTTCGCGGCACTTGTCGACGGCCTCGCGGTCCCTCTTGGAGTACAGGAAGAACTCGCTGGCGCGCACGAGGCCCCGCGGGCCGCTCAGGCGGTGCAGGAACTTGAAGAGGTCCACCGTCTGCCCCACGGTGTACGGCGGGCGGGCCTGCTGCCCGTCGCGGAACGTCGTGTCCGTGATGAACGTGTCCTCCGGAATGAACGTCGGCACCCTCTCGTGCGTGAACGGGATCTTCGGGAACTGGTTGTACGGGAAGATGTCGCGGTACAGGTTCGGCTCCGCCACGTCCTCCAGTTTGGGGGCTTTGAGGTCCGTGTAAAACGACTGCGTGTTCTTGTCGTAGTAAAGCACCGGACGACTCCTTTCCTCCATGCGGGTCGCCAAGCAGGAAGGCGACCAGGCTGTGCGGCGAGGAGCGCGGAGAGCCACATTATAAGAGCGTGGGCGCGGACGTCAATACGGGCGGCTGAAGGCGGGCCACGGACGGCTGGCTGTAGCACCCGTACGGGCGCCTTCCTGCGCGGGGCACAAGGCCCCGCGCTACGATTCGTGGGCCGCGGCCGGCGGGACGAAACGGCGCACCGGTGCGGGCGGACCGAGTTACGGGGCGGCCTTGGCTGCCCGCCACGCCTTGAAGATCTTCACGCCCTCGAACCACAGGACGCTTGCCGCGCCCGCCGCAAGGCACAGGGCCAGGTTCTCGGCGTTCAGGGCCGTGAAGTGGAAAAGGCCCCGGAGCAGCGGCACGTACAGGGCCGCTGCCAGGAAGACCGCTGCCCCGCCCAGAACCCACCAGAGGGCCTTGTTCGGCATCTTCATCGTTGAGGGGATGGTCCGCGACCATGAGCGGTTCGTCAGGATCAGCCCCAGGTTGGCCACCACGAGGGTCGTGAAGGCCAGGGCGCGGGCCATGTCCTGGCTCTCGCCGTAGGAGCGCGACACCAGGAAGATGCCCAGGACGACGGCCAGGACGCTGACCCCCTGGAGGAGGCTCACGCCGATGGCGCGGAACCCGAACAGGCGCTCCCTGGGGTTGCGCGGCGGCCGCCTCATGATGTCGGCCTCGGCCTCCTCCGCCTCGAAGACCACCGAGCAGGCCGGGTCGATAATCAGTTCCAGGAAGACGATGTGGATGGGCATGAGAATGAGCGGCCAGTCGGAGAACAGGACGGGGATGAACGAGAGCCCGGCGATGGGCACGTGGATGGCAAAGATGTAGGCGATGGCCTTCTTGATGTTGTCGAAGATCCGCCGGCCCAGTCGCACCGCCTGGACGATGGACGAGAAGTCGTCGTCCAGCAGGACGAGGGCCGACGATTCGCGGGCCACGTCCGTGCCGCGGCCGCCCATGGCGATGCCGATGTGGGCGGCCTTCAGGGCCGGGGCGTCGTTGACGCCGTCGCCCGTCATGGCCACGATCTCGCGGTTGGCCGCGAGGGCGCGGACGATCCGCAGTTTCTGCTCCGGCACGACCCGGGCGAAGACGTTGGCCTGGCGGATGCGCTCGGCCAGTCCCAAGTCGCTCATCCGGTCCAGTTCCGGGCCGGTGAGGATCCGGTCGGCGGCCCGCAGGCCGATTTCCCGGCTAATCTTCTGGGCGGTGCCCGGGTAATCGCCCGTGATCATGATGACGCGGATGCCCGCCCGGTAGCACTCCTGGATGGCCTCGGGCACCATCGGCCGCACCGGGTCGGCCATGCCCACCAGGCCCACCAGACTGAACTCGAAGTCGTGCTGCCCGTCCGGCAGGGGGGCCTGCCGGAACCGGCCCTTGGCCACGCCCAGGACGCGCAGCCCCTGGTCGGCCAGGACGGCGACGCGGCCGGAGAGTTCGTCCCTCCGGGCCGCGTCGAAGTGGCACAGGTCGGCCACCGCCTCCGGGGCGCCCTTGGCCGCGATCACGAAGTCCGTGCCGTCCGGCGACTTCCACACGTGCGACAGCGCCAGGAGCGCCGGCGACAGCGGATACTCGTGCACCAGCGTCCAATTGTCGTGCAGGTGCTCGGTGCGCACGAGGCACCGCTCGCCGAGGGCCTTGAAGGCCTTGTCCATGGGGTCGAACGGGTCGCGCTTGCTGGCCAGGATGCCGAACTCCAGGAGTTCGTGGAACTGCTCCGGCAGGGTCTTGGCGGCGGGGTCCTGCGCGTCGAAGAACTCGCCGCCGGCGTACAGGCGGCTGATCGTCATGGCGTTCATCGTGAGCGTGCCGGTCTTGTCGACGCAGAGGACCGTGGCGGCGCCGAGGGTCTCGATGGCCGCCGTCCGCCGCGTCAGCACCCGGTTCTGGCTGATCCGCCAGGCCCCGAGCGCCAGGAAGATCGTCAGGACCACCGGGAACTCCTCCGGCAGCGTCGCCATGGCCATGGCGATGCCCGCCAGGAGGCCCTGTTCCCAGACCTCCCACGTGTTGCCGCGCGTCAGGCCGTAGATGATCACGACCACGGCGCAGAGCGACAGGCCCACGACCGCCAGGTTGCGGACCAGGCGGGCGGTCTCCCGCTGGAGGCGCGTTTTCTGGGGCGTCAGCGTGCGGAGGGCCTTGCCGATCTTGCCGATCTCGGTCCCCAGGCCGGTGGCCAGGACCTCGGCGATGCCCTGGCCCTGGGTGACGAGCGTTCCGGAAAAGACGAAGGGCAGGTCGTCGCCGCCGGGCCGGCCGAGGGCCGCGCCGTCGCCAAAGCGGCTTTGGCGCGTCGGCGACTCATCGCCGCCGGCGGCGGCCTTGCGGACGGGCGCCGACTCGCCCGTCAGCAGCGACTCGTCCACCGACAGGCTGATGCCGTGCATGACTCGCGCGTCGGCCGGAACGCGGTCGCCCTCCGTCAGGATGATGAGGTCGCCGCGCACCACCTCGCGCCCCGCGATGCGGCGCCTGGCGCCGTCGCGGATCACCAGGGCCCGCGGGCTGGAGAGGTCCCTCAGCGCCTCCAGGGCGCGCTCCGTCCGCCGCTCCTGCACGATGGTGATGCCCATGACGACGAAGACGAACCCCAGGAGCATCAGCGCATCCCCCAGGTGTTCCCGCCCCATCCCCAGGTAGATCACGCCGCAGGCCACCAGCAGCAGGAACATCGGCTCGCGCACCACCTCCAGGGCGATGGCGAAGACGCTGCGCCGGCGGCTCGTGGGGAGTTCGTTGTACCCGTCTTCCTTGAGCCGCTGCGCGGCCTGGGCCTCGGAGAGGCCTGTCAGGGCGTGAATGTCGAACGTGTCGCTCACGATGCCGCTCCCCGCGAAGGGTCTTGCCGAAAGTGGTTCTGCCTTAACCGACCCGGCCCCGAGCGGGCGCGGGAGGAGCGGCCTTGGGGTCCAGCCTGAACCGTGAGTTGCTGCCCTACGCTGCCTGAGAAGATAGGCTGCGGCAGGGGGAAATCAAGCGTTTTGCGTCATGCCGTTCACGTAGGGTGGGTGCTATGCACCCACGCGGTTGTTTTAACGAGGTTGTGCCGCCAGCGCCGGTACCCGGGCATGACGGCAACGGCATCAGCGTGGGTGCAGAGCACCCACCCTACAGTTTGCGTCTTGGGAGTTGACAGAAGGGGTGCGGTTCGCGCACACTATAGGGGTAATCCGGAATCGGCCCTATCGTCGGGGTCCGTCTCAGAGGGAAGAGTAACTGCGTTGGCTATTGGTTGCTTCTTCAACTGACAGGTGCTAGAATGACACGCCGCGTTACGGGGGGCAATCTGACGCGGAGAGAATGTCCAAGGATCTACGCCGCAATTGTCGATAAGATGCTGTGTCCAAAGCCTAATGCCTGATGGAGGCCAACCGCATGTCCGCTGACCAGACGGAGACCAAGAACGGGATCTCGTACAGTGACTTCGTCTCTGGAGTTGACGTCCTTGTAACGATGCGTGCCCAAGGTGAGCTCACGGTAACCGTCACGCGCCTGCGAGGTTTGCGCTTAGTTGTGTCGAATGATCTCTTGCGCGAGCGGTTCTCTGCGAAATTGGCGCGAGAGGTCAGCGATGACGAGGTCCGCCTAATGCGGCGCGAGGTGGGCGATGTGGCCTTTGCCTCGATCGTTGCCGACACTCCACTTGACCAGTACAGAACGTATATTATGCTTAAAGGCAGGCCTCCCAAGGCCGAGGAACCTGAAGAAGAATTCGTAAAGAAGGCTAAGTATGCTACAAAGGCCTTGGTGACGCAATCTCTTAGAGATCGCTTTCGCCGTATCGAAGAAGCCTTGAGTCCCGTTCTTGAGGATGTCTCTGTCGAGTTGGTCAGCAAGAGAGAGGAGCCGAATGCCAACGACCTTGGGGGAGTTGCCTATCTTAGACTTACCTACCACGTGGCTGTGCCTGATCCGGCGGCAAGTGTGTTCCCTTTCCTCAGGCCCAGTATGTTTTTTGGCTCTTCTAAGTACTCGGTCTTTTCCATCGAATGCGATGAGCACGACTTGGACTTGATGATCCGCCGTCTGAACCGGGCCAAGGATATGCTGGCCAAGGCAATTCCACAGGAGCCCGCGCATGGCACATAGCGATATTCCGTTGGACATGATGTTGCACATTGCCGACTTGATGGAAGAGGGAGAGTCTCGCGCCGTGGAGCGACTGTGGTTTTCCAAGTTGGTTGAGGCGATGTGTCTGACTGAGTTTTGCATAGCGCATGATATATCTTATCATGTACACCAGGATAACCTCACAACCTTCTTTGATGTGAGTCGCCCCGAGGACGGGGCTTCGAAGTGGTTTCTTGTTCCCTATCAAGGTTACGGACCTAACATCCCTCGTAGGCATAGGGTAGTATCGGGCGGTTCTCGTCAACTGCCATTGCCCTTTTCCCAAGTCGACATTCTGAAAAATGAGCTAATCGAGGCCAAGCGAAGACTTCAGTCGGAGATCGAGGAGAACACTGGACTAGCGCAAGAGGTCGAACGCCTGCGCAAGGCAAACGATGGGCTTCTTGACTGTGTTGCACGCCACGAGCGAGTTGAAAAAGGGCTCAAGAACGCGGTTGGCATGCGCGAGGGAGGCGCCTTGCTTTTCTCGGAGGAGTACAGGGGGCGTGTGGCGGCTTCGGGAACGGAATCTTTCGATGCTGTGTTCGACGATGGTCAGGGCAATACTTTTGTTCAGACATACACGAAAGAACAACTGCAGGGAGCCAGGGTGCCGGAAGAGGGCGATTGGGTCTACGTTTTTGCCGCTGTCTATAGGTTTGAGCCGCCGCCGGTCTCCCTAAAAGAAATAATGAAGAGCAAGTGATTGTGTTAGGGCCACCGAGGCAGCGAGGCTCCCGTGACGCCGATTCTGGACATATTCTTCTGTGGCCATGGGGACACCGCTGTTCTACGCCTTCCAGGGGGCAAGTGGTGCCTGATTGACTGCAATCTGAAGACGGCGAGCACTCGCGATAAACTCTTCCGGTTCTTCGAGAGCAACAAGGTCGAACGCCTGGAGTTCGTTGCGTTGTCCCACTACGACGCGGACCACTATTGGGGCATGGCGGGTTTGCTGGACCACTTCGCCTCGGCAGGCCGCTCTGTTGGCTGCGTCTACCTACCTCCGATGAGTTCCAAGTACGCTCTTTCAATCATCAAGTCGGAAGGTGTTCGACAGCCCTCTGAGGCCAGCCAGTTACAGCAGTTGCAGGATCGGCTGGACTCAGGCAAGTTCGATTTCTCCTACGTAACGAATAGACACGAGAATCTGCATTTCCAGGGGCAGGACCTGGACTTCCATCTCTTTGCCTTAGCACCAAATCCGAAATCTGATCATCAGGCCATTGTTGCGGGGCTCAAGCGTTTCGCCAAGAACCTGAATGTGGATGTTGACCCCGGTGATGCCAATGCCTTGTCGGTAGTATGGGCGGTCTACGTTCAGAATAAGGTACGTCCGGGAAAAAGCCTTGTCTTGCTGCTAGCAGGTGACCTTTGTGAACAGGAATGGGTTTGGGCGATTGAAGCCTGGAAGAGAAAGTCTAGCGAGTGTGAGTGCCCCAGCCTGTTTCGCGTTATCAAGGTGCCGCACCACGGCTCATTCAGTAGCCATAGCACGAGACTGCTCGATTCCATGGCTTCGGACGGACGTCGCTACGCAGTTCTGTCGGTGGGCACCGAGTTTTCGAGCCTACCTGACCGACGTGTTGTTGGCGCCTACCTAGAGCGAGGTGCTGAAGTCGCGTCAACGTTTCGTAGGACTGCGCTGAGCATTACGAGGGCTATTGGCGTGCTTGACGCAGGAAGGCGAGGTTTCCGCGGCGAGGGAGTTAGCAATGATGTTGTCAGCCTATTGGAGGCAGACGGAGAGGTTGCTGTCTTACCACCAGAAGCATTCATAAGTGGCGAACAATTGGATTTGTACGGTGTTGGCCGCGATTAGGGTGCGTGCCAGGCGGAGGCAGGCTCAGAAGACTGAGGCACATGGCTACCGCCATCCCGCGGCATGCAATCCCGGTGCAGTTGTTGACCGCCCCTACCGCCTTGGTACAATGCCCCCGGTATTATCGGTCTTCATGGCTGAGGGTACGGCGGACATCCAGGCTGCGGGCGAAGGCATTGCGAAACTCTTCGCCCGCCAGGAGGTCGTCGAACTCGTCCGCGAGGCACTTCGCACCGAGGGCAGGGCGAGCGTCGAGGGCCTGTGGGGATCCAGCGCGCCGGCCCTGGCGGCATCCTTTCTTTCCGACTGCCCCAGCACGCTCCTGTACGTCCTGGCGCACACCGACTCGGTTGACGATGCCCGCGACGACTGGCGGCTCTTTGCGGGCGTGGACCCGCCGGTCTTCCCGGCGTGGGAAGCGCTGCCGGCCGAGTCGGATGTGTCGGATGAGATCCTCGCCGAGCGGCTGCGGGTCCTCAAGACCTTGGCGGCGGCACGCCAGGGCGACGGCGCGGCGGGTCGGGAGACCCGCCGCGCAGGCCCCCAGGCTTGTTCACGTTTAGCCGCGGGCGGCACGCCCGCGGACGCGGCCGTGCCGGCCGCGGCTAAACACGACACGGCGCCACCCGACGCCGAGGCCCTGCCGCGCGTCCTCGTCACCACCATCCAGGCGCTCATGCAGCCCGTGCCGTCGCCGCGGCACCTGGCGGATAACACGCTGGAACTCGTGGTCGGCCGCGAGTACAGCCTGCCGCACCTGCGCCAGTGGCTGGCCGAGCGCGGTTTCCGCCCTGCGGAACTCGTCCTGGAACCCGGCCAGTATGCGGCGCGCGGCGGCATCATCGACGTGTTCGGCCCGACGGCCCCGGCCCCCTACCGCCTGGAGTTCTTCGGCGATACGCTGGAGAGCCTGCGCACCTTCGACCCGGGGACGCAGCGCAGCCTGGACGACCGCGACCGGGCGGCCATCTCCTTTCTGCCCACCGGCAAGGGCGGCCCGATCGCGCCCGCGACCACGACGAACCTGATGGATTACCTGCCGCCGCAGGCGTGGATCGTCTGGCGCGACCCGCTGGAGATCGCCGAGGTGGGCCGCTCTTTTCTCGCGGCCCAGGCCAGCCCCGTGGGCGTGTACACGTTCGAGGCGGTCGTGCAGCGGGCGCGGGACTTTACGCGGCTGGACCTTTCGAGTTTCACCACCACGGGCGCGAGCGACGCGTTCTCGCTGCGGACCGAGGCCCCGCCGCCCCTCTCGGGCAAGGCCGAGACGGTGCGCGAGGAACTGGCTGAGATCGCCCGCGAAGACACGCTGCTCGTTTTCTCCGACAACGAGGGCGAGC
>Ga0315289_10000842_pt1 | contig 47392 bp, 38 predicted proteins | sample YL17G11_40_MG_FD_203452 | JGI IMG/M metagenome (GOLD analysis project Ga0315289, IMG submission 203452) | Sediment microbial communities from Yellowstone Lake, YNP, Wyoming, USA - YL17G11_40 | ecosystem: Environmental > Aquatic > Freshwater > Lake > Sediment | place: USA: Wyoming | collected... | reverse complement strand
ATATACTGCATCTTGTTCCGCCTCCTTTGGAAGGTTGACCGCACCTTCTATTATGACGCACACGGCCGCGCCGTGCACGTCCGAGGCGGAGCGCTTTCATACCAATCAGAATGACAGTTACGCATACGTTGACTTACGTCACGAGGCACTAGGTCCGAGCGGGGTTGTTTACGTAATGTACGTGGTGACCAAATCCGTAATCTTCATCGCGCTGTTCATCGCCGCGGTCGCCGTCTTCGCGTACAACTGCCTGTGGCTCTACCGGGCGATGCGCCTGGGGCGGCCGGAGGACCGGCGCGGGGACATGCTGCGGCGCATCGGGCATCTGCTCTATTACGGCTTCGTGCAGCGCCGCGTCGCCTCCGCCGGGCAAAGCGTCCATCACCTGGCTATCTTCTGGGGCTTCGTCGTCCTCATGATCGGCAACCTGACCTTCGTGGCGGGTGGGGTTCATCCGGCCTTGCGCTTCGAGTTGCTCGGCCCCGCAGCGGCCGGCATGCTTCACGCAAGCCAAGATATCATGGCCATCATCGTCCTCGCGGCACTGGCCTTCGCGGTGTTTCGGCGCGTAGTGCTGCGGCCGAAGCACATCGAGGCGCTGAGCCTCGACGCGTTCATTATCCTAGGGCTAATTGCGGTGCTGATGTTCGCGATGCTCTTCGCCAACGGCATCGAGATCGCAATGGGGGATCTGCCGAGGTCGTCGTGGACACCGGGAGCCACGGCCATCAGCGGCTGGCTCGCGGGCCGCTCCGGCCTCTTCGCCTGGCACCAGGGCCTGTGGTGGCTGCACGGCGTAGTGCTGCTCGTTTTCCTCAACTACCTCCCCTTCTCCAAGCACCTGCACATCCTGGCGGCGCTGCCCAACGTTTACCTGCGGCGCCTCGGTTTCGTGGCCGACCTCTCGCGCATTGATTTCGAGAACACAGAGGCGTTCGGCGTCAGCAAGGTCACCGAGTTCACCTGGAAGCAGCTTTTCGACGGCTACGCATGCACCCAGTGCGGCCGCTGTGACAATAACTGCCCCGCCTGGCGCACCGATAAGCCGCTGTCGCCGAAGCACATCGTGACCGATATCAAGGATAACCTCCGGCTCAACGCGCGCCCGCTGCTCGCAAATCGCTCGTGGCGCGATCTATCGGCGGCGGCGGCGGACTTCGAGCCTGCGACTCCGCTCATCGGCTTCAACCAGATAACCCCCGACGCCCTGTGGGCGTGCACGACATGCGGCGCTTGCATGGAGCAGTGCCCGGTATTCATCGAGCACGCGCCCAAGATCGTGGACCTGCGGCGCTCGCTGGTGATGATGGAATCGGCGTTCCCCCCCGAGCTGACCGATTTCTTCAAGAGCGTGGAGACCAACTCCAATCCCTACGCGATGGCGGCGACGACGCGCGCGAAATGGGCGGAGGGCCTGGGCGTGCCCCTGCTGAGCGAGAAGCCCGATGCGGAGTACCTGTACTGGGTGGGCTGCGCCGGGGCGTTCGATGATCGCAACCGCCGGGCGAGCCGGGCGCTGGTGCGCTGCCTGCAAGCAGCGGAGGTATCGTTCGCCATTCTGGGGCCCGAGGAGGGATGCTGCGGTGACTCGGTGCGCCGCCTGGGCAACGAGTACCTGTTTGAGGAAATCGCGCGCGCCAACGTGGAGATTCTGAACGGCTATCGCGTCAAGAAGATCGTGACGACCTGCCCCCATGGCTTCAATGTCTTAAAGAACGAGTACCCGGCGTTCGGCGGGAGCTACGAGGTCAAGCATCACAGCCAATTGCTGGCGGAACTGCTGGCGGCCGGGCGGCTGCCGGCGCAGTCCGACGGCGGTCAGCGCCTGACGTTCCACGATTCCTGCTATCTCGGCCGCTACAATCAGGTTTACGAGGCGCCGCGCGAGACGCTGCGGCTGGTGGGGGCGCGCATTCGGGAGATGCCGCGGCGCGAGCGCATCAGCTTCTGCTGCGGCGCCGGCGGCGGGCGCATGTGGATGGAGGAGACTCTGGGGCGCCGCATCAATGCCGAGCGCACCACGGAGGCGCTAAGAACCGGCGCCGAGACCATCGCCGTGGCCTGCCCCTTCTGCCTCACCATGCTTGATGATGGTGTCAAGGATGCGGGCGCCGAAGTAGCGGTGCGCGATATTGCAGAGATCGTCGCCGCCCACCTGCCCGCATCGTTGGGCGCCGGCGAGCAGACCGCCTCTCTAAGCTAGACAATGAAACCGCAACGCTGCGAAGAAGGCTCAGTAATGCCGGAAGAGCGCACCACGATCCCCGCTCTTTTCCGCAGCAGGGTTGAGCAGCACGGCGACCGCGTCGCCCTGACGTACAAGCGCGACGGAGCCTATCATCCGATCACGTGGAGCGAGTACGGCCGCCGCGTGCGCGACCTCGCCCTCGGGCTTATCTCGCTGGGCCTCGAACCGCGGCAGCAGGTGGCGCTGCTGTGCGAGAACCGCCCGGAATGGGTTGTCGCTGATGTCGCTATTCTCTCCTGCGGCGCAGTCAATGTTCCGATCTACATGACGCTAACGCCGAAGCAGGTTGAGTACATCCTCTCCGATTCCCAGTCGCGCATCATCATCGTCTCGAATCCGTCGCAGCTTGACAAGGTGCTCAAGGCCAAGGCCAACCTCCCTGTGCTGGAGCACGTCGTATGCATTGAGTGCCCGGAGCCGCGGCCCGACCCGGCGGTGATTTCCTTCGAAGAAGTCGTGGCGCGAGGCGCCGGGTGGGCGCAGGAGAGAGGCGCTGCGGTCCTCGACGAGCGGGTCATGGCGCTTGAGCCCGATGATCTCGCCAGCATCATCTACACCTCGGGCACCACCGGCGAGCCCAAGGGCGTCATGCTGACGCACGACAATTTCGTGTCCAATGCACAGGCGAGCCTGGTGGCGCTGCCCATAGACCAGCGCGACCTGGCCCTCAATTTCCTGCCGCTGAGCCACAGCTATGCGCGCACTTGTGACCACTACGTGATGATCGTTGCGGCAGTGCCGATCGCCTTTGCCGAGACCGTGGACACGGTGGCCGAGAACATGCTCGAGGTGCGGCCCACGGTCATGAACGCGGTGCCCAGGTTTTATGAGAAGACTTACGCGCGGATCATGGACACCGCGGCACAGCTCACCGGTATTGAGCGCACCGTGTTCGAGTGGGCGATGCGTCTCGGCGCGGCGCGCATCAAGGCGATGAAGGCCAAACGCCCGCTCTCCCCGTGGTTTCGCCTCAAGTACGCGGTGGCCCACCGCCTGGTGTACCGTAAGATCCACGCGCGCCTGGGCGGACGCATGCGGTTCTTCGTCTCGGGCGGGGGGCCGCTGTCGCGGGAGCTTGCCGAGTTCTTCGGCGGGATCGGCGTCAAGATCTGCGAGGGCTACGGCCTCACCGAAAGCTCACCCACTATCTGCGTCAATCCCGTGGACCGCATCAAGTACGGAACCGTGGGCCCCTGCCTGCCAGGGGTTGAGGTGGAAATCGCACCCGATGGCGAGATCCTGTGCCGCGGCCGGCTGCTGATGAAGGGTTACTTCGGCCACGAGCAGGAAACCGCCGACGCCATCGTTGACGGCTGGCTGCGCACTGGCGATATCGGCTTCTTGGATGACGAAGGCTACCTCGCGATTACCGACCGCAAGAAGGACATTATCGTCACCGCCGGCGGCAAGAACGTTGCGCCGCAGCTCATCGAGAACGCGCTCAAGACCGACCCGTTCATCTCCCAGGTCGTGATCCACGGCGACAAGCGCAAGTTCCTGAGCGCGCTGATTGTACCCAACTTCGAGCAGCTCGAGCCCTGGGCGCGCGAGCAAGGCCTGTCCTTTGACTCCCGCGCCGAGCTGGTGGGCTTGAGCGAGGTGCATGCCCTCGTCGAGCAGCGCCTCAACGAGAAACTGCGCGACTTTGCGCGCTACGAGCAGATTCGCCGCTTCACGCTCCTCGATCGCGAATTCACCATGAGTGACGGCGAGGTCACGCCCAGCCTCAAGATCAAGCGCAAGGTCGTCGGCGAGCGCTACCGCGACCTGATTGAGGCGATGTATCGCGACGTGTGAGCAGGGGAGCGCCTACGCGCTGGCGAAACCCCGCCACCAAATGGGGCCAGCGGCGCCGGCGACGGGCACGGGGCGACTCGCGGGCAACATTCCTCGAGCCCCCAGGAAACCTCAAGCCAAATGGAAAGCAAGTCACAGCTAGCTATTCTCGGAGGACCTCGCGCGGTCGAAAGCGACCTCGGCGACATCTTGACCTGGCCGATCATCACCGGTGAGGATGAGGAGGCGGTGCTGGAGGTGCTGCGCCGGGGTGCCATGTCCAACACCGATGTTACCGAGCAATTCGAGCGCGAGTTCGCCCAGTGGCAAGGCACGAAGTACGCGCTGGGGTTCAACAATGGCACCTCCGCGCTGCACGCAGCCATGTTTGGCTGCAAGGTAGGGGTCGGCGATGAGATCATTTGCCCCAGCCTGACTTACTGGGCCTCGGCCGCGCCTTGCTTCTCGCTGGGCGCGACGGTGGTGTTTGCCGAGGTGCACCCCGATACGCTGTGCCTCGATCCGGCTGATATAGAGCACCGCATCACCGACCGCACGAAAGCGATCGTGGTAGTGCATTACGTGGGCCATCCCGCGGATATGGATCCGATCATGGAGATTGCCACCCGCCGGGGCCTAAAGGTCATTGAGGATGTCTCGCACGCCCAGGGCGCGCTCTACAAGGGACGCAAGGTCGGCACGTTTGGCGATGTGGCGGCGATGTCACTGATGAGTGGCAAGTCCCTGGCGACCGGCGAAGCCGGCATCCTGGCCACGAATGACCTGGAGATTTACGAACGCGCGATCGCCTTCGGGCACTACGAGCGGTTCCAGGGCAACATCCGGACCGAGGACTTGCAGCCGTTTCTCGGCTTGCCGCTGGGCGGCTACAAGTACCGCATGCATCAACTCAGCTCGGCGGTGGGACGGGTGCAGCTAAAGCACTACGATGCGCGCTGCGCGGAGATCCAGCAGGCGATGAACTACTTCTGGGACCTGCTCGACGGCGTGCCCGGTCTCCGCGCGCATCGCCCGGCGAAGGATTCCGGCAGCACCATGGGCGGCTGGTACGCAGCGCACGGCTTATACAGGTCCCAGGAGCTCAATGGCCTTTCCCTCTCGCGATTCGCAGAGGCAGTACGCGCCGAGGGAGGTGGGTGCTTCCCGGGATGCAATCTTCCGCTGCACCTGCACCCGCTGTTCAACACCTGCGATGTCTACGGCCATGGCAAGCCGACGCGCATCGCACACTCGAACCGCGATCTGCGCCAGCCGCCGGGAAGCTTGCCCGTAACCGAAGGCATGAATCGCAGGGCATTTGGGATTCTCTGGTTTAAGCGCTGGCGGCCTCAAATCATCGAGGAGCACGCGAGCGCCTATCGCAAGGTCGCGCAAAACTACAGCGAGCTGCTCAAGGATGACCCGGGTGACCCGCCTCAGCTTGGGGGGTGGCACTTCTTCCGGCACGGCGAGTAGGTGGAGGCCGGTGCAGTCGCTTCACCCGCCGATCATTGATGCTTGCACAGCCAATAGGACAATCAACGCCTGAAAACACCCTCGTTTCAGTGTGCGCGGTGTCTATCTTGTGTGGCAAGATTCAACAACAGCCGCCGCTCCAACCCTCACTCCGCGCGCTCTGCGGCAAGGGCTTTGCGGACGCGCGCGGCGGCGCTGTCGAGCAGCGCCCGCAGGTCTGCGTCGGTGGGCTTATCTCGCGCTACCGCCTCGTTGGCCACCAGGCCCAGCGCCTCTTTGATCTCCACGTATGCTTTGCGGCACGGACGCGGGCGGCAGTACGGGAGCTCCGCGACCAGTGCCCGCACCCGCGGCCGCTCCCTCAGGTAGCGTTGGTAGGCCGGGCTATCGAGGATCGAGCGGCGCAGCGGAATGTTGTCGCTTGAGGTGGACCAGCGCAGTGAGATCTCCGGCCGCAGCCAGAAACGCGCGAAGGCAAGCGCCTGCTCCTGCCGCGGTCCGGCGATTACCGCTAAGCACAGCGCGCCATCCGAGCCACCGAAGGAATTGACCTTGACCTTGGCGCGCGGCACGCCAACAACGTCGTAGTCCAGGTGCGCGTAGCGGGCCAGGTTGTCAAGCACGCTGACTTTCATGCCGATGTCGCCGCGCTCGAAATTGACCGAGGGGCTGAGCCGCCGCAAACGCACGTAAAGCCTGAGGGCTTCCAGCGCGCTTTGATTGTTGAATCCGGCATCGGTGCCGGCCGGGTTAAGATAATCGCAGCCGTACGCGAACAGCAGCAGCGGAAGCTGAAACGTGCACTGGGTGTAGCCCCAGCGATCAATAACACCGTCACCATTGGTGTCCGCAGTCAACCTCTCGGCTGCGGCCAGAGTCTCCTGCCAGGTGCGCGGAGGCTGCTTTATCCCGGCCTCGCGCAACAGAGTCAGGTTGCAGAACAGCCCATATGGGTTCGCTTCAATCGGGATCGCCCAGCGCTTGCCGCGGTACGTGATGTTATCGAGGACCCGTGGGACATAGTCCTGCCACGGCGCGCCGGGGAGGCTGTCATCGAGCGGCAGGATGCGCCTCGCGTCCGCAAGGAACGGCAGGCGCTGGGACGAGGTAATGAGAACATCGGGCAGTCCCTCGCCGTCGTGCGCCATTAGACGAGCGCACATCTCGGCTTCCTCATCTGAGCTCACGCGCGTGGGTACGGCGGTTGCTTCGCCGAAAGCCTCCGCGATCAGACCGACCGCCTCGGATTCTAGCCCGCCCACGCAGTGAGATATCCATACAGGCTCGGCGCTGGCGAGGCCGGAGGTGGCCAGGTACATCGCGCCGGCCAGGACGGCCAGCAAGAACCGTCTCCCAATCACATGCTTCATTGGCATCAAGACCTCGGTGGACTTCTGTGGGCGGCCGACCGGTTCCTGCTCGTAAGCGCGCGGCGAACGGCCCTGCGCCTTGGGGTCCGGCTCCTGATGCCGAACTTGCCAACGCGTTCGCGCGACTCAAGCGGTCAGCGGCCACTGCCGATACTTTGATTGGCATCATCACGCGTTGCGGAGAGGCCCATGTCCCACCCAGCCCCCTCCCCTACCCAGGCCGCCGGCGACCCGGCCAAACCGGAAGCGTACGTCTTGTCGCTGATCAGCGAAGGCAAGCTCCAAGCCGCGACGGAGGCGATCGCGGAATTCGGCGACGGGCATGTGTATTGGCCGGACTTCCACAATCAAGCGCAGCGGCTAATGCTCTCCGGGCGGCTGGAGGCGGCGGCCGAAGCCGCGCAGGCCGCCATCAGGCTCGATCCCGACAGGGTGCAAGGATATGAAACCCTGGGCGAAATCCGCTTGCGACAGCGGCAGTGGCGCGTGGCTGAGGAGAGCTTCCGATGCGCTCTGGAACGGGACCCTCGCGCCGCGATCGGACGCTTTGGGCTCGGCCGCGCCCTGCGTCAGCAGGGCAAACGCCACCAGGCGCTGGAGGCCCTGGTAGCGGCGATGGAAAGCGATCCGCGGCCGGAATGGCTGGCCGAACTTCAGCGCGCCATGCGGCACGGGGCACGCCGCGAGCGTGGTCGCGGCGCAAAAAGCAACGGCCCTGATGTTCTGCTGGGTCGCGCCGAGCGGGTCATCCGCCGTGCACGCGAGGCCTCCGCGCGCACCGCGCTGCTGCCAACGCTGTCTGTTTGCATGATCGTGCGCGATGAGCAGGAGTCCCTGCCGCGCTGTCTGGAGAGCGTACGCCGTTTGGCAGATGAGATCGTCATCATTGACACCGGCTCCCAGGACGCCACTGTGGATATCGCGCAGCGTTTTGGCGCCCGGGTTCACAACTTCCCCTGGTGCGATGATTTCGCGGCGGCGCGCAACGAATCGCTGCGCCACGCCGCGTCGGATTGGATCCTCGTCCTCGATGCGGACGATGAGCTCGGCAATCCGGCCGGCCTCAAGGAGTACCTGGCGACCCTTCGACCCTTCGGCTTCGCTCAGGACAAGCAGGCTCAGGGTCACCCCGCAGAGGCCCGGAAGGGTCGTCCCGAGAAGAGTCGAGGGGCGAGCGCGCAAGCGGTCAAGGTTTGCTCCATGCGCACGCGCATACCGCACCGAGGGCGCGCGGGTGAAACCATCGTCGAGCACCCCCGGCTTTTCCGTAATCACGCGGGGTTCCATTACCGCGGGCCGGTGCACGAGCAACTGTGTGATGGCACCGGCAACCCCGCGGTCGCCGATGCCGCCCTCGATCTCTACGTCTACCATCATGGCTATCTCGAAGACGAGCCGGAGCAGAGAAAGCGCCACCAGCGCAACCTGCGGATTCTGCGCGCCTGGATCGAGCGCAACCCGCAGGATCCCTGGGCTCACTTCTGCCTGGGCCAGGCGCATTACACCAACCACGATATGCAACAGGCAATACCGAGCCTGACGCTGGCGCTCCACCATGCAGCGCCGGATCGAGCCTATCGCCCGAAAGGTTACGCCTATCTCGCCAGCGCGCAGAGCGCCACCGGGCGCCACCGCGAGGCCGAGCAGACATGCCGGGCAGGGCTTAACGAATCCGCGAACCAGGCCGAACTGCTCTTCTGCCTCGGTTACGCGCTCGAATGCCAGGGACGAACCACGGAGGCTATTGCGGCTTATGAGGCCGCGACTCGCGGGCGCTTCGGCCCCATGCTCGCCCATCACGATTTCACCTGCCGGGACCTGAAACCACTGGCGCGGTTAGCGGAGATTCATATCGCGTGCGGCCAATTGAGCGAAGCGGAGGATTGCATTCGGCGCATCGAGCACATACGAGGCCCACTGCCCGCGCTTGAGAGTCTCCGCGAAAGAATTGCTGCGACGCGACGGTTGCGCGACGATGCCGCCGTCTCGCCAGATCTGGTGGCACAAGCGCGGGGTGAAGTGAGCGCGCAACCCACCGATACCGCAGCCCGCGTGCGCTTGGCGGCGCTGCTCCTGAGGTCAGCCGACAGCGCCGGCGCGGAAGAGCAGATTGACGCCGCTACTGAGCTTGACCCTGCTTGCCCTGAAGCCTTGAACCTCAAGGGTGTGCTGTTGTGCTCGCGCGGCCAGTACTCGGCGGCGGCGGAGCACTTCCAGCGCGCGGCGGCGCTGCGACCGAGCTACGCGGACGCCCTGGCCAACCTGGGGGCCGCGCGGCTGCGCCTGAATGATGTGACCGGCGCCGAGCGGTCTTTCCGCGAGGCCGTCGCTGCCGACGAGTCCTGCTTTGCAGCGCATTTCGCGCTCGGCGAGATCTTGCGCTCCCGGGGCGACAGCCAGGCTGCCCTCCCCTGCTACGAGGCCGCGATCCGGGCCGACGCATCGGCTCGAGGGGCGTGGCTCGGCATGGCGCGCTGCTGCCTGGAGTGTGAGCAATACGAGCCTGCCGCGCGCTGTTACGAGCGAGCCGTGGAGATGGGTGGGGCCGCTCCGGACCTCATGGCGGAAGTCGAGCAGGTTCGGCGCCGACTTGCCAAATGCCGAGCAACCGCAGAGGCGCACGCGGGGGGCGCTGTCAGGTTGAGCGCTCCACGGCGCTGAGGCCAGCCGCCCTCGGAATCCGGCCATCTCGGCGGCACCGACGGGTCTCCTCGCAGCGCCTAAAGTCTCACCTGGCCGGACAGCCAGACCTCCGGGCGCGTCGGCCTGGGAAGGTGATTTGCGCTGCCAGCGGCGAAAACAGGTCCCGTGTGGCAGGAATTGCTCCAGGTGCATTCGTGGGCGTCGTCGCAGGCCGCTCGGCAGAAGCGAATTATCGCGGCCTGGGCTGCCGCCTGCACCATCCTTGTCGCCTTGTTCTACTGGCCGATCATCTTCACCGGCTACCGCGAGATACCAAGCCATGACGAATGGCTCATCATCAACGCCATCAGGCCCCACGGCATTCGCGGCGCCTATCATTACTTTGAGCCTCATTTCTGGCAGCGCGAGATAAGCGCGCAGTACGTCTATTACCGCCCCATCGCGCTGGTCTCTCACGCCATTGACTACTGCCTCTGGGGCGCCAACCCGCGTCCCGCCCATGCCGTCAACATCGCGCTGCACGCGGTGAACGTGCTGCTGCTGGGATGGCTGGTGGCGCTGCTCGCGAGCAACTGGCTGCCTGGGATGCTGGCGGGCGTGCTTTACGCCGTGCTTCCCACCCATGCCGAGCCAGTGTCCTGGGTGGCGGCGCGAATGGACCTCCTGTCCGGCACTTTCGCTCTGGCCTCGATGGTGTCTGTGGTTCTCGCGCAGAAACGGCGCGCCTGGCTGCTTGTCGGCGTCAGCGCGCTTTTCTTCGTGCTCGCCGTGGGAGCGAAAGAAACCGGTGGGATGCTGGTGGTGGTCGTCGTCCTCTGGGCGCTTACGATGGCGCGGGGCGCTTACCGCTTACCTCTGATCGCCGCCGGCGTTTTCTCGGCCCTGGCGGCAGGCTATGTTTGCTTCCGTCACTTCACAGGCACCATAATCATGCCTCCGCAGCGCCACCACTTCCGCCACCTCGGGTTCCGTTTCCACACCTACTACTTGAGCTACCCCCTGGCGAGACTCTACGAGGCCATCCAGGCCCGCAGCGTGATGTGGCTTGACGCCCTCGGGCTCGCTCGCGGCGCGGCCGAAGGCGTCTTGCTCTGGCGATGCCTGGCAGCGGCGGCGGTGATGCTCGTGTGGCGCATCGCCTTCTATGCGCCGGCGCTGCTCCTGGTGCAGGCCGATAACCGCTATCTTTACTTGCCCGAGATGGGGTCGGCGGCACTGCTGGCGCTCATTACCTGGCAGGCGGCGCTGTGGCTGCGGCGCTGCCGGCGTAACTTCGGCTGGCTGCCCTTCGCCGCATACGCTTGCCTGCTCGCCATCAGCATGGGCGAGCTGCTCGCGCACCTGCGCGGGTGGAAGGCGCAATGATGGCGCGCGCCGTCACTGCTCAGCGATAGGCGCGCTTCGTTCGCTCCAGGCGAATCCAACCCGACGAGCCACCCCGCGGGGCCCGATGAGTGTTGTGCAGCACACCCCCCTCGGCATTCCACTCGTACTCACCGCGCACTGTCACCCGATCTCCTAGCTTGAGCGGCACCCGCGGCGCCAACTCGAGATTGTGGGCGACAAGCAGCGTCTGGCCGCGGGTGCTACGGATGATGAAACGCTGATGTCGGGGCGGGCGCACGTCGTCGTCGAGAATTCGCTCGACCCGGCCGGGCACGGTGATGACGACGCCGGACACCTGGTGGTCGAACGCGCGCTGCGCTGCGCCGGCGCCATCGGGGTGGTCGGCGCCCAGGCGCCAGAGGGCTGCGGCCGCCAGCATAACCGCGGCCAGGTAAATCCACTTGCGGCTATTCATCGCTCTCGATGGGCCGCGTCACCCTAGTGAAGACATTACCGTCTATCGGGCACGGGCCCCGCGGATAGACCCAGTCCGGGTTGATCCAGACGCCGCAATTGAGCTTGATGCCGCGGCGGGCAGCAACCACGGGGCATTCGTTGTAAATAGCATGCATGCCCTGGAAGGCCTGGCAGCCATCGCTGATGCGCCCGCAGCGGCGGCACTGGAACTTGGGAGAGAGGCGGCTGCCGCGAACGCGCTTGTAACCGAGAAACTCCAACGGCCCGCGGCATTTAATGCACGTGGCGTTCTCCAGACGAGAGAAATTGAGCCGCATGAACTGCGGGCCGTAGCGCATGTGCCCGATTTCCATCTCATACCTGGGAGGCAGCAGCACGAGCTTGGGAATGGGCAGGCCAACCCGGTCCATCGCCAGGTGCATCGCCGGGACTACCTCCAGGAAGGGCCGGGCCAAAGCGGAGCGATCAATCGGGCGCATGGTGCCGGTAATCGTGCCCGAGAGCATGAGAAGCAGGCTGACGAGAATCGCTCCGATGAAGCCGCCGGCGGCGCTGCCGCCGATGTAATCGGCGACCCGCGGCGGCTGGTGGCGCTGCGCGATGTGCGCGAATAGGTAGCCGGTCGCGATCGCTATCGCGACCGCGGAAACGATGAAGCCCAGAAGGTCGCGCGCCACCGGCGGGAGGCCCAACACGCCCAACAATGAGGCCGGTGCCGGGTACACCAGGGAGCCGATACCCAAGGCGAGGAACAGCGCGGCCAAGTCGCCCACCCCCCGCCAGAGCCCCCTGGTCGCGCCGTAGTAGATGTTAAGGCCGAGGATGACGACGACAAAGAGGTCCACCTGGTTCACGATTTGCCTCGGTCGCGCACCAGGGGCACGAACATCACCGGGGCGATGGAGGAGACCTTCAGCTTGCCCTCGTGCTTCTCCACCAGCATCAGCTCCTGCCCACCCAGCGCATCCTGCTTGCCCACCGGTATCACCATGCGCCCGCCCTCGGCGAGCTGGTCAATGAGGGGCTGTGGGATGTGATCCGGCGCGCACGTGACCAGGATCGCATCGAATGGCGCGTGCTCCTTCCACCCCTGGTAGCCGTCGCCGATACGCACCTCGACGGATTTGTACCCGAGGCGCTTGAGTGTCGCTTGGGCGCGCTTCCCCAGCGACGGCAGGATCTCGATGGTGTACACCTTGGGCGTCAGTTCCGCCAGCACCGCCGCTTGATAGCCGGAGCCGGTGCCGATCTCCAGCACTTTGGCGCCGCGCTTGATCCGCGCCGTCTCGGTCATGAGTGCGACGATGTAGGGCTGCGATATGGTCTGTCCTTCGCCGATGGGCAGCGGCCGATCCTCGTAAGCCTGCGCGCGCATCCGCGCTGGCACGAACTCGTGCCGCGGCACCTTGCCCATTGCGCGCAGCACCATGTCGTTCTTGAGGCCGCGCGCCCGAAGTTGCTCCTCCACCATCTCGCGACGCAGCCTCGCATAGTCTGGCTCCTGCTGCGCGCACGCCGCCATGCTGATGATAGCCCCAAGCGCCGCCAGGACAACTACCGTTTGCCTTATGTCAAAGCGATGTGGCATCCTCCTCACCCCCGTGAAGACAGGCGCCGAGCCGAGGCACGCCCGGCTGCCTCAGTTCTGCGATATGCGCCCCCGCCGCCGGCAGCTCCGTTCGGACCGACGGCGGCGGATCCACCTGCACACTGACCCCAGAGTGCCTATCAAAACCCGCGCACAGTGGGTTCCGCGGCGCGGACAGCATTCAGCGAACGCGGCGGATGCGGTTGACGCGCCTGATGGCGACTACGACCATCGCGACCAGAGCGGCCGCCAGCAGCAGCCGGGACCACGGCTCGCGGCGATGGCCCAAAATCCAGGGCCACAGGCTTAGCATCGCGAGAAGAATCAAGACCGTTTCGATAAGCCGGCCCACGGGTTGGTTGCTCCACTCAATCTGTTTCGCGCCAACGACGCGCGCTCCTGCCGGGGCGCCAGGCAAGCAATGCCCAGTGCGGTGAGCGCGCCGAGCCGCCCATGCCTGGGACCGCAATCCTGCGGCCCGGCCCGCAGAAAGCCGAAGATGTCCCCGCCATGGGAGAAGGAGGGCTTCTCGCGCCCACAGAATTGAGCTTCACCAACAGCGCCCAAGGTGGGCGCAAAAGGAGGTTGGATAGATGATTCGTCCCACCCGACTACTCGTGTGCGCTTTGCTCCTGGCAGCGATAATCTGCCTGCCGTCCTCCGCCGGCCTGCTGCAATATGTCGCGAAACCGGAGCCGAATTATACGTGGTCGAAGGTCGGCGAGCAATCCGCGGGCGGATGCAAGGTCGTGGATCTCGCCATGACCTCTCAGGTCTGGCACGGCATCACTTGGAAGCACACCATTCGCGTCTTCGTCCCTGGCCAGGCCAAGTACCGCGCGGCGTTACTTGTCATCACTGGGGGCAATCCCGGCCCTGAGGACATGCAGCTCGGCGCGGTGCTCGCCAACATGATCAAGGCGCCGGTCGCCATTCTCTTTAACATTCCGAACCAGCCGTTATTCGAGAAGTGGTTCGAGGACCCGGCGATGGCTCCCCTCCTCAAGAATCTACCGGCGGCAGCGCGCGACGGGCTCCTGCAACCGCTGACCGAAGATGCGCTGATCGCCTACACTTTCGTCAAGTACCTCGCGAGCGGCGACGAGACGTGGCCCTTGCTGTTGCCCATGACCAAGAGCGCAGTTAAAGCGATGGATACCCTGCAGGCGTTCGCCAAGCAAGAGTATCATCAGGACCTCAGGGCGTTCGTGGTCACCGGGGCCTCCAAGCGCGGATGGACGACGTGGCTGACGGGCGCGGTAGGGGCTGGCAAGGGGCGGGTCAAGGGCATCGCCCCCATGGTCATAGACACGCTCAACATACCGGCGCAGATGCGCCACCAGATGGAGACCTGGGGCAAGTACAGCGCGCAGATTGACGATTACACCACGCTTGGCCTGCAACAGAAGATGGAAAGCGCGGCCGGCGCAGGGTTGATCAAGATCGTTGATCCCTACTCGTATCGCGAGCGCCTCACCATGCCCAAGCTGATCATCAACGGCGCCAACGATCCCTACTGGGTGACCGACGCGCTCAATCTGTACTGGAACGATCTGGTAGGGCCGAAGTGGGTCCTCTATGCCCCCAACTCGGGGCACGGTCTCGACGACCGGGCGCGCGTCGTCAATACCTTGAGCGCCTTCTTCCGCTCGATTGCGGGTGGCGCGCCTTTTCCCAAGATGTCGTGGAAGCACGGCGACGCCGACGGCAAGGTGACGCTCAGCATAACGGCGACGCCTAAACCCACCGCCGCGCGCATGTGGGTGGTGCATTCCGGCGACCTCGATTTCCGCGACAAGACCTGGAAGGAGGTGCCCATGACTGCTGAAGGCGACGCTTTCGTCGGCACTCTCCCAAAGCCCCACGACGACAACATGGCGATCTTCGGCGAAGCGGATTTCAACGTGGGAGGCCGCACCTTCACCCTTTCCACCCAGGTGCGGATGGTGCCGAAGAGCTAGCATCGCGATAACTAAGCGCGCGAGTCAGTGGGCGGCCGGCGATCACGCAATGACGCCGGCCGCTTCTACATTTGGCCGGAGCGGCGTGCACCTGGGCGGCACTCGCCCTGGAGTACTGCGCGCGTCAGAGCAGATAGCGCAGGTAGATGTACGCGGTCGAGATGACCAGCGACTCGATCGCCACCGGGACGCCGTACTTGAGGAACTCGATGAACATGATGCGGTGGCCGTTGCGCTCGGCGATACCTGCGACCACGACGTTAGCCGAGGCGCCGATAAGGGTTGCGTTGCCCCCGAGACAGGCGCCCAGCGCCAGCGACCACCACAGCGGCAGCATCTGGGGGCCGTGCACGACTGACCGAAACGCGGCGCCGGGCGCGGCAAGCCCCCGGGCCACCTCCAACAACATCGGGTTAACGGTGGCGACGAAAGGGATGTTATCTACCATCGCCGACAGCGCGGCCGAGACCCACAGCAGAGCGATCGCCGTCAATGGAATGCTGTGCTGGGCGAGCGCAAGCAGCCGGCTGGAGACGGCGTGAATGATACCCGTCTCGACCAGCCCCGCAACCAGAATGAAAAGGCCGACAAAGAAGAAGAGCGTTGACCACTCGATGTCGCGCAGCACGTGCTCCAGGTCAGCGCCGCTAATCACAAGTAACAAGGCGGCGCCGGCCAGGGCAATGGTCGCCGCCTCCAGCCGTAGAGCCTCGTGCAGGAAGAAACCAAGCAGGGTCAGCCCTAACACCGCCAGGCACCGACGCAGCAGCGGCCAGTTGGTTATCGCCTTGGTTTCGTCGAACCCATAGATGCTTGCCCGCGCCTCGTCGCTGACAGTCATGCTGCGCCCGAACAACCAGCGCAGGGTGGCAAGGTAGACGACAAAGATGAGAATGATGACCGGCGTGAGGTGGGCGACGAAGGTCACGAAGCCCAGGCCGGCGGCGCTACCGATCATGATATTGGGGGGATCGCCAATCAAGGTCGCGGTGCCGCCAATGTTTGATGCCAGGATCTCGCTGATCAGAAAAGGCGCGGGACTGACGCCCAGCGCATCCGCGATAAGGAAAGTCACCGGCACGATGAGCAAGACCGTAGTCACGTTGTCCAGCAACGCCGAGAGTACCGCGGTCACGATGGAAAACATGATCATCATGCGCATAGGCTCGGCCCGGGCGGCCTTGGCCGACTTGATCGCCAGCCACTGGAAAACGCCGGTCTGCCGGGTGATCCCCACGATCACCATCATGCTGAAGAGCAGGAAGATGGTGTTCCAGTCAATAGCAGCAAAAGCGGTGCGCTGGTCAACCACGCGCAGCGCCAGCACCAGCGCGGCGCCGCACAGCGCAACCACCGTGCGATGCAGGCGGTCGCTGGCGATAAGCGCATAGGCGCCCAGGAAAATCACCCCCGCCACAATGGGCTGAACGTTATCGCCCATTAGCGCCCCTCGCTGCGCTTGAAGTGGGGCCAGACGATTTCGTCCACCACGTCCTGGAGCCCGACAATGCCCACCAGCTCTTGGTCGCGCAGCACCGGCACGTCCTCTGCGCGCTTCAGCACCATCAATGCCGCGATCTCCACCAGCGGCGTATCCTCGGCGGCGCAGATGTCGCACGGCCGCATGACCTCGCCCACTGACTTGCGCCCGATCTCTTCGATACGCGTCTCGAATCCCTTGAAGTCCTCGGGCAGGAATGCCAGGTCGCCGATCTCAGCCGCGTACTGGGGCAAGATCAGGCGAAGCAAGGTGATGCGATCCAACATCCCCACCACCTTGCCGCCTTCGCCGATCACCGGTAGCCCCCCATGCCCACTCGCGTGCATCAGCCGCGCGGCCGCCGCCACGGTCGCGTTTTCGGAGACCGTCACCACTTGTCGCGTCATCACGTCTTTGGCTGTCATTGATAGCTCCAGGCCGCCCCGATCCAGCGCCCGCCGTGTGAGGCCGGTCGCGCGCCCCAACGCTTCGCCGCCTGCCGGCCGCGGCCGAGCTGGCGATGTGCGCAGCGACGATGAGCGCCTGTCCATTCACCAGCATCCGGCGGCCCTGGCGCACTCTACATTTCAACTGCTGCGCTGAGGCTACCTCTCGACGAGCTCCGCCCGCCCGCGCACCGCGCTCATGGCAGGACACGCCGTCTGGCCAGGCGAAGATGATATGACACTGTGACCGCTCGCGACCGATTCAGGGAGACTCTGCTTTTCGGCGCGCCCGACAAGGTCCCCTTCGCGCCCGGTGGGCCCAGGGAATCCACGCTCGCCGCCTGGCGCCAGCAGGGTTTGCCCGAGGGGCGCGATTACATGGAGGCGCTGTGCGAGATCCTGGGCATCGCGCCCGAGCGCACCATGGCTCAGGTCAGCCCCGGGGTTTCCTTTCAGATGATCCCGACCTTCGAAGAGAAGATCCTGGAGCACCGGGACGGCCATTACATCGTCCAGGATTGGATGGGCGCCATAACCGAGATCTCGGACCGCTATGATTACACCTACATCCGGGCGGCGAAGGATTTCGTCACCCGCAAGTGGCATCGCTTCCCGGTGCAAAACCGCGCCGACTGGGAGCGCATGAAGCGACGCTACGATCCGCGCGCTCCCGGGCGCTTCCCCGACGACTTCCGGGAGCGGTGCGAGCACTTGCGAAACCGCGACTACCCGGCCGCGATCTACTTTAACGGCCCCTTCTGGCAGATGCGCGAGTGGTGCGGCTTCGAAGGGCTGTGCGTCCTCATGGCCGATGACCCCGAGTTCGTGGACGAGATGGCGGGTTTCTGGGCGGAATTCGTCTGCCAGACGATGGCGCCCATTTTGGAGCGAGTGGACCTGGACGCGGTCGGCATCTCGGAGGACATGGCATACAAGGGCCACAGCATGATCTCGCCGGCCATGGTGCGGCGTTTCCTGATGCCCGCATACCACCGCTGGGTGTCCCAGATCAAGGCCAGCGGTTGCCCGATCATGGACCTGGACTCCGATGGCATGGTGGGAGAGCTGATCCCGCTGTGGATCGAGGCCGGGATCAACTGCTGCGATCCCATCGAGGTTGCGGCGGGCAATGATATCGTGGAGTATAGGCGCCGCTTCGGCCGCCGCATGGCCTATCGGGGTGGGATTGATAAGCGCGCCATCGCCAAGGGCGGGGACATCATGCGGGCGGAGGTAATGCGGGTGGCGCCGCTGATCAAGGACGGCGGATACATCCCTGGCTGCGACCACGGCGTGCCCCCTGATATTTCCTGGCCCAATTTCGTTGATTATGCGCGTCTGCTCGCTCAGCTAACCGGCTGGCTGTGAGTCTGATTCGCTCCCCCGCGCGTTCGCGCGCGTCAGCGCGGCCCTTCTGAACCCACTCCCCCGGCGCCGTAAACCGGCCATTTCGTGGAATACATTGTATTGGAGAATGTGGTTCCGGCCCGGGAGGGGCCATGATCCGTAGCTTCATCCACGACACCGATAACCGCCGCAAGGAAATCGTGTGGCTGGCGCTGGCGCTGCTGGCTGCGCTGGGCCTGGCGCTATTCCTGGTGCTCTACTTCGGGCAGCAGCTTCCGCTGCGCACCTGGGACGACGCGGTGATGGTCTCGGGGCTGGTCGTCTTTCTTGGGTGCGCCATCGTTTACTTCGCGGCCAAAGAGCGGGAGCAAAGACAGCTAAACCAGAGCTTGGTGGAGAGCCTGCGCGGGGCAGTGTGGCAGCTCAACCAGCGCGTGGCTGCGCTGGACGACGTCACCCGAACCAATGACGAGCTCAGCGACGCGCTGGGTCGGGCTCAAGCCGAGTTGAACGAAAGCTACCTCGCAGCTCTGCGAGCGCTGATGAAGACCCTGGATGCGCGCGATGGTTACACGGCCCTGCACGGGGACCAGGTAACGTCAATTGCACGGGTGATCGCAGAGCGCATGGGCCTGGAGCTCCCGCTGGTGGAGGTCATAAAGAGCTTCGGGCCGCTGCACGATATCGGCAAGATCGGAATCCCGGACGATGTGCTGCACAAGCCCGGGCCGCTGGAGCTGACCGAGGTCGCGCTGTGCCAGCAGCATGCAGCCCTGGGCGAAACCATCATCGCGCCGCTGCGGCCTGGAGACCACGCCCTGGCCATGTTCCGCAGCCACCACGAGCGATGGGACGGGCAAGGCTATCCAGACGGGCTCGCGGGCACAAACATCCCGCTGCTCGCGCGCATCCTGTGTGTCGCCGACTCCTACCACGCCATGATCTCGCAGCGCCCCTACCAGGCCGCGCGCAATGACGCGCAAGCGGTGCGCGAGATGATCGCCAATGCCGGGACCCAGTTCGACCCCGATGTGGTCGGCGTTTTGGCGGGCCTGGTGTGTGAGGGCGTGCTCGAACCGCAAGGCGTACGCTGATTCCACGTTGGGCCTAGCCGGCGGGCCTTGCCACGCGGCGGGGGCGGTTATCTCTTCTCTGCGATCATCGAGCCGGGCACGATTTTGCCCAGCGGGCGCGGGTGCGATGCGCCGGTCGCGCGGGGCAGGTTCGATGCGCGCCCGAGCATGCTTTCATTGGCCAGGATCGCGTAGGCGATCGCTTCCTTCGCCTCCCCGTAGATGCCGAAATCCTCATGCAAGTAGATGGGCAGCCCCGGCAGCCGCGACTTGAGCATGCGGCGCAGCGTCGCGTTGTAGCTGCCCCCGCCGCCGAGGATCACCTCCTCAATCTTATGCTCGGGGGGGAGAAACTCCCGGTAGCTTTCGGCGATTGACTCGGCGGTGAACGCGGTCGCCGTCGCCAGCAGATCCTCCACCGTGATATCGTATCGTTGGGCGGTGTCGAGCACCCCGCTGATGAAATCGGGCCCGAACTCGCGGCTGCTGCCAAGCTTGGGCGGAGGGCGTCGAATGAACGAGTGAGACATCATGTGCTCGAGCAGCTCCCGGCTCACCTGACCCAGGCTCGCCAGACGGCCGTCGTGGTCGTAGAGAAGTTTGCCCTCGCTCACGATCTCGGTAAGAGCATCCACGACGCCGTGGCCAGGCCCGGTGTCGAAGGCGACCACACCCTCGGGATCATCACCTGCCGGCAGCAGGGTGACGCTCGCCATCCGGCCGATGGTCTGAACCGCGCGCGTCTTCGCCTGGTGATGGAAGAGCACGAAGTCCACGAACGGCATCAGCGGCGCGCCGCAGCCCCCAGCCGCGATGTCCGTCGCGCCGAAATCCCCGATCGTCGTCGCTCCGGTCTCCTCGGCCACCACCGCCAGCTCGCCGATCTGAAGGATCGAAGTGGGACCAGTGGGGTCATCCGATTCACCAATCCGGCGCCCGTGATACAGGGTCAGCCCGTTGCATCCCACCAGGTCAACGTCGGCAAGGCTGCCGCCGGTGGCGCGGGTGACCTCTTTTGCAGCATCAGCCATCAGCCGCCCGAGCGCAAAGTTGAGGTGGCAAATCTCAAGCCCCGGACACTCCGGGGAAGTGGCTCGCACCAGCGCCTCGCGCATCTTGGCCGAGTAGCCAGCCCGGCGGAAGCGCACCAGGCTGATCTGGATGCTTGCTCCCTCCCCGGTGAGGTCCAGCAGCGCCGCGTCCACCCCCGCCAGCGACCCCGACAGCCCGATCACGCGCCGGGTGGCCTTATCGGCGTATTGGCTGAGAGCATTCATGACGTTTCAAACGCGACCAGCACACCCCCGCTTGCGACTGCGGCACTATTTACCTATGCCCCTGAGCAACTCCTTCCATACAATGCGCTAGGGTTACCACTTCGGTGCCCGGGTAGTAGGCTTGCAGGATGTCCGCCGCTTCCGCCCCCGCCCGGGCGCGGCCGTCGGCGCCATATTGACAGAGGCCGAGCCCGTGGCCCCAGCCGGCCCCGTCGAAGACGAATTTCATTGCAGTGCCCGCGCGGTCGCGTTTGGTGGTCAACCGAAACAAGGTGCTGGGCAGGCCGATGGGCCCCGGCTTGCCGTCTCCGAAAAGCCAGCGGATGTCATTGCGCTTGATCTTGTATTCGCCGCCGCCGGTGATGATAGTGAGGGTCTGCACCCGCCCGCCGGGTGACCTGCCCTCGATCGTCATGTCAACCAGGCGCCCCGGCGGTCCATCGAAACCAAGGAGCTTGCCCAGGTTCGCGTCGAGGAAACGCTGTACCTCCGCAATGCTGTAAGAGCGCCTCCACCTGTGCCGCGGCGAGTGAGCGCAGTAGCTCGACGAGGTGTCGGCGAGCAGCCGTGCCACGGCCTCTTCAGTGGCGTCGGCAGTCGTTGCGTTATCCTCGCTGCGCGGCCTGTCGGGCGCAGCGCGAAGGTAGGGCATGAGATACCCCTCCCACACCCGGTAGGGGTCATCCACAAACCCGCCGCACACGGTATGATAAATACTTTCGGCAAGACACCCGCGGTAAGTCAGAACCTCTCCCGCAGTTGCCGCCACCGCCGCCTGCACCCGGGGGATGTTCACCGCTCCGCGGTATTGCTGACAGTGCATCTGGTCGCAGAGATCGAAGCCTTGCTGCGAGTGCTTGCCGAGGTTAAACAGCGCATAGGTGCGGGCGATGATGGCCTGCGCTTTCAGCGCCTCGGGATGAAACCAGATGGGCGCTTCCGCCGCGACCACGCCGTTCAGGTACGTTTCCGGGGGTAGGACGTTGATCACCGAGAGGCCGCCGGCGCGGTCCCGGACAATTTCGATATCCCCCGGATAGACGCCGGTGCGCGGTTTTGCGCCCCAGGAATAAGCGCGCGTTGACGCCTCCCGGGCGCGCAAGGTGACTTTGCGACAGGAGGTGCGCTGCCCGGACAACTCGACGAGCACCGAATCGCCGCCGGCATGCGCTCTCAAAGAGCTGCCCCTGCTGAGGAAACGCGAAAAGGGTTGCCCTTCAGTTTCGAGCGTCACCATCGCGCGGCCGCCGGGCACGAGCTTCACGGCTTGCGCGCGCTGAGCGACCCCGATGCGAACCGGAGCGCCCTGCTGTACGCGCGCAGCAATGCCTTCGAGGGGCACGGTCTTGGGCAGGGCGCCCATGTGCCTCAGAGAGGAGGTGACAAGCAGCGCAACCAGCCATTCGTGGTAAGCCATCACCGGACTAAGCCGTCAGGGGCGCCGCGGCGCGCCCACGAGCCTCTCGGCGAGTTCAAGCACCGAATCCAGAATCAAGTCCGCGCCGGCCGCGGCAAGCGTCTCGCGAGTCCCAGCGCCCGTGAGGACGCCGATGGTGGCCGCGCCCACCGCCCTGCCGGCTGCGATGTCCATCGGATGGTCCCCTACCATGGCGGCGTGGCGCGGGTCGCATTTCACCGCCGCCAGCGCGGCCGTGAGATGATCGGGATGAGGCTTGACGCGGCTCACCGCCTCCCGGGTCAGGAACGCATCACAGGTGATAGAGGTCGCGCCGGGAATGGTCTCGATAGCCGCGAGCGAGTTGCGGGTGACGATGGCGACGCGGTACCCGGAGCTGCGCAGCGATGCCAGCGCCTGCGCCACGCCAGGCAGTAGGCGCGACCGGCGCGCCCCGGCCAGCTCCACGCCGAGGATGATGCGTTCTGCCTCGGCGCGGAACGCCGCCGCCTCGCCCTCATCGGCGCCAATAATTGCGGCTGCTCGCTCCACCGCCTCCAGGACATGCAGGCCCTCCAGAGCCTGCTCGCTTACGCCGCATCGGCGAGCGGCAGCGTGGACACCCTCGCGCATCACCTGAAAATCATAGTGGCCGGCCGCGAGGGTGCCGTCGAAATCGAAGATCAGAGCCTCCAGTCGTGCAGGCAACGGCGACATGTGTGACCTGATGAAGAATGGCCAGGCAGCTTGCCGCGGTGACAGCGAACGGCCCGGCCATTGCGGGTTTTCAGCAATAGTAGCACTATTGCGGATAAAGCTCCAGCGTCATGATCTCGAACGGCCGCAGCGAGAGCCTGATGCCGCGCGAGGCGGATCGCCGACGGCGCGTGCCCGCCAGCGGCTCCTCGTTGAGGTTCACGGCCCGCCAGGCTTCCATCGGATGCCCAGATGTTAGCTTGCCCTTGACCGGATCGCTGGTCGCATTGTAAACCCGAACGATCAGCGCGTTGGCGCGCTCGGATTTCTTGACCGCACTGAGGGCGATCCGCGGGTTGTCAATCGCGAGGAAGCTGAATTCCCTTGGCCTCTCGCCCTCATGCTGGTTGGTGATGATGACGCGAGGCGGGGCGTTATGGCTGTGCGCGTGCCTCCATACCTGGGCGCTCATCCAGGTCCCTTTGTGCGGGACCGCCGCGTAATGGTACTCGTGCGCCCCCTGGCATTGGGCATCTGGGGTCGGCACCTGGGGGCCAGCGTGGTATGGCCGCGTCGGATAGTCATCGCGCGACAGCCACCCGACACATCGCAGCAGGGTCAGGCAAATCGTCGCCCCTTCCGGGTCGCGACGCACCTCGTACTCGGGCAGCCCCTGGTTGACAATCGTCAGCCCCTTTTCCGCGTCATGCGCATCCACGAAAGTCTGCTGCGCCTGGGTCGGCTGCGGCTGCTGTGCCCAGCCGGGCCTGGGTTCTACTCCGAGGGGACGGTCAATGATGCAGAACTGCGCCTCCGCGTCAGAATGCGGGGCCGCCAACTCCGTCGGGAACAGCACGCGCAAGCGATGATCCTTCGCGCGGTTGTCAACGATGGTGCGAAAGTCCACTCGCGGCGACCCCGCGTGCAGAGTGACATAGGTCGTGATGGGGCAGTTGACGCGCTCGGCGCTGCGCCGGATGCGATCCTGCTCTATGCTAGCGGGCAGCGCGAAGTCAAGCTCGATGCGGAAGGTGGCGCGCACCGGGCCACGCTCGACAAGCGAGATCCGCGCAGCAGCTCTGCTGCTAGTGAAGGTTTCGCTGTGCGACGAGTACGAATAGTCATACTCGTCGCCGATGTCCTCCGTGCTCTCGAACAGGTTGCAGTCATAGAAATACCCGCCGGTTTCCTCGCTGCTGATGTCAACGGCGCCGTTGGCGTTGATGTGGACCGTTGCGTGGCGGTTGGTCATCCAGTCGTCGCTGACGACCAGGTCAGTGCGCGTAGGTGACGGGGTCCCGGGTTCGGCGAAGTAGGTCTGGTAGCCAAGCGCCGGCACATTTTCGGCCAGGAAGCAAAGCTCGAACTCGCGCACATTCATGCCCGCCGGGAAGCCGCTGCGGTGCTCGACAACGCGGTCGCTGCAAATCTGACACGGGATCTCGGCGCCCGCGGCGTCGCGCACGACAAAGGAATCGGGCAGGCGGCCCGGTGGAGCCGGCAGCTCCATCTTCGCGCTCACGACGCCGGACCAGGTCCAGCCCAGCGGATTGAAAACCACCAACGCCCGCGCGTTCTCGCGCCCCGCAACCCGCGTGTCAATCTGACGCGCGATGAAATCGAGCCCCTCTCGCGCCAGGTCTTCGCCGATCTGCTGGGCCTGCTCGAAGCGCGGCATCATCTCGCGGTGCACCTGGTCCACGCTGCAACCGCAGATCGAATCGTGCGGGTGATTCTGCAAGCACAGCTTCCACGCATGCCACAGGAATGCGGGTTCGTAGGGCTTGCCCCACAGCCACGCCAGCGCCGACGCTGGCTCCGCCCAACGCTCGAGCAGAGTCTGCGTGCGCTCGTTCGCCTGCTTCAAATACATGCGTGCGGAGAAGGTCCCGGAGAGCAGCGGGTGATACTTTCCCTCGTGCAATTCGCCCGACACCATGCCGAGCTGCGGCTGCTCTGCCATGACCTTCCGCGCGAAATCCTCATAGGTGCCATGCACGAACTCGGCCTCTTCCATGTGCCGGTTGACGTACTCGATAATCGCGGGCAGCTCCGGCTGCGGCTCGACGTGATCACAGCCATTGTTGGCGAGGAGGTACTTGGTCGCCGCCTTGGGGCCGTGGCGCTCGACCTGCCGCTGCGCATGAGAGAGGGCGAGGTCGTAGTTGATGACATACCCGCCGGGAACGCCCTCATGGCCCCAACCCGAGAAGTTGCAGTAGCTCGTGACCAGGTGCACCGCCAGCACCCGGGTGCCGTCCGGGGATTGCCACCAGAACTCGTTAGTGAGTTCCTCCGCCTTGTCACCCATGCCGCGCATGAACAGGGCCGAGTTGATGCCAAAACCGGCAAGGATCTGCGGCAGCTGCGCGATATGGCCGAAGGGGTCCGGAATGTAACCCGCTTTCATCACCCGCCCGAACTCGGAGGCGATCATGTGACCCACCATCAGGTTGCGGATCAGCGCCTCGCCGCTGACCAGGAATTCGTCGGGCAGCACATACCACGGCCCGAGCAGGATGCGCCCCTGTTTCGCATACGCCGCAATGCGCCTGCGGTTCTCGGGCACGACCGCGAGGTAGTCCTCGATGACCACGGTCTGGCCGTCGAAGGTGAAGCTCTCGTAACGGGGGTCGGAGTCGAGAATAGAGAGCAGCTTATCGGTGAGGCGCACCAGCCTCATCCGAAACTGCTGGAAAGTCGCGTACCACTCGCGATCCCAGTGAGTTTCAGGGACGACGATGACCTGGTACTTCCGTGCCATGTGAACTCCTGGTGACGTTCCAGGGAGGCGACGCGGCAAGGTACCAACGAAGCAGCGCGGTGAGGGCCCGGCCGGCTAGTCTTCTTCTCCGGCCTCTGAGGGCAAGGTCCGGCCCAGCCCACCGGGCCTTGGGGCGCTTGCCTTAGCCCCGCCAGCAGGTCTCGAGAAGCGAAACCCGGCCCCAGGCGCTCTCCTCGCCGCCCCGCCTTGAAACCCACGGCCGCGAGCTTTGCGCATGCCGAAGCGCCGCGAGCCTGCACCGCCGGGCGCCGCCAGCCCCCGGCCTGCGCCCCGGAGAACGCCGGCCTTGGTCGGCGCCGCAGCGCCGCCTGGGCGCGCGGCGGCAGCGGACCGGGCGCTGACGAGGAGCGCCCTCCTCAACTGCATTCTGGTCACGGGCCTCAAGCTCCGCATCAAGGGCTGCATGATCTGTTTCCCCGTCTCGAGCTGATCCACCCGCCAGTTGAGCCCTTCTTTGACCAGCGCCAGGTCGGCGCGCACGGATTGCTGTTGCAGGGACTTCATGATGGCATCAGCCACCGCCGCGCGCTCCAGCCCGATCACAAGTGGATCCACCGTCAGTTGCACCGACGCCGGCACCTTCGCCTCCCCCTTGGTGAAGGTGACTGGGCTCTCGATCTTGTAGCTTGCGATGAGGATTACGTCGGGCAGGACCTTCTGGTCGCGTGTCTGGCGGCTCGATAGGCGCTCGCGTTTCTCCTTGTTTCCATTCCGGAGCGCATCCAGATAATCTGCCGCCACCGCGGCGGGCTTGCTGCTGAGAAAGAAGAAGTAGGTGCCCCCGGCCGCAAGCGATAGCAGCACCACCACCGCGACAAAGGTCCACGGCACCGCGAGCCTGATTCGGCGGCCGGTGGGCCGAGGCGCCGCCGCACCGCCCGGGGGGCCTTCCAGGGGCGCCCAGCAATTCCAGCATGCCGCCTTCTCGGCTTTGTTCTCCACACCACATCTTGGGCACGTCTTCATCGGAGCTTACTCCCGCGGCCGTGCTTGCGCTTCCCTCAGCCGCCTTCCAACCGCCAAATCTGCGCTTCCTTCGGTTCCAACTGATATGAGATTCTGCTTCCGGCGGCAGTTTCCCTGCCCGTCTCAACATCCGTCGCGCGCACGCTTTGGGACGAGCTTATTGCGCTCTGCGCCGGGCGCCATGAGCAGTTGACCAGCCGCAGCAGCCGCCGGCAGTTTCAGCCCAGCCCGCCCGCCGCGGCCAGCGGCGAATCGCTATCCGGCCGGCGCCTGATTCCCGCTTCCGGCGTCAGGCTGCGGTGGATGCGCACCATCGCCGTGGTGCCTGTCCTGGAGGTGGCGCCGCTTCATGCTGCGCCATCTCTCGGCGCGCTGAATATGAGCACCGCGTTATGGCCGCCGAAACCGAATGAGTTCGACATCGCGACCTTGACCGGCGCCTCGCGCGCCACGTTGGGCACGTAATCGAGATCGCACTCGGGATCCGGGTGCTCGTAGTTGATTGTTGGCGGGATGATGCCGCGAGCGATCGTGAGCGCGCAGACGATCGCTTCCACTCCGCCCGCCGCGCCCAGCAGGTGTCCGGTCATTGACTTGGTGGAGCTGATGGCGACGTCGTACGCCGCCTCCCCGAGGCAAGCCTTGATGCCTTCAGTCTCCAGCTTGTCGTTGAGCGGAGTAGAGGTGCCGTGCGCGTTGATGTAGTCTATGTCGCGCGGCTGGATGCCGGCCTTGTGGATGGCGACCGCCGTGGCGCGGGCGCCGCCCTCGCCGCCGGGAGCCGGCGCGGTGACATGATAAGCGTCGGCCGTGAGGCCATAGCCGATGACCTCGCAGTAACGGCGTGCGCCGCGCTCGCGGGCGAGCTCCTGCGCCTCCATCACTACCACTCCCGCGCCCTCCCCCATGACGAGTCCATCGCGCTCGGCGTCGAAGGGGCGGCTGGCGCGCTGCGGCTCATGGTTGCGAGTGGAGAGCGCCTTCATGGAGCAGAAGCCGGCGAGGCCAAGCGGCGACACCGCGGCCTCTGACCCGCCGGCGATCATCGCGTCGGCGTCGCCGCGGCGAATGGTCTCATACGCCTCGCCGATGGCGTGGGCGCCGGTAGCGCAGGCGCTGACAACCGCCAGGTTGGGCCCGCGGGCGCCGAACATGATGCTCACCTGGCCGGAGGCCATATCGCTAATGAGCATGGGGATGAAGAATGGGCTCACCCGATGGGGGCCCTTTTCGCGCAGCGTCTGATGCTGGCGCTCCCAGGTCCAGGTGCCACCGATGCCGGTGCCGATGATAACGCCGACGCGCTGCGAACGCACGCCGATGTCCAGCCCCGCATCCTCGATCGCCATGCGCGACGCGGCGACCGCGAACTGGCAGTAGCGGTCCATGCGCTTGGCGTCTTTGAGCTCCATGAACTGTAGCGGATCGAAGTCTGGCACCTCGGCCGCAAATGTCGTGGTGTACTGCGACGCATCGAAAGCCCGGATGGGCCCCACGCCCGAGCGCCCGGCGACCAACGCCTGCCAGAACGGTTCCACGCTGACCCCGAGCGGTGTCACCGCGCCCAGGCCGGTTATGACTACCCTTCTCTCCATGGCGAACTGCCGCTCCGGGGGTTGGGCCCAGCGCCTGCGGCAGATCAGACGGCGCCGGCCTCCGCCCGCTTGCGCCGAACTATGTAGTCCACGGCGTCCTGGACGGTCTTGATCTGCTCGGCGTCATCGTCGGGGATGCTCTCGATCTCGAATTTCTCCTCGAACGCCATGATCAGCTCGACCAAGGCCAGGGAGTCGGCGCCGAGGTCATCCTGGAACGTCGCCTCCGGCGTGACCTCGCTTTCATCAACATTCAGCTCCTCGGCTACCAACTTCTTCACCTTGGCGAAGATTTCGTCGTCCACGAATGTCACCTCCTGTAATGCCCATGCGCACGGCGCCCGCTTGCCGGCGTCGCTCAGACTTGTCACCGACGCGCTGCGGCCCGCCACCGCGCTGCCGCGCGGCCTATGCCATCACCATCCCGCCGTCCACGCAGATGACCTGCCCCGTCACATACGCCGCAGCCGGCGACGCCAGGAAGACGGCGACCGCCGCCACCTCCTCCGGCGCGCCCATACGCCCCAACGGGATCTGCCCCAGCATCCGCTCCCGCACCTGCGGCGGCAGCCGCTCCGTCATCTGGCTCTCAATGAACCCCGGTGCGATGGCGTTGACGCGGACGCCGCGTGCGGCCAATTCTCGCGCACAGGTTTTCGTCAGCCCGATAATGCCGGCCTTCGAGGCAGCGTAGTTAGCCTGCCCGATGTTGCCCGCCAGCCCCACCACCGAGCTGATGTTCACAATCGCTCCGCCGTGCTTGGCCATGTGTTTCGCGGCCGCGCGCGTGCACAGAAAAGTCCCGGTCAGGTTGACCTCGATGACTTGGCGCCACTGCTCGTCACTCATCCGCAGCAGCAACGCGTCGCGGGTGATACCGGCGTTGTTGATCAGGATGTCCAGTCCGCCCATGTCGCTCAACACGCGCTCAACCATGGACTCGACCTGCGCCGCATCCGTAACGTCGGCGAGCACCGTGACGGCTTTTCGACCGAGGCTGCGGATTTCCTCTGCCGCGGCTTCCGCCTCGCCCGCCCCGTCGGCGACATCATTGAGCGCCAGCTCGGCCCCCGCCCGCGCCATCGCCAGCGCCGTCGCTTTTCCCAGGCCGCGGCGCGCCCCGGTCACCAACGCGATCTTGCCACAGAGATCCACGGTTGACGCCTCACCCATGGCCCATCTCCACCGCCCGCCGCAGCGCATCGGCGTCACCCGCCGCAGTCACCTGCGCGGCCGCGTCTATTCGCTTCACCAGCCTCGCGAGCACATTTCCTGGCCCCACCTCGTAGAAACGTCGCAAGCCCGCGTCGAGCAGTTTGCGCATGCAGCTTTCCCAGAGCACCGGGCTAATCATTTGATTCGCGGCGGCGGTGGTGACCTCGCCTGCGCTGCGCACCCAATCCCCGGTGGCGTTGGCCACCGCCGGAACTGCGGCATCGAGAGCGTTGACTTCGCCAAGGGCCACAGCAAACCTCTCGGCCGCCTCTGCCATCAGCGGTGAGTGGAATCCGCCGGCGACCGGCAGCAGCTGCGTTTTGGCGCCGCGCTTGGACGCCAGTTGCATCGCCGCCTGCACCGCCGCTTTCTCACCCGAGATCACCACCTGGCCAGGGCAGTTAAAGTTCGCCGGCACCACTACCCCTTGGCGCGCCGCTTCGCGGCACAACTGCACAACATCGGGGGTCTCCAACCCCATGACGGCAGCCATCGCCCCCGGATGCTCTTGCGCCGCCTGCTCCATCAGCCGCCCGCGGTGCGCCACCAGACGCGCCACATCGGCTTGCGCCAATGCCCCGGAGACGGCCCAGGCTGCGAACTCTCCCAAGCTATGGCCGGCGACGGCCGCCGGTTGAACCCCGGCATCTCGCAGCACCTGCGCGCAGCTCAACTCCACCGCCAGCAGCGCGGGCTGCGTTACCGCGGTGGACTCAAGCGCCCGACCAGACTCCTCGAAACACGCAGCGCGAACATCAAACCCGGCCGCCCGCGACACCTCGTCAAACACCGCATGGCAGGCCTGCCAGCTCTCGTACACGTCGCGGCCCATGCCCGGGCGCTGCGAGCCCTGGCCGGGGAAAAGAAACGCTGCATCACGGCCCATTGTGGTGCGGCGCCCCTTCACCACCGAATGGCCGTCGCGGCATAGGTGAGCCCGGCGCCGAAACCAACCAGAAGCACCACCTGCCCCTGAGTAAGACGGCCGGATTCGACACTCTCCGCCAACGCGATGGGGATGGAAGCCGCTGAGGTATTGCCATAGCGATCAATATTACAGACCCACTTCTGCAATGCGATACCCATGCGCTGCGCGCACGCCTCGATGATGCGGATGTTGGCCTGGTGGGGGACGATGAGATCCACGTCTGCGATGGTCAGCCCCGCCCGCTCCAGGCACTCCACCGCCACCTCCTCGACCACGCGGACCGCAAAGCGAAAGATCTCGTTACCATCCATGCGGGCATAATGCAGGCCCTGCTTAACGGTGTCCAGCGTGGTCGGCATGCGCGAGCCGCCAGCGGGCAACTTGAGGAAATCGCCGCCCGAGCCATCCGCCCGAAGCACACCGGAGAGCACGCCCCGGCCCTCCTCGACCGGTTGCAGGACACCAGCGCCGGCGCCGTCACCGGCGATGATGCAGGTTGAGCGGTCGCTCCAATCCACGACCCGGCTCAGCACCTCGGCGCCGACCACCAGGGCATTGGCGCACGCGCCGGTGGCGATCGCCTGGCTGGCGAGGCTAACGCCGTAAACGAAGCCGCTGCACCCTGCCTGCAAGTCGAACGCGCCGGCGCGCGTCGCCCCCAGCCCATCCTGCACGATGCAGGCAGTAGCGGGGAACTGCATGTCGGGCGTCGCCGTGGCAACGATGACAAGATCAAGCTCATCAGGTCTCATGCCGGCGCGCGCGAGGGCCGGGCGAGCAGCGGCCAAAGCGAGGTCGGAGGTCGCGACTTCGGGATCGGCGATGTGTCTTTCGACGATGCCGGTGCGGGTGCGAATCCATTCATCCGAGGTGTCAACCATGCGCTCCAGATCGTGGTTGGTGAGCACGCGCGGGGGAACGGCATAAGCGATGCCAGTGATGCCGACGGGACGGATGGCTGCGCTCAATGGTTGGGAGCCTCCTCCGGGTCTGCGCTCGGTGATTCGATTTGTGCTGCCACGTTTCTATCGCGAAAGGAGGAAGTGACGCCTTCGACGACGCGGTTTTCGACCGATTCCTTGGCGACGCGAATCGCACCGCAAACCGCTTTGGGGGTCGCGCGGCCATGGCTGAATACCACGACACCCTTCACGCCCAGCAGCGGCGCCCCCCCGTATTCGGCGTAATCCAGCCGCCGTCGCAGGTCTTGGAGCGCGCGAGAAAAGCCGGGGTCATCCCGCAACCCTGGCGGGAGCTGCGCCAGCTCCTGCTGCAGCAGGGTCACGAAAAGATCCGCCCATCCCTCCCCCAGCTTGAGCGCGACATTGCCCACGAACCCGTCGCAGACCACGACATCCGCGCTTCCCGTGAGCAGAGTTGTGCCTTCGACATTACCGACGAAATTAAGATCCGTCGCGCTCAGGGCCTCGTAGGCCGCCTTGGTCAGCTCGTTGCCCTTGGTTGGCTCCTCGCCGATATTGAGGAGCGCCACGCGCGGGCTCGGGATGTGCATCACGCGGTCGGCGTAAACCGCTCCCATGTGGGCAAACTGCACCAGGTGCTTTGGGCGGCAGTCGCAGATTGCGCCCGCGTCCAGCAAAAGGAGGCTGCCCTGCTTGCTGGGCAATGCGGTGGCGATGGCGGGACGCAAGACCCCTTCAATGGTTCCGAGGTTGAGGAGCGCTGCGCCCATGAACGCCCCGGAATTGCCGGCCGAGAAAACCGCATCCGCCTCGCCCGCCGCGACCATCCGCGCCGCAACCATCATTGAGGCATCCAGCTTGCAGCGCAGCGCCGCCCCCGGGGATTCGTGCATCTCGATGACCTGGGAGGCGTGCGCGATTTCCAATCGCGCCGGGGCGGTGCCATGCTTGCGCAGCTCGCTGTGAATCTGGGGCTCGTCGCCCACCAGCACCACGGTGGCGTCAAATCCGCGAGCCGCAAGCACCGCCCCTTCGACGATCGCGGAGGGCGCGTAGTCCCCGCCCATAGCATCAACGGCTATTCGCATCGCGCTCTTGTGGTCTCCGCCAAAGATTCACTTTGAGTACGTCCCGTAGAAGCTCCGGATCGCCGACGCCAATGTGCGACCGAGCGCCTGTTGAGCAGCAGCGAGCAAGCAAGGGCTTGCCGGCATGGGTCGAGCTATTTCTTCGACTTTGGCGCCTTTACCTGCACCGCCGCGCGGCCCGCATAGTAGCCGCACGAGGGACAGGCGTGGTGCGGCATGCGGTGCGCGTGGCACTGAGGACATTCGCTCAAGTTGGGCGCGGTCAGCTTCAAGTGCGCGCGCCGGTTGTCGCGCCGTCTTTTAGAGGTTTTTCGCTTGGGCAAAGGCAACGAGGTATCCTCCTCATTCACCGGTTTCGATCAACTTCCCCAGGTTGGCCAGCGGCCCTTGCGGCTCTTCCGGGGGGCAAGCGCAGAGGCCGGCGCCCAGCCTGGCGCCGCAGCGCGGGCAAATCCCCGGGCAGTCGTCGCGACACAGCGGGCGCAATGGCAGGCTAACGATGATATTCTGCCGCACCAGCTCGGTCAAGTCCAAGATGTTCTCGTGAAAGGCCGCGCCCGCCGCTTCCTCGACATCCATCGTCTTCTCCTCGGCCGCTTCGGGGCCGGTTCGCGCGCTGAATTCCTCGCTCAGCGGCATCTCGAGTTTCACCGTCAGCGGCTCCAGGCATCGCGCGCACAGAAGACGGACCTCGGCAGTCATCGAGCCGCGCAGCACCAACAGCAAGCCCGTATTCGTCACCGTGAAGCTTCCTCGCGCTGGCTCCACCAGCTCCACATCCGGATCGCGCGCCAGCGGCTCCTCGAAGTCATGCGCGGCATCTGCGCCCGGCCTTCCCGCGATTTCGCTCAGGTCAATCTTCATGACTTAACCCCATGCCCATCCGGCCTGCCCCAGCAGGTTCATCATCGCCGCCAGGCACTCCCGGCTGCCCTGCTCGCGCGTTCCGCCGGCCGGCGTGTAGTGCGTCTCCAGCGACACTGCGCCGTCGTACGCGTCCTCCAGCAAAGCCCGGAACTGGCCCGCCCAGTCTATCTCACCCGCACCCAGGAGGCACCACTGCGCCTTCCCGGTCTCGCGATCCACGACCGCGTCTTTCACGTGCACGTGGGCGACGTGCCGGCGCACACGCTCGTAGCCCTCGGGATATGGCATCTCGCCGGCGAAGAACGCGTTGCCCGGGTCCCAGGTCACCCCGAAGGCGCGAGACCCGAGGTCCTCGACAAACCGCGCCGCCTCATCGCCGCGGGCGACCCCGCAGTCGTGCTCATTCTCGAGGGCCAATATCACGCCGGCCGCCTCGACGATCTTCGCTGGCTCGGTGAAACATGCCAACATTCGCTGCCAGACTTCCACCGGCATGTCCTTGTCGCGCAGGTGACGATTTGTCTGCCCGGACGCGTCGCGCGCCAAGCCAGCCGGCTCGCGCGCCGGCCGCCAGAATGCAAAGCCGCGCACCACCGGCGCGTCAAACATCTGACACAGCTTTGCGGCTCGGCGAAGCATCCCGATGTGCTGCTCGACCGTTGCTTCGGCAGCCGCTAGGTCTTTGCCCTCGCGCGTCCCAAAACCCGGCAGGTCGCATTTGAAGAAACCCGATGCGATGCACGCCACCGACAAGCCGCGGGCGGCGAGAATATCGCGCGCCCTCTCGATCTGATCGTCGGTCTGTTCGACGATGCCCTTGCCCCACACGCCCCGGAGCTCGACGGTGCGCACGCCGAACTCCTCGGCGACGTCAAGCGCGTGCTCGAGGTCTTGCGAGATCTCGTCGGTGAAAACACAGGGACGAAGCATGAACCCATCCGGCGCGAGGGAATGCCGTCCAGCCGAAAGTTGTGAACGGATAACCTATGTTACCTGCTCAGCCGCAGCCGTGTCAATAGCAGCCGCGCGCCGCCCAGGAGCTCCGTTTTTAGATGATGGCCTCGGTTCAAACGCTGTCACCCCCCGGCTATTTGCCGGGGCATGTGGCACAGCCGCCCCTGCTTCGCGGGCTTCGTAGCCCGGCTTCGCAGGGCGAAGTAGCCTCGGCTGTGTCCCGTAGGGCAGAAGCCCCTAAGCCGCCTGCGGCGGCCGGGGTGGCGGCCCGCGACGCGGGCTTAGCCACTCGTCTTCTGCCCTCTCTTCAGGAAGTCTGGGCAGGAGGCAAGGCTCCAGAGGCGCCTGAAGCTCCTGCCCTACGGAGATTGTGCCTGCCGCGAGAAAGGCTTCGGCCAGTCGTAGCCGCTAAAAACGGAGCTGCTGGCGCGCTGCCGCTGATCCGTCGCGGAGGGCGATCAAACACGAGCTGACATCGGTGGTGAGTGGCGAGAGCATACAGCCAATCGCGAGCCAGCACACCGGCAAAGCGATTTACGCGGCAGGGGGAGCTTGTCGGGCGCTTCGCATAGCGCGCAAGATGACGATGCCAAGCAGGACTATCACTGCCGCAAGCACCGTCCAGAACAGCGCCCGGTGCTGTTCGCTCCAGGGCGGCGGCGGAGGCGGTTTGGGCGGCAGCTTGCGTTCGCGCCCCAGTGCGGCCACCGGCAGCTTCGCCAGCGGCGTGGTTACGGGCAGCCGCTGGATATCATAGACCGGCTCGGCCGCGTTGCGCCGGCCATACCACAGTTCATAGACATGCGCGGGGTCGGCTGAGAATACCAGGCCGCGGCGCACGCGCCACAATGTCACACCGCGTATGGTGAGCGGCCGATCATCGCCATTGGCAATAAGCAAGCGCAGCCGGCGCGCCCGTGGAACCCCACCAAGTGGCACGGCAACCGGTTTGCCCGCCGCCAGCCGGCGCATCCTGGCCTCGCTGGACCAGTAGTACCCCTTGCCGGACGCCTCAATGGTTACCGGCCGGTCGAAAATCGGCTCCCCTATGTCAAATCTGGCCTCCGCCAGGTCGCACGTCAGCAGCGCCATACGCAGATCGAGCCTGGTGCGGTGATCCCTTTTCTCCTCCCGGCGCGAGAGCGCGGCGGGCACCGCCACTAGCCCGCGCGGTATGGTGACTTCGCTCGCGGACTCAATCCGCTCGACGGCGGGCAGCTTTCCCTCAAGCCTGGATAAGGTGATGCGGAAGAAGCGATAGTTATTCGCCGGAATCGCCACCCGCGTCTTCTCGAAGCGCCCTTCGTGGCGATAGACCAGCCCGCCGGTCAGCAGCCACCAGCGGTTCCCGTCGCGGCTGCCCTCCACGCGCACGCGGCTGCGGAAGTTGTCGCCGCGCAATTGCAGCCGCACCTGGTTGGCAGGCGGTGCGGACGGGCCCAGGTCCACCAGGACTTGGGCTTGCTCCTTGGGCAGTATGCCCCGAGACAGCACCCGCGTCGGGATGATGCGCGTCTCGGTCTGGCCCTGCTCAACCACCATCTTGTAAGGAACCTCGGCGCGCCCGTCGCGCACGACGCGATATTCGGACAGCGAGGTGATGCCGAGCGCCTTGTCATCGAGCGGCAGGTAGATGAGCCCCGCGGCGGACATTTTGGGAACAGTGATCGGCCTCGCTATTCTCCATTCCCCGACGCGCCAGTCGGCCGCGGCCGGCAGGGTCACTGCAAGCAGCGCTGCGATGGCAATGGCTCGCCTCATTTCAGCCGTTCCTCGAAACGCGTGTAGAGCAGGCTGACCACGAGCAGGATGACCCCCAGGGCGAAGAAGCTGACGATGCGATACCCCTGCCCCAGAAAGCCGAGATCGAAGACGAAGACCTTGACTATGGATACGTAGAGCAGACCCATGGCAAACAGCCGGACCATCCTGAGCCGCCGCCAGATGCCCACGGAGAGCGCGACCAGCGCATAGACCATCCAGAAGATGGAGAGCGCGAGCTGCTGCGCGCTGCTTCGTCCCGCGACCGGCCCGCGCTGCCCGAAATAACCCCACAAGTCGAGGCTCACGAAGAGCAGGGTAAAGGCATTCGCCAGCAGCACAAGAGCCGCGGGCACCGAGCGCTCCCCGGCGCTGATGGCATCGCGCTTTCGCCACAGCAGCCACGCGGAAACATAAGCTGCCGCGATCACCGAGGCGCCCGAAAGCATACGCGGATTCAGGAGCAAGCGAAAATGCTCCGGGCTCCTGGGCATGTCGAGCAACAAAGCCTTGTCCACCGTGACCGCCAGCAGACCAATGCCGGCCCAGCGCACCCTGTGATCGCCGATTGCCAGTCCAATCGCGACCAGCGCTACCGCATACGCGCTCCAATACACGGCGAGCGAAAGCTGCTCCACATGCCTCGGTCCGAAGTAATCCCACAAGTCGAGGCTCAGGAAGATGAGGGTAAATGCGTTTGCCAGCAGGACCAAGGCTGCCGGCAGAAACCGTTCGGTGTCAGAGATCGCAGCGCGCTTTCGCCACAACAGCCACGCTGAGACATAAGCCGCCGCGATTACCGCGGCGCCCGAAAGCATGCGCGGATTCAGCAGGAAGCGAAAATGCTCCGGGATAGTTGAAATATCCACGAAGACGGCCTTGGCCGCAGTGACCGCCAGCAGGACGATGCCATACCAGCGCACGCGCCGGTCCTCGACCGTCAGGCCGGTCCACACCAGCACCGCGCCCTCCGCCGCCCACGCGAGGGTGATATAGCTTGCCTTGAGCTGGAGCGGGATGGCGATGGTCAGAAATGTCAGCGCGAGCCCGAGGTAGATGAAGCGGCGGAGCGCATCGTCGTGCGGGCGGCGAATCACGCTGGCGCCCACCAGCGCATGATAGGCGGAGAAGGCGATCGCGCACCCGCACAGCAGCACGAATCCTTCGTGGGACCACATGCGGGCAGCAGTTGCCAGCAGACCGAAGAACACCGCCGCATTGCCAAAGGCCGCCAGCAGATCTCCGCGAAAACCAGGTAGCACGGTGAGTCGTCGCATGCCGATCCAGGTGCCGGAAACCAGCAGAAACTCACCGAAGAAGAGAGCGGCTCCTCGCGCCGCGGGCCAATTGCCGGCAAGCTCCAGCGCCCCGAGAAGCGCGATTAACGGCAAAGCTTGTGCGGCGATAATGAGCGTGATGGGGAAGTAACGCCCTTCATGCTTTTGTCTGGCCGCGATCCACAGGGCTCCGAGCGTGATCCACCCGGCCAGCGGCAGCCACAGCGGGGCCGCATTGATGCCCCAAAGCCGCAGCCGCGCCAGCGCATGAAACATTGTAATCGAATGGATGACCACATTCGCGGCCAGCAGGAATAGCGCCGGGCCCTCGGGTTCGCCCGCGCGCCGCATCTGGATCGTCACGCCGAGGAACAGCAGGTAGATAAAGACGCCAAAGCAGAAGGCGGCCGGGGCCTGGGCCAGGGTCGTCGGCGGCGCGGCCGCGACACTGATCCCGACCAGCAGAACCAGCGCTGCCGCCGAAAGGTATGCGAAGAGCTGACGCACGAAGTTGTCCTGCAACCCGAGAGCAGGCAGCGCCGCGCCAATCGCGGCAAGCAGCAAGGCGAGCAGCAGGCCGGCAGTTGCCACCGCCGGCAGGCCCAAAGCATCCGCGCCCGCGAGAATGACTACGCTGGCGATGGCGAAGGCGGCGCACCCAACCACGATCAGCCCGACACCCGACCGCTGAAGCTCCAACGCCGGCTGGGGCTGCGCCTTCCAGGTCCTCATGCCTCCATAGCAGGCGAAGAGAAGGAAGATCGCCGCGAATGCCTCGACCAGCAGGTAGTTGGGCCCATGAAGGTGGCCGGCGCCGAAGAAGATCAGCCAGGTTCCGCCAAAAGCGAGCGCGGTGACGGAATGCCAGGGGCGCAGCTTGACAAGGACAGCGCTCCACAGATTCAAGGCTGCAAGATAGGCGTAGAGGTGCAGCAGATCCCCCGCGCCCATGCCGGCCTGGCGGATGAGCACAGGGGTAGCGAAGGCGCCCGCGATACAGAGCAGCGCAACCGTTTCGGTGTTGTTCGCCGCGGCCAGCGCCGAAGCCGCCACCGCCGCCGCGGCGAGCACGGCGAAGGCCGCCGCAAAAGGAATCAGGTGATATAGGGTATATGCCGCCCAGATTGACAAGAACAGGATGATGATGCCGCCCGATGACAGCACCTGCGCGTAGCTGCGATATCTCGGCTTCGCGAGCAGGACCTGCCCCAGCGCGAGCATGACCACGGAGCCGAACACTCCGACGGCCACCCGCGCGGTGTCTCCCATCCAGGGCGAATCGAAGGCGTATTTGAGGAAGAAGGCGACCGCAATCGCGATCGCCGCCACGCCTAGCTTAGCGAGCCAGTTCGCCCCCAGCACGGACTCCAGGTCAGGGCGCGCCGCCCCTGGCGGGCGAGGTGGTCGCGGCGGGGGCGGGGGCGGGGGCGGGGGCGAAGGCGGCACCGCAACGGGTGGCGGGGCCGGCGGAGGTGCAGGACGAGGTGGCGGCGACACCAAGAACGGATCGGGCGGACCTGTAGGCGGTGGCGCGGAGGGCGCCGCGACCTCGGGTACGCGCATGGGCTGCGAAGGGGTCGGCGGGCGCGGAGACACCTGCGCCCAATCCACGGTCTCGTCGAGCAGCGAGCGCGGCCGCGCCTCGCGCTTGAGGTCGGCTATCTGGCGCTGGAGTTGGGCGAGGCGAACCAACACGTAGATGGGGAAGGCGATGACGACCGCGAGCAGCAGCAACGCCAGCACGTATAATGCCTGCTCCTCATACATCAACGCGCCCTCCCCTCAGTCACTGGTCGTGGCCGAGCGATTGGAACGCTGCGTCAGCGGATGCAGTATACCATACGCTTGCTCTGGCGTCCACTGCTGCCGGTGCAGCGTCGCCGCTGGGCTTTGCCGGAGATCGGCGTGCCAAACTGCGTGTCTGCTTACGCGGTCCGGGCCAGGCGCCAGATGACTTCTGCCGTTCGCTGCGCGCCGCGACCGTCAACGAGCTGAGGCCCGCGGGCGGCCATCTGTCGGCGCACGCCCACGCCTGCGGCAAGCTCCAGGAGAGTCTCAGCGATCCGTTCCTCGGTCACCGCCGCCCCGGGGCCGAGGGTCAGCATCGCGCCCTGATCGGCGAATCGCTCAGCCAACTGCGCCTGGTGACGCACCGGCTGGCACAACGCGATGCACGGCAGCCCTACCGCCAGCGCCTCATGCATCGTCAGTCCACCGGCGATTACGCCCACGTCCGCCTGCCTCAACGCCGGGAACAGCGAGGGCAAACTCGTGGTGAGCGTGAAGCAGGCTTCGGCGCCGCGAACAGCGCGCTCAACCTCTTCGCGCTGCTGCGAGGCCGGCCCGACCAGAAGCAGCACATGGGGTTGCGCCAAGATGATGGGCGCCTGTCGGTTCTCCAAGGCGCGCTTCGCAGCGCGCGCGGCCTTCGGCGCGAGGCCGGCGGGATCGGCCCCGCCGAGGGTGATGACGATGTGGCGCACCTTCGCGGGTATCTCGCGCTCGGCAATACCTGACTGTGCATATTCCTCCGGCAGCGCGGCATATTCCGGGCCCTCGTACAGGGCGATCCCTCGCTCAGCCAGGGCGTCGCGGGCAGGCTCCACTTCCAGGACATTCACAATGGCATCTGCGTTGAGTCGCCCCGGACCGACATCATCCAGGCAGACGAGCCGACAGCCCACATCCTTGACCGCGCGCGTCTGCGCGTCGGAGGTCTCCAGCACATCCATGACACAAACATCCACCGGCGCGGTCTTCAACGTATGCCGCACGGCATCTGTCTCAGCGCGTTGATCCGCATCGGCGGGGATGACGACCACATCGCAGTTGGCCTGGCGGAGTTTCCGTGCGCCCCAGGGCAAGTCGCGAGTAACAAAGCGCACCTGCGCGCCAAGCGATTCGAGCCGTCGGCGCAGTATGAGCCCGCGGATGATGTGACCGGTGCCGATCTCCGGGCTGCCGTCCGCGCGGTAGAGGACTTTCATAGTGGCCAAGAGCCTATCCGAAGAATCCGCCGGGATGGATCACAATGTCATTTTGAGGCAAAGCCGCCGCCGAAACGCCCCAGGCGCTTCGTCGAGCGCGTGCCTTTCGAACGCGAGGCCGCCCGCCTCGACATAACTGAACTCGACGGCCCTCATACTCGCTCGGTTCCCTGCTTACAGGATCACTATTACCCATCACGGGCGCTGCTCCTGCTGTGGCGGGGCAGCAGGACATCGCTTCCGCATGTTGAAGTCAGCGGCACATCACATGGGAGGACAAGCATGGCCCCGGCAGATTTGCGTGAGCAAAGCAAGCGCAGAAGCCCCCAGGAGCTGGTCAAGCATCTCAAATCATTCGAGCTGGAATTGAAGTTCACGGCCGGCGTGTGGTTCTTCGCTCCGGGCGGCGGGCGATTCCACGATCGGTACGTGCCGGCGATGTCCATGGAGGAAATCCTCGACCAGGCCGCCGGACTGAAACAATACGGGCTGGCGGGCCTGGAGGCCCATTATCCCAATGAGGTCAATCACGATAACCTGAAGCTCTTCGTTGATTTTGAGCGAGCCCTGGGTATCCGGCTCATCACCGTGGTGCCTAATTTGTTTTTCGAGTCTCAATTCGAGTTCGGCGCGCTCTCGTCCCCGATTCCCGCGGCGCGCCGCGGCGCCATCAACCGCGCCCAGGAGGCTTTCAAGCTCAACCGCGAGGTAGGCACCGATTTCGCCATCGTGTGGCCCGGAATTGATGGATACGAGAATCCGTTCGGCATTGATCTGGTGGCGGCCCGTGACCGCTTCGCCGAGGGACTGGCGGAGGCGATGGACGCCGCACCCGGGGTCCGCGTCGCCGAGGAGCCCAAACCCTATGAGCCGCGCGGTCACATCCTCTACGGCACCACGCCCGAGGGCATATTGATGGCGCAGAAAGTGGAGGCGCTGCTGCGCGCCCCCGAGAACCGCGGTCCACTGGATCAAGGCCATGCCATGGTCGGCCTCAACCCCGAGGTCGGTCACGTGCTGATGGGCCATGAGGATTTGCCCTACGCCTTCAGCCTGGCGCTGGAATACGGCAAGCTGATGCACACGCACTGGAATAGCCAACCGCTGGGCAACTATGACCAAGATTTGAACGTGGGCGTGGTATCATCCGAGCAGGCCGAGGCGGCGCTCTATGTGCTAAAGATGCACGGCTACCGCGGCCATTTCGGCATTGACATCAACCCCGAGCGCATGCCCGTCGAACGCGCCCTCATCAATTGCATGGACTCGCTGCGCGCGATGAATGACCGCATCAATGCCCTCGACCACGAGCGTATCATCTGGGCTACCGAGCATCCGCACCAGGCGCGAGGCATGATCGAGGCGCTGCTCATCCGCGCCCGCGCGCCCAAGCCGGAGAACTTGTCGCCGATGCCGAAGTGGAAGAACTAGCGCAGCGGGCCCGGCGTCCCATTCGACAAGCTCCCTTCGACTCGGCTCAGGGCAGGCAGGGCAGGGCTCGCCCGACTCGTTCTCTGTTAGCAGCCGAGGCGGCGTGAACGCAATCGGGTACGCTCCCGGGAATCTGACATTCGTTGTCCCTCTCATCTTTGCGAGGGACGCTGGCAGCCGCTCTGTAGGGCGCAGACTCCGCGCTTCGCCGATCCCTGGTGGGGGACCCGCTATTCAGCCTCGCGGCTATGGCGATTTGCTCACTTCTCACAAACCCGGCGCTCACGGGCATCCCGGTACCACAGGAACGCAGCAACACAGAACCAGGCGCCCAGGGTGCACATGATGCAGTGCGATAACACATTCATCGGCAGTAAGGACAGCGGAACCACCGGGTCCCAGTTGACGCCCCGGCCTAGACCCCGCCCTCTCAGCATGAGGTACCATCTGAGCGCCAGCCAGCTTGGCGTCCCGGCCGCCACCATCAGAAGTGCGGCGACGACCCAATCACGCCGTATGGTACTTACGCTCCGCTTGAGAGCAGCTACCACGGATAGGTTATCCTCAACCACCGAGAAGGTGCCTAGATTGAGAAAGAACACGACAGCCATGGGGCCACCCCACCACAGAATCCGCATGAAACCTGGAACGAAATTAAAAATGGCAAAAACGCCGACCACAACCCCGTTTACCACACCCAAAGCAACCAACCGCCAGAACACCCTCGCACCGTACTGGATAAATCGCCGCCAGCTAGCTCGACCCGTTGCCGCCGCGTCCCTCGCGACGCCCATGTATCCTCCCGTCACGAGGGCACCTACCGCGAACGACAGCAATGTCAGAATCAAGGGGGTAAGCATCATGTAGGGCGACATACGGGCTTCCGGCTCGGCGGTCCTCGCACTTGGGGCCGGGGCTCTGTCTCCGTATGCGAACGCCCAAGCGACATCTAAAGTGCCGTCCAACGAAACCGAGGGAATGGTTGGGCTTAGAATCATCAGCCTTGAAGCCGAAACCGCGTAATCGGGACGTCCGTGGACGAGATTCCGCGTCCGGCGGCCGCGCGCCAACTCCATTTTACGGATCGCTTGAATCAGCTGGCTCCCCCAGGCGGTACGCCGGTATGTCATATATGCGCCGACCTGCTCATCCACCGCGCTAAAGCTGGCCATCAGGAGGGCCACCACCAATAGCGACGGGTGCCTTCGGAGCACATGCAGCGCGTCCACGGTGTAACCAATAGCTCGTCTAGGCTGCAAGCTTAACACCGTTCGATCACTCCCTGGGCCGCCAACGAGAGGGTTATCCGCCACTGATTATCCGCACCGCGGTGCCCCATGTCAATCGCTCTTCCTGCTTCTGCAGCGGGAGTTTGCCCGCTGGTGGCCCGCCTTTGCCGTCGGCAGTTCGATATACGTCTCCGAATTCACCTCAAATCGGGCAGATCGCAGCCTCCTGAAGACAGCCCCCCCTGCTCCTCGCGGGACTTCCCCCTCCTTCGGAGAACCCTCTCTTGCATCGTCGCGGGGAACCCCCCAATGAACCGACCACAGCCCCCCCTTCACCTCAAAATCTGTCCCCAAGTCCTGGTGATACTCTACGGACTTGGGCGGTATGCAGCCCACTCCCCCTCGCTTTCCCGCCCGCCTCAGAAGCATATGTCGAACCCGGCTTCACCGGGTCAAGCCGTCGCGCAAAGAGTGCCCCTGCGGTGCGACCGGGTTCCCCACTTTGCGCGACCCTGCGGCTGTGGGCTTGACCCGCGCCGAGTTCTCCTTGTTCCGGAGTCGGCGGTCGGGAAAGGATGCTGTCGTAGGATTCTACCGGATTGCCTCTAGGGTACCGAGGCGGCTGCCCCGCCATCCGAGCGAGAAGCGCGGCCCGTACGAATGACTAGCAAGCGGGGGGCGCGCGCTCGTCAATAATCCGCGCCCAGCACGTGCACGTTGCCGATGCGCGCGCGCGTGAGCCCGGCGTCCTGCGCGGCGCGAAGGCCGGCTTCAGCGTGGCGACGCGAGGTCGGCGGCAGGTCGCACATGCAGAAATCGGGATGAAAGCCGAGAAGCGCGTAAGGGATGCCAGGGTTCAACCCGGCGACAAAGCGCGCGATTGCCGCGACCTCGCGCTCATCCACGTAGCCCGGCACCAGCAAAGTGCTGGCAACCAGCGGCGGCGGATCCGGCCTCTCCGCGATACGCCGCGCCAGGCGCTCGAAGTTCTTCAGGGTCCTACGATTGCTGACCCCGGTCAGCGCGATGTGCAGGCCCTCGTCCCATGCCTTGAGGTCGAACTTGACACAGCCCCCCGAGGCCAGGGACCTCTCCATCATCTCATCCGCGAGCGATGCCGCGAGCGACCCGTTGGTCTCCCAACAGATGCGCAGAATCCTTTCGCCAACCTTCTCCAGCGCGAGGCGCGATGCGCGCAGAGCGTGTGGAATCTGCGGCCCGGGGTCGCCCCCGAAATAGCAGATGCACGAAGTCCTCGCGTCCACCGCCTCCGCCAGCTCTTGCGGCGATCGAGGGCGGCCTTTGGCCTGGCGGAAATGCCAGTTCTGGCAGCAAAGGCAATCGAAACCACAGGCGCGATAGAAGACAGCCAGGTTCTTGTAGCCGCGCTCCGGACCCGGCGCATGGGCGAAACGCGGGTAGCCCGCGCCCGCGCCGCCGGGGCACACCCAGTCTGCAACACAGTTGGTGGGCAGGGCGTCGTGATACCAATCGAGGTAGCCGATGTCGGCTGAGGGCCCCTCGAGCTGCCCGTCATCGCCGGCCCGGCGCAAGCCGCAGTAGCTTACCTCCCCGGAGCCGATGACGCATTGATGGACGCACAGTGAGCAAGTCGCGCCCCCCGCGCTTCGCGGTGGGTGTGCTGGCAGCCCGAATTGCGCGCGAAGCCGCTCGCGGCCAGCCTCCACTTTCGCGCGGGCGCTCTCGAAGTCATCGCGCAGGCAGTCGCCGCAGAACCTCAGAGCTTCAGCGATGACCGAGCTTTCCTTCTCACAGCGCAAGCAGCGGGCCATTCGCTCAGGATGGCTCGAGAATGAAATTCACCGCAAGCGCCGAGCCCCCCAGCGGCAATGTCACCGTCTGCTGGGCAGGCTTGAAACCGCTGGCGCTGACGGCGATGACGTACGTCTTGTTGGTCGCGAGCCAGAAGCCGTACTTCCCGTTGGCGTCGGTGGTCGTGGTACCAACCAGCGCACCGCCCTGAATCGTCGCCGTTACGGTAGCGCCCGAGATGGGCAGGAAGGCGGTGCTCTGAACCTGGCCGCCCAGGTTGATCGGAGGTGGGGGCGGCGGGCCGACGGCAGTGAGGGCGAAGTTCACGCTCAGATTCGGTTGGGCGGTTATGTCCACCACCTGCTGCTCCGCCTCGAAGCCGGTGGCCGTGGCTTCGATGACATACTCGGCGGCGGGCAGCGCCAGGCCGTAAACACCAGTGCCGCTGGTCGCGGTCGAGGCCACGATTTGGTGCGCACCCAGCACGGTTGCGGTCACTTGGGCTCTGGCGATGGGGGCGCCGCCGGAGGCGTTGGTCACCGTTCCTGCAATGGTAAAGGGCTCCGCTCCGCCGCCTCCGCATCCGGCGATGATCGCGGCGACGGCCACGCACGCCGCGACGATGATCACACAAGCTGTCATGGGACGTATCATTCTGTTCCTCACGGTTCCTGGATAATCAGCCAACATCCCTCCGCCGGGAAGACGTACACCCAGATGCCCTCATACGGCGGCAGGTTGGTGGCGGTGACGTATGCTCCCCCGGAGTAACGCCAGACTGCGCTGACAATGCCGCCCGCCTGCGCCTGTGCCAGCGTGACCGGCGCGGCGTCGGCGACCTTAACCGTAACTGCCGTGAGCGGGGCCGCGGTGCGGAATGGATTGCAGATCTGGTGCCATCCCTGCCGCAGGTGAATGCGCGACTCGCCGGTGGGCAGCAAGCCGTGCGCGGTTACCGCCAGCGGCGCGCTCAGCTTCAGCCAGTACCCGAGGCCGGGCTCGATCGCGGGAGTATCGGGGTAGAAGATGTAGCGATAACCTCCGGGCACGGTCGCCGACCAGCGAGAAAACAGCGTCTGTGCCGGCGGCAAGCCCAGGATTTCGGCGGCATCCGATTCGTCCGGGCTCTCCGGCAGCCCAGCCATTGACAGTCCGCTGGGAAACGTGTGTGTAACCGAGCCCAGCGCCAGCGGGTGCGCCCGCAGCACAAACACATGGAACAGAAAGCCCGTGTTGACCAGCCGCGAGTTCGGCAATCCCGTGGGCGGTTGATACTCGACGGCCGTCTCCGCCAGGAAGTCAAGTGGAGCGGCCTGGTTTATCGAAAACACGCCCCGAATGACGTTAGCTGCGGGCGTCGGTATCCCCGGCGGCACAACATTGACGGTGCCGCCGTCCGCGTCAACGACGACGCCGAAGTACTCGTTATACGCCGTGCCCGCTGCGGCAACCCCGTATGGAAACCACGACTCAACGACCTGCGCGCCCGCCGCGAGCTCGACCGTGATTCGCTGGGCGCCACCGATGGCGAAGAAGCTCGGCGCGAGGCTGCCCTGGCCATTCTGGATGGGAATGCTGGTTCCGGTTTCGGGGGTAAAGAGGTCGCCGTCCCAGAGGATGAATTGGAAGCTGCCGGTGGCGCTCAGCGGCTGCTCGTCGCCCGTGGTGGTAGCGCGATAGAGGTTGGCTTCGAGAAACACGGTGAGGCCGTCAGTCTGGGGCAGCGCGACGAGATACAGTTTCTCACCTGGCGCACCATCGGTATCGAGCACGAACTGGCGGGCGAACCAATCCTGAAACGCCATGCCCTCGACCTGGGGCGCGGCGGCGGCGGCGATCGCGCGCAGGCGCTGCACATTCTGCGACAGCGGCGGGTTTGCCCCAGGATCGAACTCGGCATAATAGGCGGCGTTGAAGTCGCGGAAGAAGTTCGGATTCTCAGCATAGACCTTGAGCCACGCGGCCTGCGCCATGCCGATGCGCCACACCGACATGCCTATAAATCCCGACGCCGGGAAGAAGGCCGGGCTCGCCAGCGGTCGCTGGTTCAAGAGGTCGTAGAATGGCAGGACATAATACGGCTCGCCGCTGAGATCGAAGCTTGAGTCAACCTGCAAATGCGCGACCAGCGCCACTGCGCGCGCAAAGCCGGTCTCCCAAGCGTCGAAGTTGATGAAGATATCGTCGTGAAACGCCCGCACGATGAGCGAGGCGAGCGCGTAGGTGTCGCGCGAGAAATCCTGTATCGGCGGCAGGTGAATCTCGTTAAGCGCCGGCAGATAAACGCCGCCAAGAATACTCTTAAGCGCCGGATCGCGAACGATAGTGACCCTAATCGTCGAGGCCGGCGGTCCGTAAATCGAGACGATGCGTGGATACACCGCGTTGACATAGGTCGTGAGCTGCTGCTGCTCGGTCGCGGTCCAGCCCCGATAGGCGAAGGTGATGCTGCCGCCGCCGAACTGCCGGCCGGCGCGAGCGGTGAGACGCGGGGGGTAGGCACGCCCAAGCACCCGCAGCAGCACGGTGGCATCCCACTGCGGCACCCACGCCGGGCTGAGCTTTCCGCGCTGCTTGAGAAATGCGGCATAGCGCGGCACGCGCGACCACGTCGCGCCGCACGCCTGCCGGATGCTGAGACCGATCACGGGGTCCGCCGGGCTGAAGGGCGCCCGCGGCATGTCAATCACAAGCGGGCTCAGGGATCCACTGGCGCGGGGAGGCCGCAGGATGGGGCCGAGGATGCTGGAGGAGCAGGGGGCGGCGGCCACTGCGATCACGGCTGCGATGAGTGCGGCGAATCCTTTTCTGACCATGGCTGCGCTCCGGGTATGGCGATGGCTGCTTGGGCGCGTCGCTCTATCTTAGGCGTAGAAGGCGACCATGTCAACCCGCGCGGGGCGTCAGCGTGGAACTGCACAGGTTGATTCTTACCCCCTGGTGGAGGCAGAGCAGTTGAGGATCCACAGACTCAAATCTCTTGCGCCCGCGAGCGAAAAGCGACTGCGCCAAGCGTTGCGTGAACTGGGGTTG
>Ga0315289_10000841_pt1 | contig 47529 bp, 55 predicted proteins | sample YL17G11_40_MG_FD_203452 | JGI IMG/M metagenome (GOLD analysis project Ga0315289, IMG submission 203452) | Sediment microbial communities from Yellowstone Lake, YNP, Wyoming, USA - YL17G11_40 | ecosystem: Environmental > Aquatic > Freshwater > Lake > Sediment | place: USA: Wyoming | collected... | reverse complement strand
TGGTACTCGGCACGGCTACAATGGCGATGGAGGACATCCTCTATTTCCGGCCGATACACTTTCTCATACAATTTTTATGGAATTTGAAATACTACAGGGAGATGCTTTGCTTCCTTAAGCTGCAGGGCGTCAACCCCATGGATTTCATAATCAGTTTGATTAGCAACAGTAAAACTGCGCCGGATTCAGTGAAAAGAATTTTTGAAGAATTCATTAATGAAGAATACGCAGAATGGTTTGACACGAAGGAAAAACTTTTCGAGCACTATTCCAAGCCGGAAAATTTCGATTTTATAAACAGGGGCGGCTTCGGCAAGCTGAACTACAAGTACGCCTACAGGATTCTGCTGGAGTGCAAGGCAGATTTCGACAAGTACGTGTTTGCTGTGGCGGAAGATATGTTGAAGGGCATGAACAAGCTTGATGGCGAGACGAAAAAACAGCTTGACGATTTGTTCAGATTCACGAGCAACGCGTTCGTGGATTTCAACAACTTTTTCAAGGGCCTTCCAAAGGAAAAGACAGCCGAGTTCGAGTACGACATCCTCAAGTGGAGGAAGGGCAATTACCGCGGTACGCTTTCCAGCCTCAGGTCGCCGCATTTGAAGTTAAGGTTCGAAATTCCGGACGAGCAGTCGGCTGCGCTGAAAAAACTCCTCGACCAGTTCAGGGGGGCTGACATCAACCAGACCCTGAGAAAAATGGTGGAATACATAAACGAAAGGGATTTGTTTTACAAAATAGAGTACGGGTAAATTTTTAAAGGAAATTTACATAACTAGGAGGAATTTCCCTGAAGACAAAAAATGAATGAAAACTATTGACTGGTTAAATAGTTTTTTATAAATGCCGAGACCGACTGTTAAACATGGGGTAGAAAATTGTCGGTTCGGTATACATCTAAGTTTAAATGTATGAAATTTTCATGCTTTAAATTAGTCTGAACAAAATAAAAGAATAAAGGGAAGGACAAAAGTTATGTCTCTATTATGGGTATTTTACTCTATTTTTGCTGCCTTGATTTTTGCAACCTCGAACATTGTTGACAAATATGTTATTTCAAAAATGGTGAAAAAACCCCTCACTCCTGTCATGATTTCCGGAATTGTAGGTTTGATAGCGAGCGGGCTTATCTATTTTTTCTTAGGTTTTGCATCATTATCTTTTGCCAACATTTTGTGGGCGTTCGCAGCTGGAATTCTCTATATGCTAACAATCATTTTTTACTTCAAGGCTGTGACAATTGATGAGATTTCAAGAATAGTTCCCATTTTCTACACATCTTCTTTGTTCATTTTGATTCTCGCCGCAATATTTTTGGGTGAAATTTTCACTCCAATTAAATACCTTGGAATCTTTCTGTTGATGTTTGGAGCCATCGCAGTTTCCTCGAAAAATATTTTGAAAATAAAATTTGGAAAATCCTTCTGGTTTATGATTTTAGCAGCTTTATCAATAGCAGTCAGCTCAATTATAGTAAAATATCTTTTGAATTTCGCTGACTTTTGGACCGTATTTGGATATGAAAGGTTCGGAGAGATTTTTGCTTTAATACCGATTGCTTATTTCAGTTTTTCTGACCTATCATCGTCAGTCAAAAGGTTTGGTGTAAAATCTATTGGCTTGATGTCTTTAAGCGAAACAATAGGTTTGATCGGTCTGCTACTTGTCACAATTGGAACTTCTATAGGATATGTGACTTTGGTAAATACATTAACATCAGTTCAGCCTTTGTTCGTTTTGTTGTTTGCTGTAATTTTGAGTGTGTTTTATCCTAAGATTCTGAAAGAAGAAGTTGGAAAATCTGTTGTATCTCAGAAAGTTATTGCAATAATATTGATGTTAATAGGTGCTTTTTTGATAACATAATTGCTAGAATCATCTATAGCTGTTGACCTATCTATAGTTCTAGGAAATTCCTCCTGCTTGCATAGATTCTTCAAAGAAATATATGTTTCTGTCAAAAAAAATTACTTCAAAGCAGCTTCAATCCTGTCCATAGCTTCCTCTATCTTTTCGTACGCAGTCGCGTAGCTCATCCTCACGTACCCCTCGCCATGTTTTCCAAACTCAGTTCCTGGTATGACCATGACCTTCGCCTTGAGAAGCCTCTCGGCGAACTTCTCTGAACTTTTCTCCACACCTTCTACGTTCGGAAATGCATAAAACGCGCCCTTCGGTTTAGTGCACCTTATTCCCGGAATGCCGTTGAGCCGCTTGATCATCATCTTCCTTCTGCGGTTGTACTCGCTGCGCATCTTCCTTGTGTAGGGCCCGGCCTTCTCCAGCGCAACAACGGCAGCCATCTGGTTGGCAGTAGGCGCGCTGAGGGTTGTGCAGATCTTGAACTCAGTCATCTCCTTTATGATTTTTGCAGGGCCGGCTGCATAACCTACGCGAAAGCCGCACATTGCATATGTTTTTGAAAAGCTCTGCAGCGTCAAAACATTGTTCTCCATGCCGTTGAGGCTGCCTATGCTGATGTGTTTCGCGTCGTCGTAGACAAGCCTCTCGTACGCTTCATCTGAAACAATCATCAGGTCGTTGTCAACGGCAAAGTCAGCAATATTTTCAAGCGTCTTTTTCTTGAAAACTGTGCCTGTCGGATTTGAGGGCGAGTTCACAACTATCGCTTTGGTGTTGGCGGTCACAAAACTTTTTATGTCGTCGAGGTTAACCTCGAAGTTGTTCTGCTCCAGCAGCGGAATGGAAACAGCTCTACCGCCCAGCACTTCGACTATCGGCCTGTACGCGATGTAGCCCGGGTCTGGCACGAACGCTTCTTCGCTTGGGTCGACAAGCGCCATCATCGAGAGCAGTATCGCCTCCTTCGAGCCGCACGTCACCAGTATCTGCTCCGGCGTAACATCTATCTTGTTCTCCTTTCTCAGTTTCTCAACAACAGCCTCTCTCAATTCCTTCTTTCCTTGAGTCGGTGAATAGTGCGTGTAGCCGCTTCTCATGGCTTTTTCAGCAGCTGCTATAACTACCTTAGGCGCAGGAAAATCGGGCTCGCCCGCTCCAAGGGAAATTATCGTCGGGTCTTGTTCAAGAATCTTGAGGCTTTCCGCAATCTTGGACTCGCCTATTTTTTTAACCCTCTCAGCAAGTCGATGCATAATAATAAGATTGTTTTAAACATATTTTAATTAAGTGTTGCCATGCTGGACAAGTTCTTTTCACCGCAGTCCGTTGCTATTGTTGGTGCTTCCCATACTCCGGGAAAGATAGGCTATAGTATTGTTGAGAACTTCGTGCGCGAAAAGTTCGCCGGAAGAATATATCCGATCAATCCCGACACCGCGCCGATACTCAATTTACCTGTTTTCACATCCGTAAAAGACGTGCCTGGCGACATCGATCTGGCAGTGATTGTCGTGCCAGCGGCAGTTGTGCCCAAAGTTTTGAAGGAATGCGTTGGCAAAAAAATAAAGGCAGTGATAATAATCTCTGCCGGGTTCTCTGAAACAGGCGAGGAAGGGAGAAAGCTGGAGGAAAAATGCAAGAAAATAATTGCCGACACTGCTACGAGAGTGTTAGGGCCGAACGTCATAGGCGTTTACGATAGCACTACTCATGTAGACACATTATTTTTATCGCTGAGCAAGATGGGCAGGCCGAGGCCGGACAGCATGGCGTTCATTAGCCAGTCAGGCGCGATAGGATCGACGATGCTCGACTGGCTGGCAGAGGAGAGCATAGGTATATCAAAATTTGTCTCTTACGGCAACGCCATGGATATAAACGAGTGCGACTTGCTGGAATACCTTGGTAAAGACAGTAAGACAAAGGTTATAGCCGTGTATCTTGAGGGAATAAAGGCTAGTGGGAAGAGGTTCATCCAGACTCTCAGGAAAATAACGAGGAGGAAGCCTGTTGTGATTTTGAAGGCCGGCAAGACCGAGAAAGGCACGAGAGCGGTAGTCAGCCATACAGGCTCGCTGGCAGGCTCCGCGAAAATATATTCTTCAGCATTCAAACAGACAGGCGCGATCGAGGCTGAGACATGGGAGGAGCTGTTCGACTATGCCAGGAGTTTTGCGACACAACCATTACCGAGAGGCAACAGGGCCGCAATCGTAACAGACGGCGGCGGTTTCGGTGTCTTGACAACTGATGAATGCGAGCGGCTCGGTGTCGAACTGCCAGAGCCGAGCAAAGCTCTCCAGAAAAAATTCAAAAAAATATTTCCACCTTACGTGATACTACGAAATCCTATCGATTTGACAGGCGACGCGACTACCGAGCGGTATAGGGTAGCGATAGAGGAATGTTTGAGGAGCAGGGAATACGACGGCGTGATCGCCATAGTGCTTTATCAGGTTCCGACGCTGGACAAGAACATAACTGGCGTGCTGATCGAACTTTCTAAAAAATATGACAAGCCGCTGCTGTGCTGCGCGTCCGGCGGCAAGTCAACAAGGACGATTACAGCTGTTTTGGAGACCAACAGGATTCCTGTCTACCCCACACCCGACAGGGTGGCGAAATCTTTCTCTGTGCTGTCAAAATATTCCGAGTGGCTGAGGAAAAAATAATTTTTACCATTGTTCAGTAATTTCAACCACCGAGCGGGAAAAGCTTTATATACTTTCACATCACTTTATAGACTCATGGGTGAAAAATAATGCCCGAAGACTGGGACGAGCTTTCGGACGATGATGAAGAGGAAGAGTTGGAAGAGGAAGAAAGTCCCGAAGAATGGTAACCTCTTTCTTTTTTCTTTTTATTTTATAAAAAACTTTACTGAAATGTTTGAAAGAATAAAAAGATTGTCACACATAATAAAAGCATGGTTTATAGAAGCAGTTTGGCGAGTTTACTGCACTTGAACAGATGCTGCGACGTATTGCCTAGAATGAAAGAGACATCAAAATATCTGAAAAAAAGAATGGGCGATTACAGCGATGAAATTAAAAATGTACTGGGGCGCGTTCCTAGCGAGGTTGAGTTCTGCGTCGGTGGTGTCACTTCTGGTTTCGGAATATTTGGATTTTTTTATCATTTGGCAAATAACATAACCAACCGGATTGCTACTGATAACAATGCGCTTGTCCCGTGGCTTTATGTGTCAGCATCTGGTCTTGTTTTAATAATTCATGCGGCCTACAGATTGGGTGAGGAAGTTTCGAGACTGGAAAAGAAAAATGAAATACTGGAGAAAGAGCTGGTGAAAAATTTATAATTTTTGCGGCAGCCCGAACATTTTCGACGCCTCTTGCGAAAGGGCAACGAGATTTTTTCTTTTGCCGCGCAGTTCTTTTACATCATAAACACGCTGCGTTGTGCAAACCATCTGCAACTCTTCCTTCAGAGCATTTGCAAAGTTGGCTATCCCCTTTGTCCTGTCAGTGTTCGCTGCTATCAAAAACGGCCGCGACATAGAAACTCCATTCGCGCCTAACATCATCGCCTTTGCAACATCAACGCCGTCAGCAAAACCTCCTGCAACCACCACATCAAAATCAAGCTTCATCTTGTTTGCCTTTTCCAGCGCAGATATAGAAGGCAAAGAAGTTTCGTTCATTATCAGCCATGGAGACATTCCCGTGCCGCCGCCATGGCCGTCAATTGTTACGCATTCAATCCTTATCTTCTCTTTTCTTTTAACTTCTTGGCACAATTTTAGAAATTCATGGATTCCATTTCCTATTCCGATTTTTATCCATATCGGAACATTCAGCTGGGAATATTTTTTTAAGGTTTCGACAAAATTTTCTTTTGTCAAACTTCCCGGATGAGTGTGGCGCTCGAAATTTTTTTCATCATGTTCGAGTATAAGATATCCCAATCCCTCATATTTTTTCGCGTTCGCATTTGAATCAAAAATTATTTCTCCACCCAACCCCTGCTTTGCGCCCTGGCCGAATTTTATTTCTATCGCCTGCGCGCCAAGTTCAACGCCTATCTCTAAAGCATTGAGTTTCATATCAGTGTAGCTTGCTTGCACTATTATCGCCCCGAGCTTTTCGTAGTGATCCAAAAAGGGTTTTATCATATGCTTCAGCCCTTCTTTTCCGAAAGTCGCCATTATATTTTCCCCTATTACTCTTACTATGCCGGCAGAAGCAGCACCCTGCGACACAGCGTCGGCAATAGTGCTCGCGACCTTCGTCGAGCCCATCGCGCCTATTGCAACTGGCAGCGAACATCTGAATCCGCCTAATTCGCATTCAGCCTTGACCTTCGTGAAAAAATTCCCTATTCCGAAAAGTTCCGGCAGTATCTGTATGTCCTGCAGTCCTGGCAATCTTTTCTCAGCGCCGAACTGGTCGAAGCCAAAAGGTTCTGGATACAGTGTTCTACCAATCTTCGCTTTTAATCCAATCTCGCACTTGCCGCATCTTATGCACAGCGAGCATAATCCGCTCTGTGAAGGATGCTCAGGGTAAGTGAGGTTCGTCTTTGTAGTGATGTCCCAGTTGTAGTGCCTTCTCAGGCCTTTCATCTCTGCCATGGAACCTATTAATTATTTGGTTTTTTATAATTTACTTATGTTCGATTTGTCAGACGGAGAGAAATTGGTCAGACTTGCAAGAAAAGCTGTGGAAAAATATTTTGAAAACGGAAGGCTTGTTTTGGAAAAATGCACGCAGAAAAATTTTTCAGAAAAGAGCGGGGTGTTTGTCACAATCGAAACATATCCTGAAAAAAATCTGCGCGGCTGCATTGGCTTTCCGGAAGCTGTTATGCCTTTGTGGGATGCTGTGCAGCAGGCGGCCGTATCTGCTGCGTTCGAGGACCCGAGATTCCCGAAGCTTGACGAGGAAGAGCTTGATAAAATTGTTTTCGAAGTTTCCGTTTTGTCTAAGCCGGAGCCGATTGCTGTAAAGAGTGCAAGCGAATATTGCAAAAAAATTAAAGTCGGCGAGGACGGGTTGATTATCCAATGCGGCTACCGTGCCGGTCTGCTGCTGCCACAGGTTGCTGTCGAACAGCATTGGGAAGCGGAGGAATTTCTCGACAATTTATGTTTCAAAGCCGGACTGATGCCAGGTGTATTGCATGATAAAGCTACAAAGATATGGAAATTCCAAGCGCAGATATTTTCTGAAGAGAAACCAAATGGAAAGATAAAATTATTTAACCGTTAAATTTAATAAATTACTAAACACATTTTTTCCTATATAAATTTATAGCTCGTATTTAGTTTAATATGTTTAGCGAAGCTGAACAAATAGTAATCGAAGAAAAATTAGAGCAATTGAGAAAAATTAAAGACGGGACATTATCACCTCAAGAGTTGGCCAATCTAATTACAAAAAGAAGAGTTTCTTGGTTTGAAGAAAATAGAGATTGGCTTCTTCGTAAATATAGTGGTTTGCCGGATGAAGAAAAGGTGTGGAGGATTATATGCTTTGACTATATGAAAATCAATCCAGCTGATTCTCGGATCACAAGAGTTTCTTCGAATAAAATCAGATTAGACTCCTATAATTTTTGTCCATACCTAGAAGCGTGCAAAGAACTTGGTTTAGATACTCGATATGTATGTAAAGAAATAGGCGAGCCGTCTATTCAAATAATTTGTAAAATGATTAATCCAAAACTAGTGTTCAGTAGGAATTATCAAAATATTAGACCGCATAATCTTGATTTCTGCGAAGAATATTTTGAAGTTCTGAAATAATGAAATTAAATTCATCCAAACATAGCAGCCAGAGCAGACTCAGGCGACTGCTCGTCCTCTTCTTCACTCAAAACAACATATCCTTTGTATTCACTTCGCTCTTCAGTTTTTGTTTTCATCACTTTCCTTCCATCCCTGCAATCTCCACACATCCACTGTCCGCTTTTTTTTGTTATGCACCTTACACAGCCTACAGTTTCGCAATTACTGCATTCGACCATTTCTGTCGTCTTCACTCCACAGCGAGGGCATATGAAATCCATAAAAACCAGCTAATCATATCTTTTGTGCTTGGTTATCTTAAAGTCTGTGATGAACTCGTCCTTCGTGGCGTGGAACATTGGCTTCAATTTCCCTATGTCCACCTCTCCAAATGTTGTCGCCTCGTCCCTGATTTCTGCTGCCAGCACTTCTGCGAATATCGCCACATGGTCACCGTGCTGCTTCTGCTCGGTCATCTCGCACTCTATCCACGCCTTGCCTTCGCGGACGCGGGGCGGATCGACCCTTTCAGAAGAAAACCAGTTCAGTCCAGCCAAACGGAGCTTGTCCACGCCGTTTTGATAAGGCGTGGAGCAGCGCAACACTTGGTTTATGTACTCGCGGCCGAGGATGTTTATGACAAACTCCTTGTGCTCGACTATGTTTTGGTAAGTATGACGTGTCGGAGCGAGGGAAACCATGACTATCGGCGGGTCTATGCTGACAGGAGTGGCAAAATCAACAGGAGCAGCATTGACGCCAGCCTTTGAGTTGAGCGTCGTTATCAGTAGCACAATCCTGGGCGACAGCAGCCGGTATGCTTTGTTTGGTTCCAAACGCATCTTTTCCAATTATATCTTTGGTTTTCCTGCGTCAAATCGTTATGTCACCACTTGATGAAGACTATGCTTAAATACCGCACAGAAGTCTTTATATGCTGCTCTCAAAAACTCTATTATAGGTGAAATGATGGTATTCGAAGGAGTAGTCGGAATGGGCATAGCCTGCCTATTAGCTCCAGCGATTGCTGAGTTCGCCAAACTACGACACAAGGCTGAAAAAGGATTCAGCTGGTTGGCGGTTGCAGGAGTGTTCTTCCTATTCTCAGCAACATTCGGGTTCGTTCCATCAATGCTCGGGACAGTTCTCACGTCGCTGTATCTGGCGGAGCTGTTCGCGATAATCGGATGGATCCTGTCGCTAATAGGAACGCTGTTCGTTGGCTATGAAATGCTATTCGAAAAGTAGAAGAATTTTTTGAATTTTCTTTCTTCTTTTCTTTTTCTTACAGTGAGGAATTTATTTTACCTAAGGAAAATTTCTAACTCGAATGCAGAGGGTGTGCCTAGCAACTGCATTCAAAATCAACTGTCTTTTTTACTATGAAGTGAGGGAGGTGGGGTTTGAACACATAAAGAATCAATTTTTCTTTTTTATCTCCCAAATACAAAATACTATTAATTATGCAATATAAACTGGATCCAAAATTTAAAAAAATAATTATAGTCTTGATTTTAATTCAGCTTGTTTCAATCTTTCTAATATCACTACAAAATAAAATTTATCTTTGGGATGAAGCAGCATATATTCTTAATGGAATGGACATTGCTCATAAACACATAAGTCCTGTTATGCAACAGTATATTGCCCATGAACGACATCCGTTATTAAGTTGGATTATAGCAGCTTTAGCTTACTTGAATGTCTCTTTAATATTTTACAATTTAATCTCTCCATTCTCACTGTTTTTATTTCTTATTTTAATATACAAAATGGGTGAAAGATTATACAACAGAGACGTAGGATTGATTTCTAGTCTTATTCTAATTTCTATTCCAACAATTGTGCTTATGTCAGTAAAAATTATGACTGACGTACCCGCTGCATTGCTATTCTCTGCATCTTTGTATTTTTATTATTTGGGATTGAAGAATCCAAAATATTTTCTATTAGGCGGATTGGTTGGTGGAATATCTATAATTATGAAGGATATAAACTTTTTGTTAATACCAACTCTGTTTATTTTCACCTTATTTTTTTGGAAGAAAATATCGATAAAATATTATATTTATTCAATTTTTATAGCTTTTATTTCAATCTTACCTTATCTTATCGATAATTTTTTGAAATGGGGTAATCCTCTTTACAGGATTATTGCACATATAGAGATGGTAAATCAAGGAGTGGGATACCATTCTTTTCCACTTCAAGACATTTCCTTTACTTGGATGATATTTCTTCCGATTTTTATAGGAATTCCCATATTTTATTTATTCATCCTAAATTTGTATAGAAATAGAAAAAGATTATATTCAAATCCAAATCTTAGGTTTTTATTAGTTTGGTTTATTGTCCCATTTATAATATTTTTATTTGGACAGAAAATTAACCACAGACTAACTTTTATTTTTGCAGTCCCTATTATACTAATAGGATCAAATGAACTATTATCTAAAAGTAAAAACAAGTTTAAAATATTTATTGTAATTATACTAGTCCTTAACGGTTTCCTATTATCTAATTTAATAATTTTTAACCAAATTAAATTATCAAACTCTCATAAAGAATGTTTTGATTTTATAGAAAAAAATATTTCTTATACACAAAGAATATTTTCCAATGCTGATCCGCCTTCTGTAGTTGCATGGTATACAAACAGAACGGTAGTGTATTCTGTAAATCCTGATTCTGAATCCCACTTGAGTTATTACCTTTATGATAAAATATATTCTGAAATGTTATCCATGTTTATAAAAAACATACCAATTAATACTAAAAATTATACAATAATCTTCAATAATTCACGCTATACATTGTATCAAAAAATTAAATAACATTTTCTCTTATGTGTATTCGCAAATATTCACCCAATAAAAACTACAATGGGAGTAAGTATGCCAGCAATAATCATATCAGTTTTTCTATGTTTGACTTCATTCAGTAAAGGATGCCATAAGTTTTAATTCTTTTCTAACCATTAAAAACGTATGAAATATTTCGGAAATACTGCAACCAAAGCAGCAAGAGTGGGCTATAGTGCTGTATCAGTTATTAGAGAAATATTAATCGCCAATGACATTAATGGACATTTGAAAATGAACTAAAATCCAATTTATTGGCTTTTTGTAGCAGTGGATTTGACGATTACTGCCGACTTGATTTTAACAGCTTATACTGGCAAAGTACTACCTATAACTACAACTTTAGTAGAAAAAATGCCTTATGGTAAAAGATTACTTGGAAAAATTGAAAATCTGTATGATTTTATAATTAGTCCGAATGAAGTAAATTCTCATAATTGGATTTAATGTTAGAGAAAGGATTTATGCATCCACTGGAAGTGGTGTGCAGGGGGTGAGATTCGAACTCACGAACGGACTAACCGACAGGATTTCTTATCATGTTGTATCAAAACTCAAGTCGAGCTTGAGTCCTGCGCCTTTGACCAGACTTGGCTACCCCTGCTTCTAATCTACATAATATCCGCTGGTATTTAAAAATTAGCATGAACCTGGAAATGTGAAAAACGAAAGAAAGGAAGTCTACGCAATGCTCTGCAGCTGCGCTTTCAAGTCCTCAATCTGCCCGCTCAAGTCGGCGACTGTCGCATCCAGCGCACCAACATCCTGAACATCCTCATCTACAAAGCCGGACGGCCTCATGAACTGCGAATCAAGTGAAACAACTTTCTTCTCCATCCTCTCCAGAGTTGACTCTATGAGCTTCAGGTTTTCCTCTCTCAGCCTTTCCAGCTCGCTGAGTATGGCGAAGTTGTTCTTGACCAGCATCATCGTGTTCTTCAGGTAGTTCATCGTGTTGAGTATCTGCCTGTAGCGGTCTATCTTCACGAAGAGCGGTGCGAACGACGGCCGTTGTTCCTCCTCCAGTTCCGGTTCTGTTGGCTGCGGTTCTGTTGGTTGCGGCAGAAAAACTTTTGTCGGCATTTCCCCTGGCGCAGCCTTTGCTTGCATTACAGGCGCGTTGGCAGGCATGCTTTCCAGCATGCTTATCCTCTTCATCAAATCATCAACAGCAGGATGAGACTGCTCCTCCGCAACCTGCTTCTGTTCCTTCTTTTTGCCGAACAGCATTATATCACAATATCTATATTTCAGTTTGTTGTCAATATAAAGTTTTTATTATGGTCGACTAATTATATTTGAGGCCTGCCTGAGATATCTATGAAAGAAGAAATCGTATTTCAACCTTCGGAAGATTTGGCGTATTGGATAGGACTGGTTCAGTCTGATGGAAGTTTGACTAAATGGACGAAAAAGACAGGTAAAATACAATATTACTTGCATTTTGGCAATTCTTCTTTAATTCTCATTAAAGAGTTTCAAAAAGGGTTAAAACATTTGAATCGGTTTTCAAGGTACATAAGGAAAAGAAATGATAACTTCTTTGAGAGCAAAATTTCTGCGAATTCATTATTGGCAATTTTAGATTCAATAAAAATATCAAGATCTAGAAAAAAATTTGAACCACCGAATTGGATAACTACTAGTCAAAACTTATTTGGTGCATATTTAGCTGGGTTAATTGATGGAGACGGAAATGTACGAATAAAACGTAAAAAATATCCACAATGCGCAATTCGGATTACAAGTGGTGAAAAAGAATTTATTCTTCACGAATTAATTAAAAAATTCCTCAAATGCTCCGCCTTTATAACAGAAAAACATAGGAAAGTATTCTACAGAAAAGAAAACAGGTTTATCGACGGGAAAAGTTTTGACCTAGAATTTTTAGCTTCAAGAAAGAATTCTAATTTTCTTTCAGAATATGTTTTACCTCATATAAAATTAGACTACAAAAGAGAAAAAATAATAAATTACATAACAAATAGGTATGCGGCCGCCGGGATTTGAACCCGGGTCACAAGATTGGCAATCTCGTATCTTAGACCAGGCTGGACTACAGCCGCTCAACCAAATATCCCACCGAAAGCCTCGCTTGCCTGATTTTCCTCTTCCTTTATTTTTTTTATTATGCTTTCCCTTTCCTTATCTTTCACTTCTTTCACTAAATCTTTTGCTATTTCCAAAGCACGCTTGCACTGCTCATCCAGGCCAGACACGTAGCAATAATACTGTCCGGTCTTGCCTCCGTATGCCGAAGCCTCCTTGAACACTATGCTTGCCCTTGAGACTACATCATCCTTTAGCAAAACGTCTTTTGCTTTCTGCAGGTTTCTCGTCTCTATCGACATCACTACTTCCATTTCACCATCTCTTTGTTTTTATGTCTTCCAGATATTTATTTATCGCTTTCGGTCCTATGAGCCCCGGGAGGGATTCGAACCCTCGACCTACTGCTTACGAGGCAATTGCTCTTTGCTGCCATGTACCAACTGAGCTACCGGGGCGATTACTACCCTACAGTGTTCAATCTATATTACTAACCTTGACCATATAATACTTAATATTTCTCGTGATGATGATGCAGGAAGCAATGCTCTGGCACAAAGAACGCAACGGCATCCGCTGCGAACTGTGCAACCACAAGTGCTTCATAGCGAAGGACCACCGCGGCTTTTGCTTGGTCAGGATAAACAAGAACGGAAGGCTGTATGCGCTAAACTACGGAAAGCTGTGCGCTGTCAACATCGACCCGATAGAGAAGAAACCGCTCTTCCACTTCTGTCCCGGCTCCACAACGCTTTCCATAGCTGCGCCCGGTTGTAATTTTAGGTGCCAGTTCTGCGACAACTGGGAGCTAAGCCAGACTGTGAAGGCTGACGAACTAGAGCTGCCTGGCAAAGAATACACGCCGGAAGAGATAGTGAGGATGGCCGAGAAGGAGAATGTCAAGTCCATAAGCTACACCTACACCGAGCCGACCATATTTTTCGAGTTCGTCTGCAAGACCGCAAAGCTTGCGCACCGCAGCAACATCTACAACACACTTGTTACAAACGGCTACATGACCGAGGACGCGATAAAGAAGGTTGCGAAATATATTGACGCTGCTACAGTTGATTTCAAAGCCTCGGCAGACCCGGAATTCTACAAGAAGTTCATGTCCGTGCCGGACGTAAGGCCGATTTTCAGCTCACTGAAGCAGATGAAGAAGCAGAGGATATTCCTCGAGGTCACGAACCTCATAGTGCCGCAGATTGGCGATGATGTTGAGAAGTGCAGGGAACTTGCGGAGTGGGTCAACACAGAGCTGAGCTCCGAGGTGCCTTTCCACGTCATACAATTCCACCCCAGCTACAAGCTTACAGAGCTGCCGTCAACATCAGTGGCGATGCTGGAGCGCTGCATAGTTGAGTCGAAGAAGGCTGGGTTGAGATATGTTTACATAGGAAACGTTCCAGGACATGCAGACGAGACAACCTACTGCTACAACTGCGGCGAGCCTCTGATAGTGAGAAGCGGCATGACGATAAAGAAGAACAACATGGAGAGGGACAGGTGTCCGAACTGCGGGCTGAAAATAAACATATTTCCTTGCTAGGCAAAAGATAAATTGATGGAATCAGAAGTAATCTTTGTGAAACGCCCCGCTATAGCAGCCATGGCAGCAATCATACTTTTTTCCAGCATTTTCTCTTTTGCTGTGGCAGCGCAGGTCCAGTATTACGGCGTTGACTTGGATATAACGGACAAGACTCTTAGCAGCGTGAAGATGACGCTCACCTTTGAGAACCCGGAAAGCAATTTCGACTTCAACATCATAGGCAAAATTGACAATTTTGCTGCGACCAGCAACTCCGGTCCCGTTAACTGTACGAAGATCATAGGCGGCATAAGCTACATAAACTGCACCATGGGTTTGACACCTGAGAAGAGGACTGTGGAGATGTCTTTCGAGACTAGGGATTTTGTCAAGCCGCTTGAAAAGACTTATTTCTTCGACAGCGACATGTCGATAAGCAAAAATATCGATCAGGTTTACGTCTCAGTAAAGCTGCCGGAAGGCACTGGCATGCCTAGCGATGTTACGGCTGCTAAGATAAGCTACAGCGAAAATTCGACGAAGACCACCGACGGAAGGAGGATAATCGTCCAGTGGAACTTGAGGAACGTGCAGGCGCGCCAGCCGTTGAGGTTCCAGTTCTTGTACGAGGATGTCGAAATGCAGCCGATATTTTCCATAAGGCTCAGGTACTTTGTGCTGTTGGGACTTGGCGCTGCAGCGATAATAGCTTTTCTAGTCTACCGCTACAAGATAAAGCCTGAGAAGCTTGTGCTGTCTGTACTTGATGATTACGAGAGGAAGGTAGTAGATATAATAAGCGCAAACAAGGGCGTCGTCAACCAGAAAAAAATCGTGCAGGAGACCAACCTGTCAAAGGCGAAGATAAGCAGGGTTGTGAAAAGCCTTGCAGAAAGGGGTTTGGTGGAAGTTGAGAGGAGGGGCAGGACCAACATCCTCAAGCTCGTGAAAAAGAAGTTTGGAGGCTAACGGTCCTGCAATAACGTCGCAACCACTGACTGTGCTCAGCTTTTTGCAATCAGAAACACACCGCCCAATATGAGCAGTATGCCAACCCACCTCAAGGCCGTTATGCTCTCGTTGAAATACATCTTGGCCAAGAACGCGGTTATAACATATCCTATTGCAATCATAGGATAGACATAGCTTATCTCGGCTTTCGAGAGTATGGTCAGGTACACGACTGCTGAAACGACGTAGAGCGTCAAGCCTATGAACACGTTCGGCTCGAAAACTGTGGAGAAGATTTTTGCCGAGAATATTTCCCTTACGTCCAGCGGTTTCTCCTTCAGACCCTTCTTCATGTACACCTGCCCGAAGCTGGCGAGCAGCACTGCCACAGCAACCAGGGCAAACAACTCAATCATTTTTTTCCTCCTCTTCATGCATCATCGAAATTTGATATGTGTTTCTGAACAAATAAAGATTTTTAAAAGGATTTTAAACTAGAAATGTTATCGCGCAGGCATTTTCAGTTTTGGAGCGGCAAAGGTCCTTCAGGCAGCGCTAAAACCGTCAAAACCGAAAAAGCTACATTTGTAATTTAATAAGGCATTTAAAGCCTTTAAATATTAAATAAGAGCGTATTTTTACTCTAAAAACAATTAACAACTTTTTAATCGTATCTGTAAACCTTTTGGAACCTTATTTAGATTGTTAAAAACGGTGCATCAATTGTTTCAGGTAGTTTTTATATATGTTCTAGGCCCATGTTATTCTAATGAAAACCCGAGAATCTATCAGTATAGACTTCACAGTCTATGCTGATAGGTCCAAAGGCCAAAAGAGGTTTTAGAAAATGAAATTTGAAAAAATAATCGCAACCTTTTTGGCTACTTTAATGACAGCAGTAACATTCAGTAGTGCTGTCTTGGCAGCCACAATGCTATCGAGCTATCCGACATTCCTCGGCACAGCCGGGGCGCTGGATTTCTTCGTGGTATTCGGCAAAGACGCCAAGGCAGAGGACGTAGCTGGCGCAGTCGACATAATGGCTCGACTCGCAGAGCTGTCCTATACAACAAAATCAACAACAGGAGCAGCTTCAGCAGTCACAGGTACAGAGAAGACAGGCGTCCCAGTAATAGGATATGATGCTGCCACTTACCGCTTGGGTGACATATCAGGCGGATTTGGAGGCACAATGAGAAACTTCCACTATTCAGGCTTAAAGACCACAACAATCGCTTGGAAAGGCAACACATATGATTACCACGAGGCAGTTGTTTTGGGTAACATATATGTGAGCCACGACTATTCGACAACCGGAATAAACGGTACCGAGACGTTGGTCTTCCCGACCAACACCTACAAGTACCAATATGTGTTCGACAAGGCCTTGAACATCACAGACTTGGCAACATCAGCCAAAACCACCGGAACAATAGCGACACCAGAATATTCCAATCCAGTAAAAATATCTTTAATGGGCAAGGACTTCCTCATAGTTGGAGTCGGTTCAAGCCAACTAAAGATGCTGGTCGGAAGCTCTGGCACGGCAACAGCCACAACCTCCGTTGACTACACTTCAGGTAACACAACATACAAGTTCTATGCTACCCAAGGTTCAACGTCAGGTGGTGCATCAAGCACAGGCTGGACCACGGTAGTTGTCAAGGATCAGAACGGCAACATAGTGGAGTCCTTGAATGTCGACAACGGCAATACAAAGGACACCACGAAGACGTCTCCGATCTTGACGATTAAGCTCAACTCCATCAGGGCATTGCAGGACGGTACAGTCGGTGGAGCCGACTTGGTGATCGGGCCGCAAGCATCTGGTACGGAGAAGACGTACGGAACAAGCTGTGACGTAACAGGCACTGGAACATCCGACTTGAAGTTCCCAGGCGAGACACTGTGGTGCATACAGGTCGGTAGCGGAAAGTTCGCAAACAGCGGATACATAGGTGTGACCGACACGATAGAAGTCGTGTACAAGCCTACAAGTACAACATACGTCAAGAACACCGATTCATCTCCAAAATTGTCATTACCTAACAACTACGGAGACATTGGTTTCTCTGACCCAGCATGGTATCCGAACACATTCCAGACATTGACATTCACTCCGGTAAGCGGCAGAACAGGCTACCACTGGGCCAGCGTCGGAACCACGAACACAACATCTTCGGCAACAAACCTCAACGGTATTGAGATTGCCTCGGATGTCGCAGGTTCGATAGTTGACCAAAACACGGACACTGGTTACAGCAAAGCCTATATCCTGTTCAACTACACTACTGGCGCAACGGCAGGTCTAAACCACCCAGTAATGATTGGGTTCTATGACTCCGTTAACAGTAGGATAGGAGTGAACACAACAACCGACGGGACAACACCGTGCGGTAATACACAGACATGTACCTACTACAAGCAGCTGAACGATACGCATGATGTACCCTCGACAGGCAACTTAACTGAGTGGTTTGGCTTCAACTTCACCATAAGCTACTCCAACGGAGCAGCAACGGCAGACAAGCAATACCTATATGTCAACGTGTCGTTCGCAGATCCTGAACCGACATCAGGCGCCACAGCATTAAGCGTAATGACTGTGAAGCTTGGTACAGCTAGCAATGGAAACGGTGTCAGAGTAAGTTACTACAACAAGACAGCTACATGGAGTACCTCAGCAGCTCCTGAATTCAGACTGCACACGTCTGATTCAGCAGAAGGAAGGGACGTCATCATTGACTCAACAGACACATCAGGTGTTGTGAATGAAAACACAGAAATAGGCACTGCAACGCAGGATGTTCTGAGTGACTCAGGAGTCTTAGTAAAGACGCCGTATACCTATACTGGAAGCAATGTCGTCCAGATTAAAGTGCCGGCAACGGTACTTTATAATAGGATGTACTTCGGCAAGCTGGGTGCAACAACAACAACAGCAACATACAACGCATACACAGCAATTACGAACGCAGTAGCCAAATTGGACAGTGAAGTTACGGCAACCGAGAAGGCTAAGAGCCTGGTATCGGTCGGTGGTCCGTGCGCGAACAAAGTGTCAGCTGACGCTTTGAACGTGTCGCAGACATATCCAGACTGTTTAGCAGGAATAGCAACAGGCACAGCCTTAATCAAGGTTGTTGACAATGTCTACACCACGGGCAAGGCAGTAGTGGTTGTAGCAGGTTATGCCGCGAAAGACACAAGAACGGCAGCAACCGTGTTACAGCAATACGACACCTGGCTCAAGGACAAGGCAAAGTCTTCAGTAACAGTCACAGGACTAACATCAGCTGGAATAGTGTAAACCACAAAACAGCCAGAAAGGAATTTGATTTCCTTTCCCCTTTCTTTTTCTTTTTCAAAAAGAATTTAATCATGAATGACATATCTATAATGACAGAAGCGGAAGAGATTTTTATGGCAAAAGTCAAAGTCAAGATCACGAAGAGAAAGATTGAGGTGCTCGCCGCGCTTGCAGCGTTGGTTGTTTTAATCTATTTGCTCAACCTCTACTGGCCCAGGCCGATAACGACTTGGAACTACCAAGGCAACATGCTGACCTTCAGGGCGGACCTGAGGGAGGCTGCAAATGTCAAGGCATATCCTGAGGAATACCTTATATCCAACGTCTTTTCGAGCATTGCTGTCAGGAACATAACCATCGTTTACAGGGATGACGTGCAGGATTTGGGTTACGTGACGGTCGAGGCAGGCGAACTGGCGTACAAGCTCATGATTGCTTATCTTGAGGCAGGCTACTTGAGGTTCAACATGACGAACATGAGCTTCATACCGATGGGCTATATAACCATAACAACCGGCCCTGTGAAATCCTATGAAAACCTGCAAGGGACGTATGACAACCCGCTGATAGCCCTTGTGCCGCCTTCAATGGCAGACGAAACGTCCGTATCAGTCGATGGCCACGTGATTTATGTGAAAGGAAAGACGCTGAAGGATTTCGACCTGGCAACTATAAAGCTGCTGATGATTGTGCTGGGCATAAAAGTCTAGCAGCGCAGAGACTAGACGCGGTAGACCCATACAAAGGTTTCGTTTTTTTCTTGGAAAGTCTTCTCCAGCTTGAACCTGTCGAACACGCGCGATGGCAACTTGTCCGAATCCTGCTCAATCCAGACATAGGAAGGATATGTCGGTTCCCTCTTTTCTATGACTATGAAACGGACGTTGTTCTTCGTTATTACATTTGCAAGTTCGGCTTCGCTTTCAGGGAAGTAGACTATCTGCCTTCCAGCTGTGTAAAACAGCACCGGCATGTTCTGCGTCATTATCTTCGCATCAGCAGGCGCGATGTCTTTCAAATAAAGGCCTGCCTGCTTGAGAGCATAACCACCTTGCATGTCGTACTCTATCATCTGTATGCCCGCAACCAGGTTTATGGCGCAGAAAATCACTATGAGTACGCCAACAAGAGTTTCCTTCCTCAGCCACTTTCCAAGCTCCGCTGCGCCGGCAGCGAAAAACACTGCGAAGATTGGCAGGAAAGATATCATGTACCTCATCTCCTTCCTCGGCAGCAACGCGAAAAACACGATTATCGCAGCCACAGACAAGAGAGTGAATTCATTTTTGCAATCCCTTATTTTGAAAATCATGTAAACGGCAGCAGGCACTGCAAAGAGGCCGACAAGCCCGAATATCTCGATCCAGTGCGCGAAATAGTAAGTCCAGCCATCTACATACCAGCCGGTCGTGACCGTGCTGCTTTCTGCCAGCAGCGCGCCGAGCAGCGAGCCGAAATTCACGTAGCTCATCCATAGCCACGGCGCCAGCACAGCCAAAAACAGCAAGGCGCCAGCCCAGTAAAACTTATCGAAGAAAATCTGCTTGAAGGCTGTCCTGCCTTTGGATTTTTTTGTTGCCAGTATTTTTATCAATGGATAGGCTGCGTATACAACAGGCAGGACGTAGCCCATATATCTTGTAAGGAACGTCAACGCCATGGCAATGCCGGCAAGCGGCAGCAGCTTCCTATTTCTTTCCACGCCAAGGTAAAGCAGGCAGAGCGACAGTGCGAACAGAAACATGAAAACCGTCTCGGTAAGCAGCTTGAGCCCGAAGAAAAGGAACATGTGCGTCGTTGCCAGCATCAGCGCAGCCCAGCCCGCAACCTCTTTACCGTAAAGCTTTTTCGCAAATGCGTGCGTGGCAATTATGGAGAGTACGCCAAATAGTGGCGGCATAATTCTAACAGCGAACTCTGACTGGCCGAAGACCTTCCACAGGAAAAATATTGCGTAAGGGAAAAGCGGCGGCCTGAAGCTTTCCTGGTTCGCGTTTATGTAGTAGCCCTTGCCTTCGTACAGATTTTTTGCAAGGCCTAGGTAGACTGCCTCGTCCCACCAGTATCCCTGGTTCGAGAAGAAGAAGCAGATGAACACAAGCGAGGCTGCCAGGACTGCTGCTGCAAAAACAATCTCCGGGCGTTTTTCAAAAAAACCTGCACGGCTCATGCATTAAAATATGAAACCCTTAAAATATATCTGTGAAAAGGGAAATTTTTACTCTGCTGCTGGCAGCAGCGCTGCTTTTGTTCCTTTGTTTCAGCATAAAATATTTCGGCAAGACTGCCGAGGCAAGGAAGCCTGTGGTAGTGTGGTACACTGTCTTCAAGTACGACGGAGATTTGCTGGAGAAGGCTGCAAGATACAGACCCGACATCGTCATCATATCAGTTTTTGCTGAAGATGACGTGGTGCCGCTCAACGGAAGCAGCCCTTCGAAGCTGAGGGAACTCACTGAAGGGTTGCACGGCATGAACATATCGGTCTACTACAGCTACTCAGTCTTCAGCCGCAGCATGTACGAAGAGATCAAACACACAAACCTGCCTGTGGAGCAGTATCTCCATGTATCAGGCTATGCAAAGTACCTGCGCGAGAACGACGAGAAAAGGTACCACGAGCTTTTCGACTACTACCTTGAACATGGGCTGAATCCCGAAGATATACCGAGGGTCGAGAGGAAACCAGTAGATGGTTTTTACGTCGAGGTCGGCCACTACTCCATGATTGACCCGCTCTACGAGCCCTACCGCAGGTTTATCATTCAGGTTATCAACGAAACCGTTGCAGTTGCCAAGCCTGACGGTCTGGCGTTTGATCATATAAGGTTCTTCACTTTCGACGAGGGCTACAACAGGGACATACGCGACTTCATACTGCGCAACTTTGATTTTGACATCTACAACTTCACTCCGCAGCCGATATTCCAGCTTGACTCGAACGGATGGACCAAGGCGGATACGACATACTACGATTCCAGGGCAGGGGTCATAGCTTACGCTTCTGCTGACATACTGGACAAATTCCCGCAGTACAAAAAAATGGCAACGACCATGGGCGTGATCGACCCTGCCAGGTCGGACGGGCAGTATGTCGAACTGCAGGCTCGGCAGGCAGACACATTGTTGTTAATGGCCTACGACAGAAATTCTAGTGAAGTCGCAAGAAACGTCAGGGAAACAGCCAAAAAGTCCGGCATGGATGTCATACTCGGCATATCGCTGCTGACAAACGAAACCGCCATAGAAAATATAAAAGCCGGGTTGGATAATGGTGCGGCAGGCGTCTACCTATTAGGTTATAATTTCGGCGAGGACGTACACAGCTACCTACTTGAATTGCGTAACAAAAAACCTAATAATTCAAATACATAAACCTATTTAATAGATATCGGATGGTTGTATGCTGTTTGAAGCCACTTTAGATTCAATAATAACCTTTGAGATAATGCTCTTTATAACGCTCAACTCCATATGGCTCTTCCTTTACCACGGTTTTAAAAACAAAAGATACAAGCAGTGGGATAAAACGCCGCCTGTTTCTATTATTATACCGGCTTACAACAAAGCAAGCCTCATAAGAAAAACCATACTTTCATCGCTTTCCACAGATTATCCTGAGAAGGAAGTCATAGTTGTAGATGACGGCTCGGATGATGGTACAGGGGAGATATGCAGTAGATTTGCCAAGAAGAAAAAAATTAGGCTGATAACGCACAGCCGCAATCTCGGCAAGGCAGCGGCGCTAAATACCGGCGTGAAAGCCGCTAGAAATGGCATAATTGTGACGGTAGATGCGGATTCTTTTCCGAAAAAAGATTCTCTGAGAAAACTAGTAAAGTATTTCGCCGACCCGAAGATAGGCGCTGTTGCTGGCACGATAAAGGTGGCTAAAAGCAAGGCCGTCCTTACAGTCTACCAAAGTTTGGAGTACATATCACAAGGATTTCAAAGGCTGTGCCAAGGTTTTATCGACGCAATCATGGTTGCTCCTGGTCCGCTGACTGCTTACAGAAAGGATGCATTGGTAAAGGCAGGATATTTCGAAAGCGACACGGTTGTGGAAGATTTCGACATGACCATAAAGATACACAAGGCAGGATACAGCGTGGCGTCGGAAAAAAAGGCCGAAGCTTTTACTATTGCACCGAATACCTTGAAGCAATGGAAAGCCCAGAGGGTGAGGTGGGCTCGAGGGGGGATACAAATTTTCAAAAAGCATTTTGATGTTATGACAAACAAAAACACGCGGCCGCTGGCAATGTTTTCCTTCCCGATGCTTATGATGTGGACGGGACTGCCGTATCTCATACTGTGCAGCTACATACTTGTGGCGATTAGAAGCATAACAGCGGTAATACAAAATTTTAATCCCAACATTCTTATGAACATCCTTCTTTTATTGCAGAAGAGGAACGTTTACAACATGTATGTGGAAATGGAAAGGTATCTCACAATCTTCTTCAACCTGAACAACTTGAATCTTACGATAATGCTGGGCTACATCTCCGTGTTCATCTTTTTGATATACACAGTTTTCTCCTTCAAAACCGTGAAAGAAAACTTCCAGCCAAACGATCTGAAGGGTTTGGCATTAATAACAGTATACTGGTTTATGCTGATTTTCGTCCACATCTACGCATCATTTCTAGAAATTTTCAATAGAAAACGCTCTTGGTAATTAAAGCAACTTGAGCTTTCCAGTTATCCTGTCAATCTTCTTCTCATCGGCCGGACCTATGCCTAATGCAGTCACAGTTCCAGCTTTCAGCTGCGTCAGTCCCGCATCCTTGACAAGGAAACAGGGCAGCTTTGCATCCTTTACCTTTTTGTAAATCTCACGCAGCCTTTTCTCGTCCTCGATCTTCAACACCACTTTTTTAGCTCCAGAGCTTTCCCACTCTTCCACAATTTTTTCATCTGCAACTCTCATGCTTCCCAAAGAAGCGTGCGCTCCATGTGCAACAAGCTTGCCTTTGCCAACCCTCAAATCTTTCCTGAAAATTATGACCTGTTTCTGCATCTGCTCACATCGTGCCGATTATTTGCGTGATAAACGATACGGCGAAGAGCCCAGCGTAAGCCACGAGCAGACATTTGATGATCTTCCCTATTGCAGTTGCGATGAGGAACTTTTTCACGTCGTAATTTATCGCGCCGCAGACTATGCCTATTGCATCGAAGGGAAAAGGTATTGCAGCCGTTACAACTATTATCGGAAAACCGTATCTTCTGAAAAGCTGCATGAATTTTTTGACAAGCCTCGGCTCCTTCTTCGTTTTTTTCTCGATCACTTTCTCGCCGCCGACCCCGATGAAATAGCCTGTCAGCTCTCCGAAGGCAGAGCCTAGTCCCGCTGCCACACCAACTAAGAACGGGTTCAGCCCCAGCCCTGCTGCCAAGGCTATGATGATGTAAGAAGGGAAGGGAAGGAATATCGTCGACGTGCCGATGAGGCTTATGATGAATACGCCAAGGTAGGAGAAGTTCACAAGGAAGAATCTCGACCATGCGACGAATGTTCCATCTAGCATCTAAAATAATATTCTAGCAGCGACAGTATATAATTAGCTGGTGCGTGTGCTGTTAGAAGGCAAAAGCGTGTTGTTCATAGTCGCGCAGCAGAACTTCCGCGACGAGGAACTTGACATACCTGAAAAAATCCTCAAAAGGGAAGGAGCAAAGGTTGTTGTTGCAAGTATCACTACAGATGAAGCGAGAGGAATGCTCGGCATGCGCGTCAAGCCGGATATTGCTGTGAGGTCTGCAGCTGTTGGCAATTTCCACGCGGTTGTTATTGCTGGCGGCAGCGGCAGCCCGAAGCTTGCCGACTACCCGGAGGTTTTGTCAGTTGTCAGGAGATTTTTTGAGAAGGGAAAACTCATAGCTGCGATATGCCTCGCGCCTTTCGTCCTTGCAAAGGCTGGGATACTGAGAGGCGTAACAGTGACAACCTATGCCGAGGATTTTGTAATGTCTGAACTTGCAAGAGCCGGCGCCATATATTCTGACAAACACATTGTAGTTGACGGAAAGATAATAACTGCTGACGGGCCGAAGGCTGCAAAAGAATTCGGGGAAGAAATTGTGAAAGCATTGGTAAAGTAAGTTTAGTGCGGGAGGTGTGCTACCGGTCTGGACTACAGTTCAAGAGTATTAAAATAAGTGTTAAAATGATACAATGCCGAGGCTGGGATTTGAGATATCATATAAAGCTTTAAAATATTCTATCAACATAAGTTAAAATTAATCTATATTTATTGTGATACGATGAAACAACTGTTTCATAATGGAGTAATGGTGCCAAAATATGAATCAAAAGGTTTTCATATTTTGTTTAGAGGTAAGAAGATAACTCTGACTTCTGAACAGGAAGAAATGGCTGTTGCATGGGTAAAAAAGTTGGGAACGGATTATGTCAAAGATAAAGTATTTGCAAGAAATTTCTTTGATGATTTTGGCGCTGCTTTGGGATTAAAAGAAAAAATTTCGCCAGAGGATATAGATTTTTCTGAAATAATAAAAATGGTTGAGAAAGAAAGGAATGACAAACTTAACATGTCGAAAGAAGAGAGAAGAAGATTGTCTCAAGAAAGAAAAAATATTCGTGAAGCAAACAAGGAAAAGTATGGCTATGTTCTGGTTGATGGTGAGAGAGTGGAAGTTTCTAATTACCTGGCCGAGCCGAGTTCAATATTCATGGGTAGAGGAAAGCATCCTCTGCGCGGCAAGTGGAAGGAAGGAGCAAAAGAAAGCGACATAATACTGAATCTCTCACCAGACTCAAAAGTTCCTGCAGGAAATTGGAAAAAAATAATTTGGGAACCTGGTTTTTTGTGGATCGCGAAATGGGATGACAAACTAAGAGGAAAAGAAAAGTATGTCTGGCTTTCTGACACTTCTGGAGTAAAGCAAGAACGTGAAAAAGAAAAATTCGACAAGGCAAGAGAATTGGAAAAAGAGTATGACAAGGTGAAAAAACACATTGTCGACAATCTCAAATCAGAAGATTTGAAAAGAAGGAAGATAGCAACTGTCTGCTATTTGATAGATGCACTCAGCATGAGGGTTGGAGATGAAAAAGATGAAGATGAGGCAGATACAGTAGGTGCGACAACATTGACAAAGGATAATGTTATTATAAAAGAGAATAACTTGGTTAAATTTGACTTTTTAGGAAAGGATTCAGTAAGATGGGAGAAGGAGATTGTTCTGCCAGAGCAGGTTGTAAAAAATCTGAAAGAGTTTATTTCAAATCCTGAATCTGAAATATTCGATGGCGTAAGGTCTGAGAATGTGAAACTGTTTTTGAACGAAGTTGTGCTAGGACTGACATCAAAGGTTTTCAGAACCTTTCATGCTTCTAAAGCAGTGGACGATTATTTCAAAAAAACCGATGTCAAAAAAGAGGAATTTGAAGATTATAAAAAATATTTTGCTGCAATGGCCAACCTTCAGGCGTCTGTTGTGTGCAATCATAAGAGAACGTTGCCAAAGAATTGGAATCAAACACTTCAGAAAAGGATAGAACGCTTGAAACTGATTAAAGAAAAAATAACAGAGAAAAGAAGGAAATCTATAGAAGTTCTAGAATCGAGAATTAAAAAACTGGAAGCGATGAAACAAACTGAAAAGAGAAAATTAAAGTTGGATGATTATAAAAACAAGTTGAAGATTTTGAAGACAAGGAAGATGACAGAGAAAGAAGAGGAGAATATCAAAAAATTGGAGTTGAAGATTGAAACGATGAAAGAGACGAAAGATTACAATCTCAACACTTCACTGAAAAGTTATATAGATCCTCGCATTTATTGGAAATGGTCTAAGAAAGTGAATTTCGACTGGAAGAAATATTATCCCAAAACACTGCAACGCAAATTTTCTTGGATAGAAAAGAAGTAATTATATCGCCGAGGCTGTGACTCATCACTTTGAGGTAGATTTCGGTGTCATAAGTTGATTATTATCTTGGTTTTTTAGCTGTAAAAATGCAATAGCGTATCAAACCTTTCTTTGCAATTTTGTACAACTCAATTGCTGCGGTTAAATTTATAAAATATTTTTGTAAATGAAATAGTTTAACGAAAATATAAGGAAACTTAGCTAATTTATGTAGTCTTTCAAAAGATGGAGCAATGTTTTGTGTTATGTTCTGCTCTTTTGCCGAGACAAAGCCGACTTCTTCCAATACTTTTGGAAACGAGTCGAATCTCATATTCTTTAAAGACTCCATGGAAGAACCTTCTATAACCACATTCATCATTTTCCTCTCCCAGTCTGTAAACTCTCTATCTTTAGCTATCGTATATTCAAACATTACTAATTTTCCACCGGGTTTCAAAATTCTGAAAAATTCGTGAACAGTCTTCTTCATGTTTGGTGAATGGACAAATGATTCCATTGTGTATATAGCATCAAATTGATTATCTTTGAATGAAGTGTTAGAATAATCCATTAGATAGTATTCTACTTTTGTATCCACCCTCAATTTTTTAGCTAGTTTATTTGCTTTTTCCACTTCGAAAGGAACTATTGTTATTCCTATAATTTTACATCCACATTTCCTTACAAGATATGTAGATACAACACCTTGTCCACATCCCGCATCAAGAATAAGTTGGTTTTTCTTTATTTTTAGATTCTTTGCTAACAAATCTTGCATCAATTCTTGAGCTCTTTTTTCAGAAATGTCCTTTTTTGTACTGGGGTAAAACCCAAAATGTTTAGACCCCCAAAGTACTATGTTAAAACCTAACTTAGATTTTTTGTAGTAATCATTAACTTTTTTATGATGCTTAGTTTCATTTATCATTTAATATAATAAATCCATTTGACAATATTAAATCCAGTCACTGAAAACTACCTCAAAGTATATACGCCGAGGCTGAGAACTGACATGGCGTATCAATTTTGTCGGCTCAAGAAGTTTACTATGTTAAAATCAAACCAGGATGTGGAGAATGAGATTTCGTGAGCATATTGCTTAAATCGTTCATACGTGTCAATAAATCATCTTTAATAGGTGGGATGCGGATGGCATCAAAAAGTCTGTGGATTAAAAGTCTATCAATTGGCTTTGGTATTTCATCATTGTCAAAAAAGTTGTAATATATGCTCTCAAATTTATGCAGGCATTCACCAACAGCTTTGTCAACAATATCCACAATTAGAGGTTCAATTGTCAGGCCACCATTTTCATATTGTCGCAAGAGCTTTCCAACTGGTTTGTTGAGCTTTTTCGCAATCTTTGGTAACACAGGAAAAGGCATATAAGAAGTCAATAACTCCCACATGTCCGAAGCATGCATCTTTTTAAAAGCTGAGAGATTGTCTTCTGAAGCAGAGTTCAAATCTATCCTACCAACCCCATACCCACAACCGACATCGTATAAGACGCAGTTATTCAGACCATAAGAAACTTCTATGGGAAATCTTCTGGTATCCCTAATCACTCTATGACTGAAACCAAGCCATGAAAGAAGACCTTTCATCAATTGCTCGCGGTATCTTTGATCAACCAACATACCTAACTTATTCGCCTTAATTAAGCGGGCTGACACCGAAGAGACTCTCGTATCTCCAAAGATTTCTAGAATTGCAGAATAAACTTTTTCAGTTTCGGTGAATTGGACATCATACTCAACTAGAGCCGCAGGAAACATGGGTCCGTTGTAACCAAATCCTATCAGTTTTTCATGTACTTTTTTTGAAGACTCTAACTCGTTTAAAGCACGGCTCTTTGACATTCCTCCAAATGGCTCACCGCTCTCCCATTTCTCAAATTGTCGCGGGTGGTCGCCCTTCTTTTTAAACCATCTTTTATCAGCGTGTACAATTGAAGACCTTTCTCCGCTTCTATATGCAGGTATGCTACCTTTTTCGCTCACTACTAGAGGTCTTGTTAAAAGATTTGGTAAATCATACTCCTCATAAGGGAAAACGACACCATACGCCTCTGCTAATTTCCTCCCAGCCCTGCCGTCCAAAAGCATGTCTTGCTCGCTTATTTCCATAAGCACCAATTAAGTGCTAAAACTTAAATAAGGTATCTTAAGCCGATGTTTCTGATATGCCATATCAACGCCGAGGCTGGGATTTGAAGCCACGCATACGTCAAACCTACAGCACATTACCAACTACACGAGAAAATGATTTAATCTGTTGCGAAAACAAATAATATTTATGAGAATAATGGTGGCCTTGGCCAACGGCTTCGAAGAGATTGAGGCGTTTACTGTCATTGACGTGTTGAGAAGAGCTGGAATAGCTGTTGATACTGTCGGCATTGTAGGCAGTGTTATCCAAGGCATGCACGGCACTAGGATTATGGTGGACAAGCGGCTTTCTGAGGTTGATGCTGACAATTACGATGGTATTGTTCTGCCGGGCGGCACACCCGGCCATGTAAACCTAAGCAGGTCAAGCAGCCTTTTGGAGATGCTGCAGAGGTTTGACGCGCAGGGCAAGACCATAGCTGCGATATGCATGGGGCCGTCCGTCCTTGCAAAAGCAGGCCTGCTTGAAGGCCGCAGAGCAACGATCTACCCAGGCGCAGAGCGCGAGCTGCCCTACCCGCGCGGGGAGAGGACAGTAACGGACGCCAATATAATAACCTCGCAGGCTCCCGGCACAGCCATGGAGTTTTCCTTGGCTTTGGTGGAGCGGCTGGCAGGCCAGAAAATGGCTGAAAGGCTGAGAAAGGACCTTGTAGTCTGATCTGTGCAGTGTTATAGAGTGGTTTGGATGGACGACGGCATCGAGCGGGAGGTTTTGGAGGAGATAGCCAGGCGTGGAGTGGTAAACTATCAAGAACTGGCGCATTTTCTTGACGGAAAGGTTATTAATCCCTTGGAAGTGATAACGAAAGTAGCGAAAAGCTTAAGTGGCCGCAACCTGATAATCTACGTTAGCCCAATAGGCCAAACCTGCCTTGCCATTACGCAGAAAGGAATGCGCGAGGCTAAGGTAATGGAGCAGGAGAGAAATGGACGTAACACTGAACGAAGCAGCAGCATCTAAGAGCGAAGCAACGCTTTTCAGGACGTTTGTGGTATTCATAGTGCTGCTTTTCATCTTCTTGATAGCCGACTTGGCTTTATCCTCAGTAAACGTCTGCCAAACTATTGGCAGCGGGTATGAATGCAAGCTATGGCACTTGTTAGACCTCATACCGACTGTGTAAAAGCAATTCTTTTTATTTGCTTTGGATATATAGGTTTATTAAGAGCGTCATACTAATTATTATTTTGCATGGAACCAATTGTCAAAATTAACAAAAATAAATGTTTGGCCGAACTTGTTGGTATAATTCTAGGTGATGGATCATTTTTTATCAACAAAAAGGTGGCTGAACTAGATATAGCTTTTAACTTATCAGAAGAAAATTATTGCAATTATGTGAAAAGATTGCTAGAGAGAACAATAAATTCAAACGTCCGTAAAAAATATGAGAAAAAAAGTAATTGTGTTCATTTGAGAATTGGTAAAAGAAAAATAACAGAAAAATTGTTAAGCGTCTCATTGATTGTGTCTGGAAACAAGATAAAAAATCAAGTTACAATTCCCAATTGGATATGGGAGAATGTGGAATTTTTGAAATATTGTATAAAAGGATTAATCGATACCGATGGGTCGTTATATAGACTCAGACCGCATTGGCCAAACTTATTTCAATTATCTTTCAAAAACAATAATAAAAGATTGCTAGAAGATGTTAGAAAAGCAATTGTTATTTTGGGGTTTAAACCTTCAAGAGTATTTGGTAATAGAATTGTGATAACTAGGCAGGACGAAATAAAAAAGTATTTTAAAGTTGTAGGAACTAATAATCTTAAGTACAGCCCGGTCGTCTAGCGGTCAAGGATAGTTAAAAACCCTGAAATCGGGCTTTGGACTTTGTCTAAAGCTCTGACAAAAAGATGAGGAAGATACCCGGCGACGGCAGTTCGAATCTGCCCCGGGCTATTGTTTTATCTTTAGGTTTAACGCCGAGGCTGATAGTAATAGGTTAAGGTTCAGAGCCAAGAATTATGATGTCATATCAATTTTATAGGCTCAAAGAAATTACTTTTTTACTAGATAAAAAATAATTATTGGTACTAAGATTACTATAACTGAAATGAGTACTATTCCCAAATCAATATTTGGTAAACTTAATGGAGTGTTCTGTGGTAGAGATGTTGTGATGGTTGATGACGTAGTAGTTAACGAAATAGTCGTTGTAGTTATAAGAGAAGTACTTGTGGTGGTTGTTTGACTTGTTGTTGTGGTTGTTGGGGTAACACTTTCGCATAATTTTTCAACTTCATCGACACTCAAAGACCGATTCCAGATGCGAACTTCGTCAATTGCACCATTGAAATTTTGATTCCAAACATCCAGACCAAACATTAAATTACCAAGTTGTTGTGCTGGAGTCCCTGTCATAGTTGTTACATTACCTAAGTCCAAATCACAATTGACATACATGTAAAGTTTGCTTTCATCTGGTCTCCAAACACCAACTATATCATACCAGTTTCCGATTGCTAAGTTCGCAGTAGATTCGATATATTTTTGTGTAAGACCGTCTACATAAAGTCTTGCCTTTGCTCCAAAAGTATAAATTGCATAATTGGAGCCAGCATTCCAAGGTCTGCGAAGTATCACATGCCAACCAGTTTGTAATGTGTTTGGTTTAATCCGAGTTTGAATTGTCCAAGCTCCGGGAATACGAAGAGAAGAAGAATAACTTACGTTAACAAACTGACTTCCATTAAAGTTCAGAACATTACCATATTCACCACCAGTCCAAGTAGGAAGAGACCAATCAGATGCATTGCCTAAAACTCCATTATTACCATATCCGGAGGAATCACTGGCAGTAGAGCCAGAACCTTCATCTAGCTTCCATTCTCCCACCAATCCTTCTCTTAACGATGTAGCTGTTATGCTACAGCTCCCATCAATCCGACAAATTTTATCAGAAGAACAACCGCACTGTTGACATTTGTCGATTAGATTGCCATTATTGCAGTATTTTGGTTTATTTAATGAGCAGTGCTCATGAGCAGTTCCGTCTGAACAAGCTCCGGGAGGATTAAATAATTTTACTAATGCTGGCAAAGCTTGCTTGGCAGTGTTATTCATGTACAACAAACCAGCACTATCTACTTCTTTACTCGCATTCCAACAAGAATCTCTCCATGACCAAATTCCAAAACCTAATAAGTTATTTGAGTCAACGAAATTGACCATAGAAGTTAAAAACTCTTTTTGCCTCTGATATTCTGAGAATGCCCCAGTCTCCCAAACGTATATTGGTAAACTAACATTACTTTTAATGTAATTTATGGTATTGCCTTGAAAAACAGATTGGGTATCATTGTAAGGATATTCTCCGGCAAAAATAAAATCAACATAAGGAACTCCCCACGTTTCATTCCTATATCCTGCATAGCTCCTCCACCCCCCGTAACGCCAGAGGTCTACTCTTTGTCCAATCAAAGCATCTGTATCTACGCTTTTTATTGTTGCTGTGATATCTTTTATGTTATTTATTAAAATTTGGTTTTGATATTTTCTGAAATCATCCCATTTGTTCTGGTTCGGACTAACCCAAGGAATAACTGGAACATTTACATACATCATTAAGAAAGGTGCGCAATGTGTTGCATTTGGACATAAATTTTTCTTCCATTCAGCATCAATTGGAAAAAGAACACTTTCCCAATTTGAATTTGTCTCATTCCATCTGTTATTCCAATAGTTTATGTCAGGGTTAATACCTTTGAGATATTTTATCCATGCATTTAAGTTACATGGATCTCCATATGTCCACTCGTTGAGATACAAATGCTGCCAATCCAATGGGTCCCATATGATGTTGTCTTTGTCTTTTACTAAATTTGCTATATTTCTATGAAATTCTAAAAATAATTTCCATACATTATCGTTAGCAGTGCTGTTGGCTTGAAGACAGCGAACTAAATAACCATAGAATTCACTTTTTTGTACACCACACGCATCTTTATAACTTTTATGATATTTTGCATCTACGCCCTGTGGTGCTTTTGAATTATGAATCCAAGGTATTACATAAAGTCCGTATTCTTTGGCTTTGTCCACCAAGGTCGCCAGTTTTTGTTCGTTATCGAGATTTCTTGTATAAGTTCCTCCGTACAAGTCTATAGTTGGCATGAAACTGCCCCAAGTGACTTCCACATGTATCGTATTGAATCCTTCGTTTTTTATTTTTCTGAAATCTTCGTCTAGCATGGAGATATTCAAGTCATCCCAAAGATGTTGACGATAAGCGTTTGGTTGGTAATAAAAAATTCCTCTTGGTTTAAAGATTTGATTGTCTACATAGAAATGATTTCCTTGCAGTATTATTTTTGATGTTTCACCCGATGAAGGAAAAACATAAATAAAAAGATAGCTTGAAAGAACTATAAGAAGGAGGATTATCACTTTTGAAAGCACTTTTATCTAATAAATTAATTTGAATTGAAATAAATTAAGGTTTCTATCTTTCTCTATTTAAAGCAGATGTTCTTGAGCTGTTATATCAACGCCGAGGCTGGGTGTCAAACCTATTCTATACCAATAACATTGATTCCTTTGATTTTCTTGAAATCCTCATCAAAGGTTGCAATGTTACTTATATTCATTTTTTTCATAATATTTAGAGTAGTGCAATCGGTGAAGCTAAATGCGGTTTCTTTTTGTTTTTTAAAATAGTTCCATGAATTTTCAAAAATCTCTCTCTCCATCTCTATTATTTTCATGGATTTTTTAACCAATTCACCAATTTTTATGGTTTCAGAAAGACTTTTCAAACGAATCAGTATAACTGTTACACTCTCATCAAAAATGTAATCAGTGATACACAAATTGCCATATTTTTTATTTACAATTTCTTTCATCGGTTCTACAGCTTTCTTATGATTCTCGTCACGAGTGTTATAATAAGAAACTATAAAACTTGTATCTAAAATTATCATTTTTTATTACCGTATAGGATTTCATCAATTTCCTTGCTAGTTTTTTCTGTACCTCTACCCCAATCAAAAGGCTTCATCCTTAATAAATTCTTTGGATCGATTTCTTTTCTTTTCCTTTCTTTTTTAATCCATTCTCTCATCGCTAGAGTCAACGCTTTGCCCACTCTCATTCTTTCTGCTAATGCTCTTTCCCTAAACCTCATGTAGGTTTCTTCATCTATGCCTCTTATCGCATGCAATTCTTTTTTCATAATGTATAACATGTATAACATCGTATTTAAACTTTTCTATATCTCAAAATACCTTAAGATATCTCAAGGTATGCGCCGAGGATGGGTTTTGATAAATAAATTGAGATGTTTTTAGAATTTTTTCGTTCATCGTCTGCTATGTGACCACGACCTTCTTCCGAAGTGTCTTCTGCCCTCAAAACTTCTGCTTTCATGTCCTTGGTATTTTCTAAAGGGCAGAATTTTGAAATTTTCAACCTGCATGTTCCCTATCTCGAAGTCAAACGTTCTTATTATCCTTCTGAAAGAGTCGTGGTCGTCCCTGCTCAGAAGCGAGATTGCTTTTCCTGTTTCGCCAGCTCTTGCTGTCCTGCCTATTCTGTTGGTATAGTCCTCTGCGGTCTTTGGTATGCCGTAGTTGAAAATGTGAGTCACGTTTTTTATGTCCAATCCTCTTGCTGCTACATCTGTAGCAACCAGTATTTTTGTTTTCCCTTTATGAAAGTCCTCCATCACACTTTCTCTTCTTTGCTGCGTCAATCCGCCATGCAACTCTGTGGCGTTTATGTTGTTGTACTGAAGATTTCTTGCTACAGAACCAGTATCTCTTCTTGAATTGCAGAAGATTATTGCAAGTTTTGGGTTTTCTTGGCTGATCAAGTGGACAAGCAGCGAGAATTTCATCGTATGCTCAACGTCACAGTAAAATTGCTTTAAAACATCCTCTCCTACCATGGTTTGCGTTTTGATCCGTTTTGCATTTCTTGTAAACCTGTTTCTCATTTCAATCAAGCCATCCGGCATCGTGGCACTGAACAACAGCGTTTGCCTAACTTCTGGAATGTTCTTCTCGATTGTCTCTATGTCCTCGATGAAACCCATGTCAATCATCTTATCCGCCTCGTCCAAGACAAATATTTTCAGGTTGCTGGCATCTAAATTTCCTCGTCTCATATGATCCAAAATTCTGCCAGGCGTTCCGACGACAATCTCTGCAGTTCTCAGCCCGCGTATTTGAGGTTCCATCGAAACCCCTCCGTAGACTGTCTGTATGCAAAGCCCTTTTAGCCGTGAAAACTTTACCAGTTCTTTTGCTATCTGTATTGACAACTCTCGCGTAGGCGCCAGAACAAGCGCTTGTGTTTTTTTGCCCTTAACAACTTTTTCTATAAGCGGAATGCCAAAAGCAGCTGTTTTTCCCGAGCCTGTTTCGGATTGGCCGATGACATCATATCCCTGCTTGATAAGTGGTATGGTTTCCAACTGGATTCTTGTAGGATTTGCAAATCCCATACTTGCCAGTGAATCCGACACACTCTTTTCAATATCCATATCTTCAAATTTCACTTACTTCATCTCCTAATTTTTCTAAAGTCACAAAAGCAATAGAATTAGAACGAGTCTAACGCTATTTGTCACAGCCATGTACTTTGAGTTTAATTAACATGGGTTGAGAAGTATTTAAGCCTTTCTATTTGATAGAAAAACGCCGAGGCTGGGATTTGAACCCAAATCCCTCAAACGTAACAGAACGGCCCTTTTTAATTTTCAAGAAATACCACGCGATTAAAAATACCACACCAACCACAACCGTTGCGTCTATGTAGTGTCCAAACTTGTAAACATTCTCCCAACTGTTCCCCAACTGCATTCCAAAGTATGCTAAAACAATACACCATATTAGAGAACCGATAAATGTATACGCCACAAATTTTTTCAAATCCATTTTCGCTATTCCAGCCGGTAGTGATATCACAGTTCTGATGACAGGCAAAAATCTACCAACAAATACAGCAGCACCACCATATTTTTCAAACCATCTCTCAGCTAGAAATATCCTCTGTTTGCTGAGCAGAACGTATTTACAGTATTTCAGTATGAATGCCCTTCCCAAATGCAGGCCAGCAAAATACGATATGAGCGCACCTGCTAGATTGCCAAGCGTGCTTACAGATATAACAAGCCAAAAATTCATCTCGCCCTTCCACACAAGATAGCCGGCAAAAGGCATCACAATTTCCCCACCTATAGGCAAGGCAGAGCTGCCGAGAAGCATTAGAAAGAATATACCTGCATAGCCTGTTGATGAAATAATACTGAGCAGTAGATTAATCGCAAACTGCACCAGGTTTTCGAGCATTATTAAACTTAACCTTTTAAGAATAAATTAATTTTATGAGCTTGAGAAGCTTTTACAGGAAGAACAGGCGCAGGAATCTCACTGAGTACGAGTCGAGGCAGGTGTTGGAGAAGTATAAAATCCCGCTTGCTAAATCAGAGCTCGTTAAAAGCGTCGAGCAGGCTGCGAAGGCTGCGAAGAAGATCGGCTATCCTGTTGTTTTGAAAATCGTCTCGCCTGATATTGTGCACAAGACGGACGTCGGCGGAATGATACTGAACATAAAAAACGATGCGGAGCTTGCTGCGGCTTACAAAAAAATTCTTATAAATGTTAAGAAAAAAGTTCGGCGCGCTAGGATACACGGTTTGCTTGTTCAAAAAATGGTTGGTGACGGGTTGGAGGTTATAGTTGGAGGAAAGAAGGACGCGCAGTTTGGTGAAACAATTATGTTTGGTCTGGGCGGGATTTTTGTTGAAGTTTTCGGCGATGTCAGTTTTCGTGTAGTGCCGGTTGAGAGAAAGGATGCGGAAGAGATGGTCAGAGAAATAAAAGGCTACAAGATTTTGAAAGGATACAGAGGAAAGAAGTACGATGTGAAGGCTGTTGTCGATGTTTTGATGAAAGTCTCGAAACTTTTGGAGAAGAACGATGAAATCGCTGAAATGGATGTAAACCCGCTGATTGTTTCGCAACGTGGTGCAGTTGCTGTCGATGCGAGAATAGTGGTAGAATAGCATGCCTGAAATTCTTTGGCAGATCATATCTTTCGCACTTTTTGCTTTTGCAATCTATCTGTTTTTCAAAAACCGCGAGTGGAAGATGAAATTTGAAAAGCAGGTTGAGGATTTTTTGGAGGAGAGGGAACAAGAGATAAGGGAGGATGCTATAACGCGCAGCGCCAGAACGCTGTCAGGCAAGACGCTCGAGAAGTTTGTGCCTTTTCTGGAAGACTTCCCTTATAATCCACACGATGTCCGTTGGTTGGGCGATCCGGTTGATTTGGTTGTTTTCGACGGCTATTCAAAAAACAAAGAGAGCGGTGATGATATGAAACAAGTTGTTTTTTGCGAAGTAAAGTCTGGAGACAGCAAGCTTTCTGAAATTCAAAAGCAGATAAAAGATTTGATTGAAAGAAAAAAAGTGAAATGGGAAGAATTCAAGGTTGAAAAGTAACAACTTTGTTGAAATAGTCTTGATTTTTTACTTACTTTTTCAACAAACATGCAAAAACTTACAAAGCTCACTTTATCAATGAGTTAAGTGCGTCTTTCGCCATGCATGGTTTTTCTTCAAACATGCTCAAATATTTTTTCTCCGCCTTGTGGCTACTATAGAGCATCGACACAAGCAATAAAGAAAATACACCTATTATTGACGCATTAAATGTATTTTGCGCCATTTCCGGTTTCATACCATGATCAATTGCATAATGGAGCAATTTATCAATTGCTGCCAAACCCGCACCACTTACAGCAGTTGTTTCAACCGAATATACAAATCCAGATCCATCTAACACTCGTTCCATAGCTTTATCATTTTCTCGAGCAATCCCAGATTCCTTTTCACTGTAAAATTTCCTAACTGCATTTATTTTCCCTATCAGATCGTGAGGTTTGAACATGTAGTCCGAAACCCTTTTCCAGTTTACCATAAAAAATATTGAAACAATTAAATATTTAAACCCATAGAAACTGACTTTTTCAAAACCAGAAACGACTTTTTATATGTTTCTTTTCCAAATTATTTTCAATGAAGATAAAACTTTCTGCGACTTTCCAAGGCAAATGTTCTATATGCGGTAGCGAGACGGTTGTTTTCAGCGCGGGCGATGAGGAGACTGGAAAAGTGGTGAGCGTCTGCAAGGAGTGCGCGGACAAGTTCAACGGCATGCAGCTCTCGGAAGCGATAGAGCAGTATGGCAAGCCTGACAAGGAACCGTTCGAGAAAGGCGTGAAAGTCGAGCAGAAAGGAACTGGAGCTTAATTATAAATCTTTACTACTTCTATAAAAAATTATGGAGAGGTTTGAAATTGTTGCCAGGACGGGTTCGGTTTTCGGACTTATCAGCATTGTCGATGGCTTGGCCCATGAGGTTATGGGGAAAAGCCTGATTTTCCCTAAAATCCTAGCTTTATATGAAAACTTGCTTCCAAATCTAAACATTGACTATCATGATTTAACGGTAGCAACCGTTTTAACTGCGCCTTATTCTTTTCCTCTGGTTGCAATGGTTGTCGAAGTCATTTACGGCCAATTAGAGCCTTATGCAAACAGGCTTGTATCAAAATTAAGACTGCCTAGAAAATTATTGAGAACATCACATACAAATGCAGTTGAACTTATCCAAAGTTCATTTTAAGAATTTCATGCCTACTATGAAAGTAATTATCAACAGTAAGCTGGAAAATATGAATGGATATTGCGGTGCGACTGTGTAAAACAAGGAGCCGATAAATGGTGCCGGAATGCTGACAAGCGTCATCAAACCATTGGTTATGCCTATTGCCTTTGACCTTCTTTTCTGATCGATATTGTCTGCCACGTAGGCAAAGATTGTGGAAAATCCCATCGCGCCTATCCCGCCAATGAGGTATACAAAGACAAGCTGCATGAAATTGGTGGAAAGGATGAATAATATTTCGAAAACGCAGCAGGCTAACACTGAGATGAGAAATATTTTTTTCCTGCCGTACTTGTCTGAAAGCTTGGCACCTGTGAACTGGAAAAATGCAACTACGATAAATTGTATGCTGCTCAAAATCCCAAATTCGAAAGAACTGATTTTGATGACGTCCAAGCTATAAAAAATCCACAGAGGTGTAAGAAGCGCGCTGCTGAAATAAAGTAAAGAAATGAATAAAAATATGCCTTTTACATTAAAAGGAAGTTTTTTGAAAAATTTCTTTAGTTCGTAGATGCTGAAATCAATCTTGTTTTGTTTCGATTTTTTAAAAGTTTCCTTCCCATAAAAAAACAATATGAAAGTTCCGATTAAGCTAAAGATCAAAGAAATCAAAACAGAGATTCTAACGCCTCCCAGCATGCCATAGTTTTGAATGAACAAAGCGCCAATGGGGATAAGCACAGCTCCAAACAAACTAGCCATCGCATATATAGATGCCAAGGCCGTGGCTCTACGCTTCTTTGGCGCGCTTTCAGAAATTAGGGTTTGAGCAGATGCATCTCCCAGTCCACCCAAAATATTGCCAAACATAATGAATGGAATTAGAAATATCCAGTTCGGTGCAAAAATATATCCCAGAAGCAAAAAATTGCCTATGAGAGTAGTCCTTGCAAAAATATATTTCCTTCCATGCTTGTCGCTTAAATGGCCGCCCCAAAAACTTGCTATGACATAGAATAAATTGCCGAGGGAAAATAACAGCCCGACAAAAAATACGCTTGCACCAAGCGATTCGTAAAATTTTGGCAAAAAATCTTTATATAAAATTACAGTTGCCCAGAAGAGATTCGCAATAGTAATTACAATTATATTCTTTTCCAAAGCAAAAAAATTCTTCACTTTCTTTCCAAATGGCATAATTTTAATATGATTTGAAGATTACTTATTGACCAACTATTATTTATCTTTTTAACAACTATTGGTTTTCATGAATTCCTTATTAGAACATTATGTGCCAAAAATACCTGAATATTTCAAATATATGCCAAGAGAACCATTCCATACGTTGTTGGGACTTATCCAAGGCGTTGCAACGGGATATCTGCTTGATATAGTGGTTGGGTCTGCAAAAGACGCTCCAAGATTTAAACACCCGCTTGTTAGAAAAATTTTAGATCCATCTTTTTTTAGAAACATGTTAATTGCTACACAAATCGCAGTGGAGGCAGTAAGAATCATGCAGGGGGATTACAAGTTAATTGAGTTGTATTTCGACATACCTTACATAGGATCTTTGGCACTTTATCCAAAAATAAAAGAAAGAATAAAATCTGGCACGGAAGAACTCGAAGAAATATATCCTTGGCTTAAAATATTACGTTGAAATGTCTTCTTTTAAGGTTCACTACACGATTTGACTTACCACCACCCATGTGGGTGAATAATGCTGATATTGCGCATCAGTGCAAACTTTTCTTATGGCTCGATGGTTGTACGCGCACTTGAACATAGGTCTGCCGGAAGACCTTCACGAAAGAATCAAGAAGCACAAAGAAATACGGTGGGCTGCAGTCGCAAGGGAGCTTTTAATCCAGTATCTGGATGACCTCGAAAAATTCAAGGAAGAAAGAGCCAGGCAAATTTCTGGGAACGGGAAAGCCAGAAGCGACGGGAGAAATGTTTGAACAACATATTTTTCCCCTTGATTCCGGCGGAATCTTTAAATACATATAAGTATATATACATATGGATATATATGCAACAAACAGACCAGGAAAAGGAAGCAAAAATACACCTAAGAGTAACTAGAATCATTCATTCGCCCACCCTCAGCACTGTTCTGATGGTCGAGGACGCTTTGAAAAAACAGGACGGCCCGATATCTTTGGAAGAACTGAAAAGAGCCCTGCCAAAGAAAGTCATGGACCAATCCTTGAGAATGATACTTGCATATTTGGAAAGCAAGGGCTCGATATTGATAGGGACAAAAGGAATAAGCTGGATAGCCAACGACAATCCAAAATTCCTCCAGATGATCAAGAAAGCAAAGATGATCGAGGCATGAGACCGATAAAAGTAATTTTTATAGACGACGCCGCCAATGAGTGGGAAAGATAAACAAGTTACGAGGCCCAACCCTTAAACTAAACATAAACTTCGTAAATAAATGAATCCCTCCATCCTTTATACCTGTTTCTTAAAGTGACCTCTGTTATATTGGCAGCGTCAGCAATTTCTTTTTGCGTTCTTCGATTGTCCGTCAGTATTGTTGCTATGTATATTGCGACTGCAGACTGGCCTGACGGGTCCTTTCCTCTCGTCAATTTTATTTTTTTGCCCGCATCTAAAATTCTCGATGCAAGGTTTTCTGTCTTGCCAGATAAACCCAGCTTGTTGCCAATTTTAGAAACATATGTACTCAGTTCGGGGGTTTCGGTATCTTTGTAAGTCCTATCCACGATTGTTTTATAAACATCCGGAAGCTCCCTTCCCAGCAATCTATATGTCCTAGATATATCTTTTTTTCTGACACCCGATTGTTTAGAAATATCTTTCAAACTCTTCTCAAAAAGGCATTGGCGGCATGCCATATATACCGCAGCACAAACACTAACTTCCGTAGATCTCCCCCTTGTCAATCTTTTTTTCCAAGCCTTCTTATAAATTACAGAGGCCGTTTCATGAATATTTCCAGGCAAATTTATAGATGAAGAAAACTTTTGTAAATATGCAAGAGCATCTACAAGATTTCTTTCTGCAGGTTCACTTACTCGTATTCTTCCTTGCCATTTTCTGAGCTTATATAGTTCCAAACGCCTAGATGGGTCGAGATCCTTGTCGCCTGCGCTTTTGTTTCGCCAGTCTATGACAGTTGATAGGCCTTTGTCGTGGATGGTGTAGGTTAATGGAGCCCCAACGCGCGTTCGCTTCGCTTTCTGTTCGTCACTGAATGCTCTCCATTCAGGCCCAGAATCAACGAGTTTTTCATCTATAACATACCCGCACGCTTGACAAACTATTTCTGAGACATCATAGTCTCTTATGATTTTTTGACTGCTGCATTCAGGGCAACGCGATCCCTTCTTTTCCTCTGGCATCTTCTCATAGAATTAGATGAAAGATAAACTATAAGACCTTTAAAACGTGCTAAAAAAATTCGTTAGTAAAATTGTAGCAACCTATTTGTATTGATTAAATTCAACTTCCAGAAAGCCGACGCACAACACATGCAAAACTAACCCTTAAATTTCTCCAACGCATAAAATGTATGGGTGGATTCTATCAGATGGGTTGAGATTGAGGAGCTGCTGAAGGAAAAAAATCTGTCGGACAAGCTGAAATTTTGGAAGCAGACAATAGAAAGCACGAAAGATTTCACTGGAACTTCACCTCCCTCCGTCTTTGTAGGAAGCTTCGGCTACCCCAAAGTATTCATGGGAATTTTGTCCCCGCCGGTGCAGCAGGATAACGCTGATGTGCTCGACTCGCCGGAGCAGTGGTATCAGCAGAAAGCGACCATAGAGCAGATACTCGGCTACAGGGGAGAGATGATTTACTCGCGCTTTTCCTCGAGTGTAAAAAATCCGGCAGGAAGGTTCGTCGACATAACGCAGGAACTGGCCATGAGCAAAAAACCGACGGACGTGGAGATAGAGTTGAGCAAGAAACCGCTGTTCCGCTTCGGCGTGGATCAAAGGATAACTCCGGTGGGAAGCCCGGCAAACTTGCTGCAGGCACGGTTGGTCGGCAACCCCAAGGTGGAAAGGAAGGTGGATTATGTTGTTTCAGATGTTGACTTGAAGGCAGTAGGCGCTGCAACAAGACTGTACGAGGGAAAGATTCCCGTGAGCCGCATACAGAAGATGCTTTCTGCTGGGTTGTTAGGAATGAAAATCGAGAGGAAGTTCGTGCCGACGAGGTGGAGCATAACTGCTGTGGACGACATGCTCGGAAAAATGATTCTGCAACGAGTGAAGGACTACAAGGACTTGGCAGAGATAAGATTGTTTTTCAACGAGTACATCGGCAACCAGTATTTTGTGCTGCTTGTACCAGGTGCATACCAATACGAACTGATAGAAATGTGGAAAGTCTTTGGCGAGAACTCCGTCTCTTCGGACTACGAGCAGTACTGGGGAAGGAAGACTTATGCTAGCGTAACAGCAGGAGCGTTCTACGCGGGAAGACTGGCTGCGATGGAATACCTTGACAAAGTAAAAAGGCAGGCCGCTGTGCTGATTGTTAGAAATGTAACGGAAGAATACTCGATGCCGCTCGGCATATGGCAGTTACGGGAGACAGTGAGGGACGCGTTCAACAAACCTTACGAAAAGTTCGATACAGTTGCACAGGCTGTGAAAAAAATTTCTGAAAAGGTCGGAGGCAGGTGGATAGAAGAAAGCAGGCTCGTGAAAAATCTGAAGGACCAGAGGAAAATAATGCAGTTCCTGAAAAAAGCTTATTAGCACTCTTCTGCAAATTATTTTTATGAAGACAGTAGCTGCCAATGTAAAATATTTGGAAAAGGCATCGAGGCTGGAACTGATAATAAGGTTCATATGGATGATACCGGCGGCAATAGTGCTGTTCGTCTTCGCGCTGGTCGCGTCGGTCTGCTTTGCGCTGCAGTGGATCTACATACTGTTCACAGGCAGGAGGAGCAGGAGCCTGCATGTGCTCATAAAAACTTTCGAGATACAGAAATTCAGGGTGCAAGCCTACTTAAACCTGCTGACGGACGAAAGGCCGCCGATAGTTCCGGACCTGGAAAAGGCATAATTTTTTCATTTAGCCTTTTCTGCAATGTAAATGTTGTGCTTGTTCTCGAGAATTTTTAGCCTGACCTCGTCGCCGATGTCATTGTCGCAGTTCACAACAGTTACGCATCTGCCCTTTGCAACAGCTATCATCTCGTTTTTCATCCAGCCCGGCGCCGTCACATCTGCCCTTATTTTATCGCCGCGTTCGAAAACTATAGGCAGCGACGGAGCTTTGTATATGCCAAAATCTTTTGTCGTGATTTTTAGTTTTACTCCGAACTGCTTCTCCAGCTGCCCGAGCATGCGATAAAACTTCCACCACGTTATTTTTTCCACAGCCTTCGGCTTCCTTCCAAACCTGTGCGCCTCGAAGTTCTGTATGCCAAGCGACGGCCACACCCTTCCGCAGCCCAGTTCCTTTGCAAATTTTATTATCTTCGGCATCTCGTTTTCGTTTAGTCCGACAATATAAACAGGAGCTATTAGTAATTCTATTTTACTCTGCGCAATGTATTTTGAGATTTCCTTTATTCTTTCAATGCCATAATTTTCAGAGCCGCTGAGCTTTTTTGCCAGCTCCGCATCCATTGCGTTTACAGAAAGATTTATTCTGCTCAAGCCTGCTTCAGCCAGCTCGTCTATTTTCTTCTCGTCAAGCAGCGTGCCGTTTGTCTGCACTGAAATCGTTTTGACTTCTTTCACATCCGACAGGTGGCTGACAAGTTCGATGAATTTCGGATAAAGCATCGGCTCGCCGCAGCCGTCGATGTGCGCCTCAACACTACCCTTGAGTTTTGCCAGTTCCTCAAACCATTCCATCAGGTAATCAAGAGAAACAACGTAACTTGTGGCGCGCGTCCTCGTATTTGGGCCTTCATCCACAGAGCAGAAAATGCAGTTGAGGTTGCAGCCGGAAATCGGCCGCGTTTGTATAAGATTGGTGCCGCGGTCTATCAAGCCGAAAGTTATGCAGCCCACCAAAGGCAGTTCCGCATCTTCCGGTATTCTAAAAATAGTTTCCATAATCTCACATAGAACTAGTGTAATAAAAACTTTAATATAAATACTTTTATACACATTTTGAAATTATGATTGATGTGGCACAATTTCAAGAAAGTTTAAGAAAAGATTTGGATTTTGAGAACGAAGGATCTTTTGATTCTATTTTTAAAGGTGGAAAATTTACCAAAGTTTACATGTCGGATAGTGGAAAAGATATGCTGGTGGAAGTGAAAAACTTAAAGGACGAAACTGAGATATACTTGATACACCCAGACTATAAGCGTGTATCTATAGAAAAATATTCTAATAACATTTGCGAACCAGGACCTCAAATATTAGCTGTTACGTCCAGAGGCCGTTTCATTTCTTATAGCACTGATTTGTTTGTTGGTCCTGTCACTTTGTTTTACATTAAAGCTGAGCAAGATTTTCATAAATTTCTTAATTTATAAAATTTTTTCCATAATTTCACATAGAAGTACTGCAATAAAAACTTTTTATTTTTTACAAAAATTCAGAAACCGTATCCTACATTAAAACCGACGAACCCCAAGCCCATCACGGCAATGGACATGCCGATGTAGATCGACCAGAATGTTGTCTGCCCCGAGTTGAACAGTACCCCGTACACTGCTATTAGCAGCCCGACAATCACCAACCCAATTCCAATCATCTTCATCTTGACGTTTTTCATATTATCTTCTTTTCTTTTTATTTTTAAAAGATTTATTTACGTCGAACCTGGGTCTAACAGTGCCGAACTGCAGCTCTGCAGAGCATTTCGCACATACAGGAATACCATTCTTAATCAGTATATCTTCAAACGCCAATTTTCCGTGCGTTTTGCAGAAGCACCGCGCTTGCATCGTCCATCATCTCATTTGCAGCAAACAATCATCCGCCGCGGTAGCCGGGCAGCTTTATCGAAAGCAGGTTCGCAATGCTCTCTATCAGCTTAGGCTCGACCACGATTATGTCGCTCGCGGTTATTATTCCGACAAGCTTTCCGCCGTCGACGACAGGCAGTTTTTTTATCTTGTGCTCTGCCATCAAAGCAACAGCAGTATCAATCTTCTCGTCAGGCTTGATCGTTATGACGTTTTTTGCCATCACCTCTTCCACGGTCGTCAGCTCAGGATCCTTCCCGCTAGCTATAGCAGTCAAAACATTCCGCTCCGTGACTATGCCGACTATTTTTTCTTCGGCAACAACTACAAGACTGCCTATGTGCAGCCGCGACATCGCTGCAGCCGCCTCTTTGACAGTCGCGTCGGGCTTCGCAGTCATGACTTCCTTTCTCATTATGTCCCTGACAAGCATAATAATCATTTGTGAAACGAATTTAATATTCTTTTATCCAAAGTAGCTTTGCTCTTCCTTTTCCTCTTCCTTCTTCGCGATCTTCTTTGTACGCTCCAAGAATTTGTCGTAATGGTCTCTTACTTCCTTAGATAAGGAGGGAGTGATTTTCTTCAACACCTCGTCAAAATGTTTCTTCCTCACTTCCTTGGCTTTGATGTCTTCACGCAAGGCGCTCATAGCAGCCTCGCGGCATAGCGCCTGTATATCTGCCCCGGAAAATCCATCCGTTTTCTTTGCCAAATCTTTGAGGTCAACATCCTTCAAAGGCATATTTTTTGTATGGACTTTGAAAATTTCCAGCCTCGTCTTCTCGTCAGGTGCAGGCACAAGTATCTGCCTGTCAAACCTCCCAGGTCTTAGCAGAGCTGGATCTACAATATCAGGCCTGTTGGTAGCTGCAATAACAACCACGCCTTTCAACTCTTCCAAGCCGCTCATTTCAGAAAGAAGCTGGGAAACAACTGTTTCTGTCACGCCACTGCCTGTATATAATCCTCTTCTCGGCGCAAGAGCATCTATTTCATCTAAGAAAACTATTGTCGGCGCGACTTGCTTTGCTCTCCTGAAAATATCCCTTATTTGTTTTTCAGATTCCCCCACCCATTTACTATAGACCTCCGGCCCCTTGACTGAAATGAAGTTCGCGTTGCTTTCATTTGCAACAGCTTTTGCCAGCATCGTCTTGCCTGTGCCGGGCGGCCCGTACAAAAGAATCCCACGCGCAGGCTCTATGCCCATGCGCTCGAAAGCCTCGGAGTTTTTCAGCGGCCACTCGACCATTTCCTTCAAAGCGTTCTTGACATCCTCAAGCCCGCCTACGTCGCTCCACTTGACTTTCGGTATCTCGACCATAACCTCCCTCATCGCTGAAGGTTCTACAATCCGCAGCGCGGCCTCGAAATCATACTTCTTCACAATCAGCTTTTCTATGACTTCCTTCGGTAACTCGCTCTCTTCCTTCCATTTTATTTCCGGCAACACGCGTCTCAACACAGACATAGCGGCCTCCTTTACAAGGGCCCAGATGTCCGCGCCCACGTAACCGTACGTTATGTCTGCAAGCAAGTTCAGGTCCACGTCCTTGTCGAGCGGCATGTTCCTTGTGTGGATCTTCAAAATCTCCAAACGCCCTGCTCTGTCTGGAACAGGTATCTCGATCTCACGGTCAAACCTACCGCCCCTTCTCAATGCTGGATCAATCGCATTCGGCCTGTTCGTTGCTGCGATGACGATGACCTTGCCGCGCTTTCTCAAACCGTCCAGCAGAGTAAGCAGCTGCGATACAACTCTTCTTTCCACCTCTCCTGTGACTTCTTCACGCTTTGGTGCAATAGAATCAATTTCATCAATAAAAATTATGCTTGGAGCATTCTTCTCAGCATCCTCGAAAATTTTCCTAAGGTTCTCCTCAGATTGACCATACCATTTAGAGTTGTGCAGTAGTAACATATTTTCTGCTTCAATGAAATTGGAATTTTCTTTTATAGCAAAATCTATCAAAGTTGTTTTCTTGTTTTCAATTTTTATTTTTGAAATCTTCATCCATCCTAAATTAGAGTTTGACAATAACTCGATTTTTTTCAAAATTTCTTTTCCCTTCATGCTTTTTACATTTTGCCTCATCAATTCAGCAATTTCTTTTACCTTAGGTTTTGTCAATAATTTTCTTCCAGAAATGTAGGGTTCTATGGAAGATTCTTTGATATCCTTTCCGTATTTTAAGCCTTCACTCTTTTTCAATTCTTTCAGCAGTTGAGGAATGGGCAGAGCTACAGAATTTTTAAATTCGTGATTTTTTGCGAAATATTTTTCTAATTTTTCTTTCTGTTTCTCCGGTTTTACAACTTCGTAGAATATTTTTCTTCCATCTCCGTCTAAAATTTCCAACATCCACAAATTCAATAGTTTTGTTTTCCACGGGCTAATTTTGGCTCTTATTCCTAAAATCGAAAGCAAAAATTTTATTCCCAACAGTGCTTTGCGAGAAATTGAGAAAAATCTAAATGTCGGATAACCTTCCTTACTGAAGGCAACAGTTCCGTCGCCGTTCATGTAAGCATTGAGGAACTTTGCAATTTCCTTTTCACTGGATTTGAAAATCATTGGCGATATTTCAAGTTCCTTTCCTT